>Ga0209466_1000007_pt1 | contig 48702 bp, 38 predicted proteins | sample PanSoiPlo30MoBio_FD_188323 | JGI IMG/M metagenome (GOLD analysis project Ga0209466, IMG submission 188323) | Tropical forest soil microbial communities from Panama analyzed to predict greenhouse gas emissions - Panama Soil Plot 30 MoBio (SPAdes)... | ecosystem: Environmental > Terrestrial > Soil...
TGCCCGCCACCTGCCGAAGTGCACCTCGGCGCGGCGGACGATCTCGTTGAGCACGATCGCCATGGCGGCGAGCAGCGAGATCAGCCCGAGCAGCTTCGTCGGGTCGAAGTTCTGGGTGAACAGCGTGGTGAAATAGCCGATGCCGGCGGTCGAGACGTAGAGCTCGGCCAGGAGCACGCCGAGCAGCACGCCGGTCATGCCCAGCCGCATGCCGGCGAAGAAGCTCGGAATCATGTGCGGAAAGATCACCCAGCGAAAAATCTGCCAGCGGCTGGCGCCCATGGAGCGGGCGCTCACCAGCAGGATCGGCTTGATGTTCTGCACGCCGGCCACGATGGTCACCATGATCGGAAAGATGCCGTGGCTCACACCGAACGCGATCTTCGAGGCCGGGCCGATGCCGAAATACAGGATGAACAGCGGCAGGATAGTGATCTGCGGCGTGCCGTAGAGCAGGAGGATGATCGGCATGAAGCTCGCGCGCGAGAAGCGCGACAGGCCGACCGCCAGCCCCACGACCAGGCCGATCACGACCGAGAGGACGAAGGCGATCGCGAGCTCGAAGAACGTGATCTGCAGCGCCGCCGGCACGCCGCGCGTCGCGAACACCGACTGGATCGACCCGATCACCCGCGACGGCGGGCTCAGGAACATGGGATCGACCCAATAGCGCGCGGCGACCTCCCACAGCACGAACAGCGTCGCAATCACGCCGAGGCGCACGATGCCGGGGTGCCGCCGCAGGCCGCGCGCCAGCCGCCGTCCGAAGGATTCGCCTGCAGCAGCATGCGGAAGCGACGTCTCGGCGGTGCGGTTCAGCATCAGCGCCGCCCCTTCACTTCCAGCATGGTGACGATGACGTTCAACGAGGCCGCGATGGCCACCGCGAAGGCGATATAGGCGAACATGCGCGCCGTATCCATCGCCTCGGCGAGGTGAACGATGCGATGCCCGAGGCCGGCGAGCGACGCGATCGTCTCGCTGCCGAGGATCGACAGCAGCGCCACGATGAAGCCCATGCGCAGCCCGGTGAGGATGACCGGCAAGGCGGCGGGCAGCAGCACCCAGCGGAACAGCTGGAAGTCGGACGCCCCCATGGAGCGCGCGGCCACGACGTAGATGCGGTCGACGTAGCCAAAGCCCGCGATGGTGTTGAGCACGATGGGAAAGAAGCTGATGGTGGTGCCGAGCGCGATCTTCGAAGCCGGCCCGAGCCCGAAGAACAGGACGTAGAGCGGCAGGAACAGGATGATCGGGATCGAATAGACGCCCGCGAGCAGCGGCTCGAACACGCGGATGAGGAACTGCGAGCGGCTCAGCAGGTAGCCGAGCGTGATGCCGCTGAGCGATGAGAGCGCGAACGCGATCGCGAGTTCGGTCAGCGTGATGCGCAGATCCGGAATGAACTCGCCGGAGGCGAGCACGTCCTTGAGCTCATCATAGACCTTGACCGGGTTGGGCAGCAGCAGGTGGCTCACGCCCCATTTGGTCGTGGCGAGATACCACAGGACCAGCAGCACGATCAGGAACATGATCTGCACAAGGCGGCTCAGGAGCCGGCTCTGCCTGGTGTCGCGGCCGTTCATTCAGCCGCGCTCCGCAGTCGCGCCGCGCTCCCGCGCGGCGGCGCCGGCCGATTGCGACACCGCCTTGCGGATCTCGTCGTGCAGCAGCGTGTAGAGGCGGGTGCGCAGCGCGTGGAATTTCTCCGTGGTGACGAACTCGGGCTTACGCGGATGCGGCTCGTCGACGCTGATGATCTCCTTGATGGTGCCGGGCCGGGCCGAGAACACCGCCACGCGGTCGGCGAGGAACACGGCTTCCCCGAGCGAATGCGTCACGAACATAATGGTCTTCTCCGTGCGCGCCAGCAACACCGAGAGATCCTCGCCGAGAATCATGCGCGTCTGCTCGTCGAGCGCGCCGAACGGCTCGTCCATGAGCAGGATGCCGGTCTCGAGACTGAGCGCCCGCGCCAGCGCGGCGCGCTGGCGCATGCCACCCGATAGCTGGCCCGGATAGTGGTTGGCGAACTCGCTCAAGCCCACCGCCTCGAGCGATTGTCGCGCCCGCTCGGCGCGCGCCGCGCGCGGCACGCCCTGGAACATCATGCCGAGCATCACGTTCTCGGTCACTGTGCTCCAGGGAAACAGTGCGTTCTCCTGGAACACGAAGGCGATGTCCCGCGGCAGCGGCCCATGCACCGCCGTGTTGCCCACGTGCACCGTGCCGGTGGTCGGCGTGAGCAGGCCGCCGATGATATTGAGCAGCGTGCTCTTGCCGCAGCCGCTCGGCCCGATGAGGCAGAGCAGCTCCCCGCGCGCAATGTCGAGCGACGTATCGAGGAGCGCCCGCACGTGGTGGGCCTCGCCCTCCTCGCCGAAATGGTGCGAGACGCTTTTGATGCGCACCGCCACGTCGTGAGACATCGTCGCCGGCCTTTCACCTCCGGAAGCCGGAGGCGACGCATGTGCCATGGTCACGTTGGCGCCGTCACTTCTTCGGCAGGAACGCCTCGGTGTAGAGCTGCGACATGTCCGGCTCGGTCGGCAGCAGATTCAGCTCCACATAGGATTTCTTCAGCGTCTCGAGTGCCTTCGGATCGAATCTTCCGGTGTCGGAGAACATGGGCATCAGCTCGTCATAGGACCGGCTGGTGATGTCCTCGTCCTTGTTGGTGACCTCCATGGCGATCTTCACGGTCTCGGCCTTGTTCTTGCGCATGAAGGCGATGGTTTCCAGCCAGCCGGCCACGAAGCCGCGCACCGCGTTCGGGTTCGCGGCGATGAGCTTGTTGGTGGCGAAGATGATGTGGATGTGGAAATCCTTGATGTCGGTGAACCGCACCAGGATGCGGCCCTCGCCCTTCTTCTCCAGGTCGAAGGCGTTGCCGATGTCCATGATGGCGCCCTGGATGTCGCCGCGCTTGAGCGCGGCGAGTTGGCCCGGCATCGCTCCCATGGGAGCGATGTTGATCCCGTTCGGGCCCCAGCCCTGGCGGCGCGAGGTCTCGCTCACCAGCCAGTAGGTCAGCGAGCCGGCGGTCGACACGCTGACCGTCTTGCCCTTCAGGTCGGCCACGGTTTTCGGGCCGTCGGGCCGCACCACGATGGCCAGCAGCAGCGGCGGCCCGGCCATCGCGGCCACGGCCTTGATCGGCGCGCCTTTGGCGATGAACGCCATGGCGGGCCCCGATCCAAGCGCAATGTCGAGACTGTCGGAGGCCATGGCCTGCTGCATGCGCGCGTCGCCGGCAAACGCGATGGACTCGATCTCGAGCCCATGCTTGGCGAAGATGCCCTTGCGCATGCCGACGTCGAGTGGCACGAACGAGAACGCCTCCGGCACTGCCTTGCCGACACGCAGCTTTTCGGCGGCGTCGGCGGGCGGCGCAAGCACCGCACACAACGCCATGGCTATCAGCCACAGGGCCGTCGCCGGACGCATGAATACAGCCATTTTCAAATTCCTCCCGATCAGTGCTTGGGCAGAAAATCTTCAGTGTACAGTTTGCTCATGTCGGGCTCCGCCGCCAGCGTCTTCATTTCGACGAACGAGCGGCTGAGCGTCGCAAGCGCCTTGGCGCTGAAGCGTCCGTCGTCGGAGAACATCGGCATCAGCTCGTCATAGATGCCGCCGGTCGTGGCCGCGTCGGTATCCATGACCTCCCTGGCAATCGCGACCGTCTCCGCCTTGTTGCGCCGCATGAACGCGATGGTGTCGAACCAGCCGCGGAGAAAGGCGCGCAAAGTGTCGGGCCGCGTGGCGATCGCCTTGTCGGTGGCGAAGATCACGTGGATATGGAAGTCCTTCACCAGATCGCCGAAGCGCAGCAGGATGCGGCCGTCGCCGCGCTGAACGAAGTTGAGCGCCACCGCCAGGTTGACGATCGCGGCATCGACCGATTTGGTCTTGAGCGCCGCGATGCGGTTGGCGTCGTCGCCGATCGGCACCTGGGCCATGCCGTCGAAGCCCCACCCGCGCTGGCGCGACACTTCGCTGATGATCCAGCTCGTCACCGACCCTACGGTGGACACCCCGACCTTGCGGCCCTTGAGATCGTCCGCCGTCCTCACTGAGTCGTCGGCGCGCACCACCAGCGCGAAGATGAGCGGCGGATCGGCCATGGCGGCGATGCCCTTCACCGGCGAGCCTTTGACAATGAAGGCGAGCCCTGGCCCGGAGCCCAGGCCGATGTCGATGCCGTCGGCGGCAAGTGCCTGCTGGATGCGGGCGTCGCCGCCGAAGCTGGCAATCTCCAGGTCGATTCCGTGCTTCTTGAACAGGCCGGTGCGCTCGCCGACGTCGGCGGGCACGAAGGAAAATGCCTCGCGACCGGCCTTGCCGACGCGCAGCGTCTCGGCTTCTGCCGGCATCATGGCGCAGGCGGTCAGCCCGACGAGCAGCGCCGCCGCGCGGCCGGTGCCGGCCGGCCTCATGGGCGCCCCGTGCGTTGCGACCGCAAGGTCTGGCGCAGCTTTGTGGTGGCGCCGACGTCCACGCTCAAGCCCTCGGTGAGCACGACCCCATAGTGCTCCCGGGCGGCGCGCAAGGAAATGAGCTCTTCTGCAACGTCGGCGCGAACCAGCTCGGGCTCACGCGCGAGCGGATCGCCCCAGCCACCGCCGCCGCCGGTGCGTACGATCGCCTCGGCGTCGACTGGCACCGGAATGTGCGCTCCCACCATGGGCTTGAACTCGTTCTCGTGCGGCAGGCGCAGCAGATAGGCGCCGGCCTCGCCGGGCTCGCCATTCCACAGGCCCCAGGGTGGACAATTGAGCCGCCGCGCCTGCTCGAAATTCCACCGCCCCTCGACCAGGTTGCGCACCCGCATGTCGAGGCCGAGTCCCCCGCGGTAGCGCCCGGCTCCGCCCGAATCCTGGCGCAGCGAGCGGCCTTCCACCAGCACCGGGCACTTGAGCTCGATGCCCTCGATCGAGCCGTTGCGCACGTCGCCCTGACACACCGACACGGTGGCGGACTCGCCGTCCTCGAACGGCCGGCCGCCCCAGCCGCCCCCCTCGATGCTCTGCACGACGAACCGCCGCCCGGTCTTGGGATGGACGCCGAAGAACACCACGGCGCCGCCGAGAAGGCCGTGATGGCCGGCGGGAACGCGGTCCTGCATCGGCTGTGCCAGCGCCTTGACGATGCAGTCGACCACCATGGGCACGATGATGCTCCAGCTGGCCATGGGCGCGGGAAACCGCGCCATCATGATGCTGCCTTCCGGAACGATCACTTGCAGCGCCCGGAACGAGCCTTCGTTGACCGGATCGAGCGGGCCGGTCAGCGCCTTGTAGGCGACGCGGGCGCCGGCCAGCGTGCGGGAGTTGATGCCGGCCTTGCGCTCGGGCGAGCAGCCGGAGAGATCGATCGTCATCTCGCCCTGGTGGACCGTGACCTTGACGTGGATGCGTACCGGCTCGCCCTTGCGCACGCCGTCGTCATCGAGCGCCGCTTCGGCTTCGTAGGTGCCGTCGGGAAGCTGCGCGACGACGTTTCGGCACTTGGTTTCGGTCTCATCGAAAATCTGAGCGATGGCGGCCAACATGGTGTCCTTGCCGTACTTGTCGAACAGTTCGTCCATGCGCCGCGCCGCCAGCCGGCAGGCCGCCATCTGCGATTTCATGTCGCCGAGCGACGACTCGGGGAAGCGGATGTTGTCCTTGATGACGCGATAGAGCGTCTCGTCGAGCTTGCCCTCCTGGTAGATCTTGAGCTGGTCGAGCTGCAGCCCCTCGAGCCACGGGTCGGCCACCTGCGGGCCGGCGCCGAAGCCGGTTGACGTGCCGCCGACGTCGATCCAGTGCGCGCGCACCATGGCGAACATCAGGAGCTCGCCCCGGTAGAAGTACGGCATGTAGATGACGACGTTGTTGAGGTGCTGGCCGGCCACCGCCTGGTGGTTGGTGATGATGACGTCGCCGGGCTTGAACCCGTCGCGACCGTAGCGCTTCATCCCGTCCGTGATGATGACGCCGAGATCGGCGACGAAATGCGAGACGCCGCCGACGTTCTGGCTGATCAGCTCGCCGTCAGGATTGACCAGCGCGGTGCAGAAGTCGCGCACCTCGTAGATCATCATGTTGTAGGAGGTACGCTGCAGGTCCGCGGCCATCTCGTTGGCAACGGCGGGCAGCGCGTTGCGGATCACCTCGAGCGTGACCGGGTCGAGTGTCACCTGGCGCCTCCGATGGCGATGATCAGCTCGCCTGATTCCGCGACGCGGCAGCGGTCGTCGGCGAACAGGACGGTGGTGGTTCCGTGCTCCTGGACGAGCGCCGGGCCGACGACTTCCGCGCCGGCGCCCAGACCATCGCGGTGGAACACCGGGCAGACGACCGGCCTGTCGGCGCGCGCGAAATAGACCTCACGCTCGCCCGCCGGCTTGGGCCTGGCGGATTTTGCCAGCGCCGGAAAGGCGATCTTCGGGCGCTTGCCGATTGCTGCGAGACGGATGTTGACCATTTCCACCGGCTCCTCGGGCGAGTGATGGGCATAGCGATGCTCGTACAGCGCATCGAAGGCGGTGCGGATGGCGCGATGGTCGCCGGCCTTCAGCTCGGCCAGCGCGACCGGAACCGACAGCGTGAACTCCTGGCCGACATAGCGCAGGTCGAGATGGATCTGGTACGCGGCGTCGCGCGCGTGCCGCAGGCTCGCCTGGGCGTCCGCCACCATCTCGCCATGCGCGGCGAGGAGGTCGGCAAAATCGGCGCGCGTGAGATCGCAGTAGAACGTGCGGATGAAGTCGTGGCGCTCGTCGGCGACCAGCATGCCGAGCGCGGAAAAGTGCGACGGAAACAGCGGCACGATCACGGTCGGTATGAACAGCTGGCGGGCGATGGCAGCGACGTGCAGCGGCCCGGCGCCGCCCGAGGCGACCAGCGCGAAATCTCGCGGGTCGTAGCCCTTGGCGACCGACACTTCGCGCACGGCAAGCGACATCTTGGCGATCGCGATCTCGATGATCGCCTGGGCGGCCGCCACCGTGTCGAGCTTCAGGGGATCGGCGATCTTCTCCTTGACGCCGCGTGCGGCCGCCGGGGCGTCGAGCTTCATCTCGCCGCCGAGAAAATTGTCCGGGTCGAGGCGGCCGAGCACAACATTGGCGTCCGTGATGGTCGGCTCGCCGCCGCCGCAGCGATAGCAGATCGGCCCGGGGTCGGCCCCGGAGCTTTGCGGCCCAACCTTCAGCGCGCCGACCTCGTCGATCCAGGCGATACTCCCGCCGCCCGCCCCCACCTCGACCACGTCGATCATCGGCAGCATGACCGGATGGCCAGCCGCATAGCCGCCGACATAGTAGCCCGGCGCCATGGTGGCCTCGCCGTCGCGGATGAGGCTCGCCTTGGCGGTGGTTCCGCCCATGTCGAAGGAGATGACGTTGGGCAGGCCGAGCGCGCGCCCCACCTGCGCCGACGCGATGATGCCGCCGACCGGCCCCGACTCCATCATGGCGACCGGCCGCTCGGTGGCGATCTCCGGCGTCATCACGCCGCCGTTCGAGCGCATGATCGACAGGTCGCCGGCAAAGCCGATATCGCCCAGGTTCTGCTTCAGGCTGCGCACGTAGCCGCCGACCTTGGGCCCGATATAGGCGTTCACCACGGTGGTCGACATGCGCTCGAACTCGCGGTACTCGCGCAGGATCTCGTGCGACAGCGACAGATAGGCCTGCGGCAGCGCCTTGCGGATCGCCGCCCCGGCGGCGCGCTCATGCTCCGGATTGACGTAGGAGTGAAGGAAGCACACCGCGACCGCATCGACGCCTTCCTGCTTCAGCGCCGCGCAGGCAGCTTCCACGCTCGCCTGCCGCAGCTTCTCGTGCACTTCGCCCGAGGCCAATACCCGCTCCTCGACCTCCCGTGTCAGCCGGCGCGGCACCAGGGGCCGGTGGCGGTGGAAGAACAGGTTGTAGGATTCCGGCCGGTTGCCGCGACCGATGATGTAGACGTCGCGCGTGCCACGGGTGACGATCAGCCCGGTCCTGGCACCCTTGCGCTCGATGAGCGTGTTGATGGCAATGGTCGAGCCATGGATGAGCTCGTCGATGGTCGCGGCCGCGATGCCGCTCTTGCCGATGCAATCGACAATGCCCTGCACGAGATTGGCGGGCGTGGTCAGGCTTTTCGCCTGGATGAAACGGCCGGCCTGGTCGTCGAAACCGATCAGATCCGTGAAGGTGCCGCCGATGTCGACCGCGACAAAGATCACGCGAGAACGCTCCTTGGCTCGACATGCGGACCGGACGAGCAGCCGGATTGAACGAGCTGCAAGGCTGGCAACCGTCCGAAGGCAGGGCAAGGCCAGCAGATATCAATGTCGCGGCGGGAAATCTACAAATTGCTCGGCGCCTACCCGGCATGCGGTACAGCGAGGGGTAACCGGCGCATTGCCTCATTGACGCGGTCGCGCCCCCTCGCTACCGCTGGCCCCGGAGCCGCTCCATGCAGGACATCAAGGAACGGGTCGCGCTCTCCTCAATCGCGGCTTCGGCCGGTCTGACGATCGCCAAGGCGGTGGTCGGGTGGCTGTCCGGATCGCTCGGCATCCTGTCGGAAGCCGGGCACTCCCTGGTCGACCTCGGCGCGACCGCGTTGACCTATTTCGCCGTAAAAATTTCCGGCAAGCCTGCCGATGAAGTGCACCAATACGGCCACGGCAAGGTCGAGAGCCTGGCGGCGCTGGCCGAGACCGCGCTCCTGTTCCTGCTCTCCGGCGTGGTGATCTGGGAGGCGATGCAGCGGCTGTTCTGGCATGAGCCGGAGCATGTCCAGGCGACCGTGTGGGCGTTCGGCGTGATCGTCGCCTCGATCGTGGTCGATTTCTTCCGCGCGCGCGTGCTCTACCGGGTCGCGCACGAGACCTCGAGCGAAGCGCTCGAGGCCGACGCGCTGCACTTCGGCTCGGACATGTGGTCGTCGGTCGCGGTGCTGATCGGCCTCATCGGTGTCCTGTTGGGCTATCCATGGGCGGATTCGCTCGCCGCCATCGTGGTGGCGGTCTTCATCTGCGTCGCCGGCTGGCGGCTCGGCCGCCGCACCATCGACAGCCTGACCGACGTGGCCCCGCCGGGCGCCGCCCAGCGCATCGCCGAGATCGCCGGGCGCGTGCGCCGCGTCGTCGACGTCGAGCGCGTGCGCGCCCGCGCCGTCGGCAACAAGCTGTTCGTCGATCTCACCGTCGCGGTCAGCCGCACGCTGCCATTCGACCAGGTGGCCGCGGTCAAGGACGACGTGGCGCGGGCGCTCGCCGCCGAAATGCCGGAGGCGGAGGCAACGATCACCACCTTGCCGCGGGCGCTCGACGACGAGACCGCGCTCGAACGCATCATGGTGATCGCGCGCAATCTCGGCCTGGCGGTTCATCATGTGACCGTGCACTCCATCGGCGACCAGCTGGCGGTTTCGCTCGATCTCGAGGTGGACGGTGCGCTGTCCCTCGGCGCCGCGCATGAGATCGCCAGCCGCCTGGAGGCGGCGGTGCGCGAGGAGCTCGGGCCCGCGGTCGAGGTCGAGACCCACATCGAGCCGCTGCAGGCGCACGGGCTCGCCGGCCAGGAGGCGGCGGCCCCGCGGGTCGAGGAGGTGCGCGCGGCGCTGACCGAGCTCGCGGGCGAGCTCGGTCCGATCCGCGATGTACATGACGTCCGCGTGCGCGAGACCGCCGAGGGCGAGATCGTCAACTTCCACTGCCATATCGATCCGTCGCTGAGCGTGCACGACGTGCATGAAAAGGTGGACGACGTCGAGCGGGCGCTGCGCCGGCGCTGGCCCACGATCACGCGCGTGATCGGTCACGCCGAGCCGCGGCCGGCGCGGATCGTGGCGGCGTCCGCCGCCGTACACCCTTGAAAGTTCGAAATGGAATTTGCGCAACCCAGAGTGAAAAAAACGCAAATGTGACCCAATTCACGTACACAGCGTCTTCCGGGTGATAGGTATCGGGGTCAGTCAGGCATTACGGACAGGTAGCCTAGCAATGACCGAGGCTCAGCAGGTCTCGTCGCTGATCGGCGATATCTACGACGCCACGCTCGATCCTGAATTGTGGACGCGTGTCCTGCAGAAGGGCTGCGCGTTCGTTGGTGGCGTCGCCTCCAACCTCTACTCGGAGGATTCGGCGACCCGGACCGGCAATATCCACTACACCTGGGGCGTCGACCGCCACTACGGACGGCTCTATTACGACCGCTATATCAAGTTCAACCCATTCACCACGGCGCAGCTGTTCTTTGACGTGGAGCAGGTGATCAGCCTTGGCGACATCGTCCCGCACGAGGAATTTCGCGAGACGCTGTTCTACAGGGAATGGGCGCAGCCGCAGGGCTGGATCGATGCCGCCAGCGCCATGCTGGAAAAGTCGGTCACCAGCTACGCGGCGATCTCGGTGATTCGCCACGAACGTGACGGCCTGGTCGACGACGACACGCGCCGACGCATGAGCCTGCTGGTGCCGCATGTGCGCCGCGCCGTGCTCATCGGCAAGGTGATCGAGTTGCACAAGGCGGAAGCCTCGACGCTCGCCGACACGCTCGACGGGCTCACGGCCGGCATGTTCCTGGTCGACAAGTGCGGGCGCATCGTGCACGCCAATGCCAGCGGCCACCTGATGATCGGCGAGGCGATGTTTGTGCGCGCCAGCGGCGGCCGCCTGGTCGCCTGCGATCCGGCCGCCAACCAGGCCCTGCAGGACATCTTCGCCGTTGCGGAATGCGGCGATGAGGCAGTGGGCATCAAGGGGATCTCGGTGCCCCTGCCGCCGCGGGCCGGCGACGACCACGTCGCCCACGTCCTGCCGCTGACGGCCGGCATGCGGCGCAAGGCCGGAGTCTCGTATTCGGCGGTGGCGGCGGTATTCGTGCGCAAGGCTTCGCTCCAAACGCCCTCGCCGCTCGAGACGGTGGCCAAGCGCCACCAGCTCACGCCGAGCGAGCTGCGCGTGCTGCTCGCCATTGTCGAGATCGGCGGCGTGCGCGAGGTGGCCAAGGCGCTGGGCCTCTCCGAGACCACGGTGAAGACCCACCTGCGCCACGTGTTCGAAAAGACCAACACCACCCGCCAGGCCGAGCTGGTCAAGCTGGTTGCCGCCTTCGCCAATCCGCTGGTCGCCTGACCGGCCTCACCCGAACGATGGATGCGCCACCCCTGGCGCCGGGGCCATTCTGCCGCCCAAGCTCCGGCGAGAGGAGACCGCTATGACGTCGTTACCGACATTTTTTCCCGCGCGGACGCGACTCACCCTGTGGATTGCGGCCGCCGTGGGCGTAAGCCTGCTGGCCTGGTCGCTGTCCGGCCGCCCCAAGCCGATATTCGACGCGCGCTGCGAGGCCTGGGACAGCGCCGCGGCCGCGGCCGTGGCCGAGCTCGTCGCCGACCGCAGCCCGGCCGTGGAGCAGCGGCTCGGCGACATCGTGTTCCGTCTGCGGCGCGCCCGCGCCTACTGCCGCTTCGGCCTGGTGAGCTTGGCGCATCTCGACTATCAGGCGCTGCTGGGCGGCCGCTATGCCGGCTACCGATTGAGCAGCGCCAAGCCCGCCTCGGCGCAAGGCGGCCGGTGAACGAGGGCGACCTCACGCCGTTCAGCGTCGCATGCGCTCATAGACAGCCGCTATGGGCCGCCGCGACGACATGAAAATCTTGTGATTTGAGGTCCTCCGATCGACGGATGCATGCGGCCCGGTGCCGAACTAAGGTCCCGCGCCGAAACGATCGGGTTTCAATGTTTGAAGTCAGGAGGACGATATGGCGTTGCGGAGGTTCATCATCGAGCGCGACATTCCGCAGGTCGGAACGCTCGAGCGCGAGCAATTGCGCGCCGCGGCGGGAAAGTCGAACGCGGCCCTGCGCCAGCTCGGCCCGGACATCCAGTGGGTCGAGAGTTTCGTGGCGAGCGACAAGACCTTTTGCGTCTACCTCGCCACGGACGAGAGCATCATCCGCCAGCACGCCGAGATCAGCGGCTTTCCGGCGACCAAGATCACGGAAACCCGCACCGTGATCGATCCCACCACCGAGCGCGCCGCATAGCCTCAAATCACGGCACCAGCACGGCGGCGCCCTGCAGGCGTCCGCCGCGCAGGTCGGCCAGCGCTTCGTTGGCCGCACTCAGGGGATAACGCGTGACCGTGCTGTCGATGCCGGCTTGCGGCGCGATGGCCAGGAACTCACGCGCGTCGTCGCGGGTCAGGTTGGCGACCGAAACGATCTCGCGCTCCTCCCACAGGATGTCGTAGGGAAAGCTCGGAATATCGGACATGTGAATGCCGCCGCACACCACGCGGCCGCCCTTCTTCACGGCGCGCAGCGCGGTCGGCACGAGCGCGCCGACCGGCGCGAAGATGATCGCGGCATCGAGTTTTTCCGGCGGCATGTCGTCGGAGCCGCCGGCCCACACGGCGCCGAGACTGCGAGCAAAATCTTGCGCCGCCTCGTCGCCGCGGCGCGTGAAGGCGTAGACGCGCCGGCCCTGCCATGCCGCCACCTGGGCCAGGATGTGGGCGGCGGCGCCAAAGCCGTAGAGGCCGAGCGCGCCGGCCTCACCGGCCATGCGGTAGCAGCGCCAGCCGATCAGCCCGGCACACAGGAGCGGCGCCTGGGTGGCGGCGTCGCCGTCCGGCAGCGGGAAGCAGTAGCGCGCATCGGCGATCGTGTGGCTGGCATAGCCGCCATCGCGCGTATAGCCCGTAAACAACGGGTTATTGCAAAGATTCTCCCGGCCCGAGACGCAATACTCGCAGCGGCCGCAGGTGTAGCCGAGCCACGGCACGCCAACGCGCTGGCCGATGGGAAATCCCGATACGTCCGCCCCGAGCGCGGCGACGCGGCCGACGATCTCGTGGCCGGGAATGATCGCCAGCTTTGGATGCGGCAGTTCGCCGTCCACCACATGCAGGTCGGTGCGACAGACGCCGCACGCGGCCACCTCGATCAGGATCTCGCCGGTGGCCGGCGCCGGCACGGGTTGCTCGCGCCACACCAGAGGCGAGCGCGGTCGCTCCAACACCATTGCGCGCATGCGGGACATGGTGGCGCAAGTATAGACCGCCGGGCGGTCGTCGCGTCACTTCGCCGGCGCCAGCGCGGACGTCTTGCCGGCGACCGCGGCGTCGAGGCTGGAGCCGAGATCCTTGAGCAGCACGGCGGCGGCGTTGCGGCCCGGCCCGGCCGAGATCGAGCCGCCCGGATGCGTGGTGGACCCGGTCTGGTACAGGCCGGCGATCGGCATGCGGTGAGCGGCCCAGCCGGGCACAGGCCGCAGGTTGCCGGACTGCGCCGCATTCTGCGCGCCGCCGTGACAGGAGCCGTGCCAGTTGTGCGGGTTCATGCGCTCGAGGTCGAGCGGGCTCTCGACGCAACGCGCCAGGATCTTGTCGTCGCTGAGATTGGTCGCGAAGCGCCGCAGGTAGTTGAGGTTGGTGGCAGACACCAGCTCCTTGATTTCATCCCAGTGCTGCGCCCCTTGCGGAAGATCGTAGGGCTGGAAGCCGATGATCTTGATGGTGTGTTTCCCGGGCGGCGCGCGGCCGGGATCAACCACGGTCGGGCAAACCGCGAGCAGGACCGGGTCCTCCAGGTTCACGGCGCCGCGCGCATAGTCGTAGCCCATGCGCAGAGCGCGCGTCGGCGTGGCCAAGAGCCCGACCGCCATCGGCTCGCGCGTGCCGCCATCCACCTGGAACCGCATCGGCTCGGTGGTGGCGTAGTGGGTGACGAACAGCGTCGGGCCGGCAGCCCAAGTGTCCACGCCGGCGACAAAGTCGTCGCCCCAGGCGTCGCGTGGCGCCATGCCCACCAGATGCTTGATGTGGATCGTCGACAGCACCGCCTTGCCGGCGCGGTACGTGCTCCCATCGGCACAGGCAACGCCGACGCAACGGCCGTTCTCGACCACGAGCTCGGCCACGCGCTTGTCGGTGAGAATGACGCCACCATGCGCCTCGACGACACGCGCCAGCGCGCCCGAGAAGGCGCCCGAGCCGCCCTTGGGCACGCACCAGCTCCAGCGCTGGCGGCCGTAGACCAGCGAATAGGCCAGCCGCCCCGACATCGGCCATTCCGGCGGGACTACGGTCTGGAACGCCATCCACAGCAGGAACGCGCGGCAATGATCGTCCTCGAAATTGTCGCGGATGATCTCCCAGCCCGACATGGCGATGCGGCGCAGCCAGCGCTTGCCGTCGGGATGCTCGGCCAGGCGCTCGTGGATCGGCTTGCCCCAGCCCACCGGCGTATACGACACCGCGTCGAACAACGGCTTCACCGCCTCGTACTCGGCGATCATGCGGCGATAGGCGGCCGCGTCCTTCCTGGAGAACTTGGCGAATTCCTCGCAGGTGCGGTCGGCGTCGCGCCACTGCGTCAGCCACGTTCCGTCGGCGAACGGAATGTGGACCGCGATCTCCGGGTGAATGTATTCGAGCCCGTAGTCGGTGAGCCCGAGCTCGTCGTTGCGCACCAGCGGGCTGTCCTGGATCACCACATGCGCGGTGCCGCACGAGTCGTGCTGGAAGCCGGGCAGCGTCAGCTCCTCGGTGACGCAGTTGCCGCCCACCACCGGCCGGCCCTCGAGCACCAGGCAGCGGAACCCGGCCTTGGCCAGATAGGCGGCGGCGATCAGGCTGTTGTGGCCGGCACCGGCGACCACGATGTCAAAGCGATCCGGCATCTGATTCTGCTAGTGCGCAGGTAATGTGCGAGGCCGTGCCCCTTGCTCCACCTCTCCCCGGCGGGGAGAGGTCGACGCGCGAAGCGCGTCGGGTGAGGGGGAACAAGCCTCTCGAGCGTCCTTCGCCCCCTCACCCCACCCCTCTCCCCGCTGGGGAGAGGGAGCGCGCCGAGTCCGCTGTAATGCGCGTGCGTAGCCCGGCGCGCAGAAGTGTTAGTGCGTGACTTCCTTGAACACTTCGGTCAGGTGGGCGGTCTCGTCCCTGATCTGCTTGTCGAACTGCTCCGCCGTGTCGGTGACCGGAATGGCGTACTGCGCCCTGATCTTGGCGTCGATCTCCGGGCTCTTCAGGATGGCCACGACGTCGCGATTGATCTTCTCGATCACCGGACGAGGGGTGCCCGACGGTGCCAGCAGGCCGAACCACGAATCGTACACCAGATCGAGGCCCGCTTCGCGGAATGTCGGGACGTTGGGCATCTCGGGGATACGCTGCGCCGTCACCGACGCGATCGCCCGCACCTTGCCGGCCTCGGCCATTTCCTTCGACAGGTTCACGGGCGCGAAATACATGTCCACATCGCCGCGCACCACGGCCGTCACCGCGTCGGGCGCACTCTTGAACGGGACGTGCACGATGTCGATAGCGGCGGCCTTGCGGAACAGCGCGCCGGCGATGAAGGTCGTGCTGGCAAGCCCTGGCGAGGAGAAGTTGAGCGCGCCCGGCTTGCTCTTGGCCAGAGCGATAACTTCCTTCAAATCCTTGGCGGGCAGATCCGGCTTCACGATCAAGTAGAGCGGCACCGAGCTGACCCGCGTGATGCCGGAAAAATCCTTTATCGGATCGAACGTGAGACCCTTGTTCACCAGCCCGGCAACCGTGTGCCCGTTGGACGTCAGCATCAGCGTGTAGCCGTCGGGGTCCGCCTTGGCCACGCCTGCCGTTCCGGCAAGCCCCGGCCGGTTCTCGACGATCACCTGCTGATTCCAGCGCTTGCTCGCCTCGTCGGCGATGATGCGCGCCATGATGTCGGTGACGCTGCCGGCGCCGAACGGGACCACGATGGTGACCCGCTGGGTGGGGAAATTCTGCGCCGACGCAGGCGTGCCCAAGATCGCGGCCCCGGCGACGAGCGCGAGGGACAATGTGTTCAATAGCTTCACGGCGGCTCCTCCTGCGTTGTTCCCGTCCTTGACCTGGCTCACCGGCGGCGTTGGCCCCCCAATGGCCGATAATCCATGTGGTCCGCCATTAAAGCACGGCGCCATTGGCGTAAATAGCCACCTTTCGGGCGCCCGCATGCGTCAAAAAAGTCGCGGCCAGCGCTCGAGAACGCCACGGCGTCAGTCGGTGACGTCCCTGAACACCTCGGTCAGGTGGGCGGTCTCGTCCCGGATCTGCCGGTCGACCTGCTCCGGCGTGTCGGTGACCAGAAGCGCGTACTGCGCTTTGATCCTGGCGCCGAGCTCCGGGGTCTTGAGGATCCCCACCACGTCCTGGTTGATCTTGTTGACGACATCGCGCGGCACGCCCGCGGGCGCCATCAAGCCGGCATGTCGGGAATGCGTTCCGCGGTCGCCGACGCTCAGGCTGCCAGCGCCGAACGGGAGCACAATGGTGACGGGTGGGAAAATTCTGCGCCGAAGCGGGCATGCCGAAGAACGCGGCCGGCACGGCGGCGAGGGCGAGGATCAGAATGCGCCATGGCTTCACGGCGACTCCTCCTGGGGTCCCGGTCAGTAAAGCACGAAGCCGCGGCACTTGACGTCGCCGCATCCGTCAAAAAAAGTCCGGGCCATAGCCTGGCCCGGATCTGAAGCCTGCCCGCGGCGGCGCGCCGCCAAAAATCACACCCGCGAGCGCGGGACGCCGGCATTGGAGAAAAGCCGCTCGCGCGCCTCGTCGCCGAGCCGCGCCAGCCGCGCAAAATCGACGCCGACGAGCTGGCCGTTGCGCTTCATCACCTTGCCGCCGATCAGCACGGTGTCGACGTTCTGCGGCCCCATGCTGGTGACGACGGCGCCGACCGCATTGTTCATTGGCATGACGTTGAGGCGGTCGGTGCGCAGCAGGATGATGTCGGCTTCCTTGCCGGGCGACAGCGTGCCGATCTTCTGATCGAGACCGTTCGCCCGCGCACCTTCGATGGTGGCGAACTCCAGCACCTCGCGGACGGTGAGGAATTTCGGCGGCTGCTTGTCGCCGGCGAGCTTGCGCGCCCACACATCGTTCTTCTGCAGCGAGAACACCGTGCGCATCTGCTGGAAGAAGTCGTTCGGCACCGAGGTCTCGACGTCGACGCTCAGGCTCGGCCGGATGCCGGTATCGATCGCCTTCTGGATCGGCGGATGACCGTGCCCCATGAGCGTTTCGACATAGCCGGCGATCGAGATCGTGCCGCCGGTGTCACGGATCAGCTTCCACTCGGTGTCGTTCAGGGTGCAGCAGTGGATATAGGTGGTGTCGGAGCTCAACGCCTTCTCGGCGTTCAGCTTTTCCAGCAGCGCGTTGCGGCCGAACTCGCCGACGCCGACATGAATCGTGATGCGGGCGCCCGCGTCGCGCGCGGCCTTGAAGGATTGCAGGATCAGCTCGGGCGCGGCCGACGGCGCCGCCATGGACAGGGTCATGAGCTGGTCGGCGCTGGAAAAGTATTGCTTGCGCAGGCGGGCGATGTCTTCGGGATATTTGTGCCCCTTCATTTCCCAGTACCGGCCGGTCTCGTTCTGCGGGTTGCCATAGGCGAAGACGGCGCGCACGCCGGATTCGGCCAGGCCCTTGATGGCGGCGTCGGTATGGTCCGGCGTGTTGTGGATGTGCGACCAGTCGAGGATGCAGGTGACGCCGGAGTCGACGGCCCCGATCGCGCTGAACAGGTCGCCCGCATAGACGTCGTCGGGCGTGTACTTGGCGCCGAACGTGCGTTGCACAAGGTTGCGATAATCCTCCAGCGAGCCGTCGGGCAGCACGTTGCGCAGGATGCCCTGCCACATGTGGCGGTGGGTATCGACGAAACCCGGCATCACGATCGTATGCGCGGCGTCGATGACCTCGGCGTCGGGCACGCTGATACCCGGCCGCACGGCGGAGATTTTTGTGCCCTCGATCAGCACGTCGGCCTGCTCGAAATCACCGATGGTGCGATCGAGGGTCAGCACGCAACCACCCTTGATGAGAACGGGGCGACCGCCGCCCCCCGCCGGCGTCTGCTGGGCGGCCGCAGGACTGCTGACGAGCGCTGGCGCCACCGCGGCGCTGGCCGCAGCAGTACACAAGAACCGACGGCGCGAGATGTCGTTCTGCAGCGATCCGCACGCGCCGCAGAGACACGCGCCGGAACCAGAGTTCGGCAAGTGTGTCATGGGGATCCTCCCGGCTATTGGTTGTTGTGGGCGATATGCTATCCCTCGCGCCTGCCCTGTCCAGCGAAACGACGGGTGGGACAGCGGCCCACTCGCGTTGCCCACTTCAAAGAAGAGACAAGATGCGCACCGAGCAGGCCCAACCCGTTCGCCTCCAGGACTATCGCGCGCCCGACTGGCTGGTGGAGACGGTGGAGCTCGACGTTTCGCTGCACCCCACGGCAACGCGGGTGCGGGCGCGGCTCAAGCTTACGCCCAATCCGCAGGCGGCCGCTCCCGCGCCGGTCGTGCTCGACGGCGACGAACTCAAACTGGTGGCACTGTCAATCGACGGCGAGCCGCTCTCCGGCGAGCGCTATACGGTCACGCCCGACCGGCTCACCATTCCGCAGCCGCCGCACCGGTCGTTCCTGTTGACGATCGAGACGCTGCTCGATCCCTCAGGCAACACCCAGTTGATGGGCCTCTACCGCTCCGGCAGCACCTATTGCACCCAATGCGAGGCGGAAGGCTTTCGCCGCATTACCTATTTCCCCGACCGGCCCGACGTGATGGCCGTCTACACGACCCGCATCGAGGCCGACAAAAAGGAAGCGCCGGTGCTGCTGGGCAACGGCAACCTCACGACAGCGGGCGACCTCGCCGGCGGCCGCCACTTCGCCGTGTGGCACGACCCGTTTCCCAAGCCGAGCTACCTGTTCGCCCTGGTGGGCGGCAACCTCGCCTGCATCGAGGACTGGTTCGTCACCATGTCGGGGCGTGAGGTGGCCCTGAGAATCTATGTCGAGCCGGGCAAGAAGGAGCGCTGCGCCTACGCCATGGACTCGCTCAAGCGGGCCATGCGCTGGGACGAGGAGACGTTCGGGCGCGAATACGACCTCGACGTGTTCATGATCGTTGCCGTTGCCGATTTCAACATGGGGGCCATGGAGAACAAGGGCCTCAATATCTTCAATGATAAGTACGTCCTGGCCAGCACCGAGACGGCGACCGACGCCGACTTCGCCCATATCGAGGCGATCATCGCCCACGAGTACTTTCACAACTGGACCGGCAACCGCATCACTTGCCGCGACTGGTTCCAGCTCTGCCTGAAGGAGGGCCTCACGGTCTTCCGCGACCAGGAATTCTCTTCCGACCAGCGCTCGCGCCCGGTCAAGCGCATAGCCGACGTGCGGCTCCTGCGCGCGCACCAGTTCACCGAGGATGCCGGCCCGCTGGCGCACCCGGTGCGTCCCGCCGTCTACAAGGAGATCAACAACTTCTACACCGCCACGGTCTACGAGAAGGGCGCCGAGGTGGTGCGCATGCTCAACGTGCTGCTCGGTGCGGAAGGCTTCCGCAAGGGCATGGACCTGTACTTTGCGCGCCACGACGGACAGGCGGCGACGGTGGAGCAGTTCGTCCAGTGCTTCGCCGATGCCAACGACACCGATCTCACGCAGCTCATGCGCTGGTATTCGCAGGCCGGCACGCCGGAGGTGACCGTGGCCGCAGACTACGACGCCAAGGCCAAGGCGCTGCGGCTCGACGTCGCACAGGCCATCGGCGCCACGCCCGGCCAGCCCACCAAGGAACCGATGGTCATCCCGCTGGTCGTCGGCCTGGTCGGCCGCGACGGCAACGATCTGCCGCTGGTGCGTCAGGACGGGACCCCGGTCGAGCGCGGCGTGCTGGTCCTGACCAAGTCGCGCGAGAGCTTCACGCTGGGGCGGGTGGCCGAGCCGCCGGTGCTGTCGCTCAACCGCAGCTTCTCGGCGCCCATCAAGGTGACGGCCAATCAGTCCGCCGCCGACCTGAGATTTCTGGCCGCGCACGACAGCGACCCGTTCAACCGCTGGCAGGCGGTGCAGACGCTGGCCACGGACCTGCTCATCGACAACGTGACGGCGCTGCGCGCCGGGCGCGCCCCGCGTCAGGACGAAGGCCTGATGGCGGCACTGGCGGCGATCCTGGCCGAGCCGGCGCTCGAGCCGGCGTTCGTCGCGCAGGCGCTGATCACGCCGGGCGAGGCCGATATCGCCCGCGACATCGGCCGCGACGTCGATCCGGATGCAATCTTCACGGCACGGCGCGACCTGCGCCGCGCCATCAGCAACGGGCTCAATGCCGCCCTCCTGGACGCCTACCGGCGCATGAGCAGCCGTGCGCCCTATAGTCCCGATGCGGTCAGCGCCGGGCGGCGCGCGCTGAAGAACGTCTGCCTCGACCTCCTGGCGGCGACGGGCGAGCCGTCGGCCATCGCGCTCGCCGTCCAGCAGTACGAGGCGGCCGACAACATGACGGACCGGATGGCGGCGCTTGCCACCCTGTCGCTGCATGATCGGCCGGAACGCGCGGCGGCGATCGAGGACTTCTATCGCCGTTTCGAGACCGACCCGCTGGTGGTGGATAAGTGGTTCTCGCTGCAGGCGATGATCCCGGAGCCCGGCACCCTGGCGCGGGTGCGCAGCCTCACGGCGCATGCGGCATTCTCGTTCACCAACCCCAATCGCCTGCGCGCCCTGATCGGCGCCTTTGCCCAGGCCAACCAGAGCCAGTTCAACCGCGCCGACGGCGCCGGCTTTGCCTTCGTGGCCGACACGGTGCTGGCGCTCGACCAGAAGAATCCGCAGGTCGCCGCCCGGCTGCTGTCCGCCTTCAAGAGCTGGCGGGCGCTCGAACCCGGCCGTCGCGCCCGCGCCGAAGCGGCGCTCAAGCGGGTGGCCGCGCGCGACGGCCTGTCGCGCGACGTCAGCGATATCGTCACCCGATCGCTCGGCGAATAGCTCCGGGCTGCGGGCAGCGCGGCGGCCAGCCGCGTACCAATACCGGCGGTCGGTACAGGCGGCGCGACATATCCACAGCCCTGGTACGCGGATGAAGCTGGCCTGCGGCCATAGGCGGGACTTATGCGGCGCCGCGGCAGGAGTGGGTAAACCACTCTCGACAAATCGCAAATCTTCGATTCTTATGATTCGTGATTCGGAGAGATGCGGCAGTCCCTCCGGTCGACAGGGGACTTGAGATTCCGACGGAGGCCAGTGATGGCGCGCGCCGAACTCGCGAGCGCGTCCACACGTCCTGATTCTATTAAAGGGTTGGCGCAGTCCATCGCCAGGCCGGCCTATCGGCGCCTCCTGAACGCCGAGCCGGCACTGCGGCGGGCGGTGCCCGTCCTCATCGTGGCATTCCTGGTCACGGTTGGCGTCGGCGCGGTGATCCAGGCCTTCGCCCATCGCAACCAGGCCATCGCCGACTGCGTCGAGGACATCGAGCTGGTCGCGGAGATTCTGGCCGACCGCCTCGACCAGGCGGCCGGAGACTCGCGGGGCGACGTCGCGCTGCCGGTCCAGCGCGCGATGGAGCGCGGCCTGCCGCGCCTCGCCAGCGTCCCCAGCCGCTGGCTGATGGTGACCAACAAGTCCGGCGTGATCGTCGCAGCGTCGCCTTCCGCCGGACCGGTCATCGGCTCCCGGCTGGCCGACGTCGTCGGCCAGAGCCACATGATGACCACGTTCGGTGCACGCGCCGGCGTGCAGGAAGTGATGCTGGCCGACGGCACCGGCGTGCTGGCCACGATCCGCGCCTTGAAGGCGCCGCTCGGCCAGCTGGCGGTGCTCGAGCCGCTCAATGACGTGCTGTCGCGCTGGCGCTCCGACACCGCGCTGACCATCACGCTGTTCGCCACCACCCTCCTGGTGCTGCTGATCCTCGGCTTCGCCTTCCATTGGCAGGCCCGGCGTGCCAGCGAGTCCGATCACATCTACGACATGGTGCGCTCGATCGTCGACACCGGGCTCAATCGCGGACGCTGCGGGTTGTGGGACTGGGACCTGGCGCGCGGCCTGATCTTCTGGTCGAACTCGATGTTCGACATCCTCGGGCTGGAGCCGCAGGACGCGCGCCTGACCTTCGGCCAAATCAGCGCGCTGGTGCATCCCGACGACGTCAAGCTCTACGAGCTGGCGGCGCAACTCGCCGAGGGCCAGGTCGCCTCGATCGACCGCGCCTTCCGCATGCGGCACAGCCGCGGCGACTGGGTGTGGCTGCGCGCCCGCTGCGAGCTGGTGCGGCCGACCGACGATCCGGGCCTGCACCTGATCGGCATCGCGGTCGATATCACCGAGCAGAAGAATCTCCTGGCCAAGACCGAAGCGGCCGACATCCGCCTGCGCGACGCGATCGAAACCATTTCCGAGGCCTTCGTCGTATGGGACGCCGACAACCGGCTGGTCATGTGCAACTCGAAATTCCAGAGCCTGCACAGCCTGCCCGAGGAAGCGGTCAAGCCGGGAACCGACTACGACGCCGTGGTCGCCGCCGGCGGCAAGCCGGTGGTGCGCACGCAGATGACCGGCGGCGGCCGGCGCGAACCGGGCGGGCGCACCTTCGAGGCGCAGCTCGACGACGGGCGCTGGCTGCACATCAGCGAGCGCCGCACCAAGGACGGCGGATTCGTGTCGGTCGGCACCGACATCACGGCGCTCAAGCGCCACGAGGAGCGGCTGCTGGAAAGCGAGCGGCAGCTCAAGGCGACGATCGAGGACCTGCGCAATTCGCAGACGACGCTGGAAGTGCAGAAGAGCCAGCTGTCGGAGCTGGCGGAAAAATACGCCGAGGAGAAGACCCGGGCGCTGGAGGCGAGCCAGGCCAAGTCCGAGTTTCTCGCCAACATGAGCCACGAGCTGCGCACGCCGCTCAACGCCATCATCGGCTTCTCCGAGATCATGCAATCGGGCATGTTCGGCCCGCTCGGCGCCGACAAATATCTCGAGTACTGCCGCGACATCCACGAGAGCGGGCAATACCTGCTCGAGGTGATCAACGATATCCTCGACATGTCGAAGATCGAGGCCGGCCGGCTGCAGCTCGACCTCGAGGAGACCGACCTTAATCGCATTCTCGCCGATGCGATGCGGTTCGTCACCGCGCGGGCGGAGGAGAAGGGGCTCACGCTGCGCACCGAGATCACGCCGAACATCCGCATCAGGGTCGACCGCCGCGCCGTCAAGCAGATCATGCTCAACCTCCTTTCAAACGCCGTGAAGTTCACGCCCGAAGGCGGCTTGATCACGGTGCGCGGACACGTTTCGAGCGATGCCGTCATGCTCGCCATCGAGGATACCGGCATCGGCATTCCGAGCGACGCCTTGAAGAACCTGGGACGGCCGTTCGAACAGGTGGAGAGCCAGTTCACCAAGTCGCATCAGGGGTCGGGACTGGGCCTGGCGATCGCCAAATCGCTGGTGGAGCTGCATGGCGGCGCCATGCGCATCCGCTCCACGCTGGGCATCGGCACGGTGGTGGGCGTTCGCCTGCCGCGCGACGGCCGCCCTCTGGAAACCGAAGAGATGTTGGAGACGCTACATTAGATCGAGGCATGGCTGCGGGGAGCAACGCCTGTTTGTTGGTCACAGGCGAACCGGAAATATGCAATGCAAACGTGGGTTGTGAGCGTATGCGTCAGTGAGGAAGATCATACGCTTCTGGCGGCGGCATCCGAACTGACGGGAACGAGTGTCAGCGAGTTCATCCGGCGCAAGGCGCTCGAGGCAGCCGAGGCGGCAATCCTCGAACGACGCAGCGTCACCGTGGCGCGCTGGGACTGGGACGCGTTCGAAGGCTGGGCGCACCAGCCGACAGAAGCGTCCGGGGGCGACGGCGCGCACAAGCCGCCGACGTGACGTGACGGATGCAATGGCGGGCGGATCGCCGGATTCCGATCATCCGGATGACGTCGCCCGCCCAGCCTTCCGCACGCGCACGTCGCGTCACTGCACGCCGATGTTGGCGTCGGCAATGACCTTGGCCCATCTGGCCATCTCGGTCGGCAGCACCAGCGCTGAGACGCAGAATGGCAAGAGATGGCGGCGCGTCGGTTTCATCTGCGTCGCGGCAAACTGCAATCGCCCGACGTGCTCAGATCGAAATGCGTGCCCCTACCCTCAACCGGGAGGTCAGGCCGGCCACATCCGCAGCGCCATCTCGGCGATCTGCTCCAGTTCCTGGCGGCCAGCACCGCCGGCGGCGCGCACCGCCATTCCCTCCATGACAGCCATGACGTAGCGGGCGAAATCGCCAGGATCGAGATCCGGCGGCATGAGCCCCTCGTCCTTGGCACGCTCGAGTCGGGCGCGCACCCTCGCCTCGGCTTCGCTCCGCTGCGAGGCGAGTTGGTGTTGAATCGCTTCGGCGGCGTCGCTGCATGACACCACGCTCCGCACCATCAGGCATCCGCGCGGATTGCATTCGTTGCTGAGGAAATTGGCCGCCTCGCGCAGCAGATGCTCGACCATGCCGCGCGCGGTCGGCGCCGCGAGCGCGTCGTCCCAGTAGCGCCCGTGCTGCTCGACGTAGCGTTGGAGCGCCTTGCGGAACAATTCTTCCTTGTTGCCGAAGGCGGCGTACAGGCTTGGCGGATTGATCCCCATTGCCTGTGTCAGTTCGGCAATGGACGCACCCTCGTAGCCATTCCGCCAGAACACCTCCAGCGCATGGTCGAGCGCCCGGTCCATATCGAATTCACGTGGACGTCCCATGCCCATAAGCGGCTCCCTTCACTTCTTTTTGAGTGCCTTTTTTACCGGTCACTATATAAGTGGTTGACAGCTTCCGTCCAGTACGCCATATCTGTAGCAATCAATACATAAATAGGCGACGGAGCAATCTCATGCAATGGCAAGCTGTTCGCCCCGCCTTTTGGGGGGTCGGGGCTTTGGTGGCCGGTTTGGTGGCGGTCGCAGCCCTGGTGGCGTTCCCCAGTACCAGTTCTCAGTCCAGCAGCTCCCCCGCGCCCACGGCGGCCCCTGTTCCGGTTTCGGTCGCAGTCGTCGAGCAGCACGACGTCGCGTTGTGGGACGAATTTTCCGGCCGCCTCGAAGCGGTCGAGCGGGTTGAAGTCCGCTCCCGCGTGGCCGGCGCGGTCGATGCCGTGCACTTCCGTGAAGGCGCGCTGGTGCGCCAAGGCGACCTGCTGATCACCATCGACCCTGCCCCCTATGCGGCGGAAGTCGAAAGGGCGGAAGCGCAGGTCGCGGCGGCGCAGGCCCGCCTGGCGCTGACCCGCAGCGAATTCGAGCGCGGTCGCCAATTGTGGGATTCGCGAACAGTGTCGCAGCGCGATCTCGACCAGCGTCTCAACGCCCAGCGCGAGGCGGAAGCAAACTTGCGAGCGGCCCAGGCGTCGCTGCAATCCGCGCAACTCAACCTGAGCTACACCGCGGTCCGCGCCCCGGTGGCTGGGCGGGTCGGCAAGCTGGAAATCACGGTCGGCAACCTGGTGGCCGCGGGCCCTGGGGCACCGGTCCTCACGACGCTGGTCTCGGTCGACCCGATCTATGCCAGCTTCAATGCCGATGAGGAGGTGGTGGCGCGCGCGCTCACGTCGCTGGGACACGAGGGCAATGCACCTGCGGAGCTCGAGCGCATCCCGGTGCGCATGGTCACCGCGACCAGCAACGGCGCGACCCTCACGGGCCGCCTGCAGCTGATCGACAACCAGGTCGACGCCAGGAGCGGCACCGTGCGCGTACGGGCCGTCTTTGCCAATGCCGACGGCAGGCTGATGCCGGGGCAGTTTGCCCGTCTGGGCATGGGCCAAGCCAAGCGGGAGCCGGCCCTGGTCGTCAACGAGCGGGCGATCGGCACCGACCAGAACAAGAAATTCGTCATGGTCGTCGGCGCCGACAACAAGGCGACCTACCGCGAAGTGACGCTGGGCGCCTTCGTCGACGGTCTGCGAGTAGTGACGAACGGCCTGAAGCCGGGCGAGCGCATTATCGTCAACGGGCTGCAGCGCGTTCGTCCCGGCGCCGTGGTGTTACCCGATCCCGTCGCCATGGCGGCACGACCCGCCGCCGACGTCGTCCAGCGCTGACGGCACAACCTGTCCGCACGGGGGCCTCTCATGAACGTGTCCAGGTTCTTCATCGATCGCCCAATCTTCGCCGGCGTGCTGTCGGTGCTCATCCTGCTGGCGGGATTGCTGGCGCTGCGCGTGATGCCGATCTCGGAGTATCCCGAGGTGGTGCCGCCGTCGGTGGTGGTGCGGGCCCAGTATCCCGGGGCCAACCCGAAGGTCATCGCCGAGACGGTGGCCACGCCGATTGAGGAATCGATCAACGGCGTGGAAGGCATGCTCTACATGAGCAGTCAGGCCACCAGCGACGGCCTGATGACCCTGACCGTCACGTTCCGCCTCGGCACCGATCCCGACAAGGCGCAGCAACTGGTGCAGAACCGCGTCTCGCAGGCGGAGCCGCGGCTGCCGGAAGACGTGCGGCGGCTCGGCGTCACCACCGTCAAGAGCTCCCCCGACCTGACGATGGTGGTGCACCTGCGGTCGCCCAATGACCGTTACGACATGACCTACCTGCGCAACTACGCGGTCCTCAACGTCAAGGATCGCCTCGCCCGCATCGATGGCGTCGGCCAGGTCCAGCTGTTCGGCGCCGGCGACTATTCGATGCGGGTATGGCTCGATCCGCAAAAAGTGGCGGAGCGCGGCCTGTCGGCGAGCGACATCGTGAACGAGATCCGCGCGCAGAACGTTCAAGCGGCGGGCGGCTTCATCGGCGCCTCGCCAAGCGTGCCAGGGGTCGACCTGCAGCTCGCGCTCAACGCCCAGGGCCGCCTGCAGAGCGAGGATGAGTTCGGCGACATCGTCGTCAAGACCGGGGCCAACGGCGAGGTCACGCGCCTGCGCGACGTCGCGCGGATCGAGCTCGGCGCTTCGGAATATGCACTGCGTTCGCTGCTCGACAACCAGTCCGCCGTCGCGATCCCGATCTTCCAAGCCCCCGGCTCCAACGCGCTCGCGATCTCGGACAATGTCCGCAGCATCATGGCGGAGCTGAAAAAGAACATGCCCGAGGGCATGGACTATTCGATCGTCTATGACCCGACCCAATTCGTTCGTGCGTCGATCGAGGCGGTCGTGCACACGCTCTTGGAGGCCGTGGCGCTGGTCGTGCTGGTGGTAATCCTGTTCCTGCAGACGTGGCGCGCCTCGATCATCCCGCTTATCGCCGTGCCGGTCTCCAGCATCGGCACTTTCGCCGTCATGTACCTATTCGGTTTCTCCATCAATGCGCTCAGTCTGTTCGGCCTGGTGCTGGCGATCGGCATCGTGGTCGATGATGCCATCGTGGTGGTTGAGAACGCCGAGCGCAACATCGAGGCCGGACTGTCGCCGCGCGAGGCAACCTACCAGGCGATGCGGGAAGTGTCCGGGCCCATCATCGCGATTGCGCTGGTCCTGGTTGCCGTGTTCGTGCCCCTCGCCTTCATCAGCGGCCTCACCGGCCAGTTCTATCGGCAGTTCGCGCTGACCATCGCGATATCGACGGTCATCTCGGCGATCAATTCGCTCACGTTGTCGCCAGCATTGTCGGCCCTACTGCTCAAGTCGCATGACACCCCGAAGGACGCCCTGGCGCGGGTCATGGACAAGGCGCTGGGATGGTTCTTCCGCCGCTTCAATGCCGCCTTCGGCCGCGGTGCCAGGGCGTATCGCGGCGGGGTACGACGGGTGATCTCGCGCAAGGCCGTGATGATGGGCGTCTATCTCGTGCTCATCGGTGTCACCTTCGGATTGTTCAAGACGGTGCCGGGCGGCTTCGTGCCGGGCCAGGACAAGCAGTACCTGGTCGGATTTGCCCAGCTGCCCGACGGCGCGACCCTTGACCGCACCGAAGAGGTCATTCGCCAGATGAGCGACATCGCCCTCAAGCAGCCGGGGGTCGAGAGCGCCGTGGCGTTCCCGGGCCTGTCCATCAGCGGATTCACCAACAGCTCGAGCGCCGGCATCGTTTTCGTGACACTAAAACCTTTCGACGAGCGCAGAAGCGCAGACCTGAGCGGTGCAGCGATCGCCAAGCGGCTGAACGGGAAGTTCGCTGCCATCAATGAGGCCTTCATCGCCATCTTTCCGCCTCCGCCGGTGCAGGGGCTGGGCACGATCGGCGGATTCAAGCTCCAGATCGAGGATCGCACCGGCCAGGGCTACGGCGCCCTCAACGAGGCAACGAAGGCCTTCATGGCCAAGGCCGGGGCGGCACCGGAACTGGCCGGGCTGTTCACCAGCTACCAAGTCAACGTGCCACAGCTCTATGCCGACATCGACCGCACCAAGGCGCGTCAGCTCGGCGTGGCGGTGACGGACGTGTTCGACACGCTGCAGATCTACCTCGGCTCGTTGTACGTGAACGACTTCAACAAGTTCGGGCGCACTTACTCGGTTCGGGTGCAGGCCGACGCGGCGTTTCGTGCGCGCGCCGACGACGTCGGCCGGCTCAAGGTGCGTGCGAATACCGGCGAGATGGTGCCACTGGCCGCGCTGCTGAAGGTCAACGCCACGTCCGGGCCGGAGCGCGCCATACGCTACAACGGCTTTCTGTCGGCCGACATCAATGGCGGTGCGGCGCCGGGCTTCTCCACCGGCGAGGCGCAGGCGGCGGTTGCACGGATCGCGGCCGAGACGCTGCCGCAGGGTTTCGGTTTCGAATGGACCGATTTGACCTATCAGGAAATCCTCGCCGGCAACTCGGCAATCCTGGTCTATCCGCTCGCCATTCTGCTGGTCTTCCTGGTGCTGGCGGCGTTGTACGAAAGCCTGGCGTTGCCGTTGTCGATCATCATGATCGTGCCGATGGGCCTGCTCGCCGCCATGACGGGTGTCTGGCTCACCAGCGGTGACAACAACATTTTCACGCAGATCGGTCTCATCGTCCTGGTCGGCCTGTCGGCGAAGAACGCCATTCTGATCGTTGAGTTCGCCCGCGAACTGGAATTCGCCGGCCGCAGTCCCGTGCAAGCCGCCATCGAAGCGAGCGGCTTGCGCCTGCGCCCGATCCTGATGACCTCGCTCGCGTTCGTCATGGGTGTCGTCCCGCTGGTGTTCTCCACCGGGGCGGGAGCCGAGATGCGCCATGCCATGGGTCTGGCCGTATTCGGTGGCATGATCGGCGTCACGCTGTTCGGTATTTTCCTGACACCGGTCTTCTACGTGCTGTTGCGCCAACTGACCGGCAACCGTCCTTTGAAACAGCATGGCAAGCCGAGGCCACACGACGCGATGCGAACGCCCGACGATCTTGCAGTTCACGGATTGGTGCCGTCGTTGCCCGATCGCGAGCGCGGCGCGCTGGAGAGCGTGTAGCCCCGCGTTACGGAGCTTGTCCCAGGATGCGCAAAAAGCTCGCGCGCACGCGCACCTGGGTGTCGGCCAGGTGCGCCTCCAGGGTGGCGAAATCAGGAACGTCGGCGGCGCGCGCCAGGAGTTTCAAAAGTCCCGACCCGGCGTGTTTGGGATCGAACGGCCCGCTGAGGCACAGGCGCAGGATCTGCGTGAGGTCGTGGTAGAGCCGCACGGCGCCGCGCACGATTTCGGCATCGGCGGCGTCGATCAGGCCGAGGCGCCAGGCGCGGTCGAGGACGCGCGCTGTCGAGGTGTCGAGAATGTCGGGATGCTCGGCGGCGTGCACGAGTTGCAGGTACTGGGCGATGAATTCGAGATCGACCAGCCCGCCCGCGGCATATTTCAGGTCCCAGCGCCGGTCATCGCCCTTCTCGGTCGCGATGGCCCGACGCATCTCCACCACGTCGCCGGCGACGAGGTCGGGATCGCGTGGCCGGCGCAGGATGTCGTGGATGACGCCCTCGACGCGGGCGCGGAAGGCGGGTGAGCCCGAGACGACACGTGCGCGCGTCAACGCCATGTGCTCCCAGGTCCACGCCTCGCTGTCCTGGTAGGCGCGAAAACTGTCGAGCCGGGTGGCGAGCGGGCCCGAGCGCCCCGACGGCCGCAGGCGCATGTCGACCTGGTAGAGCGAGCCGTAGTTGGTCTGCACCGTCAGCGCATTGACGATGCGCTGCGTCAGCCGGGCAAAATACTGTCCACTATAGAGCCGGCGCGCGCCGTCCGACTCCGGATGCCGCTCGTCGAAATCGTAGATGATGATCAGGTCGAGGTCGGAGTTGGCGGTCATCTCGCGGCCGCCGAGCTTGCCCATGGCCAGGATGGCACTCTCCTGGCCGACCAGGCGGCCGTGGCTGGCAGCGAAATTGTCCCCGACCGCGCGGTGGAGCGCGCAGACCAGGACATCGGCGAGCCGGGCAAAGGCTTCGCCGGCCTGGCCGGCCGACAAGGTGCCGGACAGGATGCGGGCGCCGATCAGGAACATGTGCTCCTGGCCGAACTGGCGCACGCGATCGAGAAAATCCTCGTACGTGACCGATTCGCCGAGCGAGGCCGCGAGCTGCGCGTTCAACTGCTCGGCGTCGGGAAGCGCCGCGAAGAAGGCCGGGTCGATGAGCGTATCCATGACCTGCGGATGCTGGGCGAGAATCTCGCCGAGCCGCGGCGCGGTGCCGAGGATGAGGGTCAGAAGGGCCACGAAATCCGGATTCTGCCGCAGCAGCGAGATGAGCTGGGCTCCGCGCGACAGGCCGGCGAGAAAACGATCGAGCGCGATCACGGCACTATCGGGATTCTCCGACCGTGACAGCTCCTCGAGCAGAACCGGGATCAGCTCCGCGAGATGCTGGCGGGCGCGCTCACCCTTGAGCGCGCGATATTCGCCGGCGAGCCAGCGGCGCACCGCACCCGACGCCTCGACCGGGCGCTTGAATCCCATCTCGGCCAGCTTGTCGAGCGTATCGCGATGGTCGGCGCCGGGCGCGAACACCAACGCATGGCGGCGGGCCGTGAGCTCGGGCGCATCCTCGAACAGGTGGGCGTAGTGGGCCTGGACCTTGCGCAGATGATCGGTGAGCACGTGCGCGAAGGCGTCGCGGCCGGCCAGGCCGAGGAAGCGGGCGAAGCGGTCGAGCTCGGCGCGCTCGGTGGGCAGCGTATGGGTCTGCTCGTCGGCGACCATTTGCAGCCGGTGCTCGACGCTGCGCAGGAACAGGTAGGCCGCTTCGAGATCCCGGCAGGCGGCGGCGCTGATCCAGCCGCCGGCGGCGAGCCCAGCCAGGGTGGCGAGTGTCTCGCGCGCGCGCAGGGCGGGATTGCGTCCGCCCGCGATCAATTGCTGGGTCTGGGCGAAGAACTCGATCTCGCGAATGCCGCCGCGGCCGAGCTTGATGTTGTGGCCCTCGACGGCGATCTCGTCGTGGCCGCGATAGGCGTGGATCTGCCGCTTCATCGCATGCACGTCGGCGACGGCGGCAAAATCGAAATATTTCCTCCACACGAACGGCGCGATCTCCTTGAGGAAGGCGCCTCCGCGCTCGAGGTCGCCGGCGCATGGGCGCGCCTTGATCATGGCGGCGCGCTCCCAGTTCTGGCCGGTGCTTTCGTAATAGGAAAGCGCCGAGTCGGTGGAGATCACAATCTGCGTCGAGGCCGGATCGGGCCGTAGCCTGAGATCGACGCGGAACACGTAGCCGTCGCCGGTCCGCTCCTGCAGGAGCTTTACCAGCAGACGGGTCAGCCGCAGATAGAGCGCGGCGCCTTCGATCTCCGGCGCCAGCGCCGGAGCGTCGGGATCGAACAGAACGATGAGGTCGATGTCACTGGAATAGTTGAGCTCGAAGGCGCCCATCTTGCCCATGGCGAGCACGACGAGGCCGCAACCCTGCTCCGGCCGCGCCGGATCGATCGGGACAAGCGTGCCGCGGCCAAACGCGTCATTCAGGGCAAAGCGCACCGCGGCGCCCGTCGCCGCATCCGCCACCTGCGTCAGCGCCGCCGTGACGCGCATCACCGGCCAGACACCGCCGATGTCGCACAGCGCGATCAGGAGCGCGGCCTCGGCCTTCATGCGGCGCAGCAGCCGCATCGCTTCGCTCTGGTCGGCGGTGGCGGCCACGTCGGCAGCAGTCGCGCCCAACAGGGCATCAAGGTGCGCGTCGGGATCGGACTCGAGCAGCGCGACAAGCCGGGCCGGCTCGCCGGCGGCCAGCTCCCACAGATAAGGCGAGCCGTCCGCGACACCTTCGATCAGCGCCTGAAGCTTGTTGGAGCCGGCCAGCAAGCGCGCGAGCGCCCTGCCCGCTTCGCTCGCTGCGATCTCGCCCAGCCACGCCGACACTTTCGCGCGCGCGTCGGTCGGTGACGACAGCAGCGGCGCTGCAACGATCCGCTGCGCCAGCGTCGGGCCGGCCGCTTCCCGTTTCTTCGCTGGCCGTTTCGCCGGTCGCACCATGGCGGCCTCGGTTGAAAGAAATTATTACGCCCGCGGTAGCACCAGGGTGGCCTTGAGCCCAGGTGCGTTGTCGCCGAGAACGAGCTCGCCGCGGTGGAGCCGCGCCACGGCGGCCGCCAGGCTGAGCCCCAGGCCGGCGCCCGGCTGCGAGCGGCTCTGCTCGAGGCGCACGAAGCGCTCGACCACACGCGAGCGGTCGGCGGCCGGAATGCCGGGCCCGTTGTCGGCCACGCTGAGCAGCACGCGATGGCCGTCGGTGGCGGCGCTCACCACGATGGCGGTGGCGTTATCGCCCGACGGCAACGCGTCGGGCAGCACATCGCCGGCAGCCGGCGCGAGCGCCGGCGCTGCATGTTTGGGGGCCGCATATTTGATCGCGTTGTCGATCAGGTTGGCGAGCGTCTGGCTGATCAGCTCGCGGTTGCCCTTGACCCGCGCCGGCCCCGGCGCGTCGACCTTGAGCGCCAGGCCCTTGTCGTCGGCGAGCGGCTCGTACAGCTCGGCGACGTCGTGCACGATCTCGGCGGCATCGAACTCGTCCATGTTCTCCCGGATCTCGCCGGATTCCGCACGCGCGATCATCAGCAGCGCGTTGAAGGTGCGGATGAGCCCGTCCGATTCCTCGAGCACGTTCTCCAGCGCGGCGCGGTAGTCGCCGTCGCCCCTGGCCGTGCGCAGCGCTTCCTCGGCGCGGTTGCGCAGCCGGGTCAGCGGCGTCCTGAGATCGTGGGCGATGTTGTCGGACACTTCCTTGACCCCGTGCATCAAGGCCTCGATGCGCTCCAGCATGGCATTGAGGTTCGCGGCCAGGCGGTCGAGCTCGTCGCCGGTGCCGGCGATCGGCAGCCGGCCGCCCAGATCGCCTTCCATGATGGTGCGCGTCGTGCCGGTCATGGCATCGATGCGCTTGAGCACACGGCGCGTGACGAAGATGCCGCCGACCAACCCGAGCACGACCACCACCGCCACCGACCAGCGCGCCGCCGTGAGGATGATGTCATGCAGCCGTTCGCGCTCCTCGACGTCGCGGCCGACCAGGAGACGGAAGCCGCCTCCCAGGCGCACCACGCGCACCAGCGCGTAGTGCTCGGCGTCCTCGGCTTCGTCTAGCCGCCGATAGGATGTCTCGGTGAGGCCGGTACGCTCCAGGATGCCCGGCTGCAACGTCCCGACATTGCCGGCGAGCCCTTCGCCGGCCGGCGTGGTGACGAGATAGAGGTTCGAGCCGGGGCGCCGCGAGCGGGCATCGACCAGCAGCAGCAGCCGGCGGATGCCGCCCTGATTGTACAGCTCGGACAGGCCGTTGATCTCGGCGTCGATGGTCTCAGTGATCTGCTGGGTAATGAGGCTCGAAGTGGTCCAGGCGAAGTAGCCGATGAGGAACGCAGCGAACAGCGCAAACACCGTCAGGTAGACCAGCGACAGCTTGAACAGCGTGGTGCGCAGCAGCTTTCCGAGGGCGGTCAGGCCCTCCTTCGTGGCCCGCTTCAGGGCATCGAAGGCCGCGGAATCACTTGCCATCGCGGATCACGTAGCCTGCCCCGCGCACCGTGTGAAGCAGCGCCCGGGCGAATCCCTTGTCGATCTTGGCGCGCAGCCGCGACATGTGAACGTCAATCACGTTGGTCTGCGGGTCGAAATGATAGTCCCACACATTCTCAAGCAGCATGGTGCGGGTCACCACCTGGCCGGCATGCTTCATGAGGTATTCGAGCAGGCGGAACTCGCGCGGCTGCAGCACGATCTCGGATTCGCCCCGCGTCACCCGATGCGACAGCCGGTCAAGCTCGAGATCGGCGACGCGATAGACGGTCTCCTCGCTGCGGCCGGAGCGCCGGCGCGCCAGCACTTCCACACGCGCCAGCAGCTCGGAAAACGAATAGGGCTTTGGCAGGTAGTCGTCGCCGCCGGCGCGCAATCCTTTCACCCGGTCGTCCACCTGGCCGAGCGCCGAGAGGATCAGCGCCGGCGTCTCCATGCTCTTCGCCCGCAGGGTGCCGATCACGGACAGCCCGTCGCGTTTGGGCAACATCCGATCGATGATGAGGACGTCGTATTGCTCGCCGAGCGCCATGGCCAGCCCCTCCTCGCCGTCGATGGCATGATCGGCGACGTGGCCGACCTCGCGAAAGGCCTTGACCAGGTAGTCGGCCGCGTCGCGGTCGTCTTCGATGATGAGAAGGCGCATGCGGCAATTCTAGAGCGAATGGGGAATGGCGAACAGGGAAGCAAGCCGCGAGCGCCTGTTCGCCACGCACGATTCCCGGTTCGCTCTACGCCCTTCGGCAAAATAACGAGAGGGCGGTGCACAAACGCAACTGGCACCGCCCTCCCGACCGAACCCGGATCCGACGGAGGGGGGCGGGAAGCCGGTCCCGGGATCGGAAATTAGTCGGGGACGGGCACAAGGCCCGCCCCCAGGGTTCGTTCCGCCGGCGGGGGCGACGAATGCCGACGTCACGGCCCCTTTCTGGCTGCCGCGCCCAAAGGGCGCGACAGGATCATCACGCGCGGCCGAGCGGCACCGCGACAAACTTCGTGCTCTCGCCCGACTTCACCCGCAGCAGCACGGTGCGCTTACCGCCCTGGCGTGCGTCGTTGAGGGCGCCCCGAATGTCGGCCGGGCTCGATACGGTCTTGCCGGCGACCTCGAGGATCACGTCGCCGGTCTTGAAGCCGCGCTCGGCGGCCGGGCCCTCGGGATCGACAGCCGTGACGACCACGCCCTTGCCGCCGCTGCCGGCGACCGAGCCGGCGGGGGCCAGCGTCAAGCCGAGGTGGGTCTCGGAATTGGCCGACCCGTCGCGGTCATCGCTGCCGAGGCTGGCCTGCTGCTCCTTGGGGTAGTCGGCGAGCTTCACGGCAATCGTCTTGTCGGCGCCCTGACGCACGATGCCGAGATTGGCGGTGGCGCCGGGGGCGAGGGCACCGATCTTCTTGGCGAGATCGCGCGCGTCCTTCACCGCGTCGCCGTTCACCGACGTGATCACGTCGCCCGACGCGATGCCGGCCTTGGCGGCGGGACCGGCGGATTGCGCCTCCGCGACCAGCGCGCCCTCGGCCTTCTTGAGCCCGAGGCTGTCGGCAACGTCGCTGGTCACTGGCTGAATCTGCACGCCGATCCAGCCGCGCGTCACCGAGCCATGATCCCTCAACTGGGCGATGACGGTCTTCACGGTCTCCGCCGGAATGGCGAAACCGATGCCGATCGAGCCGCCGTTGGGCGAGAAGATCGCGGTGTTGACGCCGATCACGCTGCCGTCCACGTCGAAGGTCGGACCGCCCGAGTTGCCGCGGTTGACCGGCGCGTCGATCTGGATGAAGTCGTCATAGGGGCCGGCGCCGATGTCACGGCCGCGCGCCGACACGATGCCGGCCGTCACGGTGCCGCCGAGCCCGAACGGATTGCCGACCGCGATCACCCAGTCGCCGATGCGCGGCTGCTTTTCGGACAGCTTCACGAACGGGAAGTCGTTGCGGCCCTCGACCTTGAGCAGGGCGAGGTCGGTCTTGGGATCGGTGCCGACCACCTTGGCGCTGTAGGTCTTGTTGTCGTCGGTCTGGATCTCGACGCTCTTGCCGCGCTCGACCACGTGATTGTTGGTCACGGCATAACCGTCGGCCGAGATAAAGAAGCCGGAGCCCTGCGCCATGCTGAACTGGCGGCCGCCACGCGGGCTGTTGTTGGGCATGCCGGGCAGGCCGAAGCGCTTGAAGAACTGCTCGAGCCCGGGCGGCAGGTCTTCGTTGTTGAACTGCATCTGCTCGCGCTGCGACGGCGCCTCGCCCTTGACACGCACGCCGATCACGGCCGGCTTCACGCGCTCGACGATATCGGCGAAACCGACCGGCCGCGCCGCGTTCTCGCTGCTGACCTGTGCGACCGCCGGAGACGTAAAGGGAAGACTGGTCTGCACGCCCGGGCCGCCGAACAGCAACGCGGCGCCGACACTGGCCACCGACGCAAGGAGCACGAGCCGGCGCAGAGACAGAATTTTGCGCGGGGTGGAATTGTTCTTCTGCATCGACAATAGCTCCACTCGGAGAAACAGGAAGAAACTCGCAGGGTGCTGACTGCACCGGTTCGCGGGGGGCGCTGATTGCACCGATCCGCGGGGTGCTGACTGCACCGGTTCACGGCTAGATATGGAGGGTACCGCCTTACGGTGCCCTGTCGGCAGGATTAAAGTTTCGTAAGGTTTCGGCGGCGCTCGCTGGACGGCCAGCCAGCCCATTGATCTATAAAGACTTTATGGGAACGGCCCAACACCATATTGGGCCCGCGGAGGGCGCAGGCGCAGCCCTGGCGAGAAAAAAATCTATGGCTCGCGGGGGTGCGTGAGCTCGTGCAGACGGGCCTGTTCCTGGGCGTTGAGGGCCGTCGCCGTGCCGGCGGCTTCGGCGCTGACGCCGCGCCGGCGCGCCACCACCACCAGCAGCACGATGCCGGCGAGCAGCAGGGCCGCAGGCGCCGCCCACAGGATCAACGTGTGGCCGGCCAGACGCGGCTTCAGCAGCACGAACTCGCCGTAGCGCGCGACCAGGAAATCGATCACTTGATCGTCGTTGTCGCCCGCCTTGAGGCGCTCGCGCACCAGGATGCGCAGGTCGCGCGCGAGCGGCGCATCGGAATCGTCGATCGACTGGTTCTGGCAAACCATGCAGCGCAGGTCGCGCGACAGCGCGCGCGCCCGGCCCTCGAGCGCCGGATCGGCGAGGATCTCATCGGGCTGCACCGCCTGTGCCGCAGCGATGAACGTCAGCGCGGCAAGGCAGAGCGCGGCAACGACGGCAGTGCATCGTGGCCATGTCGGCATCGCACTTCCCTACTCGGCCGGCTGCAGCGCAGCGCGGCTCTTTGCTGGCTTCGGCGCGCCGACCCGCAGCCGCCGGTCCGACAGCGACAGCGCGCCGCCGGTCACCATCACCAGCGCGCCCAGCCAGATCAGCAGCACCAGCGGCTTGTGATAGAGCCGGATCGTGATCGTGCCGTTCGGATTGTTGTCTCCGAGCGAGAGATAGAGCTGGCTCAGGCCGCGGGTCATGAGGGCGGCTTCGGTGGTCGTCATGCCGCGGGTCTGGAAGGAGCGCTTGGCCGGCTCGAGCACGCCGAGCACGTCGCCGCCGCGACGCACCGTGAACTTCGCCGTCAGCTCGCGGTAGTTCGGGCCCTCGCGCGGCGCCATCCCGTCGAAGGACAAGTCATAATGACGCAGCGAGACCACCTGCCCGGGCCGCAGCGTAACGATTTTTTCCGCGCTCCAGCCGGTCTCGCCAACGATGCCGAGCAGCGTGAGGCCGAGGCCGCAATGGGCGAACGCCGTGCCCCAAGCCGAGCGCGGCAGCCCGGCGGCGCGCCGGAGCGCGATGGCCGGCGCGACGCGAAACAGGCCGGTGCGCTCGACGATGTCGGTGAGCGCCCCGGCGATGACGAACAGCGCCAGCCCGACCGCGAACGGTGCCAGCACCGGCTTGGCGCCTTCGCTGGCGAAGGTGGCGGCAATGCCGATGACGCCGATCGCGAAGGCGGCGGTGAGCCGCTGCGTCACGCCGAGGAGGTCGCCGCGCTTCCATGCCAGCAGCGGACCGAACGGCACCGCCGCGAGCAGCGGCACCATGAGCGGGCCGAAGGTCGCGTTGAAGAACGGCGCGCCGACCGAGATCTTCTCCCCGGTGAGCGCCTCCAGTGCCAGCGGATAGAGCGTGCCGATGAACACCGTCGCGCAGGCGGTGGTGAGGAACAGATTGTTGAGCACGAGGGCGCCCTCGCGCGAGATCGGCGCGAACAAACCGCCCTGCCGCAGCAGCGGCGCGCGCCACGCGAACAGCGCCAGCCCGCCGCCGATGAATATCACCAGGATGGCGAGGATGAAGATGCCGCGGGTGGGATCATTGGCGAAGGTGTGGACCGAGGTGAGCACGCCCGACCGCACCAGGAAGGTGCCGATGAGGGAGAGCGAGAACGCGATCACGGCGAGCAGGATGGTCCACACCTTCAGGGCGTCGCGCCGCTCCATCACCAGCGCGGAATGCAGGAGCGCGGTGCCGGCGAGCCACGGCATGAATGAGGCGTTCTCGACCGGATCCCAGAACCACCAGCCGCCCCAGCCGAGCTCGTAATAGGCCCAGTACGAGCCCATGGCGATGCCGCAGGTCAGGAACATCCAGGCGGCGAGCGTCCATGGCCGCACCCAGCGCGCCCAGGCAGGATCGACGCGGCCGTCGATCAGCGCCGCGGCCGCGAACGAGAAAGTGATCGAGAAGCCGACATAGCCGAGATAGAGCATCGGCGGATGCACGGCGAGCCCGATGTCCTGCAGCACCGGATTGAGATCGCGGCCCTCCATCGGCGCATCGGCCAGCCGCAGGAACGGGTTGGAGGTGAGCAGGATGAACAGGAAGAATGCGGCCGCGATCCACGACTGCACGCCGAGCACATTGGCCTTCAGCGTCGCCGGAAGATTGTTGCCGAGCGCCGCCACCAGGGCGCCGAAGAACGTGAGAATGAGCACCCACAGCAGCATGGAGCCTTCGTGATTGCCCCATGCGCTGGTGAATTTATAGACGAGCGGCATGGCCGAGTGCGAATTCTCGGCCACATTGAGCACCGAGAAGTCGGACCGCACGTAGCACGAGATCAGCGCCGCAAACGCGATGGCGACGAAGACGAATTGGGCAATTGCCGTGGGCGCGGCAACGCCCATGAGCGCCCTGTCGCGCACGCGTGCGCCCCATACCGGGACGATCGCCTGGATCAGCGCCAGTCCGAGCGCGAGCACCAGGGCATAATGGCCGAGCTCGGGAATCACGGCGCCCTCCTGGCTGGCACGGCGCCGGCGGGCGCTGAGGCGCTGTTGGCCGGCGCCGAGCTGGCGGCGGGCGAGGCGCCCGCCTTCTTGTCGTAATCGTCCTTCCAGTGACCCTGCTTCTTGAGGGCGTCGGCGACTTCCTTGGGCATGTAGGTCTCGTCGTGCTTGGCCAGCACCGAGTCGGCGCGAAACAGGCCGGAACTGTCGAGCGCGCCTTCGGTGACCACGCCCTGCCCTTCGCGGAACAGATCGGGGAGAATCCCCGTATAGGCAACTGAAACCGCGCGGTTGCCGTCGGTGACCTCGAAACGGACGGACAGATTGTCGCCGCGTTCCACGCTGCCCGGCTTGACCAGGCCGCCGAGGCGGATGCGCGCCCCGGGCGGCACGTGTTTCTCGGCCACGTCGGTCGGCGAATTGAAGAAGACGATCGAGTCCTTGAGCGCGCTCAGCACCAGTACTGCCGCCACGGCGAGCACCGTGAGGCCGGAACCTATCAATGCCAGGCGTCGCTGCTTGCGGGTCATATCAACTCATATGGCATGTTATTTCGCCAGCCCATGCGCGGCCTCTCAACCGGGACACGAGTCCAGGACAAAATCAAGTACATGCGATTGCGGGCCGTCAACCTTCCAGCCCCAGGCCCTTCACCAGCTCTTCCACCCGCCGCAGCTTGTCGGGGTCCGCCGCCAGCGCGCGCCGCGCCTCGGTGGCGGCTTCCCGCGCCTTGTCCCGGTCGCCCAGCACCGTATAGGCGCGCACCAGCCGCAGCCAGCCCTCGACGTCGGAACCGTCGTGTTTGAGGCGTTCGGCGAGACGCTCCACCATGCCGCGCACCATCTCGCTGCGCTGCTGCGGCGTGAGCTCGGCGGCCGCCGCCATGTCGCGTTCGCTGGGTCCGCTCGGGGTGTCCTCGACACGGGCCAGCGCCCGCCGGATGAACTCGGCCCACGGCGCGCCGGCCGGAGCCGTGGCGAGCAGATCGCGCCAGATCGCCGCAGCGTCAGGGCGTCGCCCCTCCTGCTCCGCCGCGAGGCCCATATAGAAGCGCGCCCGGACGTCGCTGCCGTCCATCGCGAGCGCGCGCTCGAACGACGCCTTGGCGGATTCGGTGATGACGCCGTTCGCCTGCGCGGCGAGCGCTTCGCCCAGTTCGACTTCGCGCTGGACCGTGGAGCCGAGCAGCCGCAGCGCATGTTGCCGCGCCGTCACGGCATCATCGAAGCGGCTAAGCCGCATATACACCGGCGCCAGCACTTCCCACCCGCGGCCGTCTTCCGGATTGCGCGCCAGGTGCGCCTCGACCTGGCTGATGAGCGTCGCGAGCGAGCGCTGCTCGGTCGGGGCCTGCGACCGCGCGGCCAGCGGCTCATCCGGCAGGTCGGGCGCGCCAAGCACGCGATAAAGCCCGACCGCACCGAACGGGAGCAGGACGAGCGCCGCCACGGCAGCGGCGCCCCGCCGCCACGTGGCCGAAGGCTTGGGCTCGCCCGTCTGGGCACCGGCCACATCGGCGGCAGCCAGCAGGCGGCGCGACACCTCGACGCGGGCCGCTTCGGCCTCGCGCTCTGCGATGCGGCCCGCAGCACGGTCGCGCTCGATCTCGGCCAATTGATCCTGATAGACCGCAACGTCGCTGCCTGCCTCCGCGCGGGCGAGGCCGCCGCGGCCGAGCGGCCACAGCACGGCGGCCACCGACGCGGCCGTCATCAGCGCGAACACCAACCAGAGCGTCATCCTGTCATCCTACCCGGCGGCCGAACCCAAGGCGACCACGGTCGCACGGTGTTCGGGCGGGAGGATGACACCCGCAACGATCGAAATCATGGCGTCAGCATAGCCGAACGCGGCGCTGATGCGAGCGTGCCCGGCCTGCCGCAGACGATCCAGATCGAGACTTATTCCCAGATGACCTGCGCGAGCCGTCGGTCGGCTTCCGCCGAATCGATCGGGCCGAATCCGGGAACGCCGTTCGGCGTGTTGAAATCATAGGCATTTTCCGCCGGAACCAGCGAACCCGTCACGACCGGATCGTGCACCAGGGCGCGCATGACGGCGGTTGCATCGGCAGCCTGCGGCGGCGAAGTTTCGTTCGCGGCGGCCTGCGATCCGGTGGAGAAGTCGCCGGTCTGCGCGGCGGCCAGAAGCGTCGAAGCGATCAGGCCGGCGGCGGCGAGCAGCGCTGTTCGTGCGGTCTTCATGACTCTCTCCTCTGTTCCGTTGAGCGCTGCGCCGGCAGGCGCCGCATCGCGGCGCTGCCCGCGCAAACACTTGAGTGTCCCGGTCTAGAGAATTGGTTCATGCCGCTGCGTCACCCGATCGGAGTACGGCGGGTTGTTTTTCGCGACATTGCAATAGGTGCGCGCTATCGCGCATGCGCACGCCGTCGAGCTTCGCAACAAACGTGGATTAAACGTGGATTTATGCCTTGGCTGCCTTGCGCTCGCCGTCCTGACCGGCGGTATCGGCCGCCTTGGCGGCAACGTCAGCCGCCTTGGCAAGCAGCGACGCATAGCTGGCGCCGAAAACCTTTCCGGCGAAGCGCACCGCGGCATCGACCTGCGACTGGCGGAAAGCGCGATGCGCTTCGTCGGCGCCGCGCAGGCTATCGAGCAGCGGCGAAATGCCGGTCTCGAGATAATTCTGCACCTCGGAATGCACGCGCAGCGTCACCTCATTGATGGCGAGCTCGCTGGCATAATTGCGGCAGACGCTGACGAACTCGATCAGGGCCTCGGTCTCCTGCACCTCGGTGCGGTCGAGCACCGCGCCGGAGCGAATCTCGCTCGGCTTGCGCTGCCGCAGCAGACGCCGCACGCGGCCGGGAACCGTCTCGATCTCGGCGCGCACCAGGTTGGAGATTTCACTGCGAGTCGCCGTGAGCTGCCGCGCCCAGGGAGAATCGCCGGACAGGTCGAGTTCAGTGCGCAGCAGGCGGGCGGCGTCGTAGAGATCCTTGAGCATCTCGCTGGCGGAGTCGAAGCGGCCGCGCTTGATGTCGTCGCGCAGGACGCTCAGGATGCGGTCCATCTCGCCGAGGATGATGGAGACCGCGACCGCATAGGACGTGCCCATGATCTTGGCGGCGACGTCGCTCTCCGCCGCCTTGACGGCGAGCCGCACCAGTTGCCAGGGCGACGCCAGGCGTCCCATCACCAGGACCAAGGCATAGACGAACACGTCGGGATGTCCGCCGATGGGCGAGTCGAGCAGCGCGCGCACGTTGTCGAGGTGGTCGTCGGCGAGGTTCTTGATCTGCGGCGGCAGGCGCGAGGCAAATACGTTGAGGGCATCGCGGGCGCGCAGGATGCCGAGGATCTCGCGCAGATGCTCGAGCGCCTTGGCGATGCCGAGCTGAGCGGCGAGGCGCTGGCGCGCCTTGCTGTCGTCCTGCGCGGCTGTAAGCGCGTCGCGCATCCGCTGCACGGCCTGATCCTGGAACGCGCGCGCCATGCGCTCGGACATGACGCGATCGTTGGTCAGGAGACTGCGCGCCATCTCGTCGGAATAGGTCTTAGCCTCCTTCGGCATGAGGTCGCGGCAAATCCATTGCCACGCCGGCTCGAGCGCCGCGCGCGCGATGCGCCCGCGGTGGACGCGGTCGGGCAGGTCATCCACCAGGAACGGCTCGAGCGGCGCAAAGAACATGCGGGAAGCGCTTTCGATGCGTCCGGTTTCCGGCGCGGCGGGCGGCGGTGGGCTGGCGCGCGCCACCGGCTCCAGGCGCGCGGTCTGCTCGGCCCCGGCATCGCGCCGGAGTTCGGCCAGGATGAAGTCGCCGGCCGGCACCTCGTCACCGCGCGCGGCGGCACGCTCGAGCTCGGCACGCAGCAGAGCCCGGGCTGCCGGGGGCAATTCCCGCAGGAACATGCGCAACTTTTCCAGGGGGCCCTCGGCCATCTGGCCACCGATCCGGATCTCACTGACGCCAGCCCATCACGCTAGCGGAGGGCCGTTAAGAACGCGTTTAGGATGCGAGATATACCGGCCGCAGTGCCGCTTTCGGCGCAGGAGGGCGCGGCCGCAGGAGGCGGAGGCCGAAGAAGACCGGCCTGCGCCAAACCGTCAGCTGACCGGCGTCCAAGTCCCGTCGGGATTGCGGCAGGCGGTGCCGCGGGCGATTTCTGGCCGCCCGCCCACATAGATCGTGTGGCTGTACTCGCGGCAGCGCAGGCCACTGCGCTCATAATAGGGGCCGGGAACGACGGTGCCGTAGTAACCTGTATGGTCGCTGCGCCAGCCGACCGGAGCGCCGGGCGCGCCGCTTTCCAAGGCCTGCATCTCGGCCGCATAGGCACGCTGACGATCCTGCTCGTCGAGCGAGGCGCCGATGGCGCTGCCGAGCAGCCCGCCCGCCGCCGCGCCGATCGCCGCGCCGGCGAGACGGCTGCCCGCGCCGCGGCCCCCGAGCGCCGCGCCGAGCACGCCGCCGGCCACCGCCCCGGCCACGGCGCCGGTGTTCTGCTTCGGCGCATAGGGATCGGCGGCGCAACCCGCGAGGCTCGCGGCCACCAGCATGATGCAGAGCGTTTTGGCAGGTTTCATCGCGACCCCCTCTCAGGCCGGCAGGCCGGCACCACTTGGGCTCCTAAGACGCGAGCATTGGGGCAAAACTCTGTTCGGCTGCCCCGACCAGCGACGTGACCAGCGCCATCGCAGCATCATGGCTCACGCCGCCGGCAGCACCAGCTCGGCGCGCAGGCCGCCAATGGGCGCGGTCCCGAGCTCCAGCTTGCCGCCGTAGAGTTGCGCCAGTTCGACCACGATGGACAGGCCGAGGCCGGAGCCGGGCTTGGTCTCGTCCAGCCGGCTGCCGCGATTGCCCACCTGCTCGCGCTGCTGCGGCGTCAGCCCGGGCCCGTCGTCGTCGACCACCAGGCGTACGGTCGACATTTGCGTTTCGTCGCCGCGCGCCGGCACCACTTCGAGGTTGACGCGCGACTGCGCCCACTTGCAGGCATTGTCGACCAGGTTGCCCACCATCTCCTCGAGATCCTGGCGCTCGCCGCGGAAGCGCACTTCCTGCGGCGCGTCGACATCGATGGCGATGCCGCGCGCGCGATGAATCTTCTCCATCGTGCGCGCGAGCGCGGTCACCACGGGACTGACCTCGGTGACGGTACCGACCATCGAGGCGCGGGCGGCGATGCGCGCCCGCTCGAGATGCCGCGCCACCTGATCGCGCATGATGTCGGTCTGCTCGCGCACCTTGACGGCGAACGGATCGGAGCGCGCCGACGCCTCGTTGACAATCACCGACAGCGGCGTCTTGAGGGCATGGGCGAGGTTGCCGACGTGGGTGCGTGCGCGCTCGACGATCTCGCGGTTGGCATCGATCAGCGCGTTGGTCTCGCGCGCCAGCGGCGCGATCTCGTCGGGAAACGTGCCTTGAAGCCGCTCGGCGGTGCCGGCGCGGATCGCCGCGAGCGACTCGGAGATGCGCTTGAGCGGCGCCAGGCCGAAGCGCACCTGGAACAGGGTGGTGAGCAGGAGCACCACCGTGAGTGCGCCGAAGGTGACCGCCAACGCCTTGTCGAAGGCGCGGATCTCCTGGTCGATCTCGGACGGATCGCCGGCGACGGCCACGAGGTAGCGGCCCTCCTCGCCGAGATCGATGGTGCGCTCGACCAGGCGCAGCCGCTGGTCCTCCGGGCCGCCCACATAGCTGCGGCGCGTGCCGTCGTTGCTCGCCACCACGCCGGCGTCCTCGAGATGCGGCAGGCTGCCGTCCCACAGCGAGCGCGAGGCGCGCACGTCCGGCCGCGGCGCGTTGAGCCGCGTCACCTGCCAATACCATCCGGACAGCGGCAGCTCGAACAGCGGCTCGCCGAGCTGGCCGAATTTCTCGCCGGCTTCTTCCGGCGAGGCGACGTCGGCGATCAGGGTCTTGAGATAGACGCTGAGGCGACGGTCGAATGCGCGCTCCACCGACTGCTGATAGATCGAGGACAGCGCGACTCCGGTGATGAAGAGAATTACCGCGGTCCAGATGGTGGCGGAAAGGAACAGCCGGAGCGCGAGTGAATTAGCGCGCATCGCTCGGCGGAGCGAGGAGATAACCGAGCCCGCGGACGGTCTGGATGACTTCGATGCCGAGCTTCTTGCGGATGCGGCCGACGAACACCTCGATGGTGTTGGAGTCGCGGTCGAAGTCCTGGTCGTAGAGATGCTCGACCAGTTCGGTGCGGGAGACAACGCGCCCGGTATGGTGCATCAGGTAGGACAGCAGGCGATACTCGTGCGAAGTGAGCTTGACCGGATTGCCGTCCACGGTGACCCGGCCGGTGCGGGTGTCGAGGCGCACCGGTCCGCAGTTGAACTCGCTCTTGGCGTGGCCGGCCGAGCGGCGCAGCAACGCGCGCACCCGCGCCAGCACCTCCTCCATGTGGAAGGGTTTGGGCACATAATCGTCGGCGCCGGCGTCAAAGCCCTGGACCTTGTCGCTCCAGCGGTCGCGCGCGGTCAGCATCAGCACCGGCATGGCGCGACCCTGGCGCCGCCACGCTTCGAGCACGGATATCCCGTCCATCTTGGGCAGGCCGATGTCGAGAATCACGGCATCGTAAGGCTCGGTCTCGCCGAGATAGTGGCCTTCCTCGCCGTCAAAGGCGCGATCGACCACATAACCTGCATCGGTAAGCGCGGTCGCCAGTTGGCGGTTCAAATCCGGATCGTCCTCGATCACGAGGAGCCGCATTGTTTCTCCCTCTCAGCCGCCGCTCAGGACCGACCCCGATGTCGCGTCGACGGTGACTCGCGTTACTTTGCCATCCCGCGCCAGCACTGTCAGCATATAGACGAGGCCCTTGCTGCCCTCGCACAGGCGGGCGCTCACCACTTCGCCGCGCCGTTTCACCGCCTTGAGGGCGATGCCGAGCCGCACCGCCTTGCCGCTGGCAATGGCCGCGCGTTGCTGTTCCTTGTTGAGGCAGCGCGGATCCTGCGCCTCTGCCGGCTCGGCGGCCAGCATGGCGACGGTCAACGTGGAGGCAAACCAGAATCCGATCGGCATCGCGGCCTCTTAGCCCCCGCCCGGTGAACCTTACATGAACACAAAATGGCCGGCCCATGGCAATCCACGGCCGAGGCAAAGCGCACGCCTATTGCGGCACCAGGCCCGACTCCCGGACGATGCGTTCGGAGTTGGCGCGGTCCTCCCGGAGGAAACGGGAAAAGTCCTCGGGAGCGTCGAACACCGGCTCGAGACCCAGGTCGATGAGCCGCGTCTGGCGGAAGCCGGGCTCGGCGCCGATAGCGGCAAGCTCATCGCGCAGCTTGCCGATGATCGGCCTGGGTGTACCGGCCGGCGCGACGACGCCGAAATAGACGCGGGTGAGCGGGCCGCGATAGCCGAGTTCGCGCAGCGTCGGCACGTCGGGCAGCAGTGGCGAGCGCGCATCGCCGTCCACCGCCAGCGGCTTCACGGCGCCGGCTCGGATGTGGGTGATCCAATTGGCCAGTCCGAAGAAGGCCACGGGCGTCGATCCGGACAGCACACCGTTCACCCCCTCCCCGCCGCCCTTGAACGGCACCTTCACCAGATCGGCGCCGCTCGTCCGTCGCCATTGCTCCATGAACAGCGCCAGCGGAACGGAAGGAACCACGTAGCTCAACGTGCCGGGCTTCGCCTTCGACAGGGCGGCCAGTTCGTCCAGCGTCTTGACGCTCAGCGCACTCGCAGCGACGAGCACCTGGGTGTTGAAGAACGGATTGGTGATCGGCTCGAAGTCCTTGTCGGGATCGTAGGGGATTTTCTTGAACAGGAACTGGTTGTAGGCGAGCGTTTCAGCCGGCAGGATGCAGATCGTGTAGCCGTCGTTGGGCGCCTCCGCGCAGGCGCGTCCGCCGATCGTCATGCCACCGCCGGGCCGGTTCTCGACGATAATCGGCTGGCCCCACCGCTTCTGAATCTCCTCGCCGACAACGCGCATGAAGATGTCGCTGGTGCCGCCGGCGCTGGTGGCGGTGAGCGCGCGGATCGGGCGCACGGGGTAGTCCTGCGCGCCGGCCGGCGCCATGCCGACGCAACAGCAGGCCGCGGCCAGCAGCGCGACGTCAAGCTTCATCGTCCTCGCCTCCATGCGGTCAGGCCGCCCGGGCCGTGTCGGCGACGGGCAGCTTCAGCAAGGTCGCGGCGTTGCGCCAGAACACCGCCGCCCGGTCCCGCTCGCCAAGCCCGAGATCCTCGACCAGCTTGATGGCGCGCGGCTTCAGCGAGGTGAGCGGCGGCGCGTCGCTGCCGTAGAGCACGTGATCGGGGCCCACCGTGTCGAGCACCAGCCGCGCGGCGGGCGCATGATAGGTCACCGTGTCGAAGTACATCATCTTCAGATAGCGGCTGGGCGCGTGCCGGATCTTCATCGGCGCGTAGGATCCGAGGAAATACGCTTCGTCCTGCAGCTCGTAGGCATAGTCCATGCGGCCGATCACCTCGCAGATGCCGCCGCCGCCGTGCGAGGCCACGATCTTGAGACGGGGGAAATCCTCGAGCACGCCGCGCACGATCAGCCGTGCGAGCGACAGGCAGAGGTCGAACGGCCGGCCGACGCTGGACGCCAGCCGGTAGTCCTGCATCCGCTCCTCGCCGAAGCCGATATGCGGCGGGTGGATCATCACCGGCACGTCGAGGTCCTGCACCAGCTCCCAGAACGGCCGCGCCGCATCGTCGTCGGGGTACTGGCCCTTGTGGCTGGAGTTGATGAACAGGCCCTTGAGCTCGAGCTCGCGGATCGCGCGCTCGACCTCCTTGAGATAGGCCGGCCCGCCGCATGGCAGGATCGTGGCCAGCGCATAGAGCGTGCCGCGGTGACGTTCCTGGATCTCCGCCGCATAGTCCGTCCACCGCTGGATCGCGGCGAGTTCGTCGGCCTGGGCTTTGCCGCGGAGATAGTGCGCGGCGTTACTCACCACGCTGATGGCGATGCCGGCCTTGTGGTGGGCGTCGAGCACGTTCTCCACCGTCATCGGGCAGCGGCCGGCCCAGGTCGGCCCGCTCCTGCCGTCGAACGTGCGCGCGTCCCCGGCCGCTTCTTCGGGCGGATACACATGGGTATGCCATTCGATGATCACGCCGGCCGGCTCCGTTGGCGCGCCAGTTTGGCCGCCAGCGTCGTGCCGCGTCAATCACGCGTCGGCATTGCCGATCGATGCGCGCAGGCGCGCCGCAGCGCGCGCGCTGTCGCAGGCGTCAGATCGACGGCGGCGGCGCGAAGAAGCAACGGCGGGAGCCGTCGGGCTTCTTGCAGCGCCAGTACTGGCCGTCGCGGCTGACCTGGACTTCCCGGAACGGAACGGTCTCGTTGAGCTTGTTCAGGAAGTACCCCCCGGTTGTCTCCTGCACGTCGCTGCTCGAGAGTTCGACGCAGTCGGCCACACCACAGCAATGCGAGCCATCGATCGGGCTGACGAAATGCCCGTTGGCGATCCAGTTGGGGTTTCCCCATCGATCGTGAGCCAGCGCGCCAGTCGCCATTACCAGAACAGCGACGCCGAACAGGGAGAGCGTCCGCATCGTTTCATTCTCCAAACGGCCACATCCGGCGGCCTCGGGCCCCCATTGCGCCCTCGTTTGGATACCGACCGTGGACTGACGATCAGGCCATCGCTGACGCGTTCCTCCCGGCCACCCTCGATTTTCGCTCGACAACGCACAGCCAGGAGTCGAGTTCCCTGGCGGCCTTAGCCAACATGATGTGAGTCGCGCCTGTGACACAACCGCCATCGGC
>Ga0209466_1000008_pt1 | contig 45447 bp, 54 predicted proteins | sample PanSoiPlo30MoBio_FD_188323 | JGI IMG/M metagenome (GOLD analysis project Ga0209466, IMG submission 188323) | Tropical forest soil microbial communities from Panama analyzed to predict greenhouse gas emissions - Panama Soil Plot 30 MoBio (SPAdes)... | ecosystem: Environmental > Terrestrial > Soil...
GCGCTGTCCGTACTGCCAGCGATGGACCTGGAACACCGCTTGGTGCATCCATTGTTTCGCGTTCATCACCAGGCGGCGCTACCGGAGCGAACGGTAATGGGCGGGCAGTATGACGAGTGGCTCAGTCGCGAGCCGGACCCCGGCCGGGACCGGCTCCGGCTAAAGCCGGAAACGCTCTGGCACTGCCACGACTGCGGCGAGGACATCCTGCGCGGGGCGGTCAGCGTGATGACCGACGACGGCGCCTCGCGGATCTACTGCCGGTCATGCGGCGAGAGTCGTCGCGCGCAGGGCTGGCTGTTCGACAGCCGGTCGCTGGCCGTCCTGCGGCAGACGGCTTGACTATGCCCTAGCGCTAGGGCATACTGGAGGCATCATCAAGGAGACCCCATGCAGATCATCCGTGCCACCGAGTCCATCGTCGTCGAGCATCCCGTGACCCTGATTTTCGGCCAGCCCGGCATCGGCAAATCGACGCTGGGGTATTCCGCGCACGCCCCGCTGCTGCTGGATGTGGACCAGGGCGCGCACCGGGCGGCCAATCGCGGCGACACCCTGAAGGTGACGACCTGGGCGGAGATCGCCGAGCTCGCCGAGCAGCGCGCGGCGCTCGCGCCCTACCACACGGTGGTGGTCGATACCGTCGGGCGCCTGCTCGACCTGCTGGCGGCCGACATCATCGAGGCCAACCCGAAATACGCCCGCGACGGCGCGCTGACCCTGCAGGGCTTCGGGGTCTTGAAGACGCGCTTCCGGCTCTGGCTGACGCAGCTCCGGACCTGGGGCACCGACGTCGTGCTGCTCGCGCATCACCGCGAAGAGAAGGACGGCGACCTCACGGTCATGCGGCCCGACATCATCGGGGCGAGCTACGGCGAGGTGCTGAAGAGCGCGGACTTCGTCGGCTACTACGCGATGGTCGGCAAGCAGCGCGTCCTGGATTTCTCCCCGACCGACCGCTGGGTGGGCAAGAACCCGGCGCAGTGGAAGCCGGTCGTGGTGCCGGCGCTCGACAAGGCGACGACCGTGCTGGCGGGCCTGCTCGACCAGGGGCGCGCGGCGCTCGGGCAAATCAGCCAGGCCAGCGCGAAACAGGCCGAGGCGGTGGAGGCGTGGCGCCGGGCCATCGCCGGCTACACCACCGCAGAGGACTTCACGCGCGGGCGGACGGAACTGGAAGCCGCGCCCGAGATCGTCAAGGCGCAACTGCGCACCGGGTTCAAGGCGGCGGCTGACAAGCTCGGACTGACCTTCGACAAGGTGGCCAAGCAGTATGTCGCGCCCGTGCCGAAGGTGAACGCGGCGCCGGCCCCGGTCACGGCCGAGGAGATCGTCTGGTGACGCCGCTCCGCATCTCCGCGACGACGCTCGAGGCGTACCGGCTCTACGTCGAACAGGACTGGATGGAGGAAGCCGCGCTTATCCAGACCATCAAGCGGGAGGTGGTGCCGACCGAGGCCATGCGGCTCGGCACCGCCTTCCACAGCGTCCTGGAGGCGCCGGAGCAGTTCCGCGTCCCGTTCGGGTATTTGTGCGACGGCCTGCACTTCCCCGACGCCACGATGCGCGAGCCGCTCTCGCTCATCGACCCGCGCGGCACGTTTGAAGTCAAGAGCATGACGCTCATAGACGGCCACACGATCGTCGCGCGGGCCGATCAGATCGTCGGGAGTCATATCTACGAACACAAGACGACCACCGGCAGCTACGACGCGGACAAGTATCTCGACAGCTGTCAGTGGCGGGTCGAGGCGGCCCTCTTCCAGCCGGGGGCGATTACCTACCGCACGTTCCTGCTGGAGGAGCCGAAGGACCAGATTGTGGGGCTGCGGGGGATCGAACAACTGACGGTGTATCCCTATCCCGCGCTCCTGTCGGACGTGCGGGACCTGGTGCGGCGGTTTGTCGCGTATGTGACGCAGCGGGGGTTGACGAGTTACTTGGAGCGCGAGGGATCGGACGTGGACCTAGCAGCCTGACGAACTTGTGAGACGTAAGATGTCCGTCATGCTTCAGACGACACCGCGCTTTTTTGCCGTGCTCGGCAACCGGGATCACATCAAGGTGGACGGAGCGCGACGTCCCTTTCACGAGTTTCTCGATCGCCAACCGGATGGGTGGTTGTCCTCGTTGGTGTATGTCGGCGCCACCGTCTTTCCTGCAGATGACCGGCCCCGCATGTTGGATTGCGGGGCCTGGTCCTACAAACACGAACCGATTCCGGTCTGGAAACGCCAACCGTTACACAGCGAGCTGGCGGTCCAGGCGTATGCCCCGTATCTCCGCCTCGGGGACTTTGCGATTGCGCCGGACCACATGCTGATTGATGGCGTCGATGCCGAGGAACGGCAAGCCTACAACCTGCTCGCGGCAGAGACGTTTCTGCGGGCCGCGCCACCGACCTGCCGTCCGATGGCCGTGGTCCACGGGCGGGATGTGCCCGAACGCATCGTCATGGCCCGCCAGTTTGTGGATCTCGGGTATCAGGCGCTCGCCATTGGCGGCATCGCGGCGCGGGCGGCCCAACCGAAGGTGATTCGGGACATCGTGCAGAGCCTGCGTCAGGCGGTGCCGATGGTCTGGTTGCATGTGCTCGGGTTGTCCTCGCCGAAATATGCCGCCTGGTGGCAGGCCGTGGGCATCCAATCCTTTGACGGGTCCAGTCATTTCAAACAGGCGTTTACCGCAGGGACCTTCTACGTCCATGCCGGCGCGGGGCGTCTGGTCAAACATCAGGCCGGGCGACCAGGGACGGACGTGAGTCATCTGCCCGTGTGCCTGTGTGCGGCGTGTGATCAGCTGCGCGGCCTGGGGATTGACACCCGGCTCTATGGCAGCAATGAACACAACATGGGCCGCGCGGCCCATAACCTGAACCAACTGATGGCGGCGCACGAGGCCGTGTGGGCGGGAGCTCCCGACGTATGGTCGTTGTCGTGAGTGCGCGGGACCGCTGGGACTTGATCCTGTTGGCGTGCGGTGCCAAGAAGCAGACGTGTCCGGTCCCGGCCGGGGAGTTGTATACGGGTGCCTATTTTCAAGCCTGCCGCCAAGTCGCGCTCAATCTCCCGCATGACCAGATGCGGATCGTGTCGGCGCGACATGGCTTATTACGGTTGCAAGAGATGGTGGCCCCCTACGACCAACGCTTGGGACAACCAGGGGCGGTGACGAGCGCGGACCTCTATCAGCAGGCGGTGGCGCAGCAATTACTGGGCGCGCGGACGGTGTTGGTGTTGGGAGGGCAGGCGTATGTGGCCATCGTGCGATCCGTGTGGCCGCGGGTGGAGCATCCGCTCCACGGGGGGATCGGCCAGCAACTCGCCCAACTGCGCGCCTGGCGGGGACGCGGCGTGGCCCCCACGGATTTCGAGTGGCAATGAGTGACCCACGCGCGGCCTACTACCGGCAACGGTGGCAGCGGCGGCGGGCGCGCGGGCTCTGCCGCTATTGTCATCGACCGTCGGGGCGGTTTACCCGGTGTCTGCGGCATCGGCTCTGGTTTGCCGCCTACAAAACCGCGCAGCGGGCCAAGGCGCGCGCGGTGAACACCTGAGAGGGCGGGCATGGTGAAAGTGACCTTCGACTTCCGCACACCGACCTGGACGCGCTATGGCAACACGGTCCTGGTCGAGACGCGCGACGACGTGACGCTCCAGCATCCCGCCATTCGGGCGGTGAGTGGACCGGAGGCCGTCATCGAGATCACCGAGATCCGCGACGTGACCGCGGAGGAAGAGGCGCGCGACCGCACGTACACACAGCGGCTCGCGACCTACATCGAACGTGCGGCGGATGGTCGCGGCGCAGGCCGAGGATGGCTGTGACTGTGGCGATGAGGATGCGCCACGGCGCGAGCGCGTGACGTGGTCACGGTGCGCGAGCGCGTGCGGGACATCCAGACCGAGGTGCGGGACTCGGTCATCGGCCCCGAGCGCGCCCGCGTGCTGCTGTCGATGCTGGCGGGCCTCCTCGGGCACTGTTTCGAGGCGGTGCGGCTCGCCGATGCCGACTACGCGGCGGTGCTGCTGGGGTTCCTGGAATCGGGCGAACGGGTGCATCTCTCGCGCATGCGCGCGGAGCTGACGCCGGCATACCAGCGCAAGCGTGAGGCGAAAGACACGCGGGACCTGGTCGTGGAGTTGATGCGGTCGTTGAAGTATCTGCTGCGCGCGATGGAGAGCGATCCCGCGCGCGGCTGAGGCGGCGGAGGGCACGACATGGCGGGACGGTCGCTGACCGCGCTGTGGTGGTGGATCGACCGGTGGCGCAAGAGCACGGCGTATACCGATATGAGCCTGACGGAACAGGGCGCCTACCGGAACCTGCTGGATGAGGGCTGGCTGCGCGGGGGGCCGCTCCCGGCCGACGAGGAGGTGCTCGCCAAGGCATGCGGGGACCCGCGCGTCTGGCCCCAGGTGCGCAGCAAGATTCTCCCGCACTTCTACACGAGCCCGGAAGGCTGGCGGAACGCGACCCTCGAGGCGGTGCTGGCCGAATCGCAGCGGCGGGCCAGGAAGCAACGGCACTACTACCACGGCCACCGCGGTCACAAGTCCGGTAACAACCACGGTAACAAGCCCGGTAACACTTCAGGTAACAACGTCGGTAACAACCCAGGTAACAAGTCGCAGTCTCCGGATCCGTCTCCGGATCCGTCTCCGTCTCTGGATCCGGAACCGGCTGTACAAGTGCTGCAACGTGCTGGAGCTGTACCTGTAGTGGGTGCCGAGCCGAACCTCGGCTCGCCACCGGCGTCACCAGCGGTCCTCGACTTCGCCACCGTGGGTCCCGAGACGCGCTGGGCACTGACCGACGCGCATCTGGCGAGTTGGCGCGAGGCGTATCCGTCCCTCGACGTGGCGAGTGAATGCCGGCGCGCCAAGGCGTGGCTCGAGGCGCAGCCCGACCGGCGCAAGACGGCCCGCGGCATGCCGCGCTTCCTCGTGAGCTGGCTCAACCGCGCCATCGATCGGCGCGGCGCCCCGCTCCACGCCGGCCCACCGGCCCCCACCGTGGGCGCCATCAACGCCGCCTACGTCGCGCGGCGGCGGGGGCAGCAGTCATGACCCCGACCCTGCTCGAGCACGCCATCCCCGACCTGACGGCGGCGATCGCGTATCTCTTCACCGCCTACCGCAAGCCGCTCGATGATGCGACCGGCCTGGTCTACGAACACCAGCTCGCCGCCCTCCCGCTGCGCCTGGTGCGCGAGGCGGTGGTGCAGGCGCCCGACGCCCGGCCGTTCCTGCCGACCGTCGCCGAGCTCAAGGCGGACTGCGAAGCGTTGCGACTCCACGCACTCGCGGCGCTCGTCTGGCACCCGTGTGCGGGGTGCCGGGACCATCAACCGGGCTGGGCCACGGTCGTGGATGCGGCCGGGGTCGAGCGGCTGACGCGCTGCCGCTGCTGGACCCGTCACCAGCAGGCGGTCGTCAACACCGGCCTGCCGCTGGCGCCGCTGGTTGCGCTGCCGGCGGGACGCGAGCCGGAGGAGGCGACGCCGTGACCGGGAAACGGCTCTGCGCACAGCTGCTGGAGGTGGACGGCAGCCACCTGCTGCGCTGCGTGGCCGAGGCACTCGAGTCCTCGCCGTATTGCGCGGTGCATGCGAAGCAGCACGACGCCCGCGTCTGCGCGCAGCCGGAGGACCGGCGGGACAAGCCCGACGGGTTCCCCTGGACCGACGAGGTGGACGATGACGCCGTTTCACATTGACGGCCCGGCGCTCGTGAGCTTCAGCGGGGGCCGGACCTCCGGTTACATGCTGCGCCGGATCCTGGACGAGGGCCTGCAGCCGGACGTGCATGTCGTCTTTGCGGATACGGGGAAGGAACGCGCGGAAACCTATGCGTTTGTCGAGGCGTGTGCGCAGCAGTGGCAGGTCATCATCCACCACGTCGAACGGCCCGGCGGGTTTACGCAACTCATTACGGATCGATCCTGCCTGCCCAACCCGGTGCAGCGGTTCTGCACGCAAGAGTTGAAGATTCGTCCGATGCGCGACTGGATGCGTGCACGCGGGTATGACCACTGGACCAGCATCGTGGGGATCCGCGCCGATGAGCCGCGCCGTGTGGCCCGCCTGCGCGAAGCGACCGAGAGTCGGCACGAGCGATGGGACATCGCGCTCCCGCTGGCCGACGCCGGCATCACGGAAGCGGACGTCATGGCGTTCTGGGCAGCGCAGTCCTTCGATTTACACCTGCGCCAGTCTGAAGGGAATTGCGATCTGTGTTTTCTGAAAGGGTCGCGGAAGCGTCAACAGATTATGCGCGACCGACCGGATCTCGCCGTCTGGTGGATTGAACAGGAACGTCGGATGGGGGACGTCTTTCGTCGCGGGTCACCAAGCTATGCGGCGCTGGCGAGCCAAGGGGATTTGTTCACGGCGCGCGACGAGAGCCTGACCGAGTGTTATTGCCATGACTAACCGAGCGGCGACCCGCACCGGCCTCGCCTTTCCGCTGCTTTGCCGGGTGCAGGACCTGCCGGAGCCGGTCGCCGAATATGCCTTCCACCCGGAACGAAAATGGAGGTTTGATTTTTGCTGGGTCGAGGCCCGCGTCGCGCTCGAATGCAATGGCGGCGTGTGGACGGCTGGTCGCCATGTTCGTGCCCGCGGCTATCTGGGCGACCTCGCCAAACTGAATGAGGCGCAACTGTGCGGCTGGTTGGTGCTCCAAGTGGTGCCCGAGGCGCTCACCAGCGCAGTGACCTTCGACCTCGTGCGGCGGGCGCTGGCGCGGCGGGTGGCGACGGCATGACCAGCGTCCAGGTGCGGGCCTTCCTCGCCTGCCCGGTGCGCCGGGGGTGGCGCCGGGGGTGGCGCTGGCCGTGGCTCCCCTGGTGGCGGCGCCGCCATCCGTGGCGCCGGCCGGCGCTCACGGTCTCTTCTGCGTGGCTCGATGCCCACTTCCGCGCGACCGATGCGGGGCGGGAGTCGTGACCGTGCGCGATGCCCCGCTCCCGCGTCCGCCCCTGCCGCCGGCCGTGGTGCGCGTGCGCGAGGCGGCGGTGCGGCTCGGCGTGTCCCCGGCGGTGGTGCGCCGCTGGATCCAGACCGGCGTACTGGCCGGCGTCCGGATCCCGGCCGGGCACTACCGGGTGCGGGTCAGTAGTCTGCAGATGTTGGAACCGCAACCATCGGCCGGCGCGGTAGATCCCCCTGCGGGCATCCGCACCGACCGCCCACGCGCGCAGGATCGGCCGTCGTGACGGACGGGCGCTGGTGGCTGGCGGCCGCGATCACGTGGTGGGTGCTGGTCTGGTGTGTCTGGCACGTCAGCCGCTACAGCGCGGCGTGGCCGTGAGGGAGCAGGGCGTTGGACAACCATCTCGATCCACTCCGTATACGTGCGGAAGCGTTGTGGGAAGAATTAGGCGGCGATCTATGCATCTGCCAACGTCCGGACGTGCCTCACTGGTGCGAGAAGTGTCAAGGTCGGATCGAGCTAATCATGGCGGCATTCACGCGCGTGGACAGACAGCCTGACGACGACGGTCGCCCTACCGCAGCCACGGACTGAGGTGACCAGATGCCGCGCACACGCAAGACGGCGCTGGAGATCATGGGGGAGATTGGGCATCGCGTCTATGACCTGCGCCGGTATGACGAACACGACGTGATCACGGCGGTGGTGTTGCTCCGGACGGTGAACGGTCCCTTGTTCGACTGGCTGATGCAGATGCTCCTCGCCGGGAGTCTGATCGACGGGACGGCTCCAGCGGTCGGCGCGGTAGATCCCCATGCGCCTGATACGGGAACGCCGTCCCCGCGCGAGTGAGTGATGCGCGGCCTCTTCACGTATCTCACGCTCGGCCGCGCGGTCTACCGCCTGCTGCGGGAGCGCTTCCCCGAGGTGGACGACGTGCCGCTCGACGACGTGCTGGTGGTGGTCACCGAGCTCCTGACGACCCCGGCGACCCTGGACGAGGCGATGGTCTGCGCCGAGGTCGTGCCGGGGCACCTGGCCCCCACGCGCGCCGGGACGACCGACTACCGGCTGGTGGTGCGGCTGCCCCCGCCGGAGGGCGAGGCGTGACGCGCCGGCTGACCGTGGGGTCGCTCTTCTCGGGAATCGGCGGCTTCGATCTTGGCCTGCAGAGGGCCGGCTTCGAGATCACGTGGCAGGTCGAGATTGACGCTTGGTGTACCAAGGTCCTGGCCAAGCACTGGCCGGAGGTGCGGCGCTATGCCGATGTCCGACACGTCCACGGGCCGCTGGCCCACGCCGCGCACGACGGATGGCGAGCGGGGGGGCCGGGGGGGCCGGGGGGGCCGGGGGGACCTGCTCGCGAAGGTGCGGGGCTACGAGATGAAACACAACGGGACGCGGCGCATGTGGCCGACGCCGAACGCCAAGGACGGCGAACAGGGCAGCAACCGAACAGGGCGATCCACACCGGCGAAGGCGAAGCAGGCCGGCTGGAATCTCCAAGAAGCCGTGCGTACGTGGAGCGGTGTGACGCCTGCCTCGCGCCAGTTGACGTTGTGTGCGGCGGCTTTCCCTGCCAGCCGCACTCCCTCGCTGGCCGACGGCTGGGTGCCGCCGACCCGCGTGACCTCTGGCCCCAGTTCGCACGACTCGTTCGCGAGCTTGGACCCCGGTGGGTGCTGGCGGAAAACGTCAGCGGGCTACTCTCAAGTGACGCTGGACGGGTCTTTGGAGGAATACTGCGAGACCTGGCCGCGTGCGGGTATGACGCAGAGTGGAACGTGCTATCTGCTGCGGAATTTGGAGCGCCGCATCGACGTGACCGGGTCTGGCTTGTGGCCTACCCCGCGCGCCTACAGCTTCGACGAGAGTCATGCACCGGGCCTGACGCCCCTCGACATTCGGGTGCGGGGCTTGTATCGGGACGATCCGAAACACGCCCGTTATTGGCCGACGCCCCGCGACGGGTCGCCGCCTTCTGCGAGCGCTACGCCGTCTGTCACAACCCCAACGACTGCGATGCCCATGACTGCTGGCTGGTGCGATCCGGCCGCGAGTACCCCGATGGATACATCGACCCGGACGCTGTGGCCGACGCCCTGCGCGGGCGATGCGAAGAGCAGCGGCTCACGCAATACGCCGACGAGCCAGGCACACTTTGGAGTGTCGCTGACCGATGCGGTGCGGGGCGATGCCGGCATGGGACGACGGTGGCCGATGCCCACGGGCCGGGACTGGAAGGACGGCAGTGCGGAGGCGTGTGCGAACGTGCCGGTGAACGGGCTGCTGGGCCGGACGGTCCACGTCTCTTCACGCCAGGAGGCCCCCGCGACTGGGAGCCTGAACCCGACGTTCGTGGAATGGCTGATGGGCTACCCCCAGGACTGGACGGTCCTCTGAATGTCTGGGCCGCAGGGGAATGGCCCGGCGTGCCCCGCGTGGCCACCGGCGTGCCGCACCGGGTGGACCGCCTGCGGGGGCTGGGGAACGCCCTGGTGCCGCAGATCGCGGAATGGCTGGGCCGACGGATCCTGGCGGCAGAGGCCGACGGCCGTTGATTCTTTGAATGGCAAATCAATGGCACTGGCACCCTGACATCGATGGCGAAAGGCGGCAAACGGCCCGGCGCGGGCCGCCCGAAAGGCTCGCGTGACCCGCACACCAAAAGCCGGCAGGTGGTCGAGGAGGAGTTCCGCGCCTTCATGCTGAAGAGCCACGCGGCGCTCTGGCAGGGGCAGCTTGAGCGCGCGCTCGGGGCCTACGTGCTGGTCGTGAAAACCGAGACCGGCTACGCGCGCGTCACCGACCCGGAGGCGATCGCGCGCCTGCTGGCCGTGCCGCAGGACCGCGGCGTGCGCTACTGGCGCATCGAGGCGCGGGCGCCGGACCCGGTGCTGGTCAAGGAAATCAACAACCGCCTGATGGGCGTGCCGCGGCAGGAGGTGGAGGTCAGCGGGGCGCTCTCACTGGCAGAGTTGTTGGCAGCGGCGGAATTGAAACATCGACAAGGATGACCACAGAGTCGCTCGCCCCCGATTGTCTGCACCGCTGGAAGACCGACCCCGCATCGATGGTGCGCGAGGAGTTCGGCGTCGAGCCCGACCTGTGGCAGGCCGACGCGCTCGCCGCCTTCGCGCGCGACGCCGTGCGCCGGCTCGCGCTCAAGGCGTGCAAGGGGCCGGGCAAGACGGCGCTACTCGCTTGGTGCATCCTCAACTTCCTCGCCACGCGCCCCTACTCGCGCGTCGGCTGCGCGGCGATCACGGCCGACAACCTCTCGACCAACCTCTGGCCCGAGCTGGCCAAGTGGATGGCGCGCTCGGCGTTTTTCAGCCAGGCGTTTGTCTGGACCAAGACGCGCCTCGAGTGCCGCGAGGCGCCGGAGACCTGGTTCGCCGTGGCGCGCGCCTTTCCCAAGCATGCCGACCCCGAGGCCCAGGCCAACGCGCTGGCCGGCCTGCACGCCGACCACGTCATGTTCGTGCTCGACGAATCGGGCGGCATGCCGCAGGCGGTCATGGTCACGGCCGAGGGCATCCTGGCGACCGAAGGCAGCGAGGGGAAACTCCTGCAGAGCGGCAACCCCACGCACACCACCGGCCCGCTGCACCGCGCCTGCACGCAGGACCGGCACCTCTGGGAGGTGATCACGATCACCGGCGACCCCGACGACCCGCGCCGCTCGCCGCGCATCAGTCTGCAGTGGGCGCGCGAGCAGATCGCGCAGTATGGGCGCGACAACCCGTGGGTGAAGGTCAACGTGCTCGGCGAGTTCCCGCCGACCTCGATCAACGCCCTGCTCGGGGTGGACGAGGTCGAGGCCGCCATGCGCCGGCACCTGCCGGTCGATGCCTACGACTGGGCGCAGAAGCGGATCGGGGTGGACGTCGCCCGCTTCGGGGACGACCGCACGGTGCTCTTCCCGCGCCAGGGGCTGGCCGCCTTCCGCCCGGTGGTGCTGCGCGGGCAGCGCACCACCACCATTGCGGCGCGCGTGGCGCGGGGCCTGGTGCAGTGGGGCGCCGAGCTCGTGCTGATTGACGACACCGGGCACTGGGGGCACGGCGTGGTCGATGGGCTCTTCACCGCCGGTTATCCCGTCGTGCCGATCATCGCGAGTGACCCGGCGATCGATCCCCGCTACAAGAACCGGCGCGCGGAGATGTGGCTGGCGATGGCCGGCTGGGTGCAGGCCGGGGGCGCGCTGCCGCCCCTGCCGGACCTGGTGCGCGAGCTGACGGTGCCGACCTATACCTTCCTCGGCGGCAAGTTCGTGCTCGAGGACAAGGACCAGATCAAGGCGCGGCTGGGCGCCTCGCCGGACCTGGCCGACGCCCTGGCGCAGACCTTTGCCCTGCCGGACCAGCCGGCGCAGGTCCTCAGTCGGCTGCGCACGGCGGCCTCGGTGCGCTATGACGGCGATCCCTTCGCGCTCGAGCCGGCGCCGCGGCGCGAGCTGCCCGACCGGGGCCGGTCGGCGGAGGTGCTGTGATGCTGCTGCCGCTGACGGAGGATCTGATTGCGACGTGGGCGGCCGATCCCGACTGTGCGCGACTGGCGGATCGCCATTATTCGCGCGGCCGGCGCGGACATCCGCAGTTTGCCCCCAGCGGGCGCAAACTGGTGCTGCGCGATACGGCCGGTTTGGTGGTGTTCGTGTGGTTGTTTCCGGAGGCGACCTACCGCCGCGATGGCCAGGTGGGCTACAACAACACGCTCTTTCGGAATGAGTCCTCGCGTCTGAGCTCGGCGATCATTCTCGAAGCCGAACGGTATGCGGTCGCGAAGTGGGGACCGAACCGCGGCTACACCTACATTGATGCGCGGAAAGTGGCTAGCCCTAATCCCGGCTACTGTTTTAAGTGTGCCGGCTGGGTGCATGTCGGTTACTCAAAAGATCAGCACCTGCACTTGCTGGAAAAGTGGCTCGTCGCGGAGGGGCGGTGATGATCATTCGCGCCGCGACGCGCGCGGACCAGCCGGCGCTGGTGGCGATGGCGGGGGAGTTCCTCGCCGCCACGCGCTACGGCACGCTCCTCACCGCCGACGCGGCCTCCGTCGGGCATGCCCTCGCGCTCATCGAGGCACTCGGCGGGCTGGCGCTGGTGGCCGAGGACGCGGGCGCCCTGGTCGGGATGCTGGCGCTGGTCGTCGGGCCGCATCCCCTGACAGGGGAGCCGACGGCGGAGGAGCTCGTCTGGTGGGCGGCGCCCACGGCCCGCTACGCGCAGGTCGGGCTGCGCCTGCTGAAGGCGGCCGAGGCGTGGGCGGTGGCGCAGGGCATCGTCTGGCTGGTGCTGGTCGAGCCGCTGCCGCGGGAGACCGTGAGCCGCTACGGGCGGCTCGGCTACACGGCCATCGAGACGCGCAGCGTCAAGCGGCTCCCGCCGGGGGGCGCGTGATGCGGGACGGCGCCCGGCGGCGGCCCGGTCGTCCCTCGCTGGACGGGCGTGACCCGAGCGTGTCGGTGCATCTGCGGCTTCCCGCGCGCGTGTATCTCGACCTCGCGCGGCGTGCCCAGGTCGCCGGCTGCTCGGTGCCGGAACGGCTCCGGCGCGACCTGGTGCCATTGCGGTACCGGAAATAGACTTGACCCGCCGCTTGTTTTAGAGTAACGCCCGATGGCGTTCACGACGTCGCTGGCGATGCCGCGCACGGGCCGACGGTCCCCGGACGGGCGCGTGCTCACCCCGGCCCCGACGCAGGCGCAGGCGCCGGCCCCGGTCGCGGCCTTCAGCGCGGCGCCGATGCCGATGACGGGGGCCACGACACCGCCCCTGCCGGGGACCGCGCCGCTGCCGGGGTCGCCGCAGGCGCTGGCCCCGCCCACGGGACCGGACGGCACGCCGGTCGAGTCCCCTGACCGGCCGCGCGCGGGGGCGCCGCCCCGGTCGGCGATCGAGGCGCGGCGGCGGCGGATTCTGGAGCAGACGCGGGCCGCCTCGCCCGAGAACCGGCAGCGCGTGTCCGACATTCTGCGCGGGCTCACGGTGGGCGGGGCGCCGCGCGTGCCGCCGGCCCCCGACACGACCCAGGCGCAGAGTGCCGCCTACGCGGAGGCGGAACGCGCCAGCCGGCGGCGGCGCCGGGTCGCCGAGGCCGGGAGCCTGCGGCGCTCGCCGCTCCCGGCGCCGAGTGCGGCCCAGGCCGGCATCCGCCCGGTCCTGCAGCTGCCGCGGCTCTACTAGCCCCATGCCCGCCCTTGCCGCCGCCGCCCCGTCCGACCCTGCGCTCCGGCCCCGGCAGCGGTATCTGCAGCTCAAGGCCGCGCTCTGGACCGAGCGCAGTTCCTTCGACGCGCACTGGCGCGACCTCGGCGACTTCCTGCTGCCGCGCCGCACGCGCTTCTGGCCCGGCGACCGCAACCGGGGCGACAAGCGCAACCAGCAGATCATCGACTCCACGGGGCGCTTTGCCGTGCGGACGCTCCAGAGCGGGCTGCATGCCGGGCTGACCTCGCCGGCCCGCCCCTGGTTCAAGCTCACCACCCCGGACCCGGAACTGGCCGCCTTCAAGCCGGTCGAGGGGTGGCTGGTGGAAGTGACGCGCCGCATGCAGGTGGTCTTTGCCGATTCCAATCTCTACAACGTGCTGCCGGTCATCTACGGCGACATGGGGGTGTTTGGCACCGGCGCCATGAGCGTGCTCGAGGACAGCCAGGACCTGCTGCGCTGCTACGCCTACCCCATCGGCAGCTACGCGCTCGCGCTCGACAGCCGGGGCCTGGCCAACACGTTCGTGCGCGAATACGAGCTCACCGTCGAGCAGGTGGTCGAGACCTTCCTCGTGCAGCCCGGCGCCCGCGACATCGACTGGGCGCGCGCCTCGAGCCACCTGCGCCATGCCTGGGAGCGCGGCCAGTATCACCAGGCCGTGCCGCTCTGCTGGGTCGTCGTGCCCAACCGCGCGCCGACGCGCGGCGTCGGGCCGGCCGCGATGCCGTGGGTGTCGTATCACTTCGAGGTCGGCGGCGAGGGGAGCCACGACGGGGTCCTGCGCGCGAGCGGGTTCGCCAGCTTCCCGATCCTGGCGCCGCGCTGGGACGTGACCGGCGAGGACAGCTACGGCACCGACTGCCCCGGCATGACGGCGCTGGGCGACGTGCGGCAACTGCAGGTGATGCAGCGGCGCAAGGCGCAGGCCATCCAGAAGATGATCGACCCGCCGCTGGTGGGCTCGTCGGAACTGCGCACGCAGAAGACCTCGCTCCTGCCCGGCGACATCACCTACGTGCGCGACCCGCAATACGGGCTGCGCTCGGTCCACGACGTCGCGCTCAACCTCGAGCACCTGGTGCGCGACATGGCCGAGACGCAGTACCGCATCCAGCGCGCCTTTTACGAGGATCTCTTTTTGATGCTCGCCCGGAGCGACGAACAGCTCGGGGCCGACCGCCCCACGGCGCGCGAGATCGAGGAGCGCCACGAGGAGAAACTGCTCGCGCTCGGGCCGGTGCTCGAGCGGACCAACGACGAACTGCTCGACCCGCTGATCGACCGCACCTACCTGCTGATGGAGCGCGCCGGGCTGCTGCCGGAGCCGCCCGAGGACCTGCACGGGGTCTCCCTCAAGGTGGAATACATCTCCATCATGGCGCAGGCGCAGCAACTGGTGGGCGTGGTGGGGCAGGACCGCTTCCTCGCCTCGGTCGCCCCGCTCGTGCAGGTCTACCCGGAGGTGCGCCACAAGGTCAACGTCAACCGCGTGGTGGACCGCTACGCGGCGATGCTCGGCATCGACCCGCAGATCGTGCGGAGCGATGAGGAGGCGGCGGCGCTGGCCGAGCAGGACGCCGCGCAGCAGCGCGCCGTGGCCGAGGCGCAGCAGATGCAGATGATGGCCAGGGCCGCCAGGGATGCCGGCAGTACGCCGGTCGCGCCGGATTCGGCGCTCGACCGGGTCGTCGGGAACGTCGCGCCCACGCTGGGCTGAGAGGAGGAGACCGCTATGCCGCCGACCCCCACCCCCACCATGCCGACCGCGGCGGACCTGACCGCCAGCCTCGAGGCGCTCGAGGCGGCGGTCAGCGCGCTGGCCGATGCCTATCACACCTACCAGGAGCAGAGCGATGAGGTCCTGCACACGCTCCCGGCCCTGAACGCGCAGCTCACCTGGGCCAACACGGTCGGGGCCGGGCGCGTGCCGGGGCTGGTGGCGGGGCGGCTGCGCACGCTCGGGCTGGAGCCGGTGCTGCTGGCCGCCAAGCGCCCCGGCCTGGTCGGGGCGGACTGGGTCGCGGAGCTGACGGCGAAGCTCGAGGCGCTGGTGCCGCCCGAGGCGCCGCCGGAGGCGTGATGGCCAAGCTCGCCAAGGCGACGATCAAGAAGGCGCATCGCCTCGCGCGCAAAATCGCCAAGCGCGGCGGGGCGCGCAACCCCTATGCGGTGGGCACGGCGGTGGCCAAGCGCGCCGCCGCGAAACGGAAGCGCCGATGAGACCCGACCGGCCGGCGCTGGTCGGCAACGCCGCCGACCCGCACCAGGTCAAGCGCGGCCGGCGCGTCGAGGCGCAGCGGACGGCGTCGTTCCAGGCGGCGCTGGCGGTCGTGCTCAAGGGGCGCGACGGGCGGTTCGTGATCTGGGAACTGCTCGAGCGGGCCGGGCTCTACGAGACCTCGCTCCATCCCGACCCGCACGAGGTCTACCGGCGGGAAGGGCGGCGCGCGTTCGGGCTGGAGCTGCTGGCGGCGACCGTGGCCGCCGATGACGAACGCTACCTGCTGATGGAGCGCGAGGCCCGCGCGCGGCAGGCGCACGAGGACCGGGCCAGCCAGGCCGTGCAGGGGCCGCCGGTGGCGGCCTTGACGGCCGAGGAGATGGAGACGCATGGCTGAGACCGCCCCGCCGCTGGTGCCGACGCCGGCCCCGGCGGCCCCGCCCCCTGGCGCTGCGACCGCGCCGGGTGCGGAGGCCCCGACGGTCGCCCCCGGCGCGGCGGCACCCCCGGTGCCGTCGGGCGCTCCCTCCGCGGCGGCCCTGCCCGCCCCGGCGGCGCCCGCGGTCTACACCGTCACGGTCCCGGCCGACGCCACGCGGCTCGTGAGTGAGCAGGACCTCGCCTATCTCAAGGAGGTCGCGCGCACCAACGCCTGGACCAACGCCGAGCTCCAGACCGAGCTCGACGCGCAGGTCGGCCGGGCGCGCGCGCGGCGCACCGAGGTCATCAGCGGCTGGGAAGCGACCACGCGGGCCGACGCCGACTACGGCGGCACGCACCTGGGGGACACCCAGCGGCTCGCCACCCTCGCCATTGACACGGTGCGCCCCGCCTCGCATCCGCGCCGCGACCGGTTCCTGACCTTCCTCAACGAGAGCGGAGGCAGTGTGCATCTGGAAGTGGTCGCGTTTCTCGCCGACCTCGGGCGCCTGCTGGGCGAGGACCGCGGGGTCCTCGGGCGGGCCGGCGGCGGCGGGGAACGGGACCGGGGCGCCACCCTCTACGACCATCCCTCGTCGGTGCAGGCGGCCGAGGCCGTGCGCCAGCGGGGGCTCGGGCCTGGGCGCCCGTAGGAGGCTGACATGGCAACGCTGAGTACTGGCAACGTGACGATGCTTGACTGGGCCAAGCGCACCGACCCGATGGGGAAGGTGATGGTCATTGTCGAGCTGCTGTCACAGACCAACGAGATCCTCGAGGACGCCGTCTGGCGCGAGGGGAATCTCCCGACCGGGGAGCGCACGACCGTGCGCACCGGCCTGCCGACCGTCTACTGGCGCATGATCAACCAGGGCGTGCCGACCAGCAAATCGACCACCGCGCAGGTCGATGAGATGTGCGGCATGCTCGAGGCGTGGAGCGAGGTGGACGCCGACCTCGCCACGCTCGGCAACGACCTCAACGGGTTCCGCATGTCCGAGGCGACGGCCTTTCTTGAGGCGATGAACCAGGAACTCGCCCAGACGATCATCTACGGCAACGCGGGGCTGGCGCCGGAGGAGTTCACGGGGCTGGCACCGCGTTACAGCAGCCTCAGTGCCGGCAACGCCGAGAACATCATCGATGCCGGCGGCAGCCAGAGTGACAACACCTCCATCTGGCTGGTGGCCTGGGGCGACGAGACCGTCTACGGGGTCTTCCCGGCCGGGTCCAAGGCGGGCCTCTACCACCAGGACCTCGGGCAGGAGACGGTGGAGGTGACCGCGGGGGTGGCCGGCAGCCGCATGCTCGCCTTCCGCGAACGCTACCAGTGGAAGGCCGGGCTCTGCGTCAAGGACTGGCGCTACGTCGTGCGCATCGCCAATATCGACGCAAGTGACCTGGTCGGGGCGACCCCGCCGGACCTGGTGGACTTCATGGAACAGGCCGACGAGATCATCCCGAACCGCCTCGGCAAGCGCGTCTTTTACGTCAACCGGCGCGTCTCGCGCATCCTGCGCAAGATCGCGCGCACGGACGTGACGGCCGGCGGCGGGCTCACCTTTGAAAACTTCGCCGGCAAGCCCGTGCTCACCTTCGGCGGCGTGCCCGTGCGCAAGGTGGACGCGATCCTCAACACCGAAGCGCGGGTGACCTAAGGAGGGTGTGATGTATATCGATGCGTTACTCCTGCTGTCGGACAGTCAGGCGATTACCGCCGCCACCAACAGCACCAATGTGATCGACCTCGGCAACCCCGACGTCAAGCGGCGGGTCGGCACGGGCGAGGCGGTGGGGCTGGGGATCTTCGTCGAGGTGGCCGCCACCGGCGGGCCGCTCACCTTCAACGTGATCGACTCCGCCAGCAGCGACCTCTCGTCCCCGACCGTGCTCGCCACCGTCGCCTTGACCGCGGCGCAGATGACGGCCGGGGCGAAGTTCTTCATCGGGATTCCGCCCGGCCAGGGCCGGCAGCGGTATCTGGGGATGAGCGAGTCGGGCACGGGCACCGTGACCGTGAGCGCCGCCATCCTGCCGCAGCGGGGCTTCGAGGAGTGGACCGCCTACGCCAACGCGTATGCGATCTGAGCCAGGAGGACGACGATGAGTGCAGAACTGCCGCTGGAGCCGCTGCGGATCGGGTCGGTCCCCTTCACGCCGGGGCCGGCCGTGCCGCCGGTCGGGCGGCAACCGCCGCCGGTCGCGGTGGTGCAGGCGGCCTATACGCCCAAGTCGGTGCGCGCCGTCAAGGCCGGCTACTACGGCGACCGGTATCGCCAGGTGGATGACTGGTTCACGATCGACAACGCCGACTTCACGCGCGTCTGGATGGCGTCGCTGGCCGACCCGACGCCGGTCGTGATGAGCCTGGACCCGGCGGGGGCGGTGCTGGGCGGGCCGTCCCTGACCTTGCGCGTGCTCGGGCGCGGGTTCGCGCCCGACAGCACGATTCTCTGGAACGGGGCGCCGGAGCCGACCACGCGCGTCTCCTCGACCGAGCTCTGGACCACGGTCAACATGGCGACCGCCACCACCGCCGGGCCGATCAGCGTCAGCGTGCAGGCCCTCGGCGGACTGACCAGCGCGGCGCTGACGTTTACCATCACCGAGGCGGCGCCATGAGCCTGACGCCGCCGCGGCCACCGGGGAGCGGCCCGGCCCCGTCGGCCGCCCCCGACCGTCCCGGCCGCCCGAAGCCGGCCGCGAGCCGCACGCCCGCGCTGCCCGCGCCGCCGGCCGCCGCCCCGCCGCCGCCGGGCGCGCGCGTCAAGGTGCAGGCGGTCAAGCTTGGCTACTACGCGCACATCCGGCGCCGGCCCGGCGATGTCTTCTGGCTCGGGGATGCGCGCGAGTTCAGCGCGCTCTGGATGCAGGCGGTCGATCCGGACCTGCCGGAGCGGATCACGCTCGGCAACGCCGCCATCCGCGACGACCACGACCGGCTGCTGACGGCGCGCGCCCAGGAAGCGGCGCTGCGCCGGGGCACGGCCGTGCGCCCGCCGCCCGCGCTCGAGGCGCCGCCGACGGGGGAGGCGAGTCCGCTGGGGGACGAGGAGGGCTGAGCGGGGGCGCGGCGCCCGCCGTGGTCCCTGGCAGCCGCGGCGCCAGTCCGCCTCGACGTCACCGCGCGTGCATGCTCCAAGCGTGGAGGCCATTGTGACCAAGGACGACTTTGTGGCGCGCTTTGATCCGGCGAACTGGCCGACCGGGGGGGAGGACGTCCTGGCGAAGTTCAGGGACTTCGCGCTGCTGATTTATGACGAGATCCCCCCCGAGCCGGTGGACTTCCATGCCGTGGCCCAGCCCTTGTTCGTGGCCTTGACGCAGTTATATCGCGTCAGGCGCATTCGCGGACTCTAATGGCCACGCGCCTCTACTGGAACTACCAGATCCCCGATTACAACATGTGGGGCAGCACGGGGTCCTGGCCGGGCGGGGGCTGGCATTACGCCGGGGGCTTTACGTCGGCAGGCCAGATGCTGGATACCGTGAAAGGCGGCAATCCGATCGCCCGCGACGAAATCTTCCCGAGTGCGTCTGGTGGCCCCCCCGTTCACATCCTGTTCTATCGCGGCATCAGTCGCCGCTTATTGCCCCAGACGATCAGCGGGACGTTCGATGCCGTCTTCCACGCCCGGCAAAGTGTGGCCACGGCCGAGTGCTATACCCGCGTCATCGTGTATGTCCTCGATGTGACGGGGAGCCCCTGGATCCCGCCGGTGCTCGGCTATCTGGTGTCCAGTTACGACGAAACGCCGGCAGGTGCCAATGGCACGGAATGGCCGACGGCCGGGAGCAGTCTCACGCCGGGCTCGCGGAGCCTCAAAGCGCCCGTCACGCTGACCCCGGTCACGATTCCGAGCGATGGCCGGTCCTATCGCCTGGTCGTGGAAGTGGGGTGCGTGTCGTTGCGGACGGCGGGCACGTCGTTCGGGGCGTCGTCCAAAGCCGGGGCGCGGGCCTCGGATTGGGTCGTGCTGCCGGACCTGGCTCCCTCGGCCACGTATGTGGAGGCGGTGCCCTACTGTGACTTGTCGGCGACCCTGCTCTTCGGCGCGACGGAATATCTGGTCAGTAACTATGACGTGGACGGCGCCATCGACATCGGCCCGGCCCCGGCGTCCTTTCCGGTGACGGCCGCCGCGGCGGGGACCAGCAATCCCGACTTGACCTATCGCTGGTACCGGTATGCGTCGAGTGCGGATGAGACCGTCAGTGTCTTGTCCTGCAATGGGGGCACCCCCGGCGGCAGTGGACAGAATGACTCACTGGTCTATAGCCAGACGACCGTCGGCACCGGCCCCCCGTTCAAGACGATCGGCTCCGCCACCGGCAGTCTGTCGCAACGCCCCCTCCAGGCACCGACCAAGATCGGGGGCGCGGTCTATGTCCGCCTGTATCTGGGGGCCGGGGTCACCACCACGGTGACGCTGGTCGTCGGGCCGAAGAATGCAGCCGTCGGGGACCTCCTGATCAACGTCGATGATTCCTCCCCCAGTATCTATGACCCGAGCCTGCCGGCGGGCAATGCCTCCATCTGGTGGCATCCCGACGGGACGCTGAGCCAGGCCACGGCGAATCTGATTTACAGCGAGCTGGGCGTGACGTTGCAGAACGGCATGATCGGCATCCCCAGTCAAACGGCGAACGGCGCGGGCGCCTACGAACTGTTTATCTATGACAAGCCCCCCGGCTTGGCGTTACTCCAGCGCGTCACGTTGCCGGACTATCCCAACTCGTGCGGGACCGACATGCAGGCGTTCTATGTCGTCAGCGGCGACTACCACGGCCCGACCACGCTGGTGAAAATTGCGGAGACGGGGACGATTGTGGACACCTGGACGATGTCGCCGGGGCTGGGGGATGGCGTCAAGAATTTCGGCGTCTCCCGCGACGGGGGCCGCGCCTATGTCGTGAACAACGACACCGGCGCGATCTATCGCCACGACCTGGTCGCCGATGTCGGCCTCGGCGACATCAGCGTCCCGCCGGGGAGTGAGTGGGACCAGGTGGACATTCTGGTCTTGGCGGACGAGACCATCGTCACCGTGTATCGCACGTCGGTCGATACGCTCTATCACTATGCCCCCGACGGCACGGTGCTGCATGTCTATATGCTGCCCGGCACGACCTATCGCATCGATCATCTCTCGCACACCGCCGATGACAGTGTCGAGCAGGTCTGGGTCTGGCGGCAGAAGGCGGGAGACTCGCAATTCCAGTTGGTCGATTTTGTCGCCGGTGTCATGGTGAGTGCCTTCACGACGGCGCTGTTTGACCAGTCCTTTCGGGGGCCGCACGACGCGGGCTGCGCGCCGCAACGCTTTGGGGTGGGGTCGTCGTGCGCCTTCTTCACCATGATGACGCCGCCCCCCGAGGTGGTCATGCCGACCCTCACTGATGATCTCGCCAGTTGCCCGACCCCGACGACCGCGCTGGTCAACCTGGCGCTGGCCCGGATCGGCATCAACCAGGCCATCACCGACCTGGCGACCGACCAGACGGCCGAGGCCGCCGCCGTGTGGCTGGCCTACGACGAGACGCTGCTGGCGACGCTGCGGGAATTTCCGTGGGCGTTTGCCACCGGGTATGCCGACCCGCTGACGCTCGTCACCGGCACCCTCACCACGCCGGCCGCGCCCGACTGGCAGTATGCGTATCGCCAGCCGGTCGATTGCGTCTACGCGCGGCGGATCGTGCGGCCCCTGGCGACCACCGGCCTCGGGCGGGCGTTCGACCCGCAGCCGCCGGACTTCCGGGTCGGCCAGGATGCGACCGGCTTTCTGATCTACGCGAACGAACCGGACGCGGTCCTCGAATACACGCGGCGCCTGACCTGCCCGGCCCTGAAGAGCGAGGCGCTGTTCCGCTCGGCGTGGGCGTGGCGCCTGGCGCATGAACTGGCGCCGTCCCTGTCGCGGCTGCCCGACCGGACGACCTACTGCTGGCAGCAGTATCAATACGCGCTGCACGTGGCCGCGACCAAGAACACGGGCGAGGTGCAGCAGCCGCCCGACGGCCTGCCCGACTGGATCCGCACCCGGCAGCATCGTGGCTGAGCTCGTCGTCCAGCGCAGCTTCGGCGGGGGCGAGCTCGCGCCCGCGATCGCGGCGCGCGCGGATCTGGCCGCCTACACGACCGGCCTGCGCGTCTGCCGCAACATGATCGTGCTGCGCGCGGGCGGGGTCGCGAGCCGGCCCGGCTTCCGCTTCGTCGCCGCGTGCAAGACGAACGACCCCGCCGTGCAGCTCCTGCGCTACGTCTCGGAGCAGATTGGCGAGAGCGTGCTCATCGAGGCGGGCGTGGGCTACCTGCGCTTCTTTCAGGACGGGGCACCGGTCACCGTCAGCGGCGTGCCGGCGTGGGACAGCGGCACGAGTTACGTGGCGGGCGACCTGGTGACCAGCGGCGGGGTGACCTACTACGCCCGCGGGGCGAGCCTGGCGAGCGCGCCGCCCGGCGCGACGTGGTATGCCCTGACCGGGGACCTCTACGAAATTCCCTCGCCCTTCGGCGCGCACGGGCTCTTCAACTGGGTGCAGTCAGGGCGCGTCATCACGATGACCCACCCCGAGGAGCCGCCGCACGAACTCCACTTCCAGGCGCTCACGCGGTGGGTGATCCGGCCGGTCGTCACCGAGCCGTCGATTGCCGCCCCGACCGGGGTGAGCGGGACGGCGGGGGCGGCCGGCACGCGCACCTTTGCGTATCAGGTGACGGCGGCGGCGACGGAGACCTTCGAGGAGTCGCACCCGAGCGCGGTGGCGACGGTGCCGAGCGCGGCCGAGCCGACGCCCGACGCCCCGCACGACGTGACGTGGACGGCGGTGACCGGCGCCGCCGAGTATTACGTCTACGGCGACCCCTACGGCAACGCCGTCTACGGCTTTCTCGGCACGACCACCGCCACCACGTTTCACGACACCGGCTACGTGCCGGATTTCAGCGTGACCCCGCCGATCCCCCGGCCGCTCTTTACCGCGCCGAACGACTATCCGGCGCACGCCGCCTACTACCAGCAGCGGCGCTGGTTCGCCTACACGACCAACGCGCCCGACGGCATCTGGGCGAGCCGCATCGGCTTCCCGAGCAACTTCACCATCAGCTCGCCCCTGCAGGATGACGACGCGCTCACGCTGCGGCTGGCCGGCAACACGCACCACCCGGTGCGGCACCTGGTCGCGCTCAAGAGCCTGGTCGTGATGACCGACGGCGGCGAGTGGATGCTCGGCGACGGGGCGCAGCCGCTCACCCCCACCTACCTGCCGGCCGACCAGTTCGCCTACGTCGGCGTGCATGATAAACAGCCGGTGGTGGTGGGCAACACGATCCTCTACATCCAGGTGCGCGGGTCGGTGCTGCGCGAGATCCGCTTCGCGCAGCAGGTGGACGGGCTGGCCGGGCGCGACCTGACGCGCTTTGCGTCGCACCTGGTGGATGGGCACCGGCTCGCGCGCATCGACTACGCGCAGGTGCCGGACACCCTCGTCTGGGCCGCGCGCGGCGACGACACGCTGCTCGGGCTCACCTACATTCCCGAGGACGACCTCTGGGGCTGGCACCGCCACGACAGCGCGGGCGCGGCGTTTGACGACGTCTGCGTGGTGCCCGAGGACCTCGAGGACGGCGTCTACGTGATCGTGGCGCGCCCGGTGGGCGGGTCGCTCGTGCGCTACATCGAGCGGCTGGCCCCGCGCCCGCTCGACCCCGACGCCTGGGCCGAGGAGGCGGTGTGCGTCGATAGCAGCCTCAGTTACCACGGCACGCCGACCACCACCGTCAGCGGGCTCGACCATCTCGAGGGCGAGGTCGTGGCGGTCGTGGCCGACGGGGCGGTGGTGTTCAACGGCGACCCGGACGCGGCGGCGGCGGCCGGGTTCACGGTCACGGGCGGCACGATCACCATCCCTACGGCGGCCAGCGACATCCATGTCGGGCTGCGCTATGTCCCCGAGGTCGAAACGCTCGACCTGGACGTGGCCGGGGCGAGCGTGCGCGGGGCGCAGAAGCGCGTGCAAGGGTTGCATGTGCTGCTTGAGAACTCCGCGCGCACGTTCCTGGCGGGGCCGGATGCCGACCATCTGCTGCCGTTCCACGTGAAGCCCTACGACCCGACGGATGTCGTCTTCACCGGGCAGGTCGAGATGGCCACGCAGGGCACCTTTACGAAACTGGGGCGCGTGCGGATCCGGCAGCCGGACCCGCTGCCGCTGACCATTCTCGGCGTGCTGCCGCTGATTGACCTGGGAGGCTGAGGCGATGGGCTTTCTCACGGGATTGGTGGTCACCGCCCTCGGCGTCCAGGCCGCGAGCTCACTCTACGGCGCCCACAGCGCCGCGAAGGCGGCCGAGGCACAGGGCAAGGCGGCGCGCCGGGCCGCGCTCGCCTCGGCCGAGCTCGCCGAGTACAACGCGGCGGTCGCCGACGTGCAGGCGCGGGATGCCGTGGCGCGCGGGGCGATCGAGGAACAGCAGTTCCGGCGCGACCTGGACGTGCTCATCGGCGCGCAGCGCGCCGGCTACGCCGCCGGCAACATCGACGTCGGCTACGGCTCGGCGGTCGATGTGCAGGCCGACGCGGCGTTTCTCGGCGAGCTCGACGCGCTCACCATCCGCACCAATGCGGCGCGGGAAGCGTGGGGCTACCAGGTCGAGGCGGTGGACCTGCGGCGGCGCGCGGTCTTGGCGCGGCGGGAAGGGGTGCTGCTCGAGCAGGCGGGCCGGGCCGAGGCGCACGGCTACCGCGTGGGCGGCGCTCTCAGCGCCGCCGGCACGATTGCGGGCGGCACCGCGAGCCTGCTGCAGGCGCGCTACGGGTTCAACCAGGGCACGCGCCGGCCGGGGGGCGTGCTGGAGCGGGTCACCACGCCGCGCGGCGGCCCCTATGCACCGCGAGGAGCCTACGCCTGATGCCGACCGTCCAGAAATACGGGAGCCGCCGCGTCCAGCCGACCGGGCTGCCCGCGGCCCGGCTCACCACGCCGAGCGAGACCGAGATTTCGGCCGGCGGCGGCCTCGCCCGCGCGCGGGGCCGCGCGGCCGTGCGCATCGCGGAGAGCGTCGAGCAGGTCGCGGCGCCGTTCCTCTCGATGAGCCTCGAGGAGATCGCGCGCCAGAAAGCGGCCGAGCGCAAGGCGGCCGACGAGACCGCGCTCCTCAAAGCCTCCAACCAGATCAGCACCTGGAAGAACAAGCGCCTCTTCGACCCCGAGACCGGCGCCTTCGCGCAGAAGGGCGAGGCGGCCTTCCCGCTCCCCGAGCAACTGCACGCCGAATACGACCAGGTCACCAGCGCCATTGCCACCACGATGAAGACCCCCGAGCAGCAGCTGGCCTTCCAGAAGCTGCAGGCGCAGGAGTGGCAGTCGATCGACCTGCAGGTGCGCCGGCATGTCTTTGGCGAGATGCAGACGTTTCGCGAGAACGAGCTCAATGCGTTCGTCGCGCAAAAGACCGACTTCGCTATCCGCAGCGCGGACGATCCCAAGCTCGTCGCGGACAATCTGCAGGCGGCGATCGTGGCGGTGCAGACGCACGGCCCCACGCTCGGGAAGGGGAAGGAGGCGATCGCGCAGCAGGTGCGGGCGATTGAATCGGACGTGCATAAAGGCGTGGTCGAGCAGTTGCTGGCCGTGGGCAAGACCACGCAGGCCGAGCAGTATTTCGCGCTGACGCGCGAGGCGATTGCCGGCGACAAGGTCGATGACGTCCAGCGGGCGGTCAACGAAGGCTCGTTGCGCGCGGAAGCGCAGCGCGAGACCGCGCGCATTCTGAAAGAAGGTGGGACCTTCAAGGAGCAGCGCGACAAGGCCAAGAGCCTGCGGCCGGCGATCCAGGACGATGTGCTCGCCCGCCTTGAACACGAACAGGTGATTGCGGAGCGTGACCAGCGCGAGACGGAGGCGCGCACGCTACGCGGCGCCTACGACATCATCGACCGCACGCACACCGTGGCGTCGATTCCGCCGAGCGTGTGGAAGGAGTTCGACGGGCCGCAGCGGGCGGCGCTCCACAGTTATGCGGACGCGCTCGCGGCCGGCACGCCAGTCAAAACGGACCTGCCGACCTACTACGCCTACATGCAGCAGGCGGCCAGTGACCCGCAGGCGTTTGTCAAGCGGAATCTGCTCACAGATCGGCACCGCCTGAGCGAGAGTGATTTCCAGGAACTGTCGCGCCTGCAGTTCTCGATACGGACGGCCAAGACACCGGAACCGCGCGAACTCGAGGGTTTCCGCACCAAGACCCAGATTATCGACGACACCCTCGCGCAATACGGCATCGATCCGAAGGCCAAGCCGGAGAGCGACGAAGGGCGAGCCATCGCGCAGTTGCGGCGCATGGTGGACCAGCGCGTCGCGGCGGCGCAGAGCGATGGGCAGAAGGTCAGCAACACCGAGATCCAGACGATGCTCGATGACCTGCTCAGCCAGTCGGTGACCGTGCCCGGTTCGTGGTGGAACATCTTCCCCGGCGGCAAGCCCTTCTTCGATCAGCAGAAGCGGTTGCTCGACGTCACGATCAACGACCTGACCGCCGAGCAGCGGGCGACCTACGAGCAGGTGCTGCGCGACACCGGGCGCCCGGTGAGTGACGCGGCGATCCTCGACCTGCACCTGGAAACCGAGATCAAGCGGCGCACGAAGACGCGCACGCCGCCGAAGCCGCCGCTGATGCCCTCGCACTGAGCACGCACATGCCGGGCAATCTCTACGACGAGGCGCTCGAGACGTTGCAGGACCGGCCCGCGCAGGGGCCGACCCCGCCCTCGCCCGCCGCCGCCCCGCGCGTGCCCCTGCCGGACCTCTACGAGGAGGCGCGGCGCGTCGTCGAGAGCCGGGCCGAGACGCAGGGGACGCGCCTGCGCCGGTCATTCCTGCAGAGTGCCGACGTGTCGCCCGAGCGCGCGGCCGAGGCGCGGCGCCTGTCGCTGCAGATCGGCGTCCCCCCCGCCGTGCTGCTGCGCAACTGGGACCTCTACACACAGCGGCAGGCGGTGGAGGGCCAGCCCTACGGGGCGATGCAGACGCAGACGCCGAAGACCGCCGCGTGGCTGGAGGACACCGGCAACGCGGCGGTCGCCAAAGACGACCTCGAATCGCTTGGGGCGCTGGAGTGGCTGCTCACGGCCCCGCAGCGGGCGTTCGCGCGCGGGGTGGCGCAAGTCCAGTATGCACAGGTGGCGTATGCGAGCCTGTTCCGGCCGTTGACCCAAGCCGAACGCGATCTGGCCTCGATCCTCAAACAGGACATGACCGCAGGCGGTGCCCTTGGGGCCGGTGAGTCCTGGTTCCGCAAGGCGGTGACCGGGGCCGCCGGGCAACTGCCCATTCTGTTCGGGGCGGGCCTCGCCGGCCTCAAATACGGCATTCCGGCGGCGGTGACGGCCGGGACGGGCGCGGCGCTCGCGGGGCCACTGGCCCCGGTGACCGTGCCGGTCGCGTTCAGTGCGGGCATGACGGCCGGCACGACCGTCGGCGCGGGCGAGTTCAGTTATCAACTGGAGAGTACCCTCGCCTACGACGAGTATCTGCAGTTCACCGATGACCTCGGACAACCGCTCGACCCGGACGTCGCGAAGGCGGCGGCGCTGGCGAGCGGAATCCTCAACGGCGGGTTGGAAGTCGTCGGTCTCGAGGTGCTCGTCGAGTCGATTCCCGGCGGCAAGCGCCTGCTCGGGATGATGTCGCGCAACGCCATCAAGCAGGCGCTGCGCAGCGCGACCGTGCGCACCGCTCTCAAAGAGGCGATGGTGAGCTTCGGCAAGACGCTCACCGCCGAAACGGCCGTCGAGGTGGGGCAGCGGGCCGTGGCCATCCTGAGCGGGGAAGTGGGGAAACAGGTCAGCGGACAGGCCATTCCCGCCAAGACGCCGACGGAAGTCGCCTCAGACCTCTACGAGGAGGCCGTGGGGGCGCTGCAGGCGTTTCTGCTCATCGCCGCCCCCGGCCCGACCCTGCAGGCCACGCTCGGGGTGCGCGAAGCCCGCCGCGCCCAGCAGAACGTCGCGTTTTTCGAGGCGCTCGGCCAGGGGGTCGCCAACAGTAAAACCGCGCAGCGGGCGCCGGAGGCGCTGCAGGACCTGCTCACGACGGTGACCGAGGACGGCCCCATTCCCGACGTCTACATGCCGGTCGGGCCGTGGGTCGCCTACTGGCAGGAGCAGGGGCAGGACCCGGACCAGGTCGCGGCCGAGGTGACCGGCATCCCCAACGCCCTGGCGCAGGCCGTGGAGACGAGCGGTGACCTGCGCATTCCGACCGCCGCCTATGCCGCCCGGCTCGCCGGCACGCCCCACAACGCGGCGCTCGCGCCGCAACTGCGGCTTGGGCCGAACGAGCTCAACGCCGTCGAAGCGCAGGCGGTGCTCGCGGCGATGGCCGAGCAGCAGGCGGCGCTGGAAGCCGCCGCTACCCAGGTGGCCGAGCCCGTCGCGCCCACCCCCGCCGAGCAGCTCCGCGCGCAGGTGACCGCGCAACTGGAAGCCGCGCAGGTCCCGCGTGCCACCGCTGAACGCTACGCGGCCTTGGTCGAGGCCGGCTTCGGGTCGCTGGCCGAACGCGCCGCCCTCGCCGGGATCGACCCGCTCACGCTCTTCCGCGAGTATGGGATTGCGATTGAGCGCACGACCGAAGCGCGAGCCGAGCAGCCCCCCTCAGCCCCGCCGGCGGCGCCTGGCGCGGCCCCGATCACGCCGGCCGGGGTGGTCCCACCCCCCGCCGTGACGCTGCCCGTAGAGGGCGCAGCGGCCCCGGTGGTGACGTTCGGGGGGATGGACCTGCTCAGCGACATCGAGCTCGAGGCGATGCTCGACAGTGCGAACCCGGAGAACGTCGCGGCGGCGGTGGCCGAAGTGCGACGGCGGCACGCCGCCATCACCGCTCCTGCGCAGACGGTGGTCTACGATGCCGCCGGCCAGCGGCGCGTGCTGCCGCCGGAGCAGGCCGCCACCTACCGCGCCCAGGATGGCGAGACGGTCGTGGCCGAAACGCGCACCGGCCTGCGCGTGGTCGAGGACCGCGGGGGCCGTTTACCCTTGACGCCGCCCGCTGCCGTCGCAGAGACTGCCGCTGGTGCCACCCAACCCGGAGCCGTCGCCGTCGAACCCGGAGCCGCTGGCGCCGTCGCCCCAGCCGGCGCTGCCGAGGCGGTGGCCGGCCCTGCGGCCGGGCCGGTCCTTTCCGACCGTGCTCGCGAACTCGTTGACGCTTATGCGGGCGGGGGTGCCGAAGGGGCAGGCGCTGGCGCTGGCGCTGCAGTTCGCCGGCTACCGGCCCCCGGCGACTATCCCCTCGTCGCCTTCGAGCCCGCCGACCCCGACGCCGACGCCGCCCGCCTCACCCCCGGCGTCCGACGCGAACTGACCCGCATCGCCGACGAGCTCCGCGAGCTGCCCTTCATCCAGCGCGTCTGGTCCTGGCTCGGCGCGGGGGAACGCAAGACGGGCACGGCGGCGGGCGGCGCGGCCGACATCATCGGGGGGGCGCCGGGGGCGCCGGTCTACGACGACGTGCTCCAGTTCAGCCCGCTCAACAAAGGCGCGAAAGGCGCGCTCGCCCGGCAGGTGCGCGGCACGCGCGCGCAGGTGGAGACCGCCGTGCGGCGCACGCTCGAGACCGGCCGCATCAGCAGCAACCTGGCCGAAGGCGCCGTGCGCGTGGCCGAGCACCGCGAGGCGGGCGACTACGCGGACCTCTCGCCGCCGTCCCTGCCGCCGTCGTGGGGTGAGGTCGCGGATGAACAGTTCACCGACGACCTGCGCGCAGCGATCGATGCGGAACTCGACGCGGGGGCGCTCGAGATTCCCGACGAGGAGTTGTCGGCGGCGCAACTGGAGGCGGAGGCGACCGACGAGGACATCCGCTTCGACGTGTCGGAGTTCGGGCAGAGCCTGATCGACCTGCTGCAGATGGCCGGTGGGATGGACCCCGGTGCCGCTGCGCTCGCCACCATCCGGCAGCACGGCTACGACATCGAAACCTACAACGAGCAGACGGGCGTCTGGGAACTGACCGATACGCGCGTCTCCGATGACACACGCAGTCGGGGCGGGGCGATCGGGCGTCGCGCCGTCCCTGCCCCGGTGACCGCGGCGCTCCAGATGCTCAACCACCTGCCGGTCGAGACGGTCATCGCGCTGATCAATGCCCCGCCGATGGCGGACATCCTGCCGACCGGGGAAGTGCAGCCGCGCCTGCCGGGGGCCGAAGCGGTGCGCGAGCAGGAGGTGCCCACGCCGACCCTCGAGGAGGTGGAGGCCCGCAAGCAACGGCTCCACGATGAGATCGAGGACCTGGACCATGAGCTCGGGCATCCCTTCGGGGACCGCGATGACTTCTCCTCGCTGATGCACACGGCGCTGGAAGACGTGAGCGAAGCGGATCTGCGGGCGGCGCTGGAGGATCTCGAAGCGTTGCGGCGTGACCGGCTCCGTGCCCTGATACCGGAGGCGAGGCCGGTGGTCATGGGGGAGGAGGCAGAAGAGGAGGAAGGCGGCTTCCAGGGCACGCTCTTCCAGGAGACCGAGGGTCTGGTCACGCCCCCCGTCGCCCCGCTGGCCCCGGCTACGGTCGCGGCGCTGCCGCCGCTCGACCCCGCGCTCGCGCCGGTCGTCGAGGCGGTCACGCTGCAGGCGCTGGTGCCGCAGGTGCAGGCGGCGATGGCCGCCAGCCCCACCGGGCGCCTCCGGCTGCGTCCGCTCAAGGAGTTCCTGCAGGCCACGGTGCGCGCGGCCTTGGAGCGCAGCGGGCTGCAGGGACCGCTGGACGCGGCGCGCGCCGAGGTGCAGGCGTTCCTGACGCATGTGATGACGCGCGAGGTGGCCGCGGCGCTGGCGCAGGCGCAGAGCGCGGTCGGCTGGTATCACCGCAAGGTCTATCAGGCGCGCGCCGTGATGAGCCTGCCGTTCCCTGAACTGGCGCGGGACCGCAATGCCTGGTTCGCGTTCAGTTACGCGCTGGCCGTCACCAGCAACGGCCTCGAGGCCGCCAAGCGCAACTTCGAACTCGCGACCATCGCCTACGAGCACTACCGCCGCACAGGTCTGATGCCGACGAATATCGGCGAGGGCACGGCCAAGGCGCAGATCGACGAACAGCTCGCGCGGTTCAACACGCTGAAGGCCGAGTGGGGCCTCGACGCCTTCCGCACCTTCATGGTCACCAAGACCACGGTCAGTGCGATCAAGAAGCTGGGCTTCAACGTGTCCGGCGAGCGGGCCACGCAGGAGGTCTACGGCGCTGCGATGCTCGGCGCGAAGATCGGCAACGGGTTCTTCATGAACCTCAACGGCGTCTACAGTCAGCTCACGATGGACCGCTGGTATGTGCGCGCCTGGCAGCGATGGCTCGGTCGGCTCATTGAGGCGCGTCCCGAGGTCGTCGCCAAGAACCGCGTCGAAGTTCAGCAGGCGCTGGCCGCGCTGACGCCGGAGGCTCGCGCGGCGTGGAGCGCCCTCATCAAGATGCCGCTGCAGGACGCCACCTATACCTACACGGACGCGGAGCTGGACACCATCGCGGCGGCGATTGGCAAGGTCAGCGAGCGCGCCGACAAGCGGGCGCAGATGAACGCGACGCCCGAGGGCGTCTGGTTGCGCAAGAAGGGCAACACGCTCGACACGAATCTGGCGGGCGAGCGCGAAGGGCCGAAGAACCCGGAGGAGCGCGCCCAGATGCGGGTCGTCACGGCGGCCTCGCTGGCGGCGCTGCGCGCGGGCGGGTATACTGATCTCACCATCGCCGATGAGCAGGCGGTGCTGTGGTATCCGGAAAAGCGGCTGTATAAAGCCGCGAGTGACCAAGAGGAGGTCGGGAGTGGCTACCAGGACGGCGAAGCGCCAGACTACGCCAACGCCGCCGTCGCCGTCGTCCGCGACCGCGGGTTCGACGAGCGATCCATCGCGCGCGCCCTTGCCGCCGGACGACGACGCGCTGCGGACACGGCCCGACGTGCAGCAGCAGCACAACCAGTTGGAGGAGGAGCGGCTGGCGCTGGAGAAACTGGGACTGCCGCCCTTCCCCGAGGAGTTCGACGAGTAACGCTGCGCCAGGTCGGCCGGCGCGGCGCCATCACCATCGGCCCCAACCGCCAGATCACGATCCGCCTGTTCGAGAAGGCGAACCTCTCCACGTTCCTGCACGAAGGATGGCACCTGTTTTTTGAAGTGTTCGGCGACCTCGTCGATCGTATCAATCAGCTCGACCCCGCCACGCTCACCGACACGCAGCGGCGGATGCTCGCCGACTACGACATCCTCCTCAAACGGCTGGGCGTGGCGAACCGCCGCGAGATCCGCCGCGAGCACCACGAGCTCGTCGCGCGCATGGGCGAGGCGTATCTCATGGAAGGCAAGGCACCATCCATCGAGTTGCGTCCCGTCTTCGCGCGGTTCCGCGCCTGGTTCCTTGGTATCTATCGCACCCTGCGCCGGCTGAACGCGCCGCTGACCGACGAGGTGCGCGGCGTCTTCGACCGCATGCTGGCGAGCGATGCCGCGATCGCGCAGGCCGAAGCGCAGGGCCGCCTCGAGCCGCTCTTCCTCACCGCCGAGCAGGCGCAGATGTCGCCGGACCGCTTCGCGCTCTACACCGAGGCGGTGGCCGGCGCGGGGCAGCGCGCGCGCGCCGAACTCGACACGAAACTCGCCGCCGAGGTCGCCCGTGAACAGACGGCGGTGTGGAAGGCGCAGCGCGAGGACGTGCGCGCCCAGGTCGAGGCGGTCGTCCACAAACAACCCGTCTATCAGGCGCTCGCGGCCATGCGCCGCGGCACCGCGCCCGACGGCACGCCGCTCGAGGCGGACCAGCCGCCGACCCCGCTGCGGCTGTCGCGCCGCCTCATCGCGGAGCGCTACGGCGAGGCGCGATTGAAGACCCTGCCGCCCTTTATCTCCGTCAAGCAGGACGGGCTTGACCCCGATGCGGTCGCGGCGCTGTTCGGGTTCAGCAGCGGCGACGACCTGCTGACGGCGGTCGCGGTGGCGCCGCCGATGACGACCGTCATTGAGCAGGAGACCGACCGGCGCATGCTGCAGTCGCACGGCTCCATCCTGCTCGACGGGACGCTGATGGAGCAGGCGCAGGCGGCCTCGGCCAACGAGGAGCGCGAGACGGTGCTGCGCGCCGAGCTCCGCGCCTTGTTGGACCTCCAACGAACGACACAGCCCTTCGTGCGGGCGGAGCAGCGCACCGCCGCCGAGCAACGCCGCCAGGCCGAGCGCGAGCGCGCCTACGAGCGGCGCTGGTTCGAGGCGGAAGCCAAGCTCCGCATCGCCATTGCCGAAGGGCGCAAGCAGGTGGAGATCGACCGGCTCGAGGACGAGGTGGATCGGCTCCATGCTTTGGCGCGCGGCGGCCCCGCCGCCATCCGCCGGCAGCTCCCGACCCGCCAGCAGGTGCAGACCTTCGTCACCGAGCGCATCGCCAAGACGCGCGTGCGCGACCTGAGGCCGAGCGCCTTCTGGGCGACCGCGCGCCGGGCGGCGCAGGAAGCGGTGACCGCTGCCGCGCGCCAGGACTTCACCGCCGCCGCCGATGCCAAGCGCACCGAGATCGTCAACCTCGCGCTCTACCGCGAGGCGATGCGGGCGCAGGCAGACGTGGACCGCCGGGTGACACGCGCCCGCGAGCTCGGGAAGCCGGCGACGCGCAAGCGGCTCGGGTTTGCGGGCCAGAATTATCTGGACCAGGTGGACGGCATCCTCGATCGCTACGAGTTTGCCGCCGTGCCCTTGTATGTGCTCGAGCGGCGCGCGGCGATGGCGGACTTCATCGCGGGGCTGCAGGGCGAAGGGTTGCCGGTGGAGCTGCCGGCGGAAGTGGTCAACGATGCCCGCCGCATCAACTACAAATCGGTGACGGTGGAGGAGCTCGTCGGCGTGACCGACGGCCTTGAACAGATCCTCCACTTGGCGCGGCTGCAGACGCGCCTGCTGAAGGAGGCGCAGCAGCGTACGCTCGACGAGCAGGCGCAGCGGATGGCCGACTCGATCCGCGAGCACGCGCGCGGCGTGCGCAAACCGCCGGCCCGTGACCGGCGCCCGACCGAAGAGCGGCGGCGCGCGATCGGGGACACCTTCGGCAGTCACCGCACGTTGTCCTTCATCCTGAACGAGATGGACGGGTTTGAGGATGGCGGCCCCATGTGGGAGGCGATCATGGTGCCGCTCAACGAGGCCGGCGCGCAGAAGGCGGAGCGCAATGCGCTGGCCAGCCGTGCGCTCGCCGCGATCGTCGAGCGCGCCTTTCCCCGGTCGGCCAAAAACAAGCTCTATGACAAGCAGTTGATTCCGGCAATCGGGCAGTCGCTCTCCTACATGGAACGCCTGATGGTGGCACTCAACTGGGGCAACGAGGGCAACCGCGAACGGATCCGCCGCTACGAGAAATGGACCGACCAGCAGGTGCAGGCGATTCTCGACACGCTCAGCGCATCCGACCTCGAGTTCGTGCAGGCGGTCTGGGACTACTACGAGACCTACTGGCCGGAGATTGTCGCGAAGCAGCAGCGCGTCACGGGCCTGGCCCCGGCGAAAGTGCAGCCGGTCGGGTTCACCGCCGCCGGAGGGACGGTGCGCGGCGGCTATCATCCGCTCGCCTACGACGACCGCGTGAGTGCGCGCGCGCAGGTCGATCAGGAACTCACCAGCGCGACCCTCGCCCGCCACGCCGCCTACGTCCACGCCACGACGAATCGTGGCCACGTCGAGGCGCGCGTCGCCAGCGTCAATCGTCCCGTGCGCCGCGATTTCGGCGTCATCTTTGAGCACGTCACGCGCGTGATCCACGACCTGACGCACCACGAGGCACTGATTGATGTCGGCCGACTCCTGGGCCACCGCGCCGTGCAGGAGGCGATCTACGAGGTGTATGGGGACCAGGCTTACAAGCGCATCCGCAACACGATCCGCGATGTCGCCTTCGACGAGGTGCCGGCCCAGAACGGGGTCGAGCGCGCGTTCAATCACGTCCGCGTCGGCTCGACGCTCTCCGCGCTGGGATGGTATGTCCAGTCCGCGTTCATCCAACTCGCCGGGCTGGCCAACGCGGCGGTGCGCATCGGGCCGCGCTGGGTGGTCGCGGGCCTGGTGCGCTGGCTGCGGAGCCCGACCACGATGGTCGAAACCGTCCGCTGGATTTACGACCGCAGCGTGACGATGCGCACGCGCGGCTATACGCAGCAGCGCGAGATCAACGAGATCCGCGCCACGATCAACTGGTCCACGGGCAAGTTTGCGCCGTGGATGGACGAGATCCTCGCCAAGGCGACCGCAGATGTCGTGACACGGCAGGGCATCCTAGACAGTTATTTCTGGATGATCCAGCAGATGCAGCGCATCGTGGACGTGATCACCTGGCTGGGCGCGTATGAGAAGGCGATGGCCGCCGGGGAGGCGGACCCGGCGCGCGTCATCCAGCTCGCCGACCAGGCGGTCCTCGATTCGCAGGGCGCCGGGCAAATCAAGGACCTGGCGGAGGTGCGGCGCGGCGGGCCGATGCTCAAGCTGTGGACGAACTTCTACACGGGCGGCAGTATCACCTACAACCAGACGGTGCAAGCGACCAAGCGCGCGCGCTTCAATCAGCCCGGCTCGATGGGGCGGTTGCTGTCCGACTACATGATGCTGTTCATCATGCCGGCGGCGGCCATCTACGCCATTCGGGCCATGCTGCGGCCGGGGGAGGCGGACGACGACGATGCGGTCGCGTGGGCGATCGCGATGGAATCGCTGTCGCTCCTGTTTGGGACGATGGTCGGCCTGCGCGAGCTCAGCAGCTCGGTCCAGGGCTACGCCGGCTATGACGGCCCCGCCGGGGCGAATGCGTTTGCGGCGATGGGCCGCCTCGTGCGGCAGGTGCAGCAGGGGGAAGTGGACCCGGCGCTCTGGAAGGCGCTGGCCGATGTCGGCGGGCCGATCCTGCACTTCCCCGTGAATCAGACGGTGCGGACCATGCAGGGCATCATGGCCCTGGCCGAGGGGACGACCCGGAACCCGGTGGCCGTGGTCAGCGGCCCGCCGAAGGACGAGGACTAAGGGCGATGGCGGTTGCCGTCACGCCACCAGCGGTGGAGCCAGCCGGGTGCCCACGGTTCATGCGCCCAGACCGGCATCTGGCCGAGGAGCATGACGACACCGCAGGCGAGCAGCACCCAGAGCGCCCAGGCTCCCGGCGCGAACGCCGGGGCGGTCACCAGGATCCCAAGGGCCACCAGGTAGGCCACGGCGGACAGGAACCCGAGCACCTCACTGACGGGGGAGGCAAAGACGAGCCAGTGCAGACAGCGGGACACGAACTGGGACATACAGGGACTCCAGCCGTCAGTGTAGCTGAGCTGTCAAGAGGGCCGGCATGAGGACGCGCAATCATCGCATCACGACGCAGGTGGACTGGCCGGGCCGCACCCAGGCCAACCATCCCGTGGCGCTCGAGGGGCCGGAGGGGCCGACCGGTCCTACGGGGCCGCCCGGCGCCGATGGCGCGGACGGGGCGACTGGCCCGGAAGGCCCGATGGGGGCGACCGGGGCCACCGGCCCGACGGGCGCCACGGGGCCTGCGGGCGCGACGGGGCCGGCTGGCGCCACCGGGCCGACCGGCGCGACCGGCGCGGACGGCCCCATCGGCCCCACCGGCGCGACCGGCGCGACGGGGCCGGCCGGGGCGATGGGACCCGAAGGCCCGGCAGGGCCGGAAGGCCCGGCGGGGCCGGCCGGCACCTCCGTCACCATCGAGGGCAGTGTCCCCACCGAGGACGACCTCCCGGCGACCGGGACGCCGGGGGAGGGGTGGATTACCGCCGACACGGGGCATCTCTGGGTCTGGGACTCGGCGACCAGCAGCTGGGTCGATGTGGGGCTGATCCAGGGGCCGGCCGGGCCGGCTGGCCCGACGGGTCCCACCGGCCCGGAAGGGCCGATGGGGCCGGAAGGCCCGACCGGGGCGACCGGCGCGACCGGCGCTACCGGGGCGACGGGACCGGAGGGTCCCACGGGGGCGACCGGGCCGGCTGGCCCGACTGGCGCCACCGGGGCGACCGGAGCCACAGGGGCCACTGGGCCTGCGGGTCCGACTGGCCCTGAGGGGCCGATTGCCGCGCCCGATGCGCTCTACTGGGTCTCGACGCCGCACGCCGAGCTGACCGACGAGGTCGATCTCGGCGCGCTCGCCTCCGGGTACGTGAAGATCACCAGCAGCGCGGGGGTGGCGACCCCGAGCAGCGTGGCGACGATCCCGGCGGCCGATGGCGGCACGGGCGTCACCACTGGGCTGACGGTGCTCAATGCGAGTAACCTCACGTCAGGGACGGTGCCGGATGCCCGCTTCCCGGCGACGCTCCCCGCCGTCTCGGGCGCCAACCTCACGAACCTCAACGCCAGTGCGCTGAGCAGCGGCACCGTGCCCGACGCGCGGTTCCCGGCGACGCTCCCCGCCCTCAGCGGGGCGAATCTCACGAACCTCGACGCGAGCGACCTCGCCAGCGGCACGGTGCCCGATGCCCGGTTCCCCGCGACGCTCCCGGCCATCAGCGGGGCCAACCTCACCAACCTCGATGCGAGTGACCTCGCGAGTGGGACGGTCCCCGATGCGCGGTTTCCCGCGACGCTGCCGGCGCTGAGCGGGGCGAACCTGACCAACCTGGACGCCAGCGACCTCAGTAGCGGCACCGTCCCTGACGCCCGCCTCAGTGGCAACGTCGTCCTGACCACCGACGCCCGGCTCAGTGACGCCCGCACGCCCACGGCCCATGCGACCAGCCATCAGCCAGGCGGGAGTGATGCGATGGCGGTCGATGCCGCGGCGGCGACCGGCAGTCTCCGCACCTTGGGGACGAGTGCCACCAGCGCGTGCGCCGGCAACGACGGGCGCTTGTCGGATGCGCGCACCCCGACCGCGCACGCCAGCAGCCACGCCAGCGCGGGGAGCGACCCGGTGACCGTGACCGGGCTGGCGGGCTTTCCCGGCGGGACGACGACGTTCCTCCGGGCGGACGGCAGCTTTGCCACGCCACCCGGTGGGAGCGGCACGCCGGGCGGCTCGACCACCCAGGTGCAGTTCAACGACGCGGGCAGCTTCGGCGGCGACAGCGGGCTGACCTTCGACAAGACGACCGACCTGCTCTCGACCGGGCTGCTGCACGTGACCTCGCCCGGCAATCACGGGATCGGCCCCTCGCGGAACGCCGACTACGTCTTCTGGATGAATGGCACCTACAGCGGCGTGACGGGCAGTATCGCCTACGGCTTCTCGATGAGCACGACCCTGGCCCTGCCGGTCAACGCCTTCGCCGTCGGCATCAACGTGGCGCCGGGCTGGGTGCGGGCGGCGAGCGGCACCCATCCCATCACGGCCAGCCTCTTCGTCCAGCCGGGTTCGATCACCGGCAGCGGAGCCACGATCACCGACGCCAGCACGGTCTACATCAGCGGGGCACCGACCTGGGGCACCAGCAACTACGCCATCCACGTCGGGGCGGGCGAGACGCGCCTTGACGGAGTGCTCAATGTCACCTCCGCCGGCCCGCACGCGCTCGGCCCGAACCGCCACGCGGGCATCGGCGTCTGGGTCAGCGGCGACCTCACCGACGCTGGGGGCACCTCGCAGGCGTTGACCGTCACGACGACGCTGCATCCGGCGGTCAACGGCTCTGGCTTCGGCGTCAACATCCTGCCGACCTATGCGAAGGCGGCCAGTGGCACGCATCCGGTCTTTAGCTCGGTCTATCTGCAAGCCCTCGCGGTGACCGGCAGCGGGGCGACGCTCACCGAAGCCACGACACTCTACGTCAGCGGTGCCCCGACCGCCGGGACCAGCAACTACGCCATCCACGTCGCGGCGGGCACCACGCGCCTCGACGGGACGTTGCTCTTCGGCGCGGCGGGCAATATCCTGATCAACACGGCCGATGGCAGCGATACGCAGGCGCTGACGCTGTGTCCAGGCGGCGCCGCCAGCCAAAGTCGTGGGGCGGTACTCCAGTTGTACGGCAACGAGGGGGGGGCCGGCTGGTTGCAGCTATTTGCCGGCAACGTGGCCGGGTCCGCCATCGCCTTCTACCGGGCGGACGGCACGGCCAGCGTGTCGATGTCGGGCAGCGATGGGAGCCTGTCGCTGGTCTCCAGTGCCTCCAACGCCATCACCTGGAACAGCACGTATACCGATGGGGGCTACATCATCTACCAGAAGAGCGGCACGGCCAAGGGCTATATCGGCTCGGCCAGCCTGCTTGGCGCGGGCACGAACACCGATTTCGGGGTGCGGGCGGTCGGCAATTTGTATCTGCTGGCGGACGCCGATGGGGTGTTCGCGCCCAAGGTCTACAGCGGGACGACCGGCACGTCGCAGAATGTGGCCGTCGATACCACCGGCCAGCTCCGCCGCTCGACCTCGTCGCGCCGCTACAAGCAGGCGATCGAGCCGCTCGACGGCTGGCAGCACCTGCTGGCGCTGCAGCCGGTGTCTTTCGCGCACATCAACGACCACGGCGTGCGGCGGGTCGGCCTGATCGCCGAGGAGGTGGCCGCGGTCGATCCCCGCCTGGCGGTCTTCGGTGCCGATGGCCAGCCGGAGGAGGTCTGCTACACGCACCTCACCGCCCCGCTCCTCGCGGCCATCCAGGACCTGCACGCGCGGCTGGCCGCGCTCGAAAGGACGAGACCGTATGGCGCTGTCTGAATCCGCGCTGCAGATGACGCTCGCGCGCGACCCGAATTTCCTCACCCGCTTGAGCTATCTCTTGGTACAGCAAGCGAGAATCGTCAAGGACGAGGCGCTCGACACGCCGCAGCACCTCGCCCGCAGTAACTATGCGACCAGTGTCATCAACAACCCGACTGGCATGGCCCCGCCGGCCGCCATCATGGTGACCGGGGGGCCGAATCTCATCGGCACCGTCACCCTCGAAGACACCGGCCCGGCGACCTCCGCCACCGACGCGGCGATCCTGGCGCAGGTGGCCGCCTTCTGGACGGCCCTCAGTGGCGCGGACTCCCAGGTGCCGCCGCCATGACCGCCAACGGCGTCACCCCACTCGACCCGCTCGACTACTGGCGGCTGCGCGCCCTGACCGCGGATCTGGACGCCGCGCAGGCGCGGCTGGAGGCGCTGCGCACGCGCCGGCAGGCGCTCTGGGCGGCGCTCGCCGAGAAGTATCACCTGGAGGCGGCCGGCGCCTATGCCGCGCGCGACGAGGACTGCGCGCTGCTCGCGACGCCGCCCCCCTGACGGGAGGACCGCATGCTCGACCTGATTCTGCTCGTGTTCGCCTTCGTCTGTTTCGTCCTGGCGGCGGTCGGCGTGCCGGCGCCGCGGGTCAACCTGCTGGCCGTCGGGCTGGCGGCGTGGGTGCTGTCGCTGATCGTCTAGCGGCTGCGCTCCTCGAGCTGTTTGAGGCGGGCATCGAGGATGCCTTCGACGCGGTGCAGTTCCGCGCGCCAGAGATCGCGCATGTCGTCGAAGCGGGTGTTGAGCGCGGCGAACCCCTGCAGCATCCGCTGCTCGAGCGCCTCGCTGCGTTGGACCAAGGTGCGAGAGACGAACAGGACGAGGACGGTATTGGTGATGAGCGGCAGGGCGACGGCGAGAAACAGTTGCTCGTTCGTCATTCACTCCTCCGTGGGTTTCTTCACCTTGGCCGCCGCCTTCGCTGCCGCCCGCGCTTTGGCCCAGCGCACGCGCGCCGCGTAGCTCGCATAGGCGTGGCGCTCTTTGGGGGGAATGGCCTCGAGCACGGTGGCGGCGCGGGCCAGGCCGCCCTTCCGGCCGAGGCTGACGGCGGCGGGATTCTTCCGTTTCGGCATGATCCCAGTCTACCACACGCTACCGCTAGGGCAGGGCCACGGGGCCGGCCGAATCCGTGTCAGGCTGTGCAGATCGGGCTTGACAGTGCGCTACCGCTAGGGCATACTGGACCCATGACATCCAAACTGCGAACGATCCGCGCCACCGCTCGATACCGTGACCTCTGCGCGGAGTTGGCGCGCTACGACGATGGCACGGGCGACCTGGGCATCATCATCGCGCAGGCGCTCGTCGATGATCCGCAGGCCACGGCCACCGCCATCGCCGCCATCATTGATGAAGCACGCGCGGAGTGGGCACAGGAGAAACGGTAATCTCACAGACGCGCCGCGGCAGTGGATGGAACCCACCGCCGCAGCGCTGACACAGCCGCATCGAATGGAGGATGCCAGCCATGCTGTCGCCAAGCCTAACCCACTATGCCCCCTGGAATGAACACGATGGCGAGCGCGCCCGCTGCGGCGCGCGGGTCACCGACGACTTGAAGCACAGTCTGACGCCGACCTGCCCGGTGTGCGCGGCCTCGCTCGCGGCCGAGGAGCCGGCGGCGGCCGAGACGCCCGCGCCGTTGGCCGCCGAGCTGTTCGCGTTCGCCACCACGCTGAATTGTGTCTACGCGCACGCCGTGCAGCGCCAGGCGGTCGTCGCCAAGCAGCGCGCCCGGCTCGAGCGGTATCACGTCGAGTATGAGCGCTGGCTCGAGCACGCCGGCCCGAAGCCGTGCCGCGAGGTGTTTGAGGACGACATGGACGATCTGGCGGCGGAGCTCGCGGACTGTGATCGCCGGAGGCCGGCATGACCGTGCGCGAGCTGATCGATCTGCTGGCCGAGTATCCCGACGACACGCCGGTGTTCCACTGGCGCGGCGAGGACCTGCACGCGCGGCAGGTCACCGACATGGCGTATGACGACTGGGACCACGCGACGCGCGGGACCGACGCGGAGGGGGTGGCGTGGGAGACGCCGGCCGTGGGGCGCGGCGTCCACCTCGGGCGGCGGTGGTAATGGACTCGAAAGGAGACCACAGGGTCGCGCGGGAATCCTGTGGTCTTCTGGTGCGTCCGTGCCGGCCATGCCATGCCGCGCCAAGCCTGACCCCACCAGGCCAGACCTTACCGTACCGGCCATGCTGAGCCAGGGCACGCCATCTTGTCTGATCGACGGAAGGACGTGCAGGAGAGACAATAGCAGGGAAGCGGCGAGCGGGCGAGACGGACGCGAAAACGGCCCCAAAATGTTGCACCACGGTTGCACTGGGTCCGAGGGTCACGCAGAAATAGGCCGATGAATACAGGCGAATTACATCGCATGATCCAGCCCAACGAGTGCTCGACAGATGGCCGGCGATATGGCCTGATTCCATGAATTCCTAGGAAATCAGCCGATCCTGTCTGTCAGCATCCGTCGTCCCCCCGTAGCAACCCGCATGAATGTTGCACTGGCGTTGCACCACGGTTGCACACACAAATCAGGCCCATTTCCGCCCCGTCTGCAGGTCGAGGTCGATGCCCAGATACTCGGCCATCTGGTCGAGTGATCCCCAGTTGCCGAGTAGTTGGATCGTGCGGATGTCCACCTGGTGTTCCCGCAGCAGGCGCGTGGCCCCGCTGGCGCGCGTGGCGGTGTGCCAGACGATGCCGTCCCCTTTGAGACCCCACGGGAGACCGGCCCGCGTCGCGGCCGTGCGGAACTTCCGTCGCAGCAGGAAGCCAGGTCGCGTCGGTTCGTCATAGCGCGCGAACGTCGCGTGCCACTTCGGAAAGAAATAGCCGTCCGCTGTTTTCGGCATGCGCGCTCTCAGCACCTTGGCTGCACGTCGCTGCAAGACCGTCGGTCCCGTCAACGGCACGGCATAGGGACCGGTTTTGCTCTCGACGACGAGCCGGTCGCCGCGATGCTCGCTCCGGCGCAGGTCGATGAGATTGCGCTGCCGGAGCAGCGTGCCGACGCCGACCACATACAGATCATGCAGCTCTGGATCAGCGGCCTTCAGTGCCGTGAGCAACGCTGGTTCCTCCTGGGCAATGATCGTGCGCTTCGCTTTCATCTTGACATGCGTACGCTTGACGGTGATGAGCGGGTTGTACTCCAGGGTCTCGCCGACCGCCGTCTGGAGGATGGCCTTGGCGATGGCCAGCTCACGGCCGAGCGTGTTCTTGGAGACGCCATCCCGCTGCGTGCGCAACGTCACATACTCCTGCCAGCGTTGCGGCGTGATCGCCTCAAGCGGAGAGGTGCCGAAGCAGCGGCGGAGCGGGCGCAGTTTCCAGCGTTCCTGCTCCGCGCCCTTGTGCTGCGGCAGGACGTGGGTCTCATACCAGTCGGCCTGCTGGTCGAAGGTCACGGTCGGCGCCAGCGTGACGCGCGGCAGGTCCCACTGATCGCGCGCCTGGTCGCCCAGTGCCGCGTTGTAGATCGTTTCCGCGAGTTTCCAGTTCTCGGCGGTTTGTTTCGGCGTCGGGCCGGTCTTCAGGATCGGCGTGCAGAAGCGCTTGCCGCCCCGGCCGGGCATGCAGATCCAGAGATACTTCGACGTGGGGCGTGCGTAGGGACCAGCCATTGGGGACTCCGTGGGGCTCCGGGGGCAGGGGGCGGGACGCCGACGCGGGATCGTCTCAGGGCACCTTCGGTTTGTGCAGGAGCCGGAGTCGGCGGCGTTTGTCCAGGCGGGCCACCACGCGCAACTGCTCGCGGACCCAGGCCGGCTGGACCTCGATGGGGTCGGTCGCGTCGAAGCTCGCCCGGGACTCGGACGGCTCCGCGTGTGACGCGTCGAGGATCTCATCGAGGGACAAGCCGCCGATGCCGCGGGCGAGCGGATGCAGGCCGCCCATCTGCACGGACCGGGCCGGCAGTTCCTGCCGGATCCCGATCGCCAGCTCGCGGACGATCGGTGGCGACAGCAACGGCACGGTCAGCATGGACGGCGGCGGCACCCGCTCGGCGAGCAGTGCCTGCCGACGCACGCGCCGGAAGATGAACCGGAGCAATCGGGAGCCATCGTCGGACGCGCGACACTGACCTGGCATCGCTCGGAGTTGGTCGGCGAGGTATTCGATGTGCAGTTGGGCGTCATCGTTGAGAACCTCGATTTTTCGGATCAGGCGGCGTGGGATCATCGCTACTCCCTGTGTCCACCTCGGTGCGCAATGACTCCGCATGCGTCTTGATGTAGTGAAAGTTGGATAAGATGAACGTTTTTTGTTGCTGTGTCAACGCAGCCCAGCCGTCCAGCAACGGGAGGAACTGCGGATCGAGCAGCGCCGCGCCGGCCTCGGTCACTTCCTGCAGCGCCCAGATGCGGTTCTTGAGGGGCCGCGGGGCGTCGTGGTACCAGTTGCCGATCACGTAGTCCTCCTCCCACCAGTTCCGCACCCGCGGGTCGATCGTGTCATCACTCTCCAACCGTTTCATGCTGAGGCCCAGCGCCTCCGCAATGCGATGCACCCTTTCCGTCTGGGTCACTTTGGTCCCGGTTTCACAGCCGCGCACGGTCGCCACGGTCACATGCGCCTTGCGCGCCAGCGTCGTGCGGGACCAGTGCTTGGCGAGTCGGGCCTCCGCGATCTTTTTTCCGAGCGCCAGCAGCGCCTTGCGCGCTTTCGCTTTCGGCATCTCGGCATTGTTGGGGTCGCCGGGATCGGGGTCAACGCCAGGAGCCTCAGGCAACAACAAATGATCCCGGCGCACAGCAAAGAGATACCGCAGAACTTGACAATCCGCAAGCGGTCATAAATAATGACCGTCACGGTCAGAACACGAGCAATGGAACTCAAGAAATACCGGAGAATTGCTGGATTGACGCAACAAGCGTTAGCGACCAAGGCCGGCGTCGATGCCACGCTCATCTCGCGGTTGGAGCGCGGCGAGCGCCAGCGCGCCAGCTACGAAACGATCGTGCGGCTCGCCCGCGCCCTCAACCTGGCCCCGGAAGAACTGGTCGCGGTGCCCGGCGATCCGCCGCGCGAGGTCGCCTGATGAAACCGCGTCCCGTCCTGCTGCCCGTGGCGCGTGTCGCCCGTCCCCGCTGGACGCCGCCCCCGGCGCGGCCCGCGGCGCCCGCGATCGATCCCGCCGAGCGGGAGCGCCGCGCCCGGTGGCTGACGATGGCGGAGTGCGGCGACTACCTTCGCTACACCGACAGTCCCGACCCCGCGAATGCGGCCTGGTGCTGGCTCAAGCGCCACGACGTGCCGCATGTCAAGCGCGGCACCAGTGTGCTGGTCCGCGTGGGCGCGGTGGACGATGCCCTCGAGGCGCAGCGCAAGGACGTCGCGGGCCGCGCGCAGGCGCTGCTGCGGGGGCGGCGCTGACGATGGCCAACCGTGACCTGCCGCCCGGCGCGCTCGCCAAGCCCGCCAGGGGCACGACGCAGCAGGCCGCCCTGGCGCGGAGCGATGCCCGCCTCGCGCATGAACGCCGGCAGAAGGCGATCGTGCGGCGCCGGGACCCGCGCTGCCGCCGGCCGGGCTGCCCGCACTGCGCCCAGCATCATGGGCGGCTGCGGCTCGATTGCGCGCATCTGTCGGCGAAGGGCCTGGGCGGGGATCCGCAGGGCCGCGTGACGACGGCGGCGCAGATGATCCGGCTCGACCTGATCTCGCACGGTGAGCAGGAGCGCGGGCTGCTCATCATCGTGCCGCTCGATCCGCGGCGCGGCACGGCCGGGCCGTGCGAGTTCTATTGGAGCCCCAACGGATCGACCGGGGATGGGCACCTGGAAGGGATTGGGTGAGGAGATGAGTCGGCCTGAGGTGCGCTGTCCGTACTGCCAGCGATGGACCTGGAACACCGCTTGGTGCATCCATTGTTTCGCGTTCATCACCAGGCGGCGCTACCGGAGCGAACGGTAATG
>Ga0209466_1000009_pt1 | contig 45269 bp, 43 predicted proteins | sample PanSoiPlo30MoBio_FD_188323 | JGI IMG/M metagenome (GOLD analysis project Ga0209466, IMG submission 188323) | Tropical forest soil microbial communities from Panama analyzed to predict greenhouse gas emissions - Panama Soil Plot 30 MoBio (SPAdes)... | ecosystem: Environmental > Terrestrial > Soil...
CCTTATTAGGGTTACCGAAGCATTATCGCCGCAACCGTTTCACCCTGGCGGCCACGGAGGCCGCGCGATTGCGAATGAAGGAGCCGAGTTATGGGTAACGATGTCGTCCTGTCGGCCGGCGTACGCCAGAACCTGCTCGCGTTGCAGAATACCGCGAAGCTGATGAGCACGACCCAGAACCGCCTTGCGACCGGCAAGAAGGTCAACTCGGCGCTCGACAACCCGGTCAACTTCTTCACCTCGGCCGGCCTGCAGAGCCGCGCTCGCGACTTGAGCGCGTTGCTCGACGCCATGTCGAATGGCGTCAAGACGCTCGAGGCGGCCGACAACGGCATCACGGCAATCACCCGCACCATCGAGTCGATGCAGTCGACCCTGCTGCAGGCGCGTCAGGACAAGTCGTTCAAGAGCACGTCCTACACGGTCGATGCCACCACGATCGGCACGACTTCACTCAAGAATCTCACGGTGTCTGGCGGCGCCCTGGCGGCCCCGGTCAACGTTGCGCTGAACCAGCTCGCCGCCGCGGCCACGCCCGCTACCGTTACGAGCACGGGCGCAGTGGACTACACGACGAACCCCGATCTCTCTGCGCTAAACGGCCAGACAGTGTCGATCAACGGCACGGTGGTCTACACGTTCACCAACGCCGTTGCGGGCCAGGCCGCCGCGCTCAAAGCCGCTATCGACGGTATCGGCGGCGGTGGTGTCTATACCGCCACCTTGGCGGCCACCGGCATCAATATCAGCCGCGCCGACGGCACCAACTTCACCGTGACGACCAGCAACGCCGCCGTCGCCACTTCGATCGGCATTCCCAACAACACGACGACGACCAACGGCGTGCCGGCCGTCACTGCTGCGACCTTTACGGTCGACCAGCTCGTCGCCTCGATCAACAGCAACACCAGCCTCACCGACAAGGTCCGCGCCTCCAACGACGCCGGCAAGCTGCGCATCGAGAACCTGTCGACCACCGATCTCACGGTGACCGGCATCGGCGTCGACGGCGAGATCGACGGCACCGGCGGCACCGGGACGATCGGCGGCAACCAGGTGCGCCGCAACCTGGCGACCCAGTTCGACCAGTTGCGCGACCAGCTCGACAAGCTGTCGGACGATGCCTCGTTCAACGGCATCAACCTGCTGCATGGCGATAAGCTCAAGCTGGTGTTCAACGAGAACTCGACCAGCACCATCGAAATCCAGTCGCGCGATCAGAACGGCAACGCCTTCGCCATCAACTCCACCAACCTCGGCATTTCGTACCTGATCGCCTCCGACCTCGACAACGACACGAACATCGACACCTTCCTCGGCGGCCTGACGACGGCGCTCGCTACCATCCGCTCGCAGGCGTCGAACTTCGGCTCGAACCTGTCGATCGTGCAGAACCGCCAGGACTTCACCAAGGCGATGATCAACACGCTGCAGACCGGCGCCGATACTCTGGTGCTGGCCGACACCAACGAGGAAGGCGCCAACATGCTGGCCCTGCAGACCCGCCAGCAACTCTCCTCGACCGCGCTGTCACTCGCCTCGCAGGCCGACCAGGCGGTGCTGCGGCTGTTCGGCTAACCAGGCGAATCGCCTATAAGCTCGACGGCGGGGTCTTTTGGGCCCCGCCGTTTTGCTTTTTACGGCGCATTAACCGGAGCCGCGCACGGCGCCGCGGCGCAAACCCACATCCGGGAGAATACCTATGGCACTCAAGGTCGAGCTCAAGCCCGGAGAAAAGATCCTGGTCGGGGAGGCGGTCCTCACCAATGGCGATCAGCGCGCGCGGTTCCTGGTCGAGGGCAGCGCCCCGATCCTGCGCGAAAAGGACATCATGACGAAAACGCGGGCGGATTCGCCGGCCAAGCGCATCTACCTCGCAGTGCAGCTCATGTACATCTCACGCACCCCACGCGACCACCACGAGGTCTATTTCGGCCTGGTGCGCGACATCATGCGCGCCGCCCCCAGCACTGCTGCGTTCATCGAGAATATCAACAATCATATCTTAACGGGCGAACCGTATAAGGCTCTGAAAGAAGCCCGAAAATTGATCAACTACGAAGAGGAACTGCTCGCACATGCAACACGGGGCAAGCGCGTACGCGGCGGTAGCGACTAAGACGGCGAACCCGCGCGAACTGGAAGCCACCCTGTTGCTCAAGGCGGCCTCGAGGCTGCAAGGCATCCGCGACGGATGGGAGACGCGGAAGGGCGAACTCTACGAGGCGCTCACCTACAATCGCAAGCTCTGGACCGTATTCGTGACCGCCGTCGCCCAGGACGACCACGGACTGCCGCAGCCGGTGCGCCAGAACGTCGCCAACATCGGCCTGTTCGTGATGAATCACACGGTCGCCGTGCTGCGGGAGCCGAAGCCCGAGAAGCTCGGCTCGCTCATCAACATCAACCGCGAAATCGCCGCCGGTCTGATGAGCCGCTGAGACGCTTGCGCCGTCGGGCGGGCTGCGCGCCTGCTCCATGCGAACGATTTTTTTTGGCGTGGCGCGCGAAGCCCACGCTGACGGCGCATCGGTTCATTTCAGTTATGTAGCCCGGATGAAGCGAAGCGAAATCCGGGAGCGGCTTCGCCGATAGCATGTATGGAGCTGCGATCGCGCCGTGCCCACGCGCTTTTTTTTGGCGAGGCCATCCGCGCGCGCACGTCGCGCCTGCGAACGCATCATCTGTTGACGCGCCGAGCATCGCGCGCCTTTGCCCACCCCACGGAACAGAGTCTGTTACAGCGTGCGGCTGAGCGTCACCGGGCGCGAGGCGGTGGGGGCGGGGGCCGACTGGCGTCCCGACATGCCGTAGGTCTGCGGCGCGGCCTTGCGCGTGATCTCGCCGGCGACGCCGCGGATGATGCCCTCGGACACCGCATGCGCGGTGGCCAGCACCGTGAGATTGATCTGCAGCAGGGCGCGGAACATCTCATGCCTTTGCTGCAGGGCGTGCAGCTTGTTGGGCACAGTGGCGCGCAAGAAATCGGTGTTCTGCTTGAGCCGCTCGATCGCGGCGTAATACTGGCCGGCGAGCTCGGTCTTCTTCGGCTCGAGCCGCGACGCCTCGGCAAGGCGGCTGTCGCGCACCAGGTTGGTTTCCGCCTCGACGATCGCCAGCAGGGCATTGAGCACCGTGCCGATATGCGCGAGCAGCTCGACGGCTTCCGCCGTCGTCTCGATACGACGCGGATGGTTTTGCGTACTCATGGAATTCTGCATCCTGTTTTACCTCGGGATCCATAGCCCGCATGGAGCGAAGCGGAATGCGGGAGCGGCCGGGCCACGTGTTGAGCGACCGGTGAAGTCGTTCCCGGATTTCGCTTACGCTCCATCCGGGCTACGGAGTGAGCTCACTTCAGGCTCGCCTCCTGTTGCTGCAGCAGCGAGCGATAGACGTCGTCGGCAAGGCCGATACCGCCGGCGCGGGCAAAGGATTTCGCGTATTCCTCGGTGAGGAACGAGCGCCACACGCCAATGCCGGTGCTGCCGCCGAACGGACCGTCGCCGTCGGTGCCGGTCATCATCTCGCTGAACATCGAGTTGAGGAACACGGCCTCGAAATCTTCCGCCTGCGCGCGCGCCTTGGTGCGGATGTCGCCCTTGGCGCCGGCGTTGGCGGCCGCGCCGGCGCCGGACAGGCCGAGCGAGCCTGCCGCCGCCAGCGCGCCGCGCACGCCAAGACCGCCGACGTTTCCCAGCGTGTCGCGCGCCGCCGACATGACGGGCGAGCGCAGCGCGCCACGGCCAGGAGTGAAGCTGAGCGCGGCCGCCATCACATCACCTCGATGTCGGCCTGGATGGCGCCCGAGGCCTTGATGGCCTGCAGGATGGAGATCATGTCGCGCGGGCCGATGCCGAGCGCGTTGAGGCCGTCGACCAGCTGCTGCAGCGACATGCCGTCGTTGACCAGCGCCAGACCCCTGCCGTCCTCGCGCACGCTGACGCGCGAGCGCGGCACCACCACGGTCTGGCCGCGCGACAACGGCGCCGGCTGGCTTACCAGCGGCCGCTCCGAGATGGTGACCGTCAGGTTGCCCTGCGCCACCGCGACGGTCGACACGCGTACGTCGCGGCCCATGACGATGATGCCGGAGCGCTCGTCGATCACGATCTTGCCCGCGAGATCCGGCTCGATCTGCAGCTGCTCGATCTCGGTGAGCAGCGACACGACGTTGCCGGCATATTTCTCCGGCATGGTGATCTGCACGGTTGAGGGATCGAGCGGCTCGGCGGTGGCGCCGCCGATGAAGTCGTTGATGGCGCCGGCGATGCGCTTGGCGGTGGTGAAGTCGGGATTGCGCAGCGCCAGGCGCACCTGGTTGAGCTTGTTGAGCGCGAACTCGATCTCGCGCTCGATGATCGCTCCGTTGGCGATGCGGCCCACGGTCGGCACGCCGCGCGTGATCTTCGCGGCCTCGCCTTCGACCTGGAAGCCGCCGATGGCGAGCGAGCCCTGGGCGACCGCGTAGACGTTGCCGTCGGCGCCGAGCAGCGGGGTGACCAGCAGCGTGCCGCCCTGCAGGCTCTTGGCATCGCCCAGCGCCGACACGGTGACGTCCAGCCGGGTGCCCTGGGTGCCAAAGGCCGGCAGGTTGGCCGTAACCATGACGGCCGCGACGTTGCCGGTGCGCAGCGCCTGGCCGCGGATGTTGACGCCGAGGCGTTCCAGCATCGCCTGCAGCGATTGTTTGGTAAACGGGATGTTGTTGAGCGTGTCGCCGGTGCCGTTGAGGCCGACCACCAGGCCGTAGCCGATGAGCTGGTTCTGGCGCACGCCCTCGATATTGGCGAGGTCCTTGATGCGCGAGGCGGCGCCTGCCGGAACGGCGTCGCAGATCGCGATCAGCGCCGCCACAGCCAGGCTCAGGAGTTTCGTCCAGGTCACGTTCGGGCTCCCCGCTGCGGCATCGCTCCCGGATGCCGCCGACCTTCTCATGCGAGCCCCATGCCAACCCGCAGGCCTTTGCCAACGGCTTGATATTTCGATTCTATTTTTAGCGAAGCGGGGCAGCCTGCATGCACCTGCCGGACAAGGCCTGCCGGGTGCGGCAGATATTGCCGGGTGGTTTAACCGGCTGTTAACCACCACCGCGCGACCGTTGCCGGCAGAGCAGGGACTCTTGATGCGAATCTACGGCCCGAACGGAACCAGCATGGTGGGGAGCGCGGCGCAGGCACGCCGCACCGGCACCGGCACGTTCAGCCTCGACCAGGCCGAAGAATCGCGGCCGTCCAAGTCGACCTCGTCGCTGCGCACGATCGGCGGCATCGACGCCCTGATCGCGCTGCAGGGGGTCGAGGACCCGACCGAGCGCCGCCGCCGCGCCGTCAAGCGGGGACGCATGGCGCTCGACGCGCTGGACGAGCTCAAGCTCGGGCTGCTCGCCGGAACCCTGGACACTGCCACGCTCGCCCGGCTCAAGACCGCGGTCACGGACCTTGGCGGCGACTCGGGCGACCCGGGCCTGGACGGGGTGCTGGCCGAGATCGGCCTGCGGGTGGAAGTGGAACTGGCCAAATTCGGGCCCCCAAAGGCGGGTCCGAATCGCGCCAAATAGCCCCTATTTTACGGGCTTAGACCTACTCTTTACCGGTCGAAGCGATGGGCGGCGATTTCGATTGTCGGCGCCGCGCTCCCTGGCTATAAGCTCGCCCCTGTAAGAGGGAGGAGACTCGTCAGTCTCTAGTATCAAGGTTGCGGTGCATGCCAGGCATAAAGGAAAAAATCTATCGCCCATCTGACAAAGAGCCTTTCATGAACGAGCGCCAGCGGGAATATTTCCGCGACCGGCTTCTCGTCTGGAAGGAAGACATCCTGAGGGAGGCAAAAGAGACACTCCAGCATCTGCAGGACGAGAACCAGAACCATCCGGATCTGGCCGATCGCGCCTCGTCGGAGACCGACCGCGCCATCGAGTTGCGGGCACGTGATCGCCAGCGCAAGCTGATCGCCAAGATCGACGCCGCGCTCGGCCGCATCGACGAAGGCACCTACGGCTACTGCGAGGAGACCGGCGAGCCGATCTCATTGCGTCGGCTGGAAGCGCGTCCGATCGCGACGCTGTCAGTGGAAGCGCAGGAGCGCCACGAGCGGCGCGAGCGGGTCTACCGCGACGAGTGATCTCCTGTGGGATGGGTCGAGCGCAGCGAAACCCATCGCACAGTGCCGTGCCTACGGGGTCAAAAAATGAACGCGGCCTCCGGCGGGGGAGCCTGCCGGAGGCCGCGTCATGAACACCGTTTCGCTCGGGGAAGCCGAAACGGCGGGGAACTCCTCATCAGTAGGATGGGTTGAGCGAAGCGAAACCCATCGTGTTGACGTAGGTTCGTCGGTCATGATGGGTTTCGCTTCGCTCAACCCATCCTACGGGGCCTCCGTCAGAACGGCAGGATCACGTCCATCACCTGCTGGCCGTAGCGCGGCTGCTGCACGTCGGTGATCTGGCCGCGGCCGCCATAGGCGATGCGCGCCTGGGCGATCTTGGTGGAGTCGATGGTGTTGTCGCTCTCGATGTCCTCCGGCCGGACAATGCCGGCGACGATCAACTCGCGAATCTCGAAATTGACGCGGATTTCCTGACGGCCCTCGATCACCAGGTTGCCATTGGGCAGCAGCTGGGTGACCACGGTCGCCACGTTGGTGGTGATTTCCTCCTTGCGGTCGATCGAGCCCTTGCCGTCGCTCGACGCCGTCGCATCGGCGGTGAGGATGCGGCCCGGCAGAATGGCGGTCGCCGGGTTCTTGATCAGCTTGCTGCCGATGAAGTCGGTGATGCCCGAATCTTCCTTGTTGGCGCGGCTGCGCTGGGTCTCGTTCTCGTATTTCGCCTTGTCGGTGATCTTCACCTTCACGGTCATGATATCGCCGACCTGGTGCGCGCGCTGGTCCTTGAAGAAGGCGCGCGACCCGTTCCGCCACAGCGAGTTCGGATTGTAGGACACCGGCTGCGGCGTCGGCATCGGCATCTGCACCGGCTTGTAGCCTGGCTGCGCGACCGGGTTCTCGATCTGCGTCAGCGGCGGCGGCTCGCCCACGCTCTTGAGGCGATCGATCGCCGAGCAGCTGCCCATGGCGGCGCCGATGGCGGCGAACGCGATGCTGCGGGAGAGAAACGACAGATGCGACATCAATGCTCACTCGAGGTTACGGGATGCTTCGCCCGCGGTTTGGGACTGCGACGCCGCATCGCGCTGGATGATCGCCCGCGGCGTCGCGACGGCGATGGTGACTTGGCCGAGGCCGGTGACGATTCCCTGCACCGTGCGCTTGGACTGCATGTTGAGCACGCTGACGGTGTCGCCCTGGGCGCCGGAATCGACCGCCTTGCCGCGCAGGGTCAGCAGCAGGCCGGGCGCCTCGTAGACGAGCGTCACCATCTCGTTGCGCTGGATGAGGTCGGGCCTGGCCAGGTCGGCGCTGCGGATGAGTTCGCCGGCCGGCAGGGGCCGACGCGTTGCCAGGCCGACGGCATCCCTTAGTGCGGTGGCGACGCCGTTGCGCACTTCCGCTTTCGGCCGGCGCTCGATGGCGACGTCGGAAGCCTTGATCACGTCGTTGCGTCCGAGCGGCCGCGTCAGCACCAGCGCCTCGGCGGTTTCCATGATGGTGCCGACGTAGCGCATTTGCGTAGGGCGCGTGCCGATGCTGCCGGCGGCTGCCGCGCTGCCGGCGACCTCGAAGGTCACGTCGAAGCGGCCCCAGCGCGGATCGTAGTACGCGCGCGTCGGCTGTAGTTCGGCCGACGGCTCGACCTGCAGCGGCCGCGCGTCGCGCTCGATCGTCACCGCCAGGTTCGCGGCGTCGCCGAGCCCGCCCTGGCCGGCCAGCGCCTGCGCGATGCGCTGCTCGAGATCCTTGAGCGTGAACACGCGGCTGGCGCGCGTCACGGCGACTTCCATGACGCCGAAGGTATCGACAACGGAGAAGCCGTGCGGGCGCACCGCCGCGACCACGCGCGCCGCCGAGACGGTGCCGGTCTGGCCGAGATCGGGCGCGCGGAAGATCGGCACGCGCGCGCTGGCGCCGGCATTGTCGATGACATCGCCGATGCGCACGATGTCGCTGGTGACCGTCACCTGGCGCTTGAGCGCCGGCGTGGTCGGCGCAATCGAGCCGGTCACCTGCGCGGCGACGGGCGTCGCCGCGCAGATCAGCAGGGTCAGGGAGAAGGCGAGGCGAAGCATGGCTGGTCCTCAGCGCATCAGGTTGGCGGTCGCCTGCTGCATCTCGCCCGCGGCCGAGATCACCTTGGCGTTCATTTCGTAGGCGCGCTGCGCCGCGATCAGGTCGGATATTTCCTTCACCGCCTCGACGTTGGCCTGCTCGAGGTTGCCCTGCTGCACGTCGCCGAAGCCGTCGGTGTTGGGAGTGCCGGTCTGCGGCGGGCCGGAGGCCGGGGTTTCGAGGAACAGGTTGTCACCGATCGCCTGCAGGCCGGTCTTGTTCACGAACATGGCGAGCTCGATCTGGCCGAGCTGGGTCGCTGCCGTGTCGGTGCCGATGATGGCGGACACCTGGCCCTGGGCGTTGATGGCAATGCTGCGCGCGTTCTGCGGGAACGTGATGCCGGGCTGCACGACGTAGCCCTGCGCCGTGACGAGGCGGCCCTGGGCGTCCATCTCGAACGAGCCATCGCGGGTGTAGGCGGTGCGGCCGTCGGGCAGCAGGATGCGGAACAGGCCTTCGCCGCGGATGGCGACGTCGAGCTCCTTGCTGGTGGGCAGCAGGCTGCCCTGGGTCATGATGCGCGGCGTGCCGACGGTTTTCACGCCGCCGCCGAGCTCGATGCCCGCGGGGAGGATGTTGCCCTGGTCCGAGGTCTGGGTGCCGACGCGGCGCACGTGCTCGTAGAGCAGGTCCTGGAACTCGGCGCGCTGCCGCTTGTAGCCAGTAGTGCGCATGTTGGCGATGTTGTTGGAGATGACCTGGACATTGAGCTCCTGGGCCATCATCCCGGTGGCGGCGGCGTACATGGCGCGCATGGTTTGGTCTCCTCAATCGCGAAGCCGCATCACGCCGGCACTTCCGCCAGTTTCTCGATGGCGGTGCGGCGCAGATCGCCTTCGCTCTGCAGCATTCCGGCGATCGCCTGGTAGGTGCGCGTGACATCGATCATGCGCGTCATCTCGACGACGGAGCGCACGTTGGATTTTTCGATCGAGCCCTGGATGACGCCGGCGGTCGGCGCCTCCTGCGGCCCCATGCCGGCCGGCGCACGAAACAGGGTGGTGCCGTCCTTCTCCAGCCGCTCCGGCTGAGCGAAGCCGACGATGCGCAGCTTGCCCCGTGTCGACTCGGCGAGATTGGTGCCTTCGCGCACCGTGATCGTGCCTTCGCGGCTGATCGAGATGTCGCGGTCGCCGGGCTGGAACTGGATCGGGCCGGTGGCGCCGACCACCTGATAGCCCTGGCTGGTGACGAGCTGGCCCTGGGCATTGATCTGAAAGGCGCCGTTGCGGGTGTAGCGCTCGCCCTGCAGCGTCTGCACCGCCAGGAACGCGTTGCCGTCGATGGCGACGTCGAGCGGATTGCCGGTCTGCTGGATCGGGCCCTGGCCGAGGTCGTGCCATGTGGCGCGGTCGAGCACGAAGCTCAGGCGGCGGTCGGCGCCGGTGAAGCGGTCCGAGCGGGCCACCGGCATGAGGTATTCATGGAAGACGTTGCCATCCGCCTTGAACCCGGTGGTGTTCAAGTTGGCCATGTTGTTGGCGATGACGTCGAGCTCCCGCTGCAGCGTCATCTGCCGCGAAACGCCGATCAGGAGACTGTTCTCCATCGGTCCTGCTCCCCTTCGTGTCGAAGGCGCCGCGTTTCCCAGCGCGGAAGCCCCCGAGACGACCGCAAGACTTTTTCCCGAAGTCCGCGGTCACGGGGTGCACTGCAGATGCCGTGCCAACAGCTATGTGCGTGTGAGTTCAATAACTTGGTTAAAAAATCCCGAGCTGGCGGCAGGGCAATTTGCGCCGCCTTAACCGAACACCCGGCAAAATTTTCCCACAGCGAAAGCCTGGGGAAAGCTTTCATTAACCATGCGGGCCCTAGTTTGCCCCCTAAGGCGTGAGCCGCATTGCGCCCGGAGGTCCACGCAGCGGCTCATTTCGAGGGGGTCATGGCAGCGAACGCGAACGAGGCGACCGCCGACATCGACGCGGAAGCGGACGAGGGCGGGGCCGCGGCGAAAAAGAAACTGCCGCTCAAGCTCATCGCCATCGCGGGCGCCGCGCTGCTCATGGTCGCTGGCGGCGGAACCGGCGCCTACGTCATGTTCTCGCGCAAGCACAAGGCGCCTGAGGAGGAAAAGGCGCATGCGCCGGTGATGAAGCCGGTGGCCTTCCTCGAAGTGCCGGACGTGATGGTCAACCTGTCCAACCCCGGCAGCGATCGCAATCAGTTCCTCAAGGTGAAGATCGTGCTCGAAGTGGCCGATCAGGAGCTGGTCAAGCAGATCCAGCCGGTCATGCCGCGGGTGCTCGACGCGTTTCAGACTTACCTGCGCGAGCTGCGGCCCATGGACCTGGAAGGCTCCGCCGGCCTCTACCGGCTCAAGGAGGAGCTGACGCGCCGCATCAACGTGGCGATCGAACCGGCGCGGATAAATGCCGTGCTGTTCAAAGAAATCCTGATTCAATAGGGCTCGCGATGGGGTCCCAGAGCGACATCGATCAGGATGCCCTGGCCGCCGAATGGGGCCTCGCGCTCGAAGCCGAAGACAGCGGCGCTGATCCGGCTGCCGCCATGGCGGCGGCCACGGCTGCGGCTGGCGGCGGTCCCGGCGACGGCAACGACGAGATGGCGGAACAATGGGCCGCCATGATCGACGACGGCAGCCAGTTCGCGCAGGCCGCGAAGGGCGGCGCCGAACGCATCCTGAACCAGGAGGAAATCGACAGCCTCCTCGGCTTCAGCCTGACCGACGTCACGCTCAACGACAATTCCGGCATTCGCGCGATCATCGATTCGGCGATGGTCTCGTACGAGCGTCTGCCGATGCTCGAAATCGTCTTCGACCGGCTGGTCCGGCTGATGACGACCTCGCTGCGCAACTTCACCTCCGACAACGTCGAAGTCTCGCTCGACCGCATCACCTCGGTGCGCTTCGGCGACTATCTCAACTCCATCCCACTGCCGGCCATCCTGGCCGTGTTCAAGGCCGAGGAGTGGGACAATTTCGGCCTGTTCACCGTCGATTCGACCCTGATCTATTCGATGATCGACGTGCTCCTGGGCGGCCGCCGCGGCCAGACTGCGATCCGCATCGAAGGCAGGCCCTACACGACCATCGAGACCAATCTGGTGAAGCGCATGATCGAGGTCGTGCTCGCCGATGCCGAGCTCGCCTTCCGTCCGCTGTCCCCGGTCAAGTTCAACATTGATCGCCTGGAGACCAATCCGCGCTTCGCCGCGATTTCGCGTCCGGCCAACGCCGCCATCCTGGTGCGGCTGCGCATCGACATGGAGGACCGCGGCGGCAACATCGAATTGCTGTTGCCTTACGCGACCATCGAGCCGATTCGTGATGTCCTGTTGCAGATGTTCATGGGCGAGAAGTTCGGCCGCGACGAGATCTGGGAAGGCCATCTCGCCACCGAGATCGGACAGGCCCAGGTCGCCGTCGACGCTGTGCTGTACGAGGCGGAGCTGTCGCTGCGCCAGCTGATGCGGCTCGAGGTCGGCGACACGCTGCCGCTGGATATCAAGCCCGATGCCTGCATCACGGTCCGCTGCGGCGACGTGACCTTGACCGAGGGCCGCATGGGTCGCGTCGGCGACCGCATCGCCGTGCGCATCGCCAAGCCGCTGCGCAAACCGAAGACCACGTTCGCCATGTTCGAGAAGGCGGACGAACCATCCAGCCGAGTGGAGGCTTGAGGTGAGCAACTTTGGACTGATCATCGAGAGCCTGGTCGCGGTCCTGCTGCTGCTCACGATCGCCTACTGCATCATGCTCAATAAGCGTCTGACCCGGCTGCGTTCCGACGAGATGGCGCTCAAGGCCACCATTTCGGAGCTGATCACCGCGACGGAGATCGCCGAGCGTGCCATCGCCGGGCTGAAGGTGACGGTGCGCGAATGCGACCAGGGCCTGGGCGAGCGCCTGCGCACCGCCGAGCGCTTCTCGACCGAGATCGCGCGCCAGGTCGAGGCGGGCAGCGAAATTCTCTCGCGGCTCAACCAGATCGTCGCGGCGAGCCGGCCGGCATCGGCGGCGCCGCCGGCGATCGCGCCGGATGCGCAAGCCACCGCACGCGCGGCGCAGGCCTTTGCGGCGCGCGCGCGCAACCGCGACCACGGCATCGCGGCATGAACACTTTTCTGCGCGAGTTCCGGCTGATCCCGATGGTGCTGTTCGCCACGGCGACGCTGCTGGTGCTGAAACTCGGCGGACTGATCCTGGCCGGCGGCTACACGCTGGCCAGCCCGCGTAAGGCCCAGGCGGACGAGCACATCCGCACCGTCGCCGCCAGGCGCGACAGCGGCCGTTCCTGGGCGCAGGATGTGCTCGGTTATCCCGACATCACTGGCAGCGTCGACAAGCCGCCGGAGAAAGATGCTGGCGGCGGCAAGGGCGACGCCATCAAGGCCGAGAAGCCGGTCGACTTGAGCAAGTCGGAAGGCACGCCGGTGCCGCTCGACGGCCCGCGCATGTCGCCGGCCGAACGTGCCGTGCTCGAACGCCTGCAGGAGCGCCGCCAGGAGCTCGAGCAGCGCGCGCGCGAGCTCGACATCCGGGAAGGCCTGATCGGTGCCGCCGAAAAGCGGCTCGAGGCCCGCGTCATCGAGCTCAAGGATACCGAAGCGCGCATCAACGCCACGCTGGCCAAGAAGGACGACGCGGATGCCGCCCGGCTCAAGAGCCTGGTGACCATGTACGAGAACATGAAGGCCAAGGAGGCGGCGCGCATCTTCGATCGCCTCGACCTGCGGATTCTCATTGACGTGGCCAGCCAGATCAACCCGCGCCGCATGTCCGACATCATGGCCCAGATGACGCCGGAGGCGGCCGAGCGCCTCACCGTCGAACTCGCCACCCGGTCGAACCAGGTGGAGAAGCCGGCCGGCCTGTCCGACCTGCCCAAGATTGAGGGCAAGCCGGGCCGGTAGGCAGACCCCCAGCTTACCTGAAGCGCGGTCGACGCTCGCGGATTCCACCATTGCTGAGCGCGGTTTAGGCAGACGGTTAAGCCCGCGTTAAACGCGGCCGCCTAGGCTGAAACGCAACCGGCGTGAGCCGACGGCGGAGCGCGGGACCGGTGCGGGAACCAGGATGGCGACCAGATCACTGACGCTCAGGGCGATGCGCGCCAGCGCCGAGGCGCACGTCCCGCCGCGGCTGGGCGCGCGGGTGGTCATCCTGTTCCTGGTCCTCGCACTCCTCGTGCTCGCCGCCATGTCGTTGCTGTTTCCCGCCGCCGCCCGCGCCGAGATGATGAAGGGCGAGGTCAGTACAAATACGAGCGGCGGCTACGCCCGCCTGGTCTTCACCTTTCCAGAAGACAACGAAGCCGACGTGCGGGTCGCCAACGGCATCATCGTCATCGGCTTCCAGAAGCCGGTCGACGTGAAGCTCGACCGCGTGGTCGCCAACGCCGGCGCCTATGTGAGTGTCGCCCGGCGCGATCCCGATGGGACCGCGGTGCGCCTCGCGCTCGTGCGCAAGGTCACCGTGAACACCATGGCGGCCGGCGAGCGGCTGTTCGTCGACCTGCTGCCCGAGAACTGGGTCGGCGTGCCGCCGGGCCTGCCGCAGGAGATCATCGACCATCTCGCCCGGCGCGCCCGCGACGCGGAAAAGAAGGCGCGGCAGACGCTGCTGGTAAGCCGCCAGCCCCAGTTGCCGCCGATCAGGGTGCGGGTCGGCACGCACCCGACGTTCACCCGCTACGTGTTCGAGATGCCCGAACTCGTCCCGGTCTCGGCCGACCAGGACAAGGACAGGCTGAGCCTGCTGTTCGACGCGCCGCTGCGCTTCGATCTCGTGGACGCCAAGGCGGCGCTGCCGCCGGCGGTGGCCGGCATCGTCACGCCGCCGGGCCAGCAGGACACCGCCGAAGTGACATTCACGTTCAACGGCAAGGTCGACTTGCGCACCTTCCGCGAGGACTTGAACTTCGTCCTCGACGTCACGCCGAGCGACGCCGCGGCGGGCGGCAAGGCCGGCGAACTGCCCGAGCTGACAGCCGACGACAAGGCCGCGGCACCGGGCCCGCTGCCGCCGTCGCTGGCAGCGCCTCCGGCCAGGACCGCGCGGCCGCAGGCTCCGCCGCCGGCCGAAGCGCCGCCGAGCGGAACATCGCCGCCGGGCGAGCCGGCCAAGATGGCCGAAGCTCCCGCCGCCGCGCCAGAACCGAAGCCCGCCGCTCCGCCGGCGGGCGCCGTCGCTTCCAGGTCGTCGGAGACCGCGCCGGGCGCGATGCCTCCCGCCGTCACGCTCGAGACCAATGCGCCGGTCGCCGCCGAGCTGCGGCGCGAGAGCGACACGGTGCGGCTCACGTTTCCGTTCGCGGCGCCGACGCCGGCCGCCGTGTTCCGCCGTTTCGACACGTTGTGGCTGGTGTTCGACACCGAGGCGCCGATCGACGTGGCGCGGCTGCTTGGCGATCCAGGCCGCCTCATCCGCAATGCCGAAGTGACGCGCTCCGGGCGCGGGCAGGTGGTCCGTCTCAAGCTCGAGCGCCCGCGCCTCGCCAGTACGAGCACCAGCGGCACGACCTGGACCGTCGCGCTCGGCGACATCGCGCTCGACCGCACCACGCCGGTGACCATCACGCGCGCCAGCCTCGGCGGCAATCGCGCGGTCGGCGTCATCCCGTTCGATGCGCCGCACGAGATCCACCGTCTGGCCGATCCCGACGTCGGCGACACGCTGCTGGTGGTGACCGCGCTGGCGCCGGCGCGCGGCGTGCTGCGCAACCAGGATTTCGTCGAGTTTCGCGCGCTCGCCTCCACCCACGGCATCGTGATCCAGCCGCTGGCGGACGATGTCGCGGCCGAGCTCAACCGCGACAAGATCGTCGTCACGCGGCCGGGCGGGCTCACCTTGTCCGCCGTCAGCAATCAGCTCGGCGACGACCTGCTCGAATCCGGCAACGGCGGCGCGCTGTTCGACTCCTACCGCTGGGGCGCCGACCGCCGCGCCCAGTTCACCGAACGGCAGCGGCAGCTGATGCAGGCCGCCGCCGGCGCGCCCGAAGCCAAGCGCCAGGCCGCGCGCCTCGATCTCGCCCGGTTCTATCTCGGGCGCGAGCTGTTCCCCGAAGCCAAGGCGGTGCTCGACGTCTCCACCACCGAGGATCGCCCCACGGCCGAGCAGCCGTCGGGGCTGATGCTGCGCGCAGTAGCCAAGATCATGATGGACCGCAGCGGCGAGGCGCTGAAGGACCTGGCGAACCCCATCATCAGCAACCTCAAGGACGCGACCCTGTGGCGCGCCTTCGCCCTGGCGCGCCAGGGCAGGTGGAGCGAGGCGCGCGAGGGCTTCAAGAATTCCGAGCAGACCATCACGACGCTGCCCATCGAATTGCAGCGCGCGGCGCTCAAGGAGCAACTGCGCGCGGCCATCGAGGTGCGCGACTTCGGCGACGCCGCGCAGGCGCTCAACGAGCTGGAGACGCTCGGCATTCCGCGCGAGCAGCAGCCGGCGGTCGCGGTGCTGTCGGGCCGGCTTGCCGAAAATCTCGGGCGCATCAGCGATGCGCTCGCCTCCTATCGCTCCGCCGCCGCGTCGCCGGACCTTCCGTCGGCCGCGCAAGGCCGCCTGCGCGAGATTCTGTTGCGCTATTCGCTCAAGAGCCTCTCGCGCAATGACGCCATTGCCGAGCTCGAGGCGCTGACCACGCTGTGGCGCGGCGACGAGACCGAGATCGAGGCGCTGGAGCCGCTGGCGCACTTCTACATCGAGGAGCAGCGCTACCGCGACGCCTTCTACGTGCTGCGCACGGCGCTCGCCGCGCACGCCGCTTCGCCGGTCACGCGCCGCATCCAGGACGAGGCCGCGGCCACGTTCGACAAGCTGTTCCTCGGCGGCCTGGCCGACAGCATGCCGGCGGTCGAGGCGCTGAGCCTGTTCTACGATTTCCGCGACCTGACGTCGTCCGGCCGGCGCGGCGACGAGATGATCCGCCGTCTCGCCGACCGCCTTGTCGCGGTCGATCTGCTCGGCCAGGCGGCCGAGCTGCTGCAGCATCAGGTCGATCACCGGCTGCAGGGCGCGGCACGCGCCGAGGTGGCAACGCGCCTCGCCGTGATCTACCTGATGAACCGCAAGCCGGATCGGGCTTTCCAGGCCCTGCGCGCGACCCGCGCGGCGGAGCTGAGCACCGAGCTGCGCAACCAGCGCCTGCTGATCGAGGCACGGGCCTTGTCCGACACCGGCCGCCACGACCTGGCGCTCGAGGTGGTGGCCAACCTGACGGGCCGCGAGGTCGACCGCCTGCGCGCCGACATCATGTGGTCGGCGCGGCGCTGGCGCGACGCCGCCGAGGCGCTGGAAAAACTATACGGTGAGCGCTGGCGCGAGTTCACGCCGCTCACCGAAACCGAGCGTCCGGACATTCTGCGCGCCGCCATCGGCTTCGCCCTCGCCGACGACCAGCTCGGGCTCGACCGCCTGCGCGAGAAGTACGGGCCGAAAATGGCCGAGGGGCCGCTCGCCCGCGCGTTCGAAGTGGTGACGACGCCGTTCGCCACCAACGGCGCGGAATTCCGCGCCATCGCCCGGTCGGCGGTCGCGGCCGATACGCTCGAGCAGTTCCTGCGCGACATGCGCTCGCGCTATCCGGAAATGACGGCGGCGCCGCCGGCGCCGGCGCCCGAGCCGCAAACCCGCAAGAACGAGCCGCAGCGCTCGACGTCGGCCCCAAGCCCCGCCGGCAGGAGCCGGCAAGTCGCCGCGCGCTGACGCGGCCGCCGACACCATCCCGCAATTGTTGCCGATCCAGCCGGAGGCCGCACGCGGGCGTGGCCCATGCCGTCGCAATCGCCGTCTCGGGGCGCTCGCGGGGTGTGGCCTACGTGGTTCTACTTTTTTGACCTGAATCAATGATCGGATCGCGCTGTTGCCCATGGTGGATCGGGCTTTGTGCGGCGGGAAACCGACATGCAACCGGTCACGGCGGGAATGAAACGGATGACGCTGGGCGAGGGCGGGGTGGCGGCGTTCTTTGCGCTGCTGACCATCCTCAGCGTCATCGGCGCGGGATTAGCCGAGGATGCAGCATTTGCCTTCCACGCCTACCTGACGGCCATTGCCAGCCTGGCCGTCGTAATTTTCATCATCAATCGGTTCTACGAACGGCCTGAGGCGCTGCCGCCGGAGGAGATTCTGGGCAAGCCGAACTACAACATGGGGCCGGTCAAGTTCGCCGCCATCGCCGCCGTGTTCTGGGGCATCGCTGGATTCACGGTCGGCCTCGTCATAGCGCTGCAGCTTGCCTATCCGGTCCTGAATTTCGACCTGCCGTGGACGACCTTCGGGCGGTTGCGGCCGCTGCATACCTCGGCGGTGATCTTCGCCTTCGGCGGCAACGTGCTGGTCGCAACGTCGTTCTACGTGGTGCAGAGGACCTGCCGCACGCGGCTCGCCGGCGATCTTGCGCCGTGGTTCGTGGTGCTCGGCTACAACTTCTTCATCGTCATCGCCGGAACCGGCTACCTTCTTGGCGTCACCCAGTCCAAGGAATATGCCGAGCCGGAATGGTACGCCGACCTGTGGCTCACGATTGTCTGGGTCGTCTATCTGCTGGTGTTCCTGGCGACGCTGATCAAGCGCAAGGAACCCCACATCTTCGTGGCGAACTGGTTCTACCTCGCCTTCATCATCACCATCGCGATGCTGCACCTCGGCAACAATGCGACGGTGCCGGTCTCGGTGTTCGGCTCGAAGTCGTACATCGCCTGGGCCGGCGTGCAGGACGCCATGTTCCAGTGGTGGTACGGCCACAACGCCGTCGGCTTCTTCCTCACCGCCGGCTTCCTCGCCATCATGTACTACTTCATTCCCAAGCGGGCGGAGCGGCCGATCTATTCCTATCGTCTGTCCATCATCCACTTCTGGTCGCTCATCTTCCTCTACATCTGGGCCGGCCCGCACCACCTGCACTACACGGCGCTGCCCGACTGGGCGCAGACGCTCGGCATGACCTTCTCGGTGATGCTGTGGATGCCGTCCTGGGGCGGCATGATCAACGGCCTGATGACGCTGTCGGGCGCGTGGGACAAACTGCGCACCGATCCGGTGCTGCGCATGCTCGTGGTGTCGGTCGCCTTCTATGGCATGGCCACGTTCGAAGGCCCGATGATGTCCGTCAAGGTGGTGAACTCGCTCAGCCACTACACCGACTGGACCATCGGTCACGTGCATTCCGGCGCCCTCGGCTGGGTCGGCTTCGTCTCGTTCGGCGCGCTTTACTGCCTGGTGCCGTGGCTGTGGGAGCGCAAGCTGTACAGCCTGAAGCTCGTGAACTGGCACTTCTGGATCGCCACCATCGGCATCGTGCTCTACATCTCGGCGATGTGGGTGTCGGGCATTCTCCAGGGGTTGATGTGGCGCGCCTACACGTCGCTCGGCTTCCTCGAATATTCTTTCATCGAGACGGTCGAGGCGATGCACCCGTTCTACGTCATCCGCGCGCTCGGCGGCGCCCTGTTCGTCGCCGGTGCCCTGATCATGGCCTGGAACCTGTGGATGACGGTCCGCAGCTCCGAGGCAAGCAAACCTGCGCCGCTGGCGCTGCAGCCGGCGGAGTGAGTCATGTCGCTGTGGTCCCGCCATAAGCCGCTCGAGACGAACTCGATCCTGCTGGTCATCGGCATTCTTCTCGTCATCGCCATCGGCGGCCTCGTCGAGATCACACCCCTGTTCTATCTCAAAAGCACGATCGAGAAGGTCGACGGCGTGCGTCCGTACACGCCGCTCGAACTCGCCGGCCGCGCCATCTACGTGCGCGAGGGCTGCTACACCTGCCATTCCCAGATGATCCGGCCCCTGCGCGACGAGGTCGAGCGCTACGGCCACTACTCGCTGGCGGCCGAGAGCATGTACGACCACCCGTTCCAATGGGGTTCCAAGCGCACGGGTCCGGATCTTGCGCGCGTCGGCGGCAAGTATTCCGACGAGTGGCACGTCGCGCATCTCAACGACCCGCGCGCCATCGTGCCGCAGTCGGTCATGCCGGGCTATCCGTTCCTGGCGTCCACCGAGCTCAATGCTTCGGCGGCCGCCGCGCACATGCGGGCGAACCGCGCGGTGGGCGTCCCCTACAGCGACGAGCAGATCGCCCAGGCTGCGGCCGACGTGTACGCCCAGGTCAACCCCGACAACCCGGGCGTCGCCGAATTCCTCAAGCGCTATCCGAAGGCGGTCGTGCGGGACTTCGACGGCAACCCCAGGAGCGTGACCGAGATGGATGCGCTGATCGCCTATCTGCAGATGCTTGGCACGCTCGTCGATTTCAAGATCTACGACGCCAAAGCCAACGTGCGCTGACGAGAGAACATCATGAAAGCGGTCATCACCTTCACCAACTGGGCGTCAGATCTCGTCGGCACGCTGTGGACGCCGATCTTCGTCGGTCTGTTCCTCGCGATCGTCGTCTATGCCGTATGGCCGGGGAACCGGCGGGCGTTCGACGCGGCCGCGAAAATGCCGCTGCGCGAGGATTGAAAAATGACCGAGCACACCGAGATCGACGCGATCTCGCGCACGGCCACCACCGGGCACGAGTGGGACGGCATCAAGGAGCTGAACACGCCGCTGCCGCGCTGGTGGCTGTGGCTGTTCTACGCCACGATCGTATGGGCGGTGGGATATTGGATCGTCTACCCGGCCTGGCCGACGTTCACCGGATACACCCGCGGCCTGTTCGGCTATTCCACGCGCGGGCAGGTCGAAGCGGATCTGGCCGCGCTTCGACGCGCGCGCGGCGACAAGGCCGCGGCGCTGGCGAGCGCCTCGCTCGACGAGATCGAGAAGGATCCGGCCCTGCTCGCCTTCGCCCGCGCGCAGGGCAGGGCCGCGTTCGGCGACAATTGCGCGCCCTGCCACGGCAGCGGCGGCGCCGGCGCCAAAGGGTTCCCCAACCTCAATGACGACGACTGGCTGTGGGGCGGCACGCTCGCCGAGATCCACCAGACCATCGAGTTCGGTGCCCGTTCCGGCCATGCCAAGGCGCGCGAGAGCCAGATGCCGGCATTCGGCCGGGACGGCATCCTCAAGCCTGACGAGATCGTGGCAGTCGCCGGCCATGTGCGCGCTCTGGCCGGTCTGCCGGTACGGCCGCAAACCGACCGCGCCCTCGGCAACAAGCTGTTCGCCGACAATTGCGAGGTCTGTCACGGGCCCGACGGCAAGGGCAAACAGGAGATCGGGGCGCCCAACCTCACCGATGCCATCTGGCTGCACGGCTCCGACGAGGCGACGATCATCGACGTCATTGCCAATTCGCGCGCCGGCGTCATGCCGGCCTGGGCCGGGCGCCTCGATCCGGTCACCATCAAGTCGCTGGCCGTGTACGTGCACACGCTCGGCGGCGGCAAATGAGCCCGCATGGGCGAACGGCGAAGGGAGCTCAGGCGATCCTGTCGAGATGAGCAAGCCGATCGATCCTGCCGAGTTCGCCGCGGACGGGCCGCTCTATGCGGCCCGCAAGAAAGTCTATCCGCAGAGCGTTTCCGGCACCTTCCGCAACATCAAATGGGCCCTGATGGCGGTGTGCCTCGGGATCTACTACCTGCTGCCATTTGTGCGTTGGGACCGCGGCCCGCAGGCGCCGAACCAGGCTGTGCTGGTCGATTTCCCCAACAGCCGGTTCTACTTCTTCTTCATCGAGCTGTGGCCGCAGGAGGTCTACTACTTCACCGGCCTCCTGATCGTCGCCGCCATGGCGCTCTTTCTGATGAACGCCATCGGCGGCCGCATCTGGTGCGGCTACCTCTGTCCGCAGACCGTGTGGACCGACCTGTTCTACGCGGTCGAGCGCTGGATCGAGGGAGACCGGCGCGAGCGCATCCGCAAGGACAAGGGGAGGCTCTCGCTGCGCCGGGCCGGCGAAGTGACGGCAAAACACTCCATATGGCTGCTGATCGCCTGGTGGACCGGCGGTGCCTGGGTGCTCTACTTCGCCGACGCGCCGACCTTGGTGTGGCAGCTCGCGACATTTCAGGCGCCGTTCGTCGCCTATCTGTGGATCGGCATCCTGACGTTCACCACCTACACGCTCGCCGGCTTCATGCGCGAGCAGGTCTGCACCTACATGTGTCCGTGGCCGCGTATCCAGGCGGCGCTGACCGACGAGTGGGCGCTCAACGTCACCTACCGCTACGACCGTGGCGAGCCGCGCACCTCGGTGAAGAAGGCCGAGGAGCTGCGCGCCCAGAATCTTCCGGCCGGCGATTGCGTCGATTGCAACCAGTGCGTCGCCGTATGTCCGACCGGAATCGACATCCGCAACGGCGCGCAGCTCGAATGCATCATGTGCGGGCTGTGCATCGATGCCTGCGACAACGTGATGACCAAGGTCGGCCGTCCGACCGGGCTGATCGCCTATGACACCGACATCAACATCAAGCGTCGGCTTGAAGGAAAGACCAACGTCTTCCGGCTCGTGCGGCCCCGCACGATCATCTATTCGGCCATCATCCTGCTGGTCGGCGCGATCATGCTCTACACGCTCGCCACGCGCAGCTTTCTCGACATCAGCGTGCTGCACGACCGCAATCCGCTCGCTGTGAGACTGTCGGACGGCTCGGTGCGCAATGCCTACACGGTGCGCTTCCTCAACAAGCAGAGCCATTATCGCACGGTTGCCCTCGACGTCCTCGGCCTGCCGGACGCCAAGGTGCAGGTGGTCGGCTCCGATGCCGCCATCGAGGGCCGCCCGTACATCGCGATCGGACCCGACCAGACCACCGAGATGCGGGTGCTCGTGACGGTCCCGGCCACGGCCAAGCTCGACAAATCGACCGATGTCGTGTTTCGCATCAGCGATACCGATATCCGCGAGACGGCTTCGGCGCGCGACCACTTCATTCTTCCGTGACGAGGGCAGGCACCGTGAATAGCGCTCGACCGAACCGCCCCGTCACCGGACGCATCGTACTGTATTGCCTGCTCGGGTTCTTCGGCGTGGTGTTCGCCATGAACCTGGCCATGGTCAAGCTGGCGATCGACACGTTGCCGGGCACCGATGTCGACAGCGCGTACAAGGCGAGCCTCGCCTATGGCCGTGAAATTGAGGCCGCGCACGCGCAGGAGGCGCGGCGTTGGTCGGTCCTCGGCCATATCGATCGCAACGCTGACGGCGCCGCGGCGATCCGCGTCGAGGCGCGCGACGCCAACAACGATCCGCTGACCGGGCTCAGCTTCTCGGCGCTGCTGTCGCATCCGGCCGACAAGCGCGCCGACCGCAGCATCGGCCTCAACGAGGCCGCCGCGGGAATCTATCGCGGGCGGGCGGCGCAGGTCCCGCCCGGCCAGTGGGACCTGGTGATCGAAGCCGAGCGCGGCGGCGAGCGGCTGTTCCTGTCGCGCAATCGCGTGATGCTGAAATGATGGGTGCGGCATGATCGAGACGCGCGATCTGTCCTGCTTCGTCGAGCATCTCGATGGCGGTATCGCCCGCATGGACCTTGCCGTCGAAGGCATCCACTGCGCGGCCTGCATGGCGAAGATCGAAGCCGATCTGGCGCGCGTGCCCAATCTCACGCGCGCGCGCGTGAACCTGACCAACCGGCGCCTGGCGCTGGAATGGAAGGACGGATCCCTCGACCCGGCGCGCGTGATCGACCGGCTCGCCGAACTGGGGTTCAAGGCCTACCCGTTCGGCCCGCAGCGGGCCGAGGCGCAGGAGGAGCAGGAGGCGCGGTTTCTGCTGCGCTGTCTGGCGGTGGCCGCGTTCGCCGCCATGAACATCATGCTGATGTCGGTCGCGGTCTGGTCCGGCAACGTCAGCGACATCACGCCGGAACAGCGCGACTTCTTCCACTGGCTGTCAGCGCTGATCGCGCTGCCGGCGGCGGCTTACGCCGGTCAGCCGTTCTTTCGCTCCGCCATGCGCGCCGTCATGGCGCGCAGCGTCAACATGGACGTGCCGATCACGCTGGGCGTGCTCCTCGCCCTCGGCACGTCGGTGGTGGAGACGCTGGGTCATGCCGAGCACGCCTATTTCGATTCCGCCACGATGCTGCTCGCCTTCCTGCTGGCCGGCCGCTTCCTCGACCAGAACATGCGCCGGCGAACCCGCGCGGTTGCCGGCAATCTGGCGGCGCTGAAGGCCGAGACCGCGGTCAAGTTCGTGACGCCGGAGGAGATCCGCGAGGTGCCGGTCGCCGCCATCCGCAGCGGCGACATGGTGCTGGTGCGCCCGGGCGAGCGCATCGGCGTCGACGGCCTGGTGGTCGAGGGGCGCTCGGAGATCGACCAGAGCCTGATCACCGGCGAGACGCGGCCGCTCGAGGCGGGCAGGGGAACCGCCGTCTATGCCGGGACCGTCAACATCTCCGGCACACTGCGCGTGCGCGTTGCGGCGGCCAGGAACACGCTGCTCGACGAGGTCACCCGCCTGCTCGACAACGCCGTGCAGGCGCGCTCGCGCTACGTGCGGCTGGCCGAGCGCGCGGCGCGCCTCTACGCCCCCCTGGTGCATACCACCGCGCTCGCCACCATGATCGGTTGGCTGGTGCTCGGCGCCACGTGGCACGATGCCATCATCACGGCGGTTGCGGTTCTCATCATCACCTGTCCGTGCGCGCTCGGCCTCGCCATTCCGGCCGTGCAGGTGGCGACGGCGGGCGCCTTGTTCCGGTCGGGCGTGCTGCTCAACACCGGCGACGCCATCGAGCGCCTGGCCGACGTCGATACGGTGGTGTTCGACAAGACCGGAACCCTGACGCTGCCCGAGGCCGAGATCGTCAACGCCGCCGATATCTCGCCTGAGCATTTTGCGCTCGCTGGCCGCCTGGCGTTGACAAGCCGCCACCCGCTCGCGGCGACGCTGGCGCGCGCGGCGGGAGCGAAATTGCCGCTGGAGGGGGCCGTCGAGGAGGCGGGACAGGGCGTGAGCGCGGTGGTCGAAGGTGTCGAGGTGCGGCTCGGCCGTCCCACCTTCTGTGGCGCCGAGCGCGAGGCCGCCGTCGCGCGCGCGGCCGACCCCGAAGCCTCGCAGATCGCCTTCGCGCACGGCGACGAGCGCTGCGTGTTCCTGGTGCGCCAGAACCTGCGGCGCGATGCCGTTGCGGTGATCGCCGCGCTGCGCCGGCAAGGACTCCTGGTCGAGATTCTCTCCGGCGATCGCGCCGAGGCGGTGGCGCCGATCGCGCGCGATCTCGGCATCGACACCTGGCAGGCGCAGGTGACGCCGGCCGCAAAGATCGCCCACGTCGAGGCACTCAAGCGCGCGGGCCGCAAGGTGCTGATGGTCGGCGACGGCCTCAACGACGCGCCGGCGCTCGCCGCCGCCGACGTGTCGCTCTCGCCGATCAGCGCCGTGCATCTGTCGCAGGCCGCGGCCGATGCGGTGTTCCTCGGCGAGGCGCTGGCGCCTGTCGGCGAGGCGCTGCGGCTTGCCCCCAGGGCAAAGCGGCTGATGCGCGAGAACCTCTGGCTTGCCGTCGTGTACAACGCCATTGCGGTTCCGATCGCGATTGCCGGTCTGGCGACGCCGCTGGTCGCCGCGATCGCCATGTCGGGCTCGTCTTTGCTGGTGACGGCGAACGCGCTGCGGGCGAGGCGGCCATGGAAGTCCTGATCTTTCTCGTACCCATGGCGCTCACGCTCGGGCTCCTCGGCCTCGTCGGATTTCTGTGGTCGCTCAAGAGCGGCCAGTACGACGACCTCGACGGCGCCGCCTGGCGCGCCATCATGGATGACGACGCGCCGCCGGATCAGCCGGCGCGCGAGGGCGATTCGGCCTGAGTTCCGCCGCCCGGCAACGGCGCATACCGGCCTGCAATGGCCGCGCATGCCCTTGAAAATGAAATTTTATTTAATCTTCCGGTCAGGTTGTCGTGAGGTTTAGGACCTAAATTAGCGCCTCTGGCTTAACGCCAAGAGGTGGACGCGATGAAACCGACGCCGAAGCGCGCACCGGGTGCGTCCCGGCGGCGCCGCTTCCTTTTGCTTGCCGGGATGGTTCTGGTGCTGATCGCCGGTGCCACGTTGTGGACGTGGCGCGCGGCGTCGCCCAGGTCTGCGGCCGCGCGGCTGCCGCCACCGGTGCCGGTGACCGTCGCCACCGCGGCGCGCCAGGACGTGCCGGTGTTTCTCGACGCGCTCGGAACCGTGCAGGCCTCCAACACCATCGCGGTGCGCAGCCAGATCGACGGGCCGCTGCAGTCGGTCAATTTCACCGAAGGGCAGGAGGTGCACCAGGGCGACACGCTGGCGGTAATCGATCCGCGGCCGTTGCGCGCGGCGCTCGACCAGGCGGTGGCGAAGAAAGGCGAGGACCAGGCCCAGCTGGTGTCGGCGCAGAAGGATCTCGAACGTTCCAAGCAACTGGCGACGCGCGGCTACGCCACGCCGCAGACAGTCGACCAGCAGCAGGCCAAGGTGGATCAGCTCAAGGCCTTGATCGACGCCGACCAGGCCGCGATCGAGAGCGCGCAGACGCAGCTCTCCTACGCCACCATCACGGCGCCGATCAGCGGACGCGTCGGGTTCCGCCAGGTCGATCCCGGCAACATCATCCGCGCCAACGATGTCAACCCGATCACCGTGCTGACGCAGATCCGTCCCGCCATGGTGGTGTTCACGCTGCCGCAAAAGAACCTGGTGGACGTGCGCGAGGCCATGCTGCATGGCACCGTGCGCGTCGTCGCGTTCGATCAGGACAACACCCGCCAGCTGGCGCAGGGCGAGCTTCTGCTGATCGACAATCAGATCGACCAGGCCACCAGCACGATCCGGCTCAAGGCCAGGTTCGCCAATCAGGATGACCGGCTGTGGCCGGGCGAGTTCGTCCACCTGCGCATCCAGGTCGATACCCGTCAGAATGCCGTGACGATCCCGCCGGTGGCGGTGCAGCGCGGGCCGCAGGGCTTCTACGCCTGGGTGATCGGACCGGACAACACGGCCGATCAGCGCGCGATCGACGCCACGCCGATCGGCAACGAGGTTGCGATCGTGACGCGCGGCGTGAATGAAGGCGAGCGGGTCGTGGTCAACGGCCAGTACCGGCTGCAACCCGGGTCGCGCGTCGACGCCAAGACCGGGGCAACAGCCAGCGCCCCGGGCCAGGCCTCATGAGCATTTCCGAGCCCTTCATCCGCCGTCCGATCGCGACGTCGCTGCTGATGGCGGCGCTGGCGCTGGTCGGAATCGTGGCGTTTCCGCTGCTGCCGGTGGCGCCGCTGCCGCAGGTGGATTTCCCCACCATCTCGGTCCAGGCGCAGCTGCCGGGCGCCAGCCCGGACGTGATGGCGGCCACCGTGGCGCAGCCGCTCGAGCGCCGCTTCGGCCAAATCTCCGGCGTCACGCAGATGACGTCGGTCAGCACGCTCGGCTCGACCTCGATCACGCTGCAGTTCGACCTCGACCGCAACATCGACGGCGCCGCCCAGGACGTGCAGGCCGCCATCACGGCGGCCGGTCGGCAGCTCCCCAACACCCTCAGCACGCCGCCGACCTACCGCAAGGTCAATCCGGCGGATTCGCCGGTGCTGGTGCTCGCCGTCCGCTCCGACACGTTGCCGCTTACGACGGTCGACGACTTCGCCGACCGCGTCATGGCGCAGCAGATCTCGCAGATCACCGGCGTCGCCCAGGTGATCATCGGCGGCGAGCAGAAGCCGGCGATCCGCGTGCAGGTCGATCCGGCGAAGCTCCAGACGCGCGGGCTCACGTTCGAGGACGTGCGCGGCGTGCTCGCCGCCGCCACCACGCAGGCCGCCAAGGGCAGCATCAACGACGCGCGCCAGAGCTTCACCATCATGGCCAACGACCAGCTGGTGAAGTCCGGCGACTACAACGACGTCATCATCGCCTATCGCAATGGCGCGCCGATCCGGGTGCGTGACGTCGGCCATGCGATCGACGGCCCGGAGGACCGCAACATCGCGGCGCTCACGGGCGAGAAGCCGGCCGTGATCCTGCTGGTGTTCAAGCAGCCCGGCGCCAATGTCATCGACACCGTCGATCAGATCAAGGCCGCGATGCCGCGGCTCTACTCCATCATCCCGCCCGGCATGAAGGTGGACACGATCGTCGACCGCACGCAGACCATCCGCGCCTCGGTCGCCGACGTCGAGTTTACGCTGGCGCTCACCATCGGCCTGGTCGTGCTGGTGATCCTGCTGTTCCTGCGCAATCTGCGCGCCACCCTGATCCCGGCCGTGGTTGTGCCGCTGTCGCTGCTCGGCGCCACCGCCGTCATGTATCTCGTCGGCTTCAGCCTCGACAATCTCTCGCTCATGGCGCTGACCATCGCGGTCGGCTTCGTGGTCGACGATGCCATCGTGGTGGTCGAGAACATTTTTCGCCACATCGAGGCGGGCACGTCGCCGCTGCAGTCGGCCCTGAAGGGCGCGCGCGAGATCGGCTTCACGGTGGTATCCATCAGCGTGTCGCTGGTTGCGGTATTCATTCCGCTGCTGCTGATGGGCGGCATAGTCGGGCGGCTGTTCCGCGAGTTCGCCATCACGGTGACAGCGGCGATCGGCGTGTCGGTGGTGGTCTCGCTCACGCTGACGCCGATGCTGTGCTCGCGCTTCCTCGGCGGCCACGCGGAGCACCACGGCCGCCTCTATCGCGCCATCGAGGCGGCGTTCGACGGGCTGATCGGCCTCTATCGGCGCGGGCTCGACGTGGTGCTGCGGCATCAGGCCGTCACGCTGCTGGTGTTCTTCCTCACCCTGGGCCTGACCGGCGTGATGTTCGTGCTCATCCCGAAAGGCTTTTTCCCGGTGCAGGACACCGGGCTGATCACCGGCATTTCCGAGGCCGCGCAGGACGTGTCGCCGGACGAGATGAAACGGCTCCAGCGCGAGCTATCGGCCGTGATCGCGCGCGATCCCGACGTGGCATCGTTCGGATCGTTCTTCGGCAGCGGCAGCGGCAATACGCTCAATACCGGCCGCTTCTTCATCGGGCTGAAACCCCGCGACGAGCGCACCGCCTCCGCCACCGAAATCATCAACCGGCTGCGGCCGCAGCTCGCCAAGGTCGAGGGCGCCAACCTGTTCCTGCAGCCGTCGCAGGACATCACGGTGGGCGGCCGCATCGCGCGCGGACAGTTTCAATACACGCTGCAGGACGCGGATCTCGACGAGCTCAACACCTGGGCGCCAAAGATGCTGGCAAAGCTCAAGACGCTGCCCGAGCTCGCCGACGTGTCGAGCGACCAGCAGGGCAACGCGCCGCAGCTCATGGTGACGATCAACCGCGACGCGGCGGCGCGCTTCGGCATCCAGCCGCAGCTCATCGACGACACGCTCAACGACGCGTTCGGCCAGCGCCAGGTGGCGCAATATTATACCCAGACCAACTCATACAATATCGTCCTCGAAGCCTTGCCCAACCTGCAACGGAGCCCGGCCGCGCTCGACCAGATCTACGTCAAGGCGCCGGGCAGCGGGCAGGTGGTGCCGCTGTCGACCCTGGTCGACATCGACACCCGGCATACCGGTCCGCTCTCGGTCTCGCACCAGAGCCAGTTTCCCGCCGTCACGCTGTCGTTCAACCTGCCGCCCGGCGTCGCGCTCGGCCAGGCGGTGGATGCCATCCGCCGCGCCGAGAGCCAGATCGGCAAGCCGGCGTCGGTCAGCGGCAGCTTTCAGGGCAACGCCCAGGCGTTCCAGAGCTCGCTCGCCAATGAGCCGCTGCTGATCGTCGCCGCGCTGCTCGTCGTCTACGTCATCCTCGGCGTGCTGTACGAGAGCTATATCCACCCGCTGACCATCCTGTCGACGCTGCCGTCCGCCGGCATCGGGGCGCTGCTCGCCCTGTGGGCGGGCGGCTTCGACCTCTCGGTCATCGGCATCATCGGGATCATTCTCCTGATCGGCATCGTGAAGAAGAACGGCATCATGCTGGTCGATTTCGCCATCACCCGCGAGCACGAGGGCCTGAGCCCCGAAGCCGCGATCCGCGAGGCGGCGCTGCTGCGCTTCCGGCCGATCCTGATGACCACCATGGCGGCGCTGCTCGGCGGCCTGCCGCTGATGCTGGGCACCGGCTCGGGCTCGGAGCTGCGCCAGCCGCTCGGCTACGCCATGGTTGGCGGCTTGGCGCTGAGCCAGTTGCTGACCCTGTTCACGACGCCGGTGGTCTACCTCTATCTCGACCGGCTGCAGGCCTGGCTCAGCGGCGACCGAGGCATCAGGCCGGGCCCGGCGGAGCTCGACCTTGCGACGCTGCCGGAGGCGGCGGAGTAGGGAGATAGCGCGTCAAACATCAGGTTCGGACGCGGCGAGATTGCTCGTTCATCCACCGTCCGGCGTCCACAGCGCGCGCATGAATTGCAAGCGCAGCCCGACGCGCTCCATGTTGCGGTGACTGGTGGAGAATGGAGCAGCACCGCTGAAGACCATGTCGGCATGGGCCTGGAGAGCATCGGCCATGCGACGCCGCAGAAGCGCCAGCTGGAGTCCGCGGCCGCGGAACGACGGAGCTGTCGTTGCATCGGCGAGATAACCCACCCGGTCATGCATGAACAAGGTTGCGGCAGCGGCCGGCGTCCCGTCGATGCGCACGACATAGAGCGACCAGCCTGGCTGATCCAGCCAGGGCCGGACATTGTTCTTGAAGACCGGCTGATCCTCACTGGGAATCCGCCAGCCGGCCACATAGGCCTCGAGATAGTCCTCCATCATCGATCGGGTCGTCACGTGCTCAACAATATGCGCGGCAGTCGTCGGACCTGGGGCCGGCAACGAGGCAACGAGCGAGGCGTGGAAGCCGGATTGGAGAAACCCGTGCCGCGCCAGCTCGCGCCCAAGACCCGCCTCGTAGTGTCCCGGCACCAGTTCGAATGTCGGCTTGACGTCATGCTCGCGGTACCAGCGGACCAGCGGATCGATGTGGTGCTCATGGTCCGCTCGCAGCCCGACGACGCGCGAGAACGCCGGCAGGTACGACATCAGCGCGACGGCGGTGTCGTCGATCCATCGCCAGGAGATCCCGACGGGGTTGCCGGGCAACCGCTCGAGGACCTTCATCCGCGACATGGTATAGGCGATGTCGGCCGACAGGGTGCGCTGGACGGTTTCGAGTGAGGAGATCAAAAGCGTCCTCCCGCGCACAGATCGGAGCCGCCGCAACGCAGTGGCGGCGCCTGGGCGGCTCGCAGCATGCCGCTCAATTCGTCATGCACCGATCATGATTGCCCGCCGCGCTCCCGAATGAGCGCGGCAAAATCCTCGCGGCCAAAATACGCCGCCCAGCCCAGGGCGGTCGCATTGTATTTGTCGTCTCTGGCATTGGGATCGGCGCCGGCATCGAGCAGCAGCCGCGCGATCTCGATGGAGCCGTTCTCCATGGCCATGTGCAGTGCGGTGTGATTGCAGTCCCAGATCGACCGCTTGGCGCTCACGGCAACGCCATGGGCGATGAGCCATCGAATGGCAGCCAGGTTCTTCCGGCTGACGACAAGGTGCAGCGCAATCGTATCGCGCCCATCGGGCCCGATGCGTGAAGGGTCATCGCGCAGCATGGCCTCCGCCTCGCCGTAGCGTCCGAGATTCACGGCCGTCAGGAAGTCGAGCCGCGCTCCTGCGGCCAGCAGCTCATCGATAATCGCCGCATCGGCGCGCTCCTGCGCGGCCGTCGTCAGGGCGGTCGCGCCGGTCGCGTCTGTCACATTCGGGTCGGCGCCGAGCTCGAGCAGAAGCCGGACGATCCTGGCCCTGTTCTTGGCCGCGGCGTGGTGGAGCGGCGTCCTGCGGTGCTGATTGCGCGTCATGCGCGCGCCCAGCAGGGACGGCTGTCGCGCGATCATCGCGCGGACATCGTCCAGGCGATCGAGCGCGATCGCGGTCCACAGGTTGAGCCGGGCGCCATGAGCCAGCAGATAGGCCGCCATATCCTCGCGCACCTGCCCGAAGCAGGTCGCCCAACCGAGCACGCCCACCTCGTAGTCGTCGCCCTTGCCTTCGATGTCGGCGCCCGCCTCGACGAGCAGCCTGATCGTCTCCAGATCGCCATGCACCGCTGCGAAGTGCAGCGGCGCTGCATTGTCCGGAAAGTCGCGCCGGTCGAGGTCAGCCCCGCGTTCGATGAGGAGGCGCATGGCGGCATGCTGATTGCGCAGAACCGCCAGGTGCAGCGCCGTGGCCTTCTTGATGCCGCCTCCCATCGCGTCGATGAGCTCCGGGTGCGCATCGAGATGGGCGCGAAGCTCCGCGATGTTCCCGGACTGCGCCGCGCTCATGATGGCGCGTATTTCGCTCGCCTCGGCTTCCGGCCGCGTGGTCCGTTCCTGCAGGTCACGGGCGAGCAGCTCGATGGTTTCATGCCGCCGCTCCTTGGCGATCTGATGAATGGTGCGGCCATCGACATCGGGAGTTGCGGGATCGAATCCCGCCGCGAAGGCGCGGCGTACGGCTTCAACGTCTCCGGCGCGCGCGGCTGCGAACACCTCCGCGCGGTCGTGGCGACCGGCAGCGATGCCGTCGACATGCGCTTTCAATGCGCGCCAGCTCTTGAAGCCGTGGTCGCGGGCGATGGCCAGCTGGGCCTGGTGGAGCTTGGCTGTCGGGTTGCTTATGCGCAACTCCGCGAGCCGCTGCTTGGCGGTCTTCTTGAGCCAGTCGATGTTGGGTTGGGCAGGGAGCGCCTGCGGCATGGGATACCTTCTTTCTTTGCGCCCGGTGACCGCAGCTCTCGGGCAAGAAAGAAGGAGATGTCAGCTCAGTGGTGGAGGCGGGTTCAACCCTTTACGCGGTCCGTCGGTCGCCTGCTCGACCGTTGTCAGCCTACATCCGGCGTTAGCGGGGCGTCAATCCGATGCCGCAATCGGGCGACTGCCGACCTGCAATGAACCCGAAGCATGGGCGCGAGCGACCGCGCGCGGTGGCTTGATCGGGTGCCCGAAGTCCGTCTTAATCCGGCACTCCAATCGATGCGATGCAGGTTGGCCGCTGGTCGCCATCGACGGTGGTTTGCAGAGTCGAGGGAGGGAAATCATGCTGACACGGCGAGCCTTCATCGCAGGCGTGAGCCTCGCATCCGTGTCGATCGGTGCGCGCCCGGCGGCGGCCCAGGCCTATCCAACGCAGACCATCCGCATCATGGCCGGCTTCCCGGCCGGCGGCGGTATCGACGTGGTCGCCCGCCTGCTGGCTGAGCCGTTCAAGTCCATGGGCCAGCCGGTGATCGTCGAGAACCGCACCGGCGCTGCCGGCATGATCGCGGCGCAGGCGGTGGCCAAGGCGCCGCCGGACGGCCACATGCTGCTGGTGGCGACCTCGGGCGAGATCGCCATCATGCAGCACCTCTACAAGGATAAGATGGCCTACGACCCGCTGAACGACCTGGCGCCGCTCGCGCTGGTCGGCATCGTGCCGTGCGTGGTGGTGGTGGCCGACACCGCGCCGATCAGGACGCCGCAGGAACTGATCGCCTACGCCAAGGCCAATCCGAAAAAACTGTCGTTCTCCTCATCCGGCGTGGGCAACCCGCAGCATCTCGCCGGCGAACTGATGAACATGATGGCCGGCACCGACGTGCTGCATGTGCCCTATCGTGGCGCCGCGCCGGCGGTGGCCGACGTCGCGACCGGCGCCGTCACCATGAGCTTCTCGAGCCTGGCGGCGGCGCTACCGCTGATCCAGGCCGGAAAAATTCGCGCCGTGGCCGTCACGTCGCTGGAGCGCATGCCGCAGCTGCCGGACGTCGCGCCGCTCCAGGAGGGAGCGCCGGGGCTCAAGGGCTACGAGCTGCTCAACTGGTTCGGCCTGTTCACGACGGGCGGGACGCCGGCACCGATCCTGGCGCAGTTGAACGACGCGGCGAACAAGGCGTTGCAGGACGCAAAGACGGCCGATGTGCTGATGAAGCAGGGCATCATCCCGCGTCCGCTCACGCCGGCCGAATACAAGCGCTTTGTCGCGGCGGAGTCGGAAAAGTTCGCCAAGGTGATCGAGCGGGCGAAGATCAAGCTGGAAGGCTAGACCGCCTCAAGCCCCATAGCTCTGCACCAGGCTGCCGGCCACCAGCGACCAGCCGTCGACCAGGACGAAGAAGATAAGCTTGAACGGCAGCGACACCACGACTGGCGGCAGCATCATCATGCCCATGGACATCAGCACGGAGGCGACCACCAGGTCGATGATGAGGAAGGGCAGGAACAGGAGGAACCCGATCTCGAACGCGCGCTTGAGCTCGGAGATCATGAAGGCCGGGATGAGGACGCGCAGCGACATGTCCTCCGGCTTCTCCGGCACCGCCTGCTGCGACAGGCCGACGAACAGTTTCAGATCCTTGTCGCGCACGTTCTTGAGCATGAAGCCGCGGAACGGCTCGGTCGAGCGCTCGAAAGCCTGCTCGGGCTCGATCTCATTGGCCACCAGAGGCTTGATGCCCTGGTCATAGGCGCGCTGGAACGCCGGTCCCATCACGAACACGGTGAGGAACAGCGCCAGCGACACGATCACCGTGTTGGGCGGAGCCGTTGCGGTGCCGAGCGCGGTGCGCAGGAGCGACAGCACCACCACGATGCGGGTGAACGACGTCACCATCACCAGGATGGAGGGCGCGATCGACAGCACCGTGAGCAGCGCGACCAGCTGCACGACGCGCTCGGTCAGCCCGGCGCCCTGGCCGAAATTGATGCTGATGTCCTGAGCAGCAGCCGGGTGAGCGGCGGTGGCGACGAAGATCAGTGACAGCCAGAAGATACGTCCGCTCATCCCAGTCCATGGTCCTTATTGTCGTCAGGTCTTCCCGGTCCGGCCGAGCAGGTTGGCCATCTCTTCCTCGAGCGTGTCGAACACGGATTTGCCCGCCGCGGCTTTCGCGTCGCCGGACTCCGTCGGCTTGGCCGGCTCGGCCGCTTGTTGCGGCGAGGGTTCGTTGGCGGCGCGTGGCGCGTCCGGCGCCGGCCGGGCCTGGCGCGGCGGCTGCTGCTCGCTCGCTGGCGGCGCCGGCGGCCGCGGCGCTTCGGCCGCAGGCTTCGGCTTTGGCTCGGCACGAACCGGCTCGCCGCGCGGCTCGGCGCGCGTCGGCTCGCCGCGCGTAGGCTCGCCGCGCGTTGGTTCCGGCCGTGCCGGCTCCGGACGAACCGGCTCCGGGCGCGGCGTGTCGGTCGGCTCGGGCGGACGCGCCGCGGGCCGGCGCAGGGCCGCCTCGAGCCGCTGCGCCATGTCGGCAAGATTGACGTCGGCGGTGGGCGGCGACTGGCGCATTTCCATCGGTTGCTCGGCCTCGCGTGAGCCCAGCTTGGCCGGGACACGGGGGCCTTCCGGCGCGCCGCGCCCCGCCGGGCCGGCCGGTTCCGGCTGCGGGACCCTGGGTTCGGCCGGCGGCCGGCCCGACCGCCCAACCGGCTCAGGCGCCGGTGTCCAGGTCGGCTCGGACGGACGCGGGCCGCGCGGCTCCGGACTCCAGCCGGGCTCACCCGCGGCCGGGCGCGGCTCAGCGCGAGGACCTTCCACACGCGGCATGGGCTCGCCGCCGGACACGCGCCCCGCCGCGTCGCGCGGCTGCGCCACCGGGACGGCGCGCACGATGTTCTGCTCGATGACGACATCGGTCGGTCCGCCGATCAGAATCAGGTGTTCGACATTGTCGCGCCGGATCAGCGCCAGGCGGCGGCGTCCCTCGATGAAGACCGTGTCGATCACGGCAAGGCGGGGAGGCTGGCGGCCGCGCGCCGACGGCGTGCCCAGGCGCGTCCCGCCGAAGCGGCGCACCAGCCAGACGCACGCCATCATCAGCGCCAGAACGATGACGAAAGCGAGGATGCCCTTCACCAGAAGCGGCATCTCCTGACCGAACAAACTATCCAACATCGGTTCGCTCCCTCCGACCGGTCGCCGCTCCGGCGATCAAGTCGTATGGTTAACACCGCCCGGCAAGATTTGCCGTCCGGACCCTAAGATAAAGTTAACGCCGATGGGGGTTCAAAGCCATCCATCGGCGTATTTGCAGCATTTTCGTGGTTAACGGCAGTTTCAAGGCAATTGTCTGCCGTCCGGGCTTAACTCCCCATTAACCATGCGGCCGGCAAGGTTTGCCGGGTCGCGCCGCAGACAGGCGCCGCCTGAGCGGAGCCGTCGATGCCGATCTCTGACATCCCGATCTTCTCCATGCTGCGCACCAAGATGCAATGGCATCAGGAGCGGCAGAAGATCCTGGCCGAAAACGTCTCCAACGCCGACACGCCGAAGTTCAAACCGCGCGACCTCGCCCCGCTCAAGTTCGAGAGCAACACGCTGAGGCCCGCAGCCGTCGGGGCCGCCGGCAGCACCGCCGCAGGTGGCGTGACGCTGGTACGCACAGATCCGGGCCATATCGCGGCGGTCGGCGAGGGCCCGCCACATTTCCGCTCCGACCGCAACGGCCGCTACGAGGTCCGCCCGGCCGGCAACGCCGTCAATCTCGAAGACGAGATGCTCAAGGTGGCGGCGAATCAGATGGACTATCAGACCGCCACCACGCTCTACGGGCGCAGCCTCGGCCTCATCAAGACCGCAATTGGCAAGCGCTGACCAGGAGACATTCTCATGGACTTTCTCAAGTCGATCGCCATCGCGGCCTCCGGCCTGCGCGCGCAGGCCGGGCGCATGCGCGTCATCTCGGAGAACGTGGCCAATGCCGACTCGACCGCGCAGCGCCCGGGCGCCGATCCCTACCGGCGCCGCATCCCGACGTTCCGCGCCGAGATGGACCGCGCGCTCGAGGCCAAGACCGTCAGCATGGGCAGGATCCGCAACGATCCGTCCGACTTCCGCATCAAGTACGAACCCGGCCACCCAGCCGCCGACACCAACGGCTACGTCAAATATCCCAACGTCAATTCGCTGGTCGAGATGACCGACATGCGCGAGGCCCAGCGCTCCTACGAGGCCAATCTCAACGTCATCGGTGCCACCCGGCGCATGATCCAGCGAACGCTCGACATCCTGCGTGCCTGAGCATTGCTGACCGTCGGCGCAAGCCCAGGAGGAGGATCTGAATGCCAACCGCAAGCACTGCCGCCAATGCCTATGCGGCGCTCGCCCGCATGACCAACGCGGCCGGCGGCCCGGGCAAGAGCCCGGGCGTCGAGGGCGACGACGGCAGTTTTGGCGCGATGCTCAAGAACGCGCTCGGCTCCGTGATGGAGGCCGGCCGCGCCTCCGACAACCAGGTCAGGGCGGCGGCCTCGGGCAGCGCCAACATGGTCGACGTCGTGTCGGCAGTGGCCGAGACGGAGGTCGCCGTCGAGGCGCTGGTCTCGGTGCGCGACAAGGTGATCGCGGCCTACGAAGAAATCATGCGGATGCCGATCTGATTTTTCTCAAGTGTGCATAGGGAAGGGGACGTGCATGACCGGACCGGAAGTGATCGACGTGGCCCGCGACTCCATCATGACGCTGGTGCTGGTCTCGGCGCCGCTGATGCTGGTCGGGCTGGCGGTCGGCGTCGCCATCTCGCTGTTTCAGGCGCTCACCCAGATCCAGGAAATGACGCTCGTCTTCGTCCCGAAAATTCTCGCCATCTTCATCGCCATGCTGATCGCGCTGCCGTTCATGGGCGATCTCCTGCAGAGCCACATGGCGCGCCTTGCCGCCCGCATCGCCGGAGGCTGACACCGGCGCATGCGGATCGACGTCTCATTCCTTCCGGCGGTCGCCGCCACCTTCATGCTGATGTTCGCCCGCATCGGCACCATGGTGATGCTGCTGCCCGGCCTGGGCGAGGTGAATATCCCGCAACGCGTGCGCCTCACGGTCGCGCTGATGCTCACGCTGGTCCTGTTCCCGCTCCACCGGTCGGCCTTCACGATCGATCTGAGGTCGTTCACGCCGATGCTGATGCTGCTCGGCCAGGAGCTGTTCGTCGGCCTCGTGCTCGGCCTGGCGGCGCGCCTGACCATCTCGGCGCTGCAGGTGGCCGGCTCGATCATCGCCCAGCAGCTCGGCCTGGGCTTCGTCACCGCGGTCGACCCGACGCAGGGTCAGCAGGGCGTGATCCTCGGCAATTTTCTCACCATCCTCGGCATCACGCTCATTTTCACCACCGACCTGCATCACTACGTGATCGCCGCGCTGCACGACAGCTATTCGCTGTTTCGTCCCGGCGAGATCCCGCTGGCCGGCGACGTCGCCGCGCTGGTGACGCGCTCGACCGCGGCTGCCTTCCGCATTGGCGTTCAGCTCTCCGGCCCGTTCCTGGTGTTCGGGCTCCTGTTCAACGTCGGCCTCGGCGTGCTGGCGCGGCTGATGCCGCAGATGCAGGTGTTCTTCGTCGGCATGCCGCTGGCGATCCTGGCCGGCTTCATCGCCCTCATCCTGGTGATCGGCGCCATGATGGGCACCTTCCTCGGCTATCTCGAAGGCGTGCTGCACCAGCTCGCGCCGAACGCGTAGGGATGGACGCCGCCCATGGCCGAGGAACACGACGAATCCGACAAAACAGAAGATCCGACGCTCAAACGGCTCGAGGATGCGCTTCAGCGCGGCGACGTGGCCAAGAGCCAGGAGGTCAACACCTGGTTCGTTATTGCCGGCGCGGCCCTTGTCCTGGTCGGGTTTTCCGGCTCGCTCGCCTCCGGGCTGACCGCCACGTTCCGCGGCCTCATGGCCAATGCGCACCGCGTGCCCATTGACCAGGGCGGCCTGATCAACCTGCTGCAGAAGCTCGAGGTCGAGGTCCTGGCCGCAACCGCGATTCCGATCCTGCTGCTGGCGTTGGCGGCGGTCGGCGGCAACATGATCCAGCACCGGCTGGTGTGGTCGGCCGAGCAGCTCAAGCCGAAGCTGTCGAAAATTTCCCCGATCGCCGGCGCCAAGCGGCTGTTTTCCAAGATCGCGGTGGTCAATTTCGCCAAGGGCCTGGTCAAGCTGGCGCTGATCGGCGCGCTCATGCTGTGGGTGCTATGGCCGGAGCGGCATCGGCTCGACGCCCTGGTGGTGATGGACGTGGCGGCACTCCTGGATCTCACCAAGAGCTTGACGCTGAAGCTCGTCGGCTCGGTGGTCGCCGTGCTCGCCGTGATGGCCGCGCTCGATTACCTGTTCCAGTACCGCACCTGGTACAACCGGCAGAAAATGTCGCTGCGCGAGATGAAAGAGGAGTTCAAGCACAGCGAAGGCGATCCCCACATCAAGGCGAGAATCCGCCAGATCCGCCAGGAGCGCACGCGCAAGCGCATGATGGCGGCGGTTCCCAAGGCCTCGGTGGTCATCACCAACCCGACCCACTACGCCGTGGCGCTGCAATACGAACGCGGCATGAACGCGCCGGTGTGCGTGGCCAAGGGGGTCGACAACATCGCGCTCAAGATCCGGGAAGTGGCGGCCGAGCACCACATTCCGGTGGTCGAGAACCCGCCGCTGGCGCGCGCGCTGCACGCCACCGTGGAGATCGACCGCGAGATCGCGCCCGACCACTACAAGGCGGTGGCCGAGGTCATCGGCTACGTGATGCGGCTGCGCCGCGGCATGGGGCGCGCATGAATTTCTCCGTGACATCAGGGCTTGCGCCACTTGCGTTCAATTGGTCTCTCAGGCACCAAGAGGGACGATTCGGTCGGCGTAAAGCGCAAGCAGGCTGGACACCAGGGCCGGTATGGCGACGCAGGACCTGAGCGAGGTTCCCCGGGAGGCGGTCGACCGCAGTCAGCGCGGCGGCAGCATCGGCATGGTCCTGCTGGTCGCAATCGTGCTGGTGGGCGCCGCCGTGGCCCTCCTGTTCATCGGCCGCACCCGTGCCGAGCCCTACATCATCGGCCTCCTCGCCGTTCTCGCCGTCATCGGCGTGTTCTCCTTGTTCGCCATCGCGGCCGGCATCCTGCGCATGCCCGGCAAGGAGGTGAACCCGCTGATCAAGGCGGTCACCGACACCGCCAATGACGGGCTGGTGGTGACCGATCCGGCCGGCCGCGTGGTCTATGCCAACGCCACATACCTCAACCTGGTCAATGCGGTGGACGCCAACGACGTGCGGCCGGTCGAGCGGGTGTTCGTGGGCGATCCCGACGTCTCCGAGGCGGTCTACCGGCTGGCCAAGGCGGCGCGCGAAAGCCGCCGGCTGCAGGAGGAGGTGCGGGTGCCGGGCCTGCGCGGCGCACCGGCGCGCTGGCTGCGCCTGCGCGTGCGGCCGCTCGGCACCAGTGGCCGCGAGGCGCGCTGCACGGTCTGGACTCTGGCCGACGTCACCCGCGACCGCGAACGCCAGGAAAACGTGTTCCAGGAGCTGCAGCACGCGATCGACTACCTCGACCATGCGCCGGCCGGCTTCTTCTCCATCGATGCCGCCGGCAAGGTCACCTATGTCAATGCCACCCTGGCCGGGTGGCTCGACCACGACCTGGCGGAGGTCGGCTCGGGCGGGCTCACGGTCAACGAGATCGTCGCCGGTGACGGCGCAGCCCTGCTGACCTCGCTGTCCGCCGCGCCGGGCGAGGTCAAGACCGAGGTGTTCGATCTCGACCTCAAAACCCGTGGCGGCAAGACCGTCCCGGTGCGGCTCTATCACAAGGTCGCGTTTTCGGCCGACGGCACACCCGGCGTGTCGCGCACGCTGGTGCTCAACCGGGCGCGCGAGGAGAACGCCGATGCGCTGCGCGCCGCCGAGGTGCGCTTCGTGCGCTTCTTCCACAATGCCCCGATGGCGATCACCACGGTCGACAAGGCCGGCAAGATCGTACGCACCAACGCCCCGTTTGCGCGGCTGTTCCACGGCGTGCTCAAGGGCGACGCGGTGCCGGCCGAGGGCCGCTCGGTCCTCAGCGTCGTCGCCGACCGCGACCGCGGCGCGCTGGAGGCGGCGATCGCCAAGGCGGCGGACGGGCAGGGCGACATCGTCCCGGTCGACGCCGCGCTGAGCGGCGAGGGCAACCGCTCGGCCAGCTTCTACGTCTCGGCCGTGGAGGCGGACGAGCGCGATGGCGAGGCGGCCATTGTCTACGCCATCGAACGCACCGAGCAGCGCGCGCTGGAGGCGCAGTTCGCCCAGTCGCAGAAGATGCAGGCGGTGGGCCAGCTGGCGGGCGGCATCGCCCACGACTTCAACAACGTGCTCTCGGCCATCATGATGGCCACGGACTTCCTGCTCAACGCGCATCGGCCGACCGATCCGTCGTTCCAGGACATCATGCACATCAAGCAGAACGCCAACCGGGCGGCGAGCCTGGTGCGGCAGCTCCTGGCGTTCTCGCGGCGGCAGACCCTGCGCCCGCAGGTGCTCGACCTGGGCGAGGCGCTGTCGGACCTCACCATGCTGCTGCGCCGGCTGATCGGCGAGAAGGTGGCGCTGGACGTGGTGCACGGCCGCGATCTGTGGCCGGTCAAGGTCGACATCTCGCAGTTCGAGCAGGTGGTGGTCAATCTCGCGGTAAATGCCCGCGACGCCATGCCGACCGGCGGCAAGCTGACGGTGCGCACCAGCAACGTCACGGCGGCCGAGTGCCGGCGCTTCGCGCACGAGCCGATGCCGGACGCCGACTACGTGCTGGTCGAGGTGAGCGACACCGGCACCGGCATGACGCCCGACGTGATGGAAAAGATCTTTGAGCCGTTCTTCTCCACCAAGGAAGTCGGCAAGGGCACCGGGCTCGGCCTCTCGACCGTCTACGGCATCGTCAAGCAGACCGGCGGTTTCATCTTCCCGGAATCGGAGGTCGGGCGGGGAACCGCGTTCCGTATCTTCGTGCCGCGCCATGTGCCGGGCGCCGAGGAGGAGGTGGCCGAAGCCGAAGCGGCGGCGACCACACTTGTCCCCGAAGCCAAGCCGGCCGCCGACCTGACCGGGCGCGGCACCATCCTGCTGGTGGAGGACGAGGAAGGATTGCGCGGCCTCAACGCGCGCGGGCTGGCGTCGCGCGGCTATACGGTGCTCGAAGCCGGCAACGGCGTCGAGGCGCTGGAGGTGCTGGAGCGAAACGGCAGACAGGTCGACTTGGTCGTGTCCGACGTGGTCATGCCGGAAATGGACGGCCCGACCCTGCTCAAGGAGATGCGGCGCCGCAATCCGAGCCTGAAGATCATCTTCGTGTCGGGCTACGCCGAGGACGCGTTCGAGAAGAATCTCCCTGAGGGCGGTCAGTTCGCCTTCCTGGCGAAGCCATTCACGCTCAAGCAGCTGGTCGCCGCCGTGAAAGAGACGATCGCCGCCAACAGCGAACCGGCGTCACGCGCTTCCTGAAGCACACACATCTGTCAAAGAACGGCTTCGGCCGCGCGACGGGTGTCGGCGCGCGGCCATGCAGTCAGTTCGGCGATGTCACCCACGCCTGGGAGCGGCGAACGGTCAGCGTCCGCCGCGACTCATACGCGTCCGGTCAACGCCAGAATGAGCACGACGATCAGGACGATGCCGAGAATGCCGGAGGGGCCATAGCCCCAGCCGCGGCTGTGAGGCCAACTCGGAACCGCGCCGAGCAGCAGCAGAATCAGCACAACAACAAGAATGGTCGACAACATGGCAGCCCCCATGAGTGGGTCAGAATGGATGCAATCCTCGACGCTGAAAGCGCGAGGCTGCGGTGCCTGTTTCAACGGGAAAGTTTCCCAATAGTTCCGCTCGGACGGCGGCCGTGGCGGATGCTGCCGTGCGGCCCGCAAGCCCGGCCCGCATGGCGAAAACCTGCGTAAAGCCAGAGCTTTTTGCCGATTCGCTCGATTTTCGCGGGAGCCCTGCAAGCACCGCGCGGGGCAGGCCCGCCTGCGACACCGTGCAATAGCTCTTAAAATACCGCTTTGTCGTACCAATATATCCGCCGTACCGGCGTCCCCCTGAGGCGCCGGGCGATCCGGAGAGGGAACATGACATCGTTTCGCTTGCGCTTCCGCCCGCTGGTGCTGGGGCTTGCCGCGCTGGCGGCGCTCGCGCTCGTTGCCACCGAAGCTGACGCGCGCGTCGGCGGCGGCCGCAGTTCGGGCAGCCGTGGCGGATTCACCAACAGTCCGCCGCCGGTCACCCGCACGGCGCCCAACACCGCCGCGCCGCTGGAGCGCAGCATGACGCAGCCTGGTCAGCCGGGCGCGTTCAGCCGCCAAACCACGCCGGCGCGGCAGCCCGGCATGTTCGGCGGCCTGTTCAATCGGCCGGGCTTTCTCGGCGGGTTGTTCGCCGGCTTCCTCGGCGCCGGTCTTCTCGGCCTGCTGTTCGGTCACGGCCTGTTCGGCGGGCTCGGCGGCCTTGCTTCGATCTTCGGCCTGCTGCTGCAGATCGGCCTCGTCGTGATCGTGGCTCGACTGCTATGGACGTGGTGGCAGCGCCGCTCGCAGCCGGCGCTGGCCGGCGGTCCGTCCCTGCGTAACGCCGGCTCCGATTCGCGCAGCGGCTTCGGCGGCCTGGGCGGCTTCGGTGGGTTCGGCGGCGCCTACGGGGCGGCCGCGCCGAGCACGCAGCCGCTCGAGATCGCGCCGGCGGACTACGACGCCTTCGAGCGGCTGCTGGGCGAGATCCAGACGGCGTACAGCAACGAGGATCTCAACGCCTTGAAGACGCGCGCCACGCCGGAAATGGTGTCGTACTTCGCCGAGGACCTCGCCGCCAATGCGAGCCGCGGCGTCGTCAACAAGGTGTCCGGCGTCAAGCTGCTGCAGGGAGACCTGGCGGAGGCCTGGCGCGAAGCCGATGCGGAGTACGCCACGGTCGCCATGCGCTTCGAGCTGATCGACAAGACGCTCGATCGCACTGGCCGCATCGTCGACGGAAGCGACGCGCCGCAGGAAGTCACCGAACTGTGGACCTTCCGCCGCGCCGCCGGCGGCCAATGGCTGCTGTCCGCGATCCAGCAGGCTTGAGCAGACTTCACCAGCGTCCGATTCGCGACTGACCCCGGGGTTCGTCCCCGGGGTCGGTTTTGCTTTTGCATGGGCCGGCCGCCTCACACCGCCACGAACGGTCCGGGCCGTCCTTTGTGTCCCGCCGGCAGCAGATGGAAGAAATGGCGCGGCAGCTCGTAGTGTTCGGCCGCTGTGGCCGGCTCGAGAAATTTCGTGCCGCACAGATCCGCCCGCACGAAGAAGGCGTTCACGCCGGCGATCGAGCAGCCGACCAGGCGGTAGCCCTTGTCGGCGCCGAGGCGTGTGAGCGCTTCCAGGCTGGCGCCATAGAAATTGGATCCGTCCCAGCTGCCCTCCGGATCGTAGGGCACGGTGAGCGATAGCGGCGGCCGCAAGCTCGCATTGTACTCGATCACCACGACGCGCGGCCGCACCACGGTGATCGCCTTCCATACCCAGTAATCGTTGTAGTCGATGTCGATGCCGAGAAGATCGATCTCGTCCGCGACGCCCGCTTCGGCGAGCAGCGCATCGATGTTCTCGGCGGTCACCCGGCTTTCCTTGAGGGTCAGCCGGTTATCCTGCAGGAACGGCGTGAAGCGGTGGCGGATGGCCGCCACGTTGTCCGGCTTCGCTTCGATCCACAGGCCGCGCCAGCCTTCGATCAGCAGCTTGACGCTGTTGCACTCGACGCCGGTCTCGACCCCGAACTCCACGAAGATGCGGTTCGTCGCACCGATGCGACGAAAGATCTCCTGGATGATGCCGTCCTCGTCGTTCTGCGAGTAGAGCTTGAAGCCGTAGCGCAGCAGGCGCTTGGGATCGGCGTGGCGCGGCTTGGCCATCTCCGCGTCCCAGGCGCGCAGCACCTGAAGCTGCAGCGCATAGTCGGCGAGGTCGGGGATCGGAACGGGGTCGCTCGGTTCGGGCATAGGCGGAAACTTACACGTTTTTCGTGCTGCCATGGCGTAGGCGCGGCGTACGCACCGGGGCGGAAGCGGAAGCCGCTTCCCGCAGCCCGCGCCCGCTTGTTAAAGTCGACGCGGCGTCGCTTGCGCCACGCGCGCATGATCGATCACGAGAACACAAGAGCCAACGGGAGGACAAGCATGACCCATTCGACCCGATCCACCTTGTTCGGCGGCTGCGCCTGCTGTCCGCCGGCCGTGGGCTTGAGCCGCCGCGGCTTCGTCGCCGGCGGCGCCGCCGCACTCGCCTTCGCGGCCTCCGCCGTGCCCGGCGTCAGGGCCGTCGCGCAGAGCAGGGCGCATCGCATCGACGTCCACCATCACATTTCGCCGCCTACCTGGATCGACGCGGTTAAGCGGGTTAATCTCGCCAATGCCCCGATGTCCAACTGGTCGCCGCAGAGGTCGCTCGACGACATGGACAAGGCCGGCGTCGCCACCGTAGTCACCTCGCCGACCACGCCACAGGTCAAATTCCTCGACAAGGCCGATGCCGCGCGCATCACGCGCGAGGCCAACGAATATGCCAGGAAGCTCGGCGCCGACCATCCCGGCCGCTTCCGCATGTTCGGCATGGTGCCGCTGCCGCACGTTGACGAGAGCCTCAAGGAGATCGAGTTCGCGCTCGACACGCTCAAGGCCGACGGCATCTGCATGCTGACCAGCTACGGCGACAAATGGCTCGGGCACCCGCAGTTCGCGCCGGTCATGGACGAGCTCAACCGGCGCAAGGCGGTGGTCTACACCCATCCGACCACGGCGAGCTGCTGCGTCAACCTGGTGCCGGGCGTTGCCGAATCGGTGGTGGAGTTCGGTACCGACACCACGCGCACCATCGCCAACCTCGTCTTCTCCGGCACGACCAGACGTTGCGCGGACATCAAGTTCATCTTCTCGCATGGCGGCGGTACGCTGCCGGCGCTCACCGAGCGCTTCACCCTGCAGCCGCGCATCAACAAGGACCTGGCGTCTTGGACGGCCGACAGCATGCTGGCCGAGCTGCGGCGCCATTACTATGACACCGCGCAGGCCGCCAACCCGGTGATCATGGCGGCGCTGACCAAGCTCGTGCCGGTGTCACAGATCGTCTATGGTACCGACTATCCGTACCGCACCAGCGAGGAGCACGTGAAAGGATTGGCGGCGGTGTTCAACCCCGACGAGCTCAAGGCCATCGACCGCGACAACGCGGTGCGGCTGATGCCGCAGCTCGCCACGGCGTAGCCAAAAAGATGCAGGCGGCTCGCCCGCCGCGCCAAGCCTTGTGATCAGCCGCCGGGGAATAGGGCCACCCCGCCGGCGGTTTACCGATCCGAGCCAACGTGCGGCTCGCATGGCAACATCAACCGGGAGCTTCAAATGAACAAAACCACGACCCTCTGCCTCGGCATGACGGCCGCGCTGCTGTCGCTCGGCTTGAGCGGTGCTGCG
>Ga0209466_1000010_pt1 | contig 44522 bp, 37 predicted proteins | sample PanSoiPlo30MoBio_FD_188323 | JGI IMG/M metagenome (GOLD analysis project Ga0209466, IMG submission 188323) | Tropical forest soil microbial communities from Panama analyzed to predict greenhouse gas emissions - Panama Soil Plot 30 MoBio (SPAdes)... | ecosystem: Environmental > Terrestrial > Soil...
CTGAAAATATTGAGCCGCGGCGATTGCGTCGATGCGATCAACCACCGGGGCCAAGTTTCCACAGCGCTTTGACGAGACCGAACGCCCCGGCGAGCCCGCGGCCGCGCGCCGTGAGCCGCAAGTGTCCACCTTCTCGTGCCAGGTAGCCGCTGGCGACCAGGGTTGCGAGCCGCTCTTCCAGGATGGCGCGCCCGGCGAAACGCTCGTACAGTTCCTCTGCCGAAAGCGATCCGCCGCGACGACGCAGCATGACGATCGTCTGCACCGACAGCGACGTGAGAACCGTGTACACCGCGGGCACGTAGAGCACGAACAGGCACGCGCTGGTCATGAGTGCGAGCAGCATGGCAAGGATGGCTCGCGGCGCGCTCCAACTCACCAGGCCGGCAACCGTCGCCAGCGTGCCGATCACGGATGTCAGATACGTGGCCAGCAGCCATCGCGCGTGCCCGTGACCTGCACGCCAACCGAGGATATGCACCAGCACGAAGGCGGCGAACCAGCCCACCGCCGTCACGAACGCCATGACTGCCGGAGACCACGCCATCACGCCGGATCCAGCCTGAGAAAACGCCGGACGTGAATGAACATGTCGGCGGCCGCGGCGCCTCTGGCGGTCAGGACGAACGAGCCATCCATGCGGCGGACGAGATCTCCCTCAAGCAGCCCGTGGACGCGCTTGTCATACATCCACTCGACGCCCTGACCACCGCCGTAGCTCGTGATCAGCTGCTCGGCCGCGACGGTTCCGCTCGGCTCCTCGAGCGCGTCGATAAGGATGCGCAGCGAGAAACCGCGATCCGCCAGATTGTACAGCTGCAGAACGCCGCCGAAAAAAGCTGCGGCGAAGAAAAACAATGCGAGCAGCAGGTCGAACCAGGGCGGGTCGGCCAGCAGCCAAGGAGGAAGGAATCCCAGGTCAGGGGGGGTTGCCAGCCACGCGCCGACCAGCGCGACCGTACAGGCGAGATAAAGGATCGAGCTTTGCCGTACCCGGTGCTTGCGCGGAGCGAGGCGAAACGCGACCGTGACCGACAGCAGGAGGACGATCGTCATTGCAGTGGCGAGGCAGATCGCCTTCATGATCCGTGCTCACCGTTGCGCATGACTTACCACGGCTGCGATAACGTGGCGCGAAGCCGGCCATCGGGCAGATTGACAACGTTCACCCGGCGAAGCGTATAGAGATCCGACCGCACGATATCGGGGAGGAATTCGCGAAACGTGCGGGTCTGCCAGGGATCGAAATTCGAGCTGAGGGTCTTGCCGGTCAGCTCATCCATCGACGGCGACATCAGGACCTTTACGCAGTTCACCACGTTTTCCATGGTCGGTCCCGGCTGGCTCAGGATCGCCTTGGTGCGCTGGAACTGCAGCCGGCCGGCACGCTCTTCGCCGGCCTTCAATGTCGCCTGATGCATGTCGGTCGGGACGAACCCGGGGGCGATGGCGTTCACGCGAATGTTCTGCGGCGCCAGCTCGGCCGCAATGCATTCCGTCAGCCGGACGATGGCCGTCTTCGAGCAGGCATAGGCGCTGTAGTTGGGGAACGGACTGAACGCCCCGCCGCCGGCAAAATTGATCACGCGCGGCTCCCGGCCTTTGGCCAGCAGCGGCAGCATGCATTGGATCGCCAGGTAGGTCCCCTTGAGATTGACCTCCAAGGTTTCCCACCAGCGGGCGCTGTCCGCCTGCGTGATTGGGGCGATCTCGCCGAATCCGCCGGCGCAATTGATCAGCACGTCGATGGCATCCGTCCGCGCCGCGACCGCCGCCGCCAACTCCTCAACCTGACGCCTGTCCGAAACGTCACAGGCGAACGTGTCGATCGTGTTCGACCCGTCCTTCACGGCGGCCAGGCGGTCCGCGCGCCGGGCGCAGATGAACAGATGATGGCCGTCGTCCGCCAGGGCGCGAGCCAGCCGGGCGCCGATGCCGGAACTCGCGCCGCAAATCATGACACGCAGCGATCCTCGTGTGTCGGTGCTGTCGGGCGCCTGGTGTTCCGCCATCTCGGCAATGCCGATTTCGTCGGCGCTCTGGCCGGCCGAGACCCGAGAGAGGGCGCGAGACGGGGCCGGCGCGCGGCGCAGGACGTGCGACTCGAATGTCAGCCGCAGGATGGTCAGCCCGGCGTCGAGCGTGTTGGCAACGGTGACGGAACGGGCGCGCGGAAGATTCGTAACGTCGACCGGCAGCGCGATTTCCAGGAACGAATAGCCCGCCTCGATGGCCTTGATCAGAGCCTCGGCCTGAAAGCCAAAGCCGTGCGAACGAACGGAATTGCGCGAGAAATACGACGCCGGATAGATCGTGAGCCCGTTGTAGTAGCGCATGCCCTTGCGAAACAGGATATTGAGGATCCTGGTATAGGCGCGCGACAGGACCCGCTTGGGAAGCGGCATGGCGGCAAGCAGATTGTTCGAATATGACGTGACGACGTCGGCCTTGCCGAGGTGGCCGAAGAGTTCGATGAACGAACGCAGCGGCCACGTATTGTCGGCCGGAACGTAAACGACAAATTCCGACTCAGCCTGCTGGCTTCCTTGCACAGTGCAGTAGCCCGGGCCCATTGGACGGGGGTTTCGTCTTATCTTGACGAACGGATACTGGCGCGCCGCCGCCTCGGCCACTTCAAGCGTGTTGTCGGTGCTGGCATCGTCGAATACGATGATCGAAAAATCTTCGATTGTGATCGTCAGTGCACGATAGACACGGTCGATCGTTGCCGGCAGCGTCGACGCATCGTTGTGCGCTACGATGAGGACGGTCAGCGCGCGGTTGAGCGACAGCATTCAAGTCCCCGGCAACGAATCCGGAACATCGAACGAATATTCACTCCGCAGAGTCATGCGAATTCCTGCTGCCGCCGTGGTTCTGCATGCCGCCATCACCCTGGCCGTCGCATTCGAAACAGCCCGACGTCGGCGACGAGGTGGACGATCGTCCGCCAAACCGCGAGCTGGTTCTTCCAGCTGAGCGCGGAAGATCGCCCGGCCGCGCGTTCCTGGATCGGGACGTAGCAGTGCACGTAAGTGGCACCGCGCGCGATCAGCTTCACCATCGCTTCGGCCTGATATGCGAAGCTGTTCGTCCTGATTTCGATCGTATGCAGCCTCGCCGTCTGATGCAACACCGCGCCGTTGTAGTACCCGACGTCGAGCCAGAACAGCCAGTTGAGGAGGGTGGTAAAGCCGCGTGATGCCACTGCGCGATACCAGGTCCGAACCGCCGAATTGGTCACCACCGGAATGACGATATCGGCCTCTCCGGCGTGGCGGAGGATTTCAGCAATGCTGGGAGCCGGAAAGCCGTCGTCGCCGGGAATCATGATGACATAGTTTGCTTCGGCGACGGCGACTCCGCGCTTGTAGGCGCCGCCGAGGCTCAGATTGACCGGGTTGTGGACGACGCGGATGCGCGGATCGGCCGCCGCCAGCGCCTGCATGCGCGCCAGGGTGCCGTCGGTGCTGCAGTCGTCGACCAGGACGATCTCGAATGGCCGCTTGCCGCTGGCCGCCGCGCGGATCGAGTCCACGGCGGGACCAACATTGTCCTCTTCGTTGAAGCACGGAACAACGAAACAGACCCACGGCCGATCGCTCATCCGGCTGTCCAACACGGGGTGAATTCAGCCCAGCCGCATCAGTTGTTGGCCATAGCCATCAGCGCGCTCAGCCGCAGGCCGACCGGAAGCCGCCCCGCCGGGATGGTCGTGGGCATTGGCGAGGCGCTCCTCGTCCTCCGCCGTGGCCTGCAAATCCTTGCCCGAACTGCGCTTTTTGTTGGCCAGCCAGACGACGCCGCCAGGCAGTGTCACGGCCAGAACGCCGAGGCCGAAGATCACCGGGACCAGGATCGCCTCCTCCGGCCGAATTCCGAAGCTGGCCAGGGCGACGACGAAGCTCGCTTCGCGCAGACCCCAGCCGCCGGCGGAGATCGGCAGCATGGAAATGAGCAGGGCCGACGGGACAATCAGGAACCATTGGCTGAGACCGAGGTCGATGCCAAGGTCCCGGCCGATCAGGAAGAAGACCAGCACGTTCATGCAATGCGTGAGAACGGCAAGCACAAAGGCTGCCAGCAGGCGTCTGCGGATACCACCGCCGCGGATCACGGCAGAAACCAGCGCGACCACTTCGGCCACGAACGCAAGGTGGCGAAGCCGCCGAGCAAAATTGACCAGCGCAAGAATCATGAGCGCGCCGGCGACGAAACCGAGCGACAGTCCGGCGATCACGACGGTCTGCCAGTCGTAGCCGGTCAGCAGCGATACCAGGCTTGGCAGCCCGACCAACGCGAGCAGGAACAGCCCGAGGAGCCCGAGGAACCGGTCAATGACGATCGCCTGGACGGCGGTGCGCAGCGGCACGTCCATCTGATGCAGAAGCCAGAGCCGCATGGCGTCACCGCCGGCAAATCCAAAGGCGAGCTGCTCGAAGAAAAATCCGCTGAGCGCGACCTGGAACGTCTCGCGCAGGCGGCATTTCTGCTTGAGGCCGTCGAGAACGAGCTTGAGTCGCAGGCCAGCGATAAGGCTGGTCTGACTTACAAGCGCGACGAGCATGATGATGAGAGTGAAGGTACTCAGCTTCTGCCGATGCGAAGCAAAGAACGAAAAGTCGATTTGCGAAACAACGATCGAAATGGCCAGAAATGTGACCACAATTTTGCCGGCGGCAATCAATAAGGCTCGGGCACGGGTTGCACACGTCATGACAAGACGCCAAACTGCACGTTCGGGTGGCCTCAGGGGCTACAAAAACCTCAGATTAGGTTTGGAATCAAGTCTTATGCTCCGCGCCAATGCCCGTTGGCCCGCGCTGCGCACTTTTTTTGACCTCCGCTCGCGCGCGGCTGAGCGAAATCATCGCACCGGATCGACGATCGGCAGCACGGAGCAGGACCGGGGGGCCGCGCCTTTTGGCACGCTCCTGTCTGAAGTCGTCCTGGCCGGTTCGGCGCTCCTCATTCTTCTCGTGACGCAGTGGGTGCTGGCGAAGGCCGCTCCCGGCGCGAACTATTTCGGCCTCGACGGCAAACTGGCGCAATCCTTGGCAACGACGGCCTTCGAGTTCGCGGCCGTTTTCGATATGAACAACCTCACCCCGATTCAGGGCTTCGGGTCGCAGATGCTGACCAAAAACGTATGGGCCAATCCGGCATTTTGGCCATTCGCGTTTTTTGCCAAGGAGACGGCAACGGACATCTCAGCGTTAATCGCCCTCGCCTGCTTCGCCGGCAGCCTCTACGCGATGATGCGATGCTTGGATGTCCCGATTCTTCCCAGTGCCGTGGCGGCGCAATTCTGCATGCTCCTGTTCGCGCCGAGCATGCTCGTGCTGCTCCTGCCGCCGAATTTCACCACCACGCCGGCCGATGCGCTTGCTTATGCGCCGTATATGGTCGCACTCGGCGTCCTGGGCCGGTTGCATGCCGGATCATGGCGAAGCTTCGCGGTCAAGACGGCCGGCATATCGGCGTTGATCCTCTACAGCATCTATTGCGACCCGTTGTGGAGCATGGTTGCGGCCATCGCCTGGGCCGTGCCGTTTGCCGTGGTGACATTCGGCAGCCTGGAGGCGAGGACGATCACGATACGTCTTACGGCGCTCGGTTGCTGCCTGGTGGTGCTCGTGCTGTCGGGTGCCGCCGAGTACCTTTACACGCTGTCGCAATACACGGCTCGCGTTCAGTTCGGCGAAGTGCTCGACCGCCCCCGTGTCGTCGAGCTCATCTCGACCATGTCGTATTCGACCGAGATGACCAGGGTCTACAAGTACTGCGCGCCCGGCTGGATCCTCGGCCTCATCACGCTGCGCGGACGGCCAGGACTCCTTGCCTTGGCGACAGCGGCGTCGTTCGTTGCCTGGGCCGGCTACAGCCTTGTCTTTCTGCTGCTCAACGCCAAATGGATTCTTCCCGCTCCGGTCTATTTGGAGCACGGGCTTTTTGCGCTCTACCTGGCGGGTGCCGCTGCCGGCTATTGGGGTGCGCTGACTGCCATCGCGCCGGGCGTGCGCGCGGTGGGTGAGCTTCTCACGCGCCCCGGCGCGGAGGTCGCCCGGCCCTTTTCCTCAGGCCCGGCACAACCGGCGACCGATGCCGAAAAAACGAAGACGGCGTCAGTCGTGCGAGTTGTTTTGACAATTCTCGCCATCCTCGCTTTCGCCATCGTTCCGGCCAGGACCGCACATGACGTCCGCCACTTGGTGAGGCTCATCTACTTTCCGGATCCGTGGGCGAATGAGCCGGAGATGGTCGATTTCTTTTCCAGCAAAATCGGCCTGGCATCGGGCCAGCCTTTTCGCGGAAGCATCAACTTTCCCCCGCTCGATCCCACCTCCTCCAACACCGTCGTGACTTTGTGGGCGAACAACGTTCCCACGGAAAACGAATACGGCCAGCTCGTGATTCCCGAAGCATTTTATTTCATCCATACATTCACTTACATGCATTTACCGCATACGCTCAATCGCTTCGATCTGCTCTGTTGCCGTGACCCGTCGACGTTCTGGCCCATGGTCCAGATGCTCGGCGTCCGCTACTACGCCACGCCGACGCCGCTGGACGAGCGTGCCAATCCTGGATTTCCGGTGATGACCATGCCGCATCGGCGCAATTCCGGACAGCATGGAAGCTGGCATATCTACGAGCTGCCGCACCCCAACGTCGGCGATTACAGCCCCACCGAAGTGGTGGCCGCCGGCGCCGCTGGCCAAATCGCGGCTATCATGACGAAGCCAGGGTTCGACTACACGCGGCAGGTCATTTTATCGGCTCCCCTGAACGAATCCCTGGTGCCGGCGCGTAACGTCAAGCTGTCGGTCGTGCGCGGCGGGTATCATCTGTCGGGCCACAGCGACAGCACCTCCATGGTCATCCTGCCGCAGGAATTCTCCCATTGCCTGCGGGCGCGCCGCGGGAACGTCAGCTTCGTCCGCGCCAACTTGATGATGACGGGTGCCATTTTTTCCGGTGACATCGACACCGACGTGGGGTTCGGCTATGGCATCTTCTCTCCCGGCTGCCGGCGCGAAGACTTGGCAGACCTGAAGCGGTTGAACCTGAAAATCGATCAGCGCGCACCGCACCTCTCCGGCGACCGGCTGTTCCCGGACTGGAACGATGCCGTCGCCCGCGTTCGGGCCGCGCTCAATAGAATCCAATGGTGACGTGCGTGAATGAACGAACCGTGTGAACAGACGCGATCCGGACCGGGTCGGATCGCCGTATCGTCGAAAATCAACCTATCGGAAATCCTCGTTGCCGGTTTGGCTCTGCTCTGCCTGGTGGGGATGCAGCGGCTGCTGGTCGTATTCTCCGGCGCCGTCGACACGGACATCGTTTTCGACTACGGCATGTTCTGCCCTCGCTGTCGATTTTCCGATCGGGCGGACGTGAAGCATCTCGACCTGAAGATCGACGTGCGCGCTGCTCATTTGTGCGGCGATCGGCTTTTTCCCGACTGGAATGGTGCCGCAGCGCGTCCTCAAGCAGCCTCCGACGCGATCAGGTGAACGCACGAACGCCGGAAAAGCGACCTTGCGATGAGCGAACGGTGCGAACGCACGCGGCCTGGACCGGATCGGATGATCGAACCGTGGAAAGGTCCCGCAACAGAGCTCCTGATCGCCGGCTCGGTGCTGCTGCTTGCGCTGGCAGGCCAATGGATCCTGGCGACTCTCGTTCCGGGCACGAATTACTACGGCGTCGACGGCAAGATGGCGCAGGCGACGACACTCGCAGCGTTCAAGTTTGCAGGTTATTTCGATGTCACCAGTCTCAGTCCGATTCAGGGCGCCGGGTCGCAGATGCTGCCCAAGAACGTGTGGATCAATCCGGCGTTCTGGCCGTTCGCCTGGTTCGACAAGGGGCTGGCGGCGGATATGTCGGCCCTGATCGCTTTCGCCTGCTTCGCCGGCGCCGTCTACGTGATGATGCGCTGCTTCGATATTCCGCCTCTGCCCAGCGCCGTGGCGATGGCCTCGTGCATCGTGCTGTTCGCGCCGATCGTCATGGTCCTGCGGCTGCCGATGAATTTCCTGATTACTCCCGGCGATGCGGTCGCTTATGCGCCCTACATGCTGGCGCTCGGCCTGCTGGCTCGGCTGCAGCCGGGCTCGTGGCGCACCTTCGGCCTCACGGCTGCCGGCATTTCCGTCCTGGTCCTGTACAGCATCTGCTGCGATCCGCTGTGGACCATGATCGCGGGCATGAGCTTCATGGTGTCGTTCGCCGTGGTCACGTTGTCCGGTTTGGACGTGCGGACGACTGTGCTGCGCGGTGCCGCCCTCGCCTGCTGTCTGGCACTGATCGTGGCCAGTGGCGCGGCCAGCCATCTGTACACGCTCTCGCAATATACCGCGCGGGTACAGTTCGCCGAGGTGCTCGACCGGGTGCGCGGGCCGGAACTCGTCTCGACCATGTCGTTCTCGTGGAGCACGAAGTATTTTTATCTTGCCTGTGTCCTCGGCTGGCTGCTGGGCCTGGTGATGCTGCGCGGCCGCGCCAGATGGCTTGTGGCGAGCGCCCTCGCTACCTGCATCGCATGGCTTGCGTACAGCATCGTCTACATTCTGTTGCTCAACGCGACATGGGTCCTGCCCATCCCCCGCTACTTGGAGCATGGCGCGTTCGCCCTCTATCTGGCGGCGGCGGTCGCCGGCTATTGGAGCGTGCGGATCCAGGCCGCGTCGGCACTTGCTCGCATTGTGGCGCCCCTTGTCCGTCATCGGCACGCCATGTTGCCGACGAAGTCGTGGCGGTTACGCGTCGCGGCGGTCGCCCTGGTGCTGCTGGGTGCCGTCATCGCCGCCAAGGTCGGGAGCTACGGACTGGCCCGCGCCCAGGCAATGGCGAAGGCCATCGAAGACCCGTGGGCGAACGAGCCGGAATTCATCGAATTCCTTGCCGCCAACAGCGGCGTGGCGATTGGTCGGCCATTTCGTGGCGCCGTCAACCTTTCGTCCGTCGACCCCGTCACTTTGAACAGCCTGGCGGCATTGTGGGCGCGCGATGTCCCCAGCCTCAATGAATACAGCCAGCTGGTCACACCCGAAGCGCTCTATTTCGTGCATGCGTTGCTCGAGCGCGACGTGAGATATGAGCTCAACCATTTCAACATGTTCTGGTCGGAGGGCGTGTACGCGCCGGCCTATTGGAAAGCGCTCGCGATGTTGGGCGTACGTTACAGCCTGACGCTGTCGCCGCTGCCGAGCGAGGTCGATCCCGGTCTTCCGCTGATCACCAAACCACATCGCCCTAACGGCGAACGGCAATCCGGCACCTGGCATATCTACGAGCTGCCGCATCCGAATGTCGGAGACTACAGCCCGACGGACGTCGTGGTCGCTGCCACGGGGGCCGAGATCATGGCCAACCTGCGCCGGCCCGGATTCGATCCGACCAGGCAGGTGGTGCTGGCCGAGCCCGTTGCTGCATCGCTGGTGCCGGCCCGCACCATGCAATTGTCGCTCATCCGCGGCGGCCTGCACGTGGCGGGAACGAGCGACGGCACGTCGCTCGTCGTCCTGCCGCAGCAGTTTTCCCGCTGTTTGCGGGCGCGCCGTGCCAATGTCAGGTTTGTCCGTGCCAATCTGTTCATGACCGGCATGATCTTTTCGGGCGATATCGATAGCGACATTGTCTTCGACTACGGCATCTTCTCTTCTGCGTGCCGCCGTGCCGACCTGGCGGAGATGAAGCGGCTCGATCTCAAGATCGATCTGCGCATGCCGCATCTTGACGGCGATCGCTTGTTCCCTGACTGGAAAGGTGCTGCGGCGCGCCTGCGCGCCGCCGTCGGGGCAATCAAATGACGCGACATCCGGTCTAGGGATTTATTCCAGCGGGGCAGCGCCAGCATCCATGCGAAGCCGAAAGGCTGCCGATGGGCGCGGGCAGCAGGACGGATTCTAGAGCTAAGATAGATGCTTATGAGCGCAACGGGCGACCGCCCGCGATCCATGCGGGGGCGCCGCTCCCAGGATCTTCATCCTAGAAAGCGGCTGGGAGCGGTGGGATCCAACGGTCCTGCCCCGGCGCCGCTGGATCACTTCTTGGCAAAATATTTCTCCACCTTCACGATCGCCTTGACGGCATCGCGCGATTCCTGCTCGCCGTATTTTTCGTTGAGATAGAGATTGAACGAGCGGTCCCGGATGTCACGGGCGTTGGGCGGATCGAAATCGTCCGCGAGGTAGGGGCGGATATACGGCCACTCCGCCACGAGATACTTGTAGTGCGGGTTGAGGTCGATGCCCTCGGCACGAACGGCCTGCGCAAACTCGGTCTTGCTGCAGGTGATGCGATCGCGATCGACGAGAACGGGATAGAAGAACGGCGAATCGGTGGGCGAGAAACGGTACGGGCTGCATACTTCGGACGCATCGACGAGCCGCGCTACGAAATCGGAGACGAAAGCCAGGCGGCTGATGATCGTGGATCCCAGCCGCCGCAGCGAAGCGTAGCCGATGGCGCAGGAAATCTCGTCGGTGTTGTGATTGAGCGCCGGGAACATGTAGGTCGACGGGTCGCGATCGTCAAAGTCATCGCGCCAGCGCGGCTTGCCGCGATCGGCATGCGCAACCGCCTTGCGGAAGAGCTCGAGATCGCGCGAATAGACCACGCCGCCCGACGGCCCGCTCATATGAGCCTTGCGGTACATGGTGGAGAACGCCGCGATGTCGCCGAACGCGCCGACCGGACGGCCCCGCACCTTGGCCCAGTGCGCCTGGGCGCAATCCTCGACGACCTTGACGCCGCGTTCGTGCGCAGCCTCCACGATCTTGTCGATCTCGCACGCCTGGCCGGCCGAATGCACGATCACCGCGCCTTTGACGTCGGGCGTGATGCGATCGATGAACTGCTGCACGCCGACGTTGTAGCTGCCCGGCTTGCTGTCGACGAGGCGCGGCACGAGGCCGTTGAGCACGACCGCAGCCAGCGTGCCGGGATCCGTAATGGGCGAAACGAGGACCTGGCTGCCCTTGGGGAGGTCCAGCGCCGCCACGGCGATATAGAGAGCGGAAGTCCCGGTGGCGACTGCGTCGGCATGGCCGCCGCCCATCATGGACACGAATTCGTTGGCGTAGAGTTTCTCGAATGTGCCCTCATAGCCGGGATCGACCTTGCGTTCACGATAGAAGTCGATCACCTCCTGAACCATCTGCAGCTCGTGCTCGCCCAATGCCACCCGCGGCGGCATGGGCGTCTTGCGCAGACGATCGCCGCCATGGATCGCCAAGGAGGCGTTCGCCCCGACGGCCGCCGCAGTCGCGATTTTGACAGTTTCGTTCATGGCGCCGCCCCTACTCGCGCCGCGATGGCACCGATCTCAAGTCCGTGAGCCGCCAGCAGGTCGTCGTGACTGCCGTAGTTATGAATGAAGGCGTCCTGCAGCGTGAAGGTGTCGAGCCGGCATTGCGCCCGGGTGTCCCAGGCGACCTGCTTGGTGCGCGACGCCAGGCCGCCCTGCGGCGCATGTTCCTCGATGACGATCACGTGCTTGTGCCGGTGCAGGGCAGCCTCGATCCCGGCGAGGTCGAGGGGCTTCAGCGTGTGGCACGACACGACCGACACGGACTTGCCCTGCGCCTCGAATTTTTCGGCGAGCTGCATCGCCTTCTGCATGATGATCCCGTAGGAGAGGATGCAGACGTCGGCGCCGCGCTTGATGTAGCGCAGCTTCCCGAACTGCCACGGGTCGACGGCCTTGTCGGTGAAATTGGGCTCACCCGCCTTGCCGAGGCGCAGATAGATCGGGCCCTTCCGCTGCTGGGCGCAATGGAACGTGGCTTCCGTGCATTCGGCCGGATCGCACGGCGCGATGATCTGCATGTTGGGCAAGGCGCCCGCGATGGCGATGTCTTCCTGGGTGTGATGCGTCCCGCCCAGGGTCGAATAGATCACGCCCGCTCCCATGCCGACCACCGTCACCGGCAGGTTCTGATAGCACAGATCGTCGCGCACCATTTCGAACGGACGGTAGAGGGTAAACGTGGCGATCGTATAGGCGAAGGGCTGGCATCCCTTGAGCGCCAGGCCGGCGCAGATGCCGATCATGCTCTGTTCGGCCACGCCGACATTGATGAACCGCTCGGGATACTGGTCGCGGAACTTGCCCATGCTGCCGGCCGGCGAGATGTCGGCGACCACGATATAGACGTCCGGATTGGCCGTGGCGGCCTTGTACAGGGCCTCGGAGAAGGTGTTTCTCATGACGCCGCCTTTTCGAGCTCGGCCGCGGCCTGCTCATATTCCTTCGGGCTGGGCGAGCGATAGTGCCAGATCGGCACGTTCTCCATATAGCTCACCCCCTTGCCCTTCGTGGTCTTGCCCACGACCATGAACGGGCGCCCGCCCCGACGGCTGGTCACGGCCTCGAACACGGCGACGGAGTCGTGCCCGTCGACCTCCACCGTCTCCCAGCCGAAGGCGGTGAACTTGTCGACCAGGGGATAGAATGACGGATGCGTCTCCGAGGTGCGGCCCAGGCTCTGAAAATCGTTGTTGTCGACAAAGGCGATGAGGTTCGACAGGCCGAGCGACGAGGCCATCAGGATGGCTTCCCAGGTCGAGCCTTCCTGGACCTCGCCGTCGCTGAGCACGGTGTAGATGATGCCGTCGGTCCGCCGGCCGCGCTCGGCGAGCGCCATGCCGACCGCCATCGACAGACCATGGCCGAGCGACCCGGTGGACGCCTCGATGCCGGGATTGCCGTAATCCGGGTGGCACCCGAGCCGCCCGTTCGGCTTGCAATACAGGTCGAGGTCCTCGCGGGAGAGCACGCCGCGCTCCTCCAGGACCACGTACTGGATCATGCAGCCGTGTCCCTTCGACATCAAAAAAGTGTCGGGCGAGGTGCCGTCCGGATTGCTGCGCATCAGCCCGTAATAGACGCAGTCGACGATTTCGGTACAGGAATAGGCAGACCCGATATGCAGGGCCTGCACCTGCTGGGAGATGTCGAGGATGCGCTTGCGGAAGCGCAGGCATCGCTCACGCGCAGCGGACTCGTCAAAAAAGTTTCGCCGGGTCATGTCGTGCATGGAAACCTTCCACAGGACAGCGTCTTGCCGGGAATGTCGGGCCAGGTGCTCCCCACCCATCGGAACCATCCCCTTTTTGTTCCGATCGTTCTAAGCGGTTACTCGATGATGGTCCAGTAGTAATCGCCAGTATAGCCGGCCTCCTGGAACAGTTTGATCCAACCGTCTGGATAGTCGTGGAACTTGGCCGTCAGCACCCATTCCTCGAACAATTCCTTCTGTTCCGGGGTGCGATAGGAATCGACCTGAACAAAGCCTTTTCCCGGCGCGAGGCGCTCGATCTCGCGCAGGGCCGTGATCAATTCACCCCGTTCGAGATTGTGGACAGTGTTGATCGAGACCACGGCATCGAAGCTGCGGTCGGGAAACGGCAGCTTGATCGCGTTGCCGAGATGGAGGCGGCCGACGACCTCCGGCTCGCAGTGCATGAGCGCGTATTCCGAGATCTCCAGGCCGAAGGCCTCGAGGCCCGGACATGCCTTCATGAGATCCTTGACCAGAAAGCCCTTGGCGGCGCCGACGTCGAGGATGCGGTTGCCGGGCTTCAGATTGAAATGCCTGACGATGTCCTCCGCGACCGGAACCCAGCGGCCGTCGTAGCGATAGCCGCCGTAGCCGTAGGTGCGCGGGCCGTCGAAATAGAGTTCGCCGTATTGGCGCGAAATGGCGATGATTTCCTCGGTCTTCGCTTCCGCACGCGCATTGACGTTGCGCTTTCCGCGCGGGAGCTTTGCCAGCAGATTCACCTCGCCCATGATCTCACTCCGGTTGCATGGCCCGCGCCAGGCCGTCGTTCAGCGGCGTATAGCGGAATTTAGGGAATGCCTTGAGGCAATCGGCAATGTCGAAATGGCGGTGCGTGATCGGGTTCTGCCGCGGCGTGCCGCGGATCTCGCTCTTGCTGCCGGCCAACGCGACCACCTTCTGGGCGATGTCGCGAAACGAGGTCGAAGCGCCCGTCGCGATGTTGAGGATGCCACGGCTGCGGTGCGCGAGGACGAGCGCTGCGAGTTGCGAGACGTCGTCGATGAACACGTGGTCGCGCTGCTCCTCGCCCTCGCCGAACAGCGTAATGGGTTCGCCCTTCTCGGCCAGCCGGCGAAATCGATTGGGCCCGTAGCCGTTGTGCGGATCGCGCGCGCCGTAGAGGAGGCTTGGGCGCAGGATCGCCAACGGCGCCTTCACGTCAGTCCTGAGCATCAATTCGCGGGCGGCATGCATCATGCCGTGCAGACTGGACGGCTGGCAGGAGGATCGCTCCGTCACCGGATTGGCGTCGTCGGCATAGACCGCATCGGAGCTGACATAGACGACATGCGCGACCGGCCGCGCCGCAACGGCTTGGCCCACCGCCTCGGCCATGCGCAGGTTCTGCACGAGCATCGCCGGCGTGCGCGCCGGCGCCAGCGCTGACACGAACACCACGCTGTCGTCGGCGGCGAGCGCGGCGGCCAGGCGGTCGGCGGCTCCGTCGGCGAGAAGGTCGACCTCCTTGCGGGTCAACCCGTGCACGGGCACGCCGTCGCGCGTGAGCCGGCGCACGATGGCGCCGCCGACGAACCCGCCGGCGCCGATCACCACCACGCGCGTCGGCGTGATGGGCTCGCCCTGTGCATGCTCCAGCATCAGCCAAGACTCCCACTCGATGTTCCGAGGACGAAATGCGACAGGCCGGCCGCCTGCGCGGCCGCCGGCTCGAGTACGCGAAACGGATCGATGACCACGCGCCCGGCCATGGTGTCGGCGAGCGCGCGCGGCGACACGGCGCGAAACTCGGGCCACGGTGTCATGATCATGAGCGCATCGGCGTCGCGCGCGGCCTCGAGCGGCGTTGCCGCGGCGGTCACGGCAGGATGCGGCGCGGCGCTCGCCGGCACGACCGGGTCATAAACCCGGATCGGCCAGGAGGTCAGGTGCTGGATGAGCTCCAGGGATGGCGAGTTCTTGGTGGAATGCGTGTTTTCCTTGTATGCGAGCCCGAGCACGCCGAAGGTCGCATCCGGCTTGCGCGTCAACACCTCGCGATGCACCACCCGCAGCGCCCAGTCCTTGCGATGGCGGCTGTTGCGGACGAAGGCAGCGATGACGGAAGCCTCGCTGCCGGCGGCTTCGGACAGTTTCAGGACCGTGGCGAGGTCGCGCTCGAGATTGCCGCCCGCGATGCCCAAGCCGGGAGCAAGATAGCTGTAGGCGCCGATGCGGCGGTCGAGCCGCAACGCGGGCGCGATCTCGTTCCAATCGGCCCCGATCCGTTCCGACAGCTCCGCCAGGGTATTGGCGACGCTCACCGAGGCCACGAGACAGCAATTGATGGCGATCTTGGCGAGTTCCGCGCTTTCATACCGCATCGGCAGGATCGGGCAGCCGAAGGCGCCGAGCAGCGCGCCGAAGGGCGCAGGAAGCGGCCGCTGCGGATCGGCACAGCCGACGATGAAGCGCTCGGGTTGCGTCGCGCGCTCGACCGCGCGGCCGAACACGAGGGTCTCCACCTGATAGAACAGCCGCTCGGAAGGCAAAGGCAGGCCGCGGGTGAATCCGGGCGGCACCTGGCACAGGATGACCAGCAGGCTGTGCGGCCCCAAGGCGGGAATGACCTTCGCCACCAGGCCGCCAATCACCGCAAGGTCGCTTTCGCCGCGCTCGTTGGTGGGCACGTCGGTGGAGACATAGACGATATCGCAGGCGCCAAGGTCACCGAGCCGGTCGGTGTAGGACAGGTTTTTGGAAAATTTTCGCGCCATGTCGTCGAGACCGGGCTCGACCACGGGCATGCGGCCGGCCGCAATGTCGCGCACGCGGGCGCCGTCGGCATCGTAGCCGACCACCCGGAACCCCTTGGACGCGGTTCCGACCGCCGAGACCAGACCAAGATGCGTCAGGCCGGCAAAGCCGATCACGGGCGAGGTCATCGGGCCGCCCCCTTCACTGCAGCCTCGCCCAGACGACGCAGCACGCGATTGAGCCAGGCATCATTGCCGAGATCGGTCTGGTCGCCGCCGGCGCACATGGCCTTGAAGTGCGTGTATTCGATGGCCCAGGTGGGATCGTCCTGAACCAGGGTCACGGTTTCCTCCGGCGGCCGCCCGCTGGGCAGGACGCGGGTGCGCACCGTGAACGACGAAGGTCCCCACTTGCACAGCGACCGGATATGGGCCGACCCGTTCGCCGCGAAGACATCGCAGGTGAAATGATTGCGCCAGCTCAGCAGCGTCATTTCCAGCTCGATCTGCGGTTTGGCGGTACGCGAGCCGAGCACGACATGGTCCGGCGCGCGGTTCTCGAAGCATTGGCTCGAGATCACGCTAAAATCATCGGCCACGTCGCCGAACCAGAAGCGGACCGTGTCGAGGAGATGCGAGCCGAGGTCGGGCAACACCCCTGCCCCCTGGTCGCGCCATTCGGAATCGCGCACCAGCCGCGCCGTGCCGTTGCCGTAGAACATGCGGCAGCGATAGATCGGCCCGAGCCGCGCCGACGCGATCAGATCCCGCATGCGGACGAAGTGCGGCTCGAACCGATGATTGTAGGCCGTATAGCAAACCACGCGATTGCGGCGGGCCACCGTCTGAAGCCGCTCGATCTCGCCTTCATCGGGGGCCCACAGCGGTTTCTCCACCAGAACGTGCTTTCCGTTGTCGAGCAGGTAGCCGAGCGTGGCGATCTTCGGCTCGTCCGGAATGCACACGAGGGCGGCGTCGTAATCCGTCAGCGGCACATCCTGCAGCCGGCGGTATTCCGCCTCCTTGTTGATAGGGTCGACCGCCGCCACGAAGTCCGGACCTGCCACGCGCCGACGTTTGTAGCCCTGAACGCCCAGGCCGACGACGACCACACGCATCCGGTCGGCCCGTTATTCGTACCGGGCGCGCTTCTCGACCGAGTCGATTCTCCGCAACACTTCGGCGGGCCCAATAGGCAGATTTCCGTCGGCCTCGCACTCCAGCGCGGCCGACATCGATCCGAGAACCGATGCAGCGACTTCCGACCGGTCGACCAGCATCGACAGCGTCGCATAGGCGAGCAGAGCGTCGCCGGCACCGACCGCGTCCACCACCCGTTCCACGAAGCTGTCGACCACGAAGAACGTGCGCGGGTCGTTTTCCTTGCCGGCGCGGCAGGTCAGAACCCCGCGGTCACCCAATTTGAGGATGACGGTCTTGCATTCCGACTCCTCGTGCAGCTTGGCCGCCAGCGGACGCACGCCCGTGTCCTGGTCGGCGAGCGAGAAGCGGGCCTCGCGCTCGTTCGGGGTGAGCAGGTCGAACCCCTTGAATTCCAGAATGTTGCCCCAGCGGCTCGCGACCTGGCTGTCAGCGACGCGGAAGGTGCCGCGCGGGATCGCGTTGGTGAGGCCGGGAATCGTGCGCCGGTTGAAAATGCCGTGGCGGAAGTCGCTGAACACCACGGCCTCAACCGGCATCAGGCGCAAATGATCAGAAATCTGATCGGCCTGCGCGTCGGTGATGCTGCGATTGTCGAGGGTGTCGACCTTGAGCAGCCGGTAGTCGCCGCATACGAAGGCATTCTTGTGCGTCGTCGGCCGCGCCTGATCGATGATCGGCAGGACCTCGACGCCCGCCGACGCCAGACCCTCGAGCACGAAATCCTTCAGCGGGTCGTCGCCGAGCACGGTCGAGAACGTCACCTTGGCGCCGGCGGCGCGCAGGTGCTTGGCCACGATCGCGGCGCCGCCGATGAAGTCCACACGGTTGTCGAAGCGCACGCTTGGCGTCGGCGTCTTGGTCATCCCGCCGATCATGGTCGTGTACGTCAGGCTGTCGACGATCGTGTCGCCGACGACATGCACTTCCTTGCCTTCGAACCGCTCAAGAATCTCGCGCAGGCGGTTGAAGTCGAGGCCTTCGGCCTCGAGCAGCATGAGCAGCTTCTCGACCGCGATGTCGGGCGGGCCGGTCTCGATCAGGTGCGACGAGGAATAGACGATGTCGCCCGGAGTGAACAGGATTTCGCCGCCGTAGCTCTTGAGGACCTCGATCTCCTTCTGCGTGTTGGGGTGCACGCCGCCATCGACGTATTCATACCCTTTGGCGAAGTAGTCGGGCTGCAGCCGGCCGATGTTCACCAGCGGCGTCGGATTTGGATCGATCACCACGTAATCGACCATTTCGAGCGCGGCGAGATTGAGCGCGCGCAAGTCCTGCGGCACGAACGGCCGGTGCTGGGCCTTGGTGATGTGCGCGTCGGCCGTGAGGCTGGCGACCAGGATGTCCGCCTTCTCCTTGGCATAGACGAGATGGCGGATGTGGCCGGGATGCACCAGGTCGAAAACGCCATGGCACATGATCACGGTCTTTTCGCGTGGGCGCGAGCCGAGCGCGGCGCACAGTTCGTCGACCGTCTTGACTTTACGCCGGTAGTCGCCGGCGACCCGCGGTGCCATCAGCATCACACTGCTCCAAGGGCTTCGAACCAGGTCTTCGTTGCTCGCTTGATCGAGTCCGGATCCCACAGCGGCGCGTCGCGCCAGTTGTCGATCTCCGCCATCATCCGCGCGACGCCCTCCTCGAAGGGTACGCGCTGCTTCCACTTCAGGTCACGGGTGATTTTTCCAATGTCGGCCCAGGTCACGTCCGGCTCGCCTGGACGTTTCGGGATATGAACCACCGGGCCACCGATCAGTTCGACCAGCCGATTGACCGATTGCGGGTTTCCGGCGCCCAGGTTCCAGATTTCCCCGGTGTTGTCGGCTTCCGCCGCCAGCAGGAAGGCGGCCGCCACGTCGCTCGCATAGACGAAGTCGCGCCGCTGCGTGCCGTCTCCGACCACGGTGTACGGCTTTCCCGCGAGCTTCTGCTTGAAGAACACGCCGAACACGGCGCCATAAGCGCCGGTGGTGCGCACCCGCGTGCCGTAGGCATTGAAGATGCGGATCGAGTTGACGGGCAGGCGGTAGATACGGTGCCAATGGAACGCGGCCTGTTCGCCCTGGTACTTGGAGAGCGCGTAAGGATATTGCGGCGAAACCGGGTGGTCTTCGCGCGTCGGCGTGGCGGCGAGGCCGTAGCACGACGACGAGGCGGCGTAGACGAATTTGGTGACGCGCGCATGACGGGCGCATTCGAGAACGCGCACCGTGCCCTGGACGTTGGTGTCCATGTACTCGATCGGCTGCTCGATCGACGGAACGATGTCGCCGATACCGGCGAAATGCAGGACATAGCTGGCGCCGCGGAACAAGCTCGACTGTGGCTCGAGGTCGCGAATATCGCGCTCTTCGAGGGTCAACCGGGAGTCGTCGGCGTGGTGCGCCAGATTCGCCGTGCGCCCGCCGCTCAAATTGTCGATTGCTCGAACGCGAAAGCCGCGTTCGAGCAGGAGATCGACCATGTGGCTGCCGATGAACCCGGCGCCCCCGGTAACGACCGCGACTGGCTGCTCCCTCATGCCGCCTTGATGGCCTTCATCGTCCGCACGTTGAAATAACGGTCGTTGGTCAGGCTGTCCGGCAGTTTTCCCGCCTTGAACGCCCGGCACAGATCGCGCACGGCGTCCTCCACGCTGCGCTTGGGAGTAAATCCAAGCACCCGCTTAATCTTGTCGGAGTTGATGTGGTAGGAGCGCGGATCGTTGGACGGCGTGGTCTCGATCTGAATCGGCGGTCGGTCGGGGAACTCGCGTTGCACGACGTCGCGTACGATCTCGGCGATGCGGGCGATGGACAGGTTCTGGTACCCGATGTTGAAGGTCTGGCCGGCGATCTTCTCGGCCAGGGCCTCGATCATCTCGACGTAGGCATCGGCCATGTCCTGGATGTGCAGGTTGGGCCGCAGCTGATCGCCGCCGAAAACCGTGATCTTGCCCTGGTTCACCGCCAGGTTGCTCAGGATGTTGACCGAGAGGTCGAGACGCATGCGCGGGCTGTAGCCACACACGGTCGCCGGCCGGATCGTGACGCAGGTGAAGTCGGGCGCCTGGTGCTTGAACAGCAGCGGTTCGCACATCCCCTTGAACTTGTTGTAGAGGGTGAGCGGCACCAGCGGGTGATCCTCGGTGACGTCGGGCGAATCGGAAACGCCGTAGACCGAGCTCGACGAGCAGTAGACGAACCGCTTCACGCCGGCCTTCTTGGCCGCGACCACCATGGGCTCGAAGCAGTCATAATTGATGGTCTTGCTCAGGCCTTCGTCCAGTTCGAAGCTCGGGTCGTTGGAAATGCAGGCGAGATGCAGAACCGTGTCGACTCCGCTAAACGCCCGCGCAAGCTTGGCGGTGTCGCGGACGTCGCCTTCGATGACCGTCAGGCGCGGATCATGCGTCGGCAGGGTTTCATCGCCGAAGAACAGAATGTCGTAAACGGTGACCTTGTAGCCCTTTTCGAGCAGAACCGGGACCAACACGTTGCCCACATACCCTGCCCCCCCGGTGACCAGAACGTGTTTCATCTAGCTTCCCATGCTCTGTTGCTGCGTAGGCCTTCTCCGCGACGACGTGTTCGACGACCCAAGTCAAGGACCTGCCGCACGGCCGCCGGGACGCACGCTACCTCCGCTGAATTGTCAAAGACCCCACGAGGCTCAAGCGACAGCCCGCTTCGACGGCTTTTCCGCCACGTCCGCCTTGATGGTGAACCCGGCGGCCACAGCATCCCGCCGGAACATTTCCACCGTCTCCAGCGAGTACGCGTCGAGATCCTTGTCGACCAGGCTCAACTTGTTCAGGATATCGTTGGTCACCGTGATGATGTGACAACCGATTGCATCCGCCTGGAAGATGTTGAGCAGCTCGCGCGGGCTTGCCCAGATGAGCTCGGCCTTCGGGCGCTCGCGCAGGATTTTCACTGCCTCGGCCATCAGCGGAACCGGATCCACGCCGGTGTCGGCGATGCGGCCGGCGAACACGGACACGATGGCCGGGGCTTGCGGCGACAGGCATGCTGCGACGCGGCGGACCTGATCGAGCGTCAGGATGGCGGTCACGTTGAGGACGACGCCCTCCTGCGACAGCTCGCGGATGAGGTCGCCGGAAAACTCCTTGCGCGTGTTGGTGACGGGAATCTTGACGTTGACGTTCGAGCCCCAGGTCGCGATGGCCCGCGCCTGGCGCGCCATTTCGTCGAACTCGTCGGCAAAAACTTCGAGCGAAACCGGCTTGTTGGGAACCGCTGCCAGGAGCTTGCGTCCGAACTCCTCGTAATCGGTCACGCCGGCCTTACGCACCAGGCTCGGATTGGTGGTAAAACCCTTTACGTGGGGATTGGCATTCAGCTTGACGATACTGTCGAAATCGGCTCCGTCCGCAAAGATCTTGACTTTGAGTTGACGCAACCGGTCCATCATCGCTCCCCTCTAAGCTGCAACGGAGTTTCAACGGAGTTTTAAGTGATCGATTTTTCCCCAAGCGGCACGATTCGGCTCAGAATGTGCTGAACAGCCTGCCGCACCGACCTGACCACCGCGTCTGGCCTCACGTCAGTACAGCGATCGTAGCCCCGGTCGACGAACAGTGTATAGCAACCCACCGAGCGACCTGCAACAATATCGCTGCTGCGGTCCCCCACCATGAAACTTGCTGATAAGTCAAGAGAAAACCTTTCCGCAGCGGCAAGCAGGAGGCCGGTCTTGGGCTTCCGGCAGGCGCAGTTGTCGGCCTGCCGATGCGGGCAAAGCTCGATTGAGTCGAGCGGCATTTTTTTGCGCATGATGGCATGCATTGCGTCGACGATTGGGGCCGCGACCAAGCCGTTGCCGATATCAGGCTGGTTGGTGACGACGATGGTCAGGAAGCCATGATCGCGTAGCGCACGAACCGATTCGGCTGCCCCCGGCAGCAGCCGAAAATCCTCGAGGCGGCGCGGCGCATACAATTTTCCGTCACGTACTTCGCCGCGGACGAGGACGCCGTCGCGATCGAGAAAGACGGCCGGTCTCCCGCCATTCGAGGTCCCGGTGGCGGCCGTTGCGATCATGCGGGTTCGGCGTCTTTCGCGGGCGGCGGGCGCTAGGCCAATGCGGCCGCGTGCTCGACGTTGCGGTCGTGGTACTGGTCGAGGATCTGGTTCACCGGACCGATCGCCAGGATCTGGCCTTTTTCCATCAGCGCCGCCTTATTGCACATGGCCTTGACCAATGCATCGGAGTGGCTGGCCAGCACGAGAATCCGCGTGCGCTGGATCAAGCCATGCATGCGGTCCTCGGCGCGCGCGGCGAAGCGCGCGTCGCCGGCGGCGAGACCTTCGTCGAGCAGAAGAATGTCGGGATCGATGGCCGTGGCAATGGCAAAGCACAGCCGGGTGATCATGCCGGCCGAATAGGTCCGCACCGGCAATTCGAGATATTCGCCGAGTTCGCAGAACTCGGCGATTTCCGGCGCCTTGCGTTCGATCTCATCGCCGCTCATGCCGAGAAACATGCCGCAGGTCTTGATGTTCTCGTAGCCGGAATCCTCGAGATCGAGACCGGGGGCCGATACGAACAGCGGCGAAATGCGGCCCTCGATGCGGATCGACCCGGAATCGGGCCAGTAGACGCCGGCGAGCGCCTTGAGAAGTGTGGACTTGCCGGCGCCATTGTGGCCGATCAGCCCGAGGCGTTCGCCGTGGCTGAGCTCGAACGAGATATTGTCAAGCGCTCGCACGACCACCCGCTTGTGCCGATGCCCCTCGCGGCGAATGAGTCCGCCGGTGCGCGCAAACAGCGTCTGCCGCAGGCTACGGTGGCTCGATCCATAGATGGGGAAGTCGATGGTAACGTTGTCGACGGCGACCGAGGCCAAGACGCAATCCTTTCACAGCCAGTAAGGAATGCGGCGGCGAAACCGGGCGTAGATTTCGAAGGTGACCACCCAGCCGATGACGGCACCGGCGATGGTGACCTCGTAGCTCAGCGCGGCCGGCATGGTCCCCAGCATCGGCGCGCGCATGACCTCCACCAGATGATACATGTAATTGTACGTGATGACCTTGTGTCCGCCGCCGAGCTGTCCGGGCAGCCAGAACACCGGCGTCACGAACATGAGCACCTGCACGAGGTTTCCGATCAGCGGCGGGATGTCACGAAAGCGCGTTCCAATCATTCCGAGCAGCATGGTCATCCAGGCGCCATTGATGGCCACGATGACGATGCCCGGGATCAGCATCAGCGTTTCCCACGACACGCGCACGCGCAGGGCGATCACGACAACGACGACGATCAGCACGTTGTGGAAGAACACGATGATGTTCCGCCAGATCACCATGAAGTTGAGAACCGAGTAGGGAAAGTTCAGCTGCGTGATGATGCCGGAGCCGGCCGCGTAGGTCATGCAGCCTTCGGTGATGATCGCGGTCGCGAACGCCCAGGTCACCAGACCGGCGGCGAGGAACGGCAGGTAGGACGACACATCGGTCTTGAACAGCGGCGCCCAGATGAACACCATGCCGCCGATGAACATGCCGATGCTGAGCGTCGCCCAGAACGGGCCGAGCACGGTGCGGCGATAGCGACGCTTGACCTCCTGCCAACCCAGCCGAGACCACACGTCCCATTGGGTGAGCCCGCTGACAATGTCGTTCCAGGCCGTTTCGTAATGAGGTTTCACAACGACAATCTCGTGCGGCTGTCGAACAAAGATGCCGCGCCCCCCTCTCCGGAGTTCGACCAGCGTGGTGCCTCGGGGTTATCAAACCGCCGGTCCATTTGCAACCAGCGTCTCAACCCGCAGTACTGCGCTTCAGCCGCGAGTGCCAGCCGGTCACCGGTTTCGCCGCAGGCGCTGCGTCCTGTCATTTTTCGGCGCCGCGACAGTCGCTCGGGCCCGGAGCCGGGACTGGCGCGGGCGCCCGGCCTTTGATGGCGAAGCGGACCATCATGCTGGTGGCGGCCTGACTGAAGATCGAGGAGTCGCGGCGTGCCGCCAGCGCGTTGGCAAGCCGGACGAGCGGCGCCAAAGCGATCAGCACTGTGGCGGTCGTCACCGCCCGGTAAAGCGGGCGGTTCGCAAACGAGTTCGACGCCCGCAAATAGAGCCGACGCAGAGGTTTGCTGAAAACAGAACCGAAAAAATGGATCTCCGAGACGTCAAGGTCGGGAAATGCCGTTCGGCACAAGTCCACGTCGTCAGCGGCGAGAAATCGATTTCGCTGGGCGGAGACGAGAAAAACCGCTTCGCCGCCGGCCCGCATGAGCGGGCGAATCTTCGCATAAATTCGGTTCAAGGTGGCAAGCTCATCGATGGTCAGCTCGCACAAGCACGCGTCATATGGCGCGCCGGGCACGAGCGAGATATTGGATCCGTCGAGAAACAAAATCGACGTATCGTGGCGCCTCTCGAGCACGGTGTGAAACAGCGAATGCCTCGAGGTCAGCCAAAGGATCCGCGCGCCCTTCTTCTTCCACTCTCTGATCTTTTGCACGGCATAGTGCGTATCGAGCCACAACGGATGAAATCGTCCGACTTCCGGCGGGGAGCCGAAGCTGGTTCGATACAGCGCCCGCAGCACATCGAGGATGACGCGGCTCAGTGGCGCGGTGGAGGAACCGGCGGCCGGAGCGGCGACCGTTTCGGGCTGTATTACATCCGGGGCGAGTTGCGCCTTGGGCCGGTGGCTTTTCATCCGCTCCTTTGCCGCCTCGAACCAGACACCCAGGTGGCCATGTCCAACATGGGGCTGCGGCGGCGCCGAGAGCCGGCTCATGATCTGCGCCATGTAGGCCTGCGACTCCTTGATGACGTCGGCCGTATTGGGGGGAAGGTCAGCGGCATGAATCGTAAGGAGCTGCTGTCCGCATTCGCGCTGCTCCTTGGTCGTCCATTTGGAAAGGTTGGCCGCGATGCCGTCGACTGAAATCCAGCCAAATCGGATCATCTCCTCTCCCGATGTCGAGCGCTGCGGCTCGAGCATGAAGAAGTCGTCGGAATCGGCGATGAAGTGCCGCTCCGCGGTCGGCGCGGCCTCGGGAATGAAGGCGTAATCCCAGACCAGGACCGGTTCGAGAACGACACGCTGCGGCTTGATCGCCACCAAGGCGACCGGCCACTGGTAGCCGATCAAGGTGTCCTCGTCGACGTACCAATAGAACTGATCCATCCATTCCTGATGATATAACCGCTGATTGACGATGCGTGCGTTGACCGTGAGATGCTTGTGCTCGAGCGCGAGCTTGACCATCTCGCGGGCGGCCAATGACAGGGTTGCCGTCGCCGGATCGACGCGGGCCTGAAGCTCCGGCCATGTCTCCTCGAGCACGACACGAAAGCTCGGTGCATGAATCACCGGCTTGCCCTCGAGCATCAGCTTGGCCAGGTGACGCAGCGATCCGTCGGAGATGATGAAGTCGGCATTGAGGAACAGCAGATAGGTTTCCATCATGCGGGCGCCGAGATCAACAAACCCACGGTGCAGCGCATAAGTGAGGACGACACCGTAGTCCCCGGGAATGTCGGTCATCAGATCGTCAAGCGAGACGAATTGAGGCCGGCAAAACTCCGACACGCGTTGAAACGATTTCGCGCGCCGGATCGCATCGAACAATCCGGTCTCGGTCACCAGAACCAGTTCCACGTCGAAGAGGGCGGCAAGCGCCGGCAGGTTTCCGGGTGCCAGCAGCGCCGGCAGCGTCATCGACACCAGCTTGCTGGCGTATGCCTCGCCCCACAGCGGAATGATGAGGCGCGCGATCTGCTTCGTCATGCCGGGCTACCTAGACGCGCACATCGAAAGGCTGTAGGGGGCGGGCCGGTGATCCAGAACCACCAGGATGATCGCGGCGGCTGAACACCCCTTAGGGCGCAAGGGAGGCATTGTCCAGAAGCTTCGCCGCCAGTCTCCACCGTTCCGGCCGCGGCCGGAGAGGCGAGCGCTCACGGTCCTGCAACGGAAAAATGCAATTGCAATTCCAACGTTTTGTTTCCAAATTGCCGGCGCCAAAACAGCAAAGAACCGCATATGGGCCTTGGTCCCCCCATTCTTGCGCTCTATCGCCAGCTCAAACTCGGTGGGGCCTTCGACGGCATCGATCGTGTGATCGAACTCGGGTCGCAGGGGGTCTGGTGCCCGGACCAGCGATTGGTGAGCGGTCTTTTCGAGGCTTTCGGGCGCCCGATTCCCCCCGTCAAGGAACTCGATCTGTACGTCAACAAGACGGGTACCGGCGTCGCCGCGTCCCGCCACCTGCACGAAAGCCTGGGCTTCCAGTACGATTGCGTCGATATCGACGGGAATTTCGGCTCGCTCACGCTCGACATCAACTTCGACGCCGTTCCGCCGGATCGTCGAGGCAAATACGGTCTGACCACCAACCACGGGACGACCGAACATCTTCTCAATCAGTATAACGCGTTCAAGATGATCCATGACTTCACCGCGCCGGGCGGGCTGATGTTGCACGCCCTGCCCTTCACGGTGCATCTGGAACATGGCTTCTTCAACTATCAGCCGAACCTGTTCGACGCACTCGCGCGTTTCAATTCCTATAAGACGCTGGGTATATGGGTAGGTCCCGACTGGACCCTGTCGAGCCTGGTGCCGTGGGAGCCCAAGCTTTTGAACTTTCTCACCCTCAATGCGAACACCACGCACCTTCTCGTGGTCCTGCAGCAAAAATTGCACGACACCGAGTTCTGCATTCCAGTGCAAGGCGTCTATGAGGACATGCTGCCGGAGGGCGGTGTGGCGCGCTATCAGCTCGTCATAGACGGAGAATATTACAGCGGCCGGCGGTTTCGGCACGTGACGAGAGAAATCGCCATGGTGCCGCTCGCGGAATATCCGGTCCCCGTCATCATGAAGCACGTGTGGAAGCGATTGTTGCGACGGCTCAAGCTTTCGTCACGTTAGCGATTGCAAGGATGTCGCGCCTTGCGGGGGCGCGATCTAGGTCCCGGCTTCGTGCCGCTCGATATCGGACACGAGTCTGGCGAAGACGCGCTCGATCGTTTCCTGCGTATCGTCCTCCCAGACCAGCTGCTGAAACGGTGTGGCGAAAGGCAGCGAACGCCCGGGCTCAAATCCGAGCACGCGGAAGTAGTCGAGCGTCGTCTGCGGCACCCCGGCCGTCGCCATCTTCAATGTCGCGTAGCGCGTCGTGTCATTGAGCCAGCACAATCCCATCGGCCCGGTATTGACGCCCAGGTTGAGGAAGGCGCGCTGATACAGCGCCATGCGCAAGCCCACGCTCCACGCCGCCTCGGGCATCAGCGTGAATCCGTCGAGCGCGGCCGGAACGCCATCGATCGTCTCGTCGGTGTCGGGAATGAACACGGCAAGATAGCGACCCCGGTCCAGGCTGCGGGCGAAGGCCGCCCAGGCTTCGATATTGCTGTTGCGCGCCGGCATGTAGCTGTAGCCGCGCAGCGTGATGGTGACGAGCCGGCGGTCGCCGATCTCCCGTTGCGCCAGCCAACGATCGACATTCCGCAGCCGCTCCGGCGTCGCCCGCAATGTGCCGATCGGGCCCTCCCCCTGGCGCGCCGCGTCCAGGCACGGCCGCGAGCTGGGATAGACCGGCAGCGCCGGCTCGTAGTCGGAAGGAAAAACGTGACGCGCCGCGATCGCGCGCAGGAACCCCGCCTCCTCGCGCGAGCTCGCCTGGGTCAGGCCGCCGCAGCGCGGTAGCAGCGCGCAGGCCGGGATGAGAATGCTCTGCACGCGCTCGCTGCGGTTGGCCGGGTCGACGACGGCTTCATAATCGTCGCGCTCCCGCCGTACGCCCTCGTGCGGCCCCGGCACGATCACCACATGAACCTTGTCCAGGCCACGCCGGCGCCGCTCGAGATCGGCACCCGCGAGAAACCACATGCAGTCGAACGTGATCGGGCCGACCTTCAAGTCATAGAAGGCGAACAGGGTCTCCGTGGCCCCGGGCCATTCCGCCACCCGGCTGCGCCGGATACGTCGTGGCAGTGCCGAAGCGGCGCTGATGCTCCGCCGCACCAAGCGGTGGATCATCTGGCCGGGACGTGTGGTGGGATGGACGGCCTCGGCGGTCAGGCGCTTGGCGATCCAGCCCGGTCCCTCGCTGCGCAGCTTGAACATGAGGCGCGGCAATCCGCCCGCCGGCTCGCGCGCATCGCGATCACCGCCGCTCATCGCCTCACCGATGGGGTGCCTCGCCTGTTCGTCGACGCCGATCGCCACCCGCTAGGCCATTGCGACTTCGGGCGGCTGCACCCTTTCGTTACTCTTGCGCAGTTCTTCCGGCGGAGGCTTGTGGCCGCCCAGGAGATTGCCGGTCCAGCTCGAAAGGCGATTGACCAGATTATAGTAGGTGTATTCAGGCGAGCGGCGGATCAGCAGGCCGTCCTTGATCTCTTCGCTGTACTCGTACTGGGCCCAGCCGTTGCAGCCCTTGCAGAACGGCACTTTGTCCCACTGTTCGGTCTCGTGGTAGTAGCGCGCCTTGGCGAACTCCTCGCCGTGCCAGATTTCCTTCACGCCCTTCTCGAACACGTTGCCCATGTCGGTAGCACGCACGCCGTCGAGACAGCACAGGCGCACGCTGCCGTCGTTGTGCACCGGCATCGTCTTGTAGATCACGGCGCACGGCACCCGCTTCGGCGGCTCGATCATGTCCGGGAACGTGCCGTTCTCGAACACGATGCCCATGCGCACGACGTCGACGACGCCGATCCAGCGGTCGACGAATTCCTGCTCTTCGTGCTTGTTGGTGTTCTGAATGGTGAAAGAGACGCCGACGCGCGGATGGTCGCGGTCCCCGCGCACCCGCAGCATGCGGAAGACCGCTGCCTCGATCTTCGCCAGCTTGTCCACGCCGCGCACCTTCTTCAGCGTTTCCGGCGTGGTCGAATCGAGGCTGAACATGATCGAGTCGACCTTGATCTGGCAGAAGAACTCGGCAAGGTCCTCGGTGAGCGTGAGGCCGTTGGTGTTCATCGCGATCGCGATGCCGCGCCGCTTCATGTCGCCGAACACTTCGCGCAGATTGGGGATCAGCAGCGGCTCCCCGTAGATGCTGGGCGCCACCATGGGCTGGGTGCCGGTGAACTCATCGAGCATCTTGCGGGCGGCATCGAGATTCATGATGCCCTTGACCGAATCGATCTGCTCCTCGTCCTCGAGGCCCCAGACCGGGCACATGTGGCAACGCAGATTGCAGCGCGTGGCGAAGTCGACCAGGAGACGGTCGGGCATCTCGGGCACCGGAAGCGGCTTCCAGTTGTATGCCGGGTCCACCCATTCGGCTTTTGACCAATCGCGCATGCTCAAGGCCTCCTTCGGTCGCCGCAGGGGCGAGTCCGAGGTTCATGTCACAGCCTTATAGCCCGTAAGCAAAGCGTTACAAGCATTTTTCTCTTTGACCGTTGATATCGTGCATGTCGCAAGAGGACAGGCAAAGCCTCGCGGCTTTAGCCGAAGTATTCGGTCATATTCATTGCCGGCAACTCTCGTATTCGCCGGCACCGGAGAGAGCTTGCCGCTCTGTTTAATTGGCCGCCCCGCCAGTGTCAGACCGTGACCTCGATGGTTATGCTGGTGCAATTCTCCGGCAGCTTCGACCATCGATCCTCCGGGATTGAGGCTTCCCACAGGTTCGCCGCCACGGCGCGCCGCGTCGTCGACAACAAGCGCATCGCAACCCGCGCCAGGCCAAAAATTCCCCTTTTTCTCTGCGGGTCGGCGTGGCGTGCCAGCCGGATGATACGGGCCGACGCCTCCGATCCAGCATAATAGATCCGTCCGGAGGAGGCGTTGTCGAACAGGCTTTCCGGCATACCGAAGGAATGAACGGCGTTCTGGTTCAAATCGAAATTCGGATGAAATCCAACCACTTTTCCGCCTTTGCGCATGCAAGGCGTGACCGCCTTGACGACTTTCGCGAAGCGGGGGAGATCGACCACCCCCATCGAGCAGATGCACAGGTCGAACTGAGGATGCTCGCTGAAAGCCTGGTCGAGATTGCCGCCGATGACCTCGAGCAGCGAGACGCGCGCGTGCAATCCGGGCAGATGATCCGCAATGGTGTCCGCCAGCGGCTCGCTGCCAACAACCACGAGCACATTTCTGGCTCCACTCTCGCTCGCGCGGTTGACCAGGCGGATCAGGTGGCGCATCGACGCCCAGTACGGATGCAGCAGGCGAACGTGCGGCACCCGGCCGTAGGCGCCGCGGTAGATGCGGCGTGCCATGCGGATCAGCACGTTGCCGGAGGGTGCGGCCGATGTTTGCGAGCCCTGCGCGGCGATCACCTGCGGGACGGCGTCCGACGCGAGATGGCGGTTCAGCAGCCGCTCATAATCGGATTGCAGCGACTTGCGCGCGGGTTCCAACTCCGCATCGAGCAGCAGCAGCCGGTCCTTGCAGTGCCGCTCGGCAAATTCCAGGGCTCGCATGAGCAGGCGCCTCTTGTCCTGAACTTCCGGTTGTCCCGCAATCCACGCCTCCGAGCTTGCTACCAGCGGCGCAACCCAAGGATCCTCTTCTCCAGCCGGCGATTGCAGGACGACGGGATCGCTCTGATCCGGATCCCATTCGACGGTGCGGTGTCCGGCCACGCCGGCGTTGCGACGGGCCCGAGCGGGCGCAATCGCGTCCAGGTCGCGCGCGAGACGTTCTCCGATCTCTGACCAGCGCAGGTCGTCGATCCTGGCCAGCAACGCCTCCACAGTCGCGCGCTGGCGCTCCATGAGGCTTACCAGCTCGGCACGCCGACGCGCATGGGATTTTGTCAGCCCGTCCAGCTTCCACCACGCCTTGTCGATTTCACTCAGCGACTCCGGAGGAGCCTCGGTCTCGGTGAGCGAATCCAGGCGGGTCGACAGATATTTATGCCTGGCGGCGACAAACCCCGGCCAATGATAGGTCCACTGCGGGTGACCGATATGGGAGGGAAGCACGGGCGGCACGTGCGCCAGGACCGAATCAACGAAGGCGCGCAGTTCCGCCCGGGCGCCGTCAATCGAGCTCGGCAGTGCGCCGGCATGCAGCGTCAGTTGATGCCTCGCCATATCCTTCTGGTACGGCGTGAGGAACCAGATCGTATTGCGGGCGATCTCGTGTGGCGTCGGCCAGCCGGCGCGAAACTCGTCGTGCGCGACCTGCTTGTCGCGCAGCTCGAGCATCAGGAATTCATCGGAATCGCCGATCACGCAGGGCTCGGCAGTGGGCATGAGTTCCCGCATCAAGCCATGATCCCAATACGAATTGGGCTCGGCCATGTGGCGCTCGGGCCGCATGCCAACCACCGCGATGGGCATCTGGTGTCCGATCAGCGTGTCCTTGTCGACCAGCCAGTAGAACTGGTCCATGTGACGGGCGCTGAACATCGGCTGGTTGACGGTCTTGCCGCGGATCGTGTTGTGGCGGTGACGCAGCACCAAGGCCGCCATCTCGCGCGGCGCAATCGACAGAGCCTTGCTGTCAGGATCGATGCGCTCGAGCAGCCCCGGCCCGACCGCATCGGCGTTCACGCAATAGCTCGGAGACAACACGAAGTCCCTGCCCTCGGCGAGACGTCTCACCAGAGTGCGCAGGCTGCCGTCGGCAAGGATGAAGTCCGCATTGAGAAAGAGAAGCCAAGTGTCGGTGACCGCCGGACCGAGGTCGCTGAATCCGCGGTGAAGCACGTAGGTGAGCGCCATGCCGTATTTGTCCGGCGCCGGGATGAGGTCATCGAGCCCGATCAGGCGGAGCGGACAGAGCTCGCGAATGCGGCGAACCACCGGATCGGCAAGGATCCTGGGAAAGGCCCCCTCCTCGCTCAGGATGACGACTTCACACGCGAGGACCGACGCTACATAAGGCAGATTGCCGGGCGCAAGCAGGGCGGGAAGCGTCATCGACAACAGGTCGCCGATGTACTTTTCTCCCCACGCATACGTAATGATGCGGGTGGGGCGACGCGACGGCAATCCATCCTTCAGCTGAACGCCGGCCAAAGCCGCGTCGCTTCGCATCATGACTTGATCCACAGCCCCTCCGCCCGTGTTTCGGCCATGTCTTACCCCGAAAGGTCAGTTCCGGATAGGCCGGCGAGCTCGGCGAACTTCATGGCGTCAGGGCAATGCTGGAATCCCGCGGGCTGTCTGCGGCATCATTGCGGTTGAGCGTCGCCCGCGGGTTGTCGATCAAGGCGGCGAACACCTCGCGCAGCAGATCGCGCAGCGCCACGATGGAATAGGGGCAGCCGCCGATGTCGCCGCTCATCAGCAGCCCCCGCGCCGACAGCGGCGCGGCGAATTGCGGGAAGTCGCGGTTCAGCCGCCAATGGCGGCGTGTCTGCACGGAGTGGACGACGCCATGGCGGTCGCGACACCGATAGGTCTCGGCGCTCTCCGGCGGCCGCACGTAGATGTCCACCGCGATGGTTTCTTCCGGCAGATGGATCGCCGTGCAGCACTCCAGGCCGACGCCGATCATGAGAACATGGGCGTCGTAGTCGCGCATCAGGCCGTACGGGCTGTTGCCCGAGACGGGCGTGCTGTCGACGTGATGCCGCGCCAGCAGGGGCTGCGCCGCCGGTCCGCAACCGGCGACGGAATGGGTGGGATGAATGCTGCGCGCCGTGGCGTAGCGCGTGCGAAAGATCTCGGTGAGAACCCCGGTGTGCGACGGTGTGCCGATTTCGTCCCATTCGGGATGCTGCGGGGTGACGGTACGCCAAGTCATTGTCGGCATGAACAGGTTGCCGCCGGAGAGGTGATCCAGCAATGTTTCGATGATGGCTTCGGCACGGAATCCCTGGCGGCTAAGCGGTGCGATGGCGCTGTGCACAACCAGGACGCCGTCGCGCGGCACTCCGAAGCGCTGCAGGATCGGGCGAAACGCGTCTGCTTCCCGGCCTTGGCTCATTTTGCCGCCACGGCCGGAGCCGTTTTTCGTGCCTTGATGTCCTCGATCAGGTCGAGACATCGCTCCACGTCGCGGAACGGCAAGCCGCTGAGATCGCCAAGCTCGAGATCCCACCACTTGACGCGCAGCAGACGCTCGATCGTCTTGTCGGGAAAGCGATAACGTTTCACCGTTGCCGGCACGCCGGCCACGATGGCAAAGGGCGGCACGTCTTTCGTCACCACCGATCCCGCCGCGATGATGGCGCCGTCGCCGACGTTGACGCCGGCCATGACGTTGACGTTGTGGCCTGTCCACACGTCGTTTCCCACCGAGACGTGGGCAAACATGTCGGGCGTGCGCTCGAGCCGGTCGAACGCATTGTACTCGTCCACCCAGTCGAACGATTTCGGATGATATTGGAACTCGTGGATGCTCAACCAGTCCGACGGGTGGTTGAACGGATTGATGGCGGTGCGCGCGCCGATCGCGCAGAACGCGCCGATGGTGGCGCGCGCGATGAAGCAGTTTTCATTCATGCCGAAATATTTTCCGGCGACCACGTCGGGGCCGACCTGAGAGTTCTTGTTGAGGAAGAGCGGCCCGCAAATGGTGGATTTGATGATGCGCGAGCCCGGATTGAGGCGCATGATGCCATGAAGATAGGCAGGCTCGTTGCTGGTGTTCTCAAAGGAATCGATAAAAATCTCGGCGTGCTTCATTTCCGGTCCGCGGGGAGGATGACGAGACAAATTTGCATTGCGCATCAGCTTATCGCGTTGCAAGAGTTGTTTGCAATTGGGCGCCGCTCGGCGTCCGGGCTCGTTCCGACGCCGTCGCGTGCCGCGATCGAGACCAGCACCGCATCCGACCGGACGCCGCCCCCAGGAGTCAGGCCCGAACAATGGCAGAGCTCGGCAATTTCCTGCACGCGCAGTTGCCGCTCGCGGCTGGCGACGCGGCCGCCGCGTTGCTGGTGCTGGAGGACGGCCGTTACCTCCTGCAGTTGCGCGACGATCTTCCGCACATCTGGTACCCCGGCCATTGGGGCCTCTTCGGCGGCAGCGTCGATCACGGCGAGGATGCGGTCGCGGCGCTGCGCCGCGAGCTGCGCGAGGAGCTGGAACTGGACATGGCGGACGCGAAGCTCTTCGTCAGTTTCGAGTTCGATCTGACGCCGGTTGGACTGAAGAAATATTTCCGTGCCTACTACGAGGTGCCTGTCGCGCTCGCCACCTTTGATCGCCTCGTGTTGCGCGAGGGCGCCGACATGCAGGCCTTGCCCGGCGAGGAGGCCTTGGCTTTGCCGCGTATGTCGCCCTACGACGCGTTTGCCCTGTTCCTGCACTATCGCCGGGCGCGCCTTGCCGGATCGCGCCCGGCCTGACGGGCGCTTGCCAGCCGGTCACCATCCGCCGCCTCCTTATCGTCGGTTCGGCGGGATGATAGTTTCGGCCAATGTCGAGCGGCAGACGGACCATCGACGATTTCGGGGCGCAATTCCAGCGCTACCGATCAGGTCACAATGAAGGCTTTTACGGCGGCGTTGAAGGCCTGCAGGATTTCTTTGGCCCGCTGCTCGACGTCGAGACGCTGCGCGGAAAGCGTGTTGCTGAAATCGGCGCCGGTCCCGGCCGGATCGTCAACGTTCTGCTCGACGCCGGCGTCGCGCATGTCACCGCTGTGGAGCCGTCCGAGGCGTTCGACGTGCTGGCCTGCAACACCAGGGCGCGTGCCGGTCAGGTCACATACGTCAAGGCGAGCGGCGACCAGCTTCCGCTCGGCGACTACGATGCCGTGTTTTCCGTCGGCGTCCTGCATCACATCGAGGACGTCGATCCCGTCGTTGCCCGCGCGTGCTGGTCATTGCGGCCGGGCGGCGAATTCTACGCATGGCTCTATGGCTGCGAGGGAAATCGCCTCTATCTCGCGCTCCTCCGCCCGCTGCGCCAGATGACCAAACGAATGCCCGATGCGTTCGTTGCCGCGTGCGCCCACGTGTTGACGGCGCTGCTCGGCGGCTACATCTGGCTCTGTCGCACGACCGCGCTGCCGCTGCCGCTCCGGCGGCATGCCCTGGGCGCGATGGCGAAATATACGCGCCATCAGCGGTTCCTCGTGCTGTTCGACCAGCTCAACCCCGCTTATGCCAAGTACTACAGCGGCGCCGAGGCGCAGGCCCTGCTCGAACGCAATGGGTTTTCCGACGTGCAGCTCTATCACCGGCACGGTCACTCCTGGGCGGTGCGCGGCACCAGGCGTCGCTGAGCCGCGCGAGCGACCTTCCAATGTCACCGCGAGGCCTGCCCGGCCGCGGAGACACGGGCGGGCGGCTGCACCGGGCTGTCGATCAGGAACGGGCCAGCGGCCAGGACGTCGACGCTGCTCGTGAGGAACGACCGGATCGCATCCTGAAGCGAGCAGACGATCGGCTCCTCGTGCATGTTGAAGCTGGTGTTGACCAGAACGGAAAGGCCGGTGACCCGCTGATACGCCGTGAGGATGTCGTAATAGCCGGGATTGACCTCGCGGTGGATCACCTGCGGCCGCGCCGTGCCATCGACATGAACCACGGCCGGCGCCTCGAGGCGGCAACGCTGCGTCACGTCGTATGTGATGGTCATGAACTGCGCCGTATAGGCGGATGAAGCAGTGAGATTGGCGAGGAAATCGCCCGCATCCTCCGCCCGTACGACCGGCGCGAAGGGCATGAACTCCGTCCGTTTGAGCTGGTGGTTGAGCCAGGTGTTCACGCTGGCATCGGTCGCCGCGTAGAGGATCGAGCGGTTGCCGAGCGCGCGTGGCCCGTACTCCATGCGTCCATCGAACCGGGCGACGATCTTGCCCGCCGCCAGACTTTCGGCGACCGCTTGCGGCAAATCAGGCGGCCGCGTTACCGCGAGGCCGGCGGCCTGAAGACAATCAGAAAGCTCACGCTCCGACGGCGGCTGCGGACCGAGATAGACATCCGCGAGACGCGGCGGCAATTCTCCCGGCTGGTTCTTCTCGGCCCAGGCGAGCCAGGCCGCGCCCGCCGCCAGTCCTCCGTCACCCATGTTGGGAAAGACCGCGACGCGCTCCACGCCCTCGATCTCGGCAATGCGCTGGTTCACCTTCACGTTGGCGTGCACCCCACCGACAAGCAGAATCCGCTTGCGTCCGGTCTTCCTCATGAAGTGCCGCACCATGGCGACGAGCACGTCTTCGGCATGCCGCTGGACGCCGGCGGCGATGTCCTCGCGGCGAACAGTCACAAGCTCGCGCTGCAACGCGTTGATCGCGTGCCGGAACACCGGACCGTCGTTGACATAGCGCCCCTGCCCCTCGTCCCAGCGGGCCAGCTTGCGGAACGTGTCGATCGTTCGCGTCGGATCGCCGAAGGCGGCCAGGCCGGTCGTCTTGCCGACGTGATGCGCCTTGGGAAAGCCGCACAGGTGGCTCGCATAGTTGTAGTAGACGCCGAGCGAATTGAAGAAGGAGTTGCTGGAAATCACGTCGAGACGGCCGCTGTGGCCAAGCGCGACCTTGCAACAGAGCGCGTCACCGAATCCGTCGTTGGACACGACCAGGCAATCCGGCTCGCCACTGGCGTAATACGCCGATGCCAGGTGGCAGTCGTGATGATCGTAGGCCGTCACGTCGGCGGCCACCGCCGTCGCGATATCGAGTTCAGCCAGCATGGCCTGAATACGCTTGAGCCGCGCGCGTCCGAGCGATGGCATCAGCGCTCGATACGCCCGAAGGGCGGGCGAGGTTCGCGCCAATGATGACAGGCCGGGAATGGAATCGACGGCCTCGCAGACGCGCTGCGCCCACGTATAACTTCCATCGTCGAGCGAAAAATCGTTGTTGATCGGCATCTGGCCGACCGAAATCCGTCCCGCGATGGCGACGCGGGTCACATCGCGCCCGCTGATACCTGCGGCCCGCAGCACCGCCGCCGCCGACAAGACCGGCGTCCCGGCGGACATCTTGCGCCGATCCAGCCGCTCCTCGTTTATGGCGGCGACGAGGCGGCCGTCGCGGATCACGACAGCGCTCGCATCGTGCGAGTCGGAGATGCCGAGGATCACCGAATTGCCGGCCATGCGGGTCATCACGTTGCGCACGGCGACATCGGCCCGGGTGTGTCCGCATTGCGACCAATTCTTGGCGACGTGCGTATCATGGGCGGCTCGGCCGGCAATCGAATTTGCGAGAACCGTGGGCGATTGCATTATCGCGCCCAAGTTGAATTGAAAACCCAATTCGATAGAGTTGCTGCCGCAAGGCGCGTGACCAGGAGGCACGTACGGCGGTCGCGAGCGTGCGCCCGGAGATCGGAACGGAAGCAATCATCCAATGATGCCAAAAGCTTATTTGGACCAGGACGTTCGCGAAATCTCCGAATGTCTCGGCATGGAGTGCGACAGGCTTTCCGGCAGAACGCTTGTCTTCAGCGGCGCCGGCGGGTTTCTCGGCACACATTTCATGGCGCTGTTCGATCACCTGAACCGGCACGTGCTGCAACGCCGCCTTCGCGTCATCGCTCTCGACAATTTCATCTCCAGCGCTTGCCGTCCGGAGGACCTGACCGGGCTCAAGGACGTGGAGTTCCGGCAGCACAACGTCATCGACAGGCTCACGATCGACGAACCGGTGGATTTCGTCCTGCACGCGGCCGGAATCGCCAGCCCGGTATGGTATCGGACCAATCCGCTCGAAACCCTCGACGTTTCCACGATCGGGACGCGGAACATGCTGGACGTCGCCAAATCGTGCTCGGCCAGGTTCCTCTACTTCAGCACGAGCGAAATCTACGGCGACCCCGACCCCCGGCATGTGCCGACATCGGAAAACTACTACGGCCATGTGTCCTGCCGCGGCGCGCGCGCCTGTTACGATGAGGGCAAGCGCCTGGGCGAGACGCTCTGCGACATCTATCACAACTATTTCGGCGTGCCGACTGTCATCGTGCGACCGTTCAATGTCTATGGGCCCGGCATGCGCGAGCGCGACTACCGCGTGTTGCCGAACTTTGCCACGCAGATAAAAGCCGGCCAGCCGCTGTTCGTCTATGGTACCGGGCAGCAGACGCGCACGTTCTGCTACGTCGTCGATGCGGTGATCGGCTTCATGCTGGCGTTGCTGCGCGGGATTCCCGGCGAAGCCTACAACGTCGGCAACCCGAAACCGGAAGTGACGATGCAGGACCTGGCGCAACGCATCTGCGAACTCGTCGGCGATCCCGCGAGCTATCGCGTCGTCGACTATCCGGATGGATATCCCTCCAATGAGCCCCAGCGGCGCTGTCCGGATATCCGCAAGGCCGAGCTTCAGCTCGGATTTCAGCCACGCGTGACGCTGGACGAGGGACTGAAGCGCTTCCTGTCGTGGACGAACGCCACCTATACCGGCGAGGTGGCGGCGCGGGACGCCGTCGCAGCGCCACAATGACCGACCGGGTCCCTTCCCCGATCCCGCTGTCGCGGCCGATGTTCGGCGCCGAAGAAGAGGCGGCGGTCGCCGAGTGTCTGCGCAGCGGGTGGGTGACGAGCGGGCCGCGCGTGGCGCAATTCGAAAAGGCGTTCGCCGCTATGTGCGGATGCGAGGACGCGGTCGCGACCTCGAGCGGAACCGCGGCGCTGCATCTGGCGCTGTGGACCCTCGATCTCCAGCCGGGCGACGAAGTCATCACGCCCGCCCTGACCTGGGTCAGCGTGCCCAACCTGGTGACGCTGCTCGGCGGGCGGCCGGTGTTTTGCGACGTCGATCCGAACACGCTCAGTATCGACCTCGATGACGCCGCCCGCGTGGTCGGCCCCCGCACGCGCGCCATTGTCCCGGTTCATTTCGCCGGCCGCCCGGTGGACATGGCGGCGGTCCACGCCTTCGCGGCAGCGCACGGGATCGCCGTGATCGAGGATGCGGCGCATGCCATCGGCGCGGCGCAGGCCGGCAAGCCGATCGGCAGCCATTCGGGCCTGGTGGCCTTCAGCTTCCATCCCAACAAGAACATCTCGACCGGCGAAGGGGGAATGCTCACCGGCAGCGACCGCAAACGCCTCGCCCGCGCGCGCCAACTGCGCTACCACGGCGTCACCCGCGACACCTATCGGCGCAAGGAGACGAGCGAGCTGCCGCATTACGACACCTTGCAGCCGGGCGTGAAGTACATTCTCACCGATATCGCGGCGTCCATCGGGCTGTGCCAGCTTGCGAAGCTGCAGGAGTTCAACGCGGCGCGCGCGCGGCTTGCGGCGCGCTATCGCGCCGCCCTCGCCCCGCTCGCCAATCGCCTGTGGATCCCATCCGATGATGTGCGGGCGGGAGACCGCCACGTCTGGCACATCTTCGCCATCCGCGTGGAGGACCGCGACGGCTGGCGCGACGCCGTCATGCAGGGATTGATCGACGCCGGGGTTGGCGTCGGCCTGCACTATCGGCCCGTCCACCAGATGAACTGGGTACGAGAACGCGGATTCGAGCGCCCGCTTCCCACAACCGAGGCAATCGGCCGGACCATTCTCAGCCTGCCGCTCTACCCGGGATTGACGGAGGCGCAAGCAGACGCCGTGGTTGATGTACTTCGCGGCATTGTGCTACGCTGATGCAAACGGGTGGGGCCTCATGCAATTCGGGTTCGAGACCGAGGCTGCGCAGGAATTTCCGCGTTACGTCATGTATGACGTGAACAACGTCTGCAACGCCCGCTGCCCGTTCTGCCCACAAAGCGCGATCGCCCAATCGGAGGATTTCGAGCCGCGCCACCTCGACTGGGACGTTTTCGTCCGCACCATCGAGGAAACCGCGCGCTATCCGGTGGAGCTCGTGCGTTTCACCGGTGATGGCGAGCCGCTGCTCCATCCCCGCATGACGGACATGATCGCGCATGCGCGCGCGGTCGGCATCAGGAAGATCAACCTCACCACCAATGGCAGCCTGCTGCGGGGGCGCCGGCTCGAGGCGATCCTCGAGCATCCGCCGCACATCATCGACTTCTCACTCGATGCAATGCGGCCAGCGACCTACGACAAGTATCGCGTGGGGCTCGACTTCGACACCACCATGGCCAATGTCCACCGGTTTCTCGAGCGGCGAAATCCGGCCGGCACCAAGGTCATCGTGTCGATGATCCACCATCCCGGCCTCGACGAGGAAGTGGCCGAGTTCCGCGCCTACTGGAGCGGCAAGGCCGACTTCGTGGCGATCCGCAGGCTGCATTCCAATCTGGGCTCTGTTCAGGTCGAGCAGGCTCCGCTACCGCCGCGCTGGCCCTGCGTACATCTGTGGCAGCGGCTCGTGGTCGATTTCCGCAGCCACATCCGATTCTGCCCGATCGATTGGCACGACAAGTCCTACGTCGGCGACGCCACGACGATGAGCCTGCACGAGGCGTGGCACGGCCCGTTCATGCGCGAGCTGCGGCGGCGCCACCTTGCGGCCGACTACGCGGGCTGCGGTGTCTGCGAGAAGTGCGGCGACTGGGCGAACACGCCGTGGTCGCAGAGCTGGGTCAACATGGTGCAGCAGCCGGCCTTGAGCGCACAGCCGGCCGCCGTCTGATTTTGTCGATACGGAGCCGGGGGTTTTGATGGTCTCCGCCCACGTCGCGCGTCATCCCGCCAGCGGGACCGCTCGGGCCAGGCCCGACATTTCCGTGATCATTCCCGTTCTCAATGAAATTGAGGGCATCGACCACTGCTATTCCGAGGTCGTGCGCCGGCTCGAACAGAGTCCTTACAGTTTCGAACTGGTCTTCGTCGACGACGGCAGCACCGACGGATCCACCGAGCGCCTGCGCGAGCTTGCGACAGGAGACGCGCGGGTGACGTTCCTCAAGCTGCTGCACAATGTCGGCCAGCAGCATGCCATGTACGCCGGCCTCCGCTACGCCGGCGGCGCCGCCGTCATCACCTACGATTCCGACCTGCAATTCCACCCCGACTGCCTGCCCGAGCTGGCCGCCAAGGTGCTCGAGGGCTACGACATCGTCGGCGGTGTTCGCATCGAGCGCAAGGATCCGATGATCGTCAATCGTATCCCGTCGTGGATCGGACGCAAGCTCATCAACAGCGCGCTGCGCACCGAGCTTGCCGATTTCGGCGGCGTCAAAGCCTACAGCGCGCGCATGGTGCGCGTGCTGCTGACGATGGATGCGCCGCAGGTCGTGCTGCCGGCCATGGCCTACAGCGTCAGCCGCAACGCGGTCGAGATTCCAGTGCGGCACGAACCGCGGCGGACCGGCCGGTCCAAGTGGTCGATCTGGTCGCGCATGGAGGTCTATCTGGACGTGTACACGCTGTATGCCCGCCGGCCTTTCGCCTGGATGATGGTCGGCGGGGCATTGAGCCTGGCAGCCGGGACGATGCTCGGCCTCGGCATTCTGCTGTACCGCATATTACACACTGACGAATTCAGCGGTCTCATCATCTTCTTCGACCTGTTTCTGCTGGCAACGGGCGCCTATCTGTTTTCCCTGGCGCTGATCGGCGAATTCGTGGTGCGCAGCTTTCGCGGCAAGCGCCTCCAGCCGGAGCGGCTGGTCGAAGAGGTCGTAACCGCCCGCGGGACCGAGCAGGCCGCGCTCGCCCCCGTCGTTGCGGCGACGAACTGATTCGCCATGCCGGCCGGCGCCGCCGAGAGGCATGTCGATGTCGCCATCATGCAGCCGGGCTACCTGCCCTGGCTCGGCTATTTCGACCTGGTGGCCCTCGCCGACACGTTCGTACTCTACGACGACGTCCAGTTCGACAAGGGCGGATGGCGCAACCGCAATCGCATGCTCGGCCCGCGCGGCGGGCCGCAGTGGCTGACGGCGCCGGTCATGACCGCGGGACGCCTGGCGCAGACGATCCATGACACCGAGCTCAAGCCGAACAATTGGCAGGCCAAGCATCTGCGGACGATCCAGCAGATTTACGCCAGGGCGCCGTTCTTCGACTGGTGCTTTCCGGCCATCGACCGCTACCTCGGCGGCGGCACCTATCGCTGGCTCGTCGACCTGTGCCTCGACGGCCACAACGCGTTGAGCGCTCTCCTGGGCCTGCAGACTCCGCTGATCCTGTCGAGCGAACTCGGCTTCCGCGGCATTGGGACGACCGAGCGTCTCGTTGCGATCTGCAAGTCGTGTGGCGCCACGCGCTACATCGCCGCCAATGCGAGCAAGAGCTATATGGACGAGTCGTTGTGGCGGGCGGCCGGGGTCGCCCTCGTCTATCAGAACTATCCGCATCCGGCCTACGCCCAGTTCGGCGACGACTTCGTCAGCCATCTGTCGATCCTCGATGCGCTGATGTTTGTCGGCCCCCCCACGCGGAGCCTTGTCGGCGTCTCGCATCCGAAGGAGCGCAACGCCGCGCCCATGCACCGGCAGATCGTCACCGTCGACGTCGCCGGGCTGGACAGCGGCTACCCGACGATCACGCCAGCCGGCGCGTGAGCCGGACCACCGGGCGATGTGACGGAGTTCCGCGAGAAGAACCGATTGGCCTAGCGGCAGAGGCGCCGGCAGATGAGGTTGTATCCCCGGTCGATGGTCGCCTCACGCTTGACATGCTGCCACAGCAGAGGGAGCTTCTCGCCAAGTGCAGCGAAACTGTTGATGGCATAAGGCATCGTCTCGGGCCGAGATGGCGCCTGGGCATCCTTCACGCCCTTCAACCCCAGCGTCTCGAGATCGGCGAGATCGGCGAGTCGGCAACGCGGCGAGAAGAAGCCGAAATCGAACGCCACCTCGAGTTCGGCCGATCGCTCGAACAGCACGCCAGTCATGGCCAGGTTGGCGCGAATGAGGCGAGCGCCGGGCTTGCTGCCTACTATTCGCAGGCAATGCGAGAATTGCACCGGCAACAGGATGAGGGCGTGCCCGGGCGCCGCTGCCGAGATGCGGATGCGTCCCCTGTCATAGGAGAATGCACCATGCGTGGCCGATACCAGCGGCGGCAAGCCCTCGCCCGGCGACACCACGACCTGGCGACGGAAGTCCATGCCGCCATCCATCAGTGAGACAGCCTCGGCCGCCGATTTTGCCGGCAGTGGCTCCGTCGGCGAGTATTGCCCGAGATTGGCGCCGAGTACTTCCCGCAGGTACCACACGTTCGTAAAGCCGGGCGATGAAACGTCGACCGCGGTCGGCACGGTCGTCTCCTCCAGGGGCTGGTCGTGCAAGGTAAGCAGATAGCGAATTCCCAGCGACGCGAGAAACGGCACCTTCGGAATTGCGACCGACAAGTCATTGAACGGGTACAATTGGGGATCGACGATAAGCATGCGGCTCACGACGTAATACATCGCCGGCGTCACGAGCTGGCTGTACTCGTTGATGGTCGGTACCTGGTGCCGCCAGAGATCTATCGTCCGAAGTCGCGCCTCATATGAGAAGTCCTGCACTAGCGCGATGGCCCCGCGAAATCGGCGGTCGGACCTCAGGCTCGCCTGCGGTCCCACCGCCTGCAGAAGCTGCGGCTGCGCGGGCCAAGGCTCGACATAGACTGTGCCGACCTTCGGCGCGATGTCGATGCGGTAAAGCGCAAGGAGCAGCGGGATGTACAGAATGCCGGCAATGGCGCCGCCCGCCCCGGCGAACCGAGGCTTCACGATCCAGCGCCGCTGCACCCAGTCCACGATCCTGCCGAGCAGGAGGCCCCAGCCGACCAAAGTGGCGAGCGCGTAAAGATGATAGGCACCCTGCTCGAAGTAGAGCGGCAGTGGGAGAGTCCAGTTGACGCCACCGAACAGGTAGAACGCCCCCAGGCCGAGCGTCACCAGCCATTGCAGCAGCACGGCCAGCAGCAGCAGGCGCACTCGCCCACGCCCGAGAACGAGGCCGAACGCAATACCGACCAGCATGGGAAGAAAAAGCTGGCTCGCCAGCAGCGGGTGGGCGAGAAGCGCCGACGCCAGGGCCGGAGCCGCGCCACGCACGATTTCGTGGGGGTACTGGTAGCGGACCGTGTATCTGACAAAGGCGTGTATGTAATCGAACAGCCCGGTCAGCCACAGAAGAGCGAAGGCGGCGGCGAGAACAATGATGCGCGCGAGCAGCCGCTCGCGCGTCGCGTCGGCGAAGAACAGCACGGCACCGCACGGCGCCAACAGCATCACGCCGGCGACGACGAACATCGGGTCGCAGGCGATCGCATAGGCGAGGACAGCGGCGAGCCCGATCGACCATATGAGGAGCGAGGACGTGGCCAGCCGCCCGACCGACACAAGGATGGCCAGCGCGAGCGTCAGGACAGCCATCGTGAAGGCCGTCGGCGGGACAAGAACATATTGCGTGTTCAGCCCGAAAAGGTATGGGAACGGTGCGAAGGCGACGATCGATGCCAGGGCACCGGCAATCGCTGGCCCGAGGGGCACGCGGCACGTGCGCGCCAGCACATAGCTGGACAAGGCAAGAGCGGCGAAGGCGATCGTGGCCGAAAGCGTGCAGCCGGTGTCCAGATCGACGAAGCGAAACACGGCATAGGCCGGGTTGAGCCACACGTTGATCGGTATTTGCGGGCTGAACATGCCCTGCAACGGGTTGAGGACGTTCGCTTCGCCCGGTGGGGAGAATTGCATGGCGCCGAGCACGAGTGCCTGAAAGGCCTTGCCGTCGCCGCCGCCGTAATGGATCGGCCCGACTTTGCTCCAGATCCGGAAGGCAATCAGCAGGGTCGCCGTCAGCCCCGCCGCGAACAGGCCGGCCTCGATCCCAAGCGTCCGCCAAATATAAGGTCTCACTACCGAGTCCTCCGCGTTCAGTTCGGACGAACGGCACG
>Ga0209466_1000011_pt1 | contig 43108 bp, 45 predicted proteins | sample PanSoiPlo30MoBio_FD_188323 | JGI IMG/M metagenome (GOLD analysis project Ga0209466, IMG submission 188323) | Tropical forest soil microbial communities from Panama analyzed to predict greenhouse gas emissions - Panama Soil Plot 30 MoBio (SPAdes)... | ecosystem: Environmental > Terrestrial > Soil...
AAAAATGTCATTCTGTGCAGCAGCGGACCGGCAGGCAATGTCCCCTTGGGGTCAAAATGCGAAGAACTCGCATTGAGCATACGTCTTCCGCTTTGCCCCCCGATGGCGGACATAACGCAGACGTGGGTGGCACTTCTGGATCGTGCCAGAAGGCGACATCGCGCCTCCCGGGACTCCTACACGGCTTTCGCAGCGCTTCTCACAAGAGCAACGAACCGCTTCACGATTGCTGACGGATCACCACGGCGCGTTGCCAGGCTTAGCCGTGCGGTCGGCGGTGTGGTGGCTTTGACCCGGCGATAAGCGACGCCGTCGATGTTCATACGCTGAAGCGACGACGGCACGAACGTGATCCCGAGGCCCGCTGCAACGAGACTCAGCGTCGAGCCGATGCGCGGCCCTTGTTGGGTTGATGCTCCGAGGTTCCCAACATTGGGATTGATGCCCGCAGCGTGGCAGGCGGCGATGATCGTGTCGTACATGCCGGTACCGGGCGGGCCATATAGGATGAAGGTCTCCGGCGCGAGCCGCTTGAGCGGGATTGCGGCATCCTTTGCGCCCTTCGCCAGCGGATGACCGCTCGGCAGCGCCGCCACCATCGATTCGTCGAGCAGCGGCTGGATTGCGAGCCCTTCAACGTCGGCTGGCACGGTGCGGATGAACGCAACATCCATGCGTTCGTTGCGCAGACCCTCAAGCAGCTCGTTGCTCAGGGACTCCTCCAATGTCAGGGACACTTTTGGACAGGCTTCGCTGAAGGCGCGGATCGCGCGCGCCACGATCGGATGGAACGACGACGTCGAAGTCACGCCAACGCATATTCGCCCCTGCTCGCCGCGCGCCGTGCGTCGCGTCGACTCCACGGCCCGATCGAGCTGCGCAAGGGTCGCACGCGCATCGTCGAGAAAGGCGGAGCCCGCGTCAGTCAGCTCAACGCCGCGCGCCTTACGGCGGAAGAGCTGCACGTCGAGCTCGCGTTCGATCGCCTTGATCTGCTGACTGAGTGGCGGTTGCTGCATCCCAAGGCGCTCGGCGGCGCGCGTGATGTGACCTTCTTCGGCGACGGCGATAAAGTAACGCAGATGCCTCAATTCCATTGCCATATCCAAAACATATGTATTTCGCCCTCCGCATATTATGGCTTTAACGTTTATCAAACGCTATGGGTGGCGAACTCGACCAATTCGGGGGATGTCCGACGACACTGAGCCGCCGACAGCTTTTGGGCGCATCCTGCGCCACCCTTGCTGCCTCTGTTTCACCGCGCCTCGCCGGCGCGGAGGTCTATCCGGCCAAGCCCGTCCGGGTCATCGTCCCGTTCGCGGCCGGAGGGCCCAACGATCTCGCGGCACGGCTGATTGCGCAGGGCCTCTCCGACAGTCTTGGCAAGCAGTTCTACGTCGAGAACATTGGCGGGGCCGGTGGCAACGTCGGCACTGGCCAGGCCTCACGCGCTGCCCCCGACGGCTACACGATTATCGCGGTCGCGCCGAGCTACGCCGCCAATCCGGCCCTGTTCGACAGCGTGCCATATGATCCCGCGAAGAGCTTCGATGCCGTCACCGTCGCAGCGACCGCACCCACTGTCCTCACGGTGCACCCTTCCGTCCCAGCGACAAGCGTCGCCGAACTGGTCGCGGCCATCAGGGCAACGCCGGGCAAGTACAGCTACGCGTCGCCGGGAACGGGCACGCCGCCCCACCTTTTGGGCGAGCTTTTCCGCCTCTCGTTGCAACTCGACATGGTGCACGTCCCGTTCTCCAGCGGCGGTCAGGCGATCGGATCGACGCTCTCGGGCCACACGCCGATCTCGTTCGGCGCCCTGCCGCCCGCCGTGCAGCACGTCAAACAAGGTAAGCTCCGCGCGCTGGCCATCACCTCAACAGCGCCCTCGGACGCGCTTGTTGGCGTGCCGACCATCGCCCAGGCCGGCTATCCTGATTTCGCAGCCGACATCTGGACCGCAGTGCTCGTACCCGCGGGGACGCCGAAGGACATTGTCGCGCTACTCCAGCGCGAGATTGCGAGACTCGTAGCCTTGCCTGAAATAAGGGAGCGCATGGCGGCCCTCGGTTATCAGCCGGTCGGCAACACGTCGGACGAATGTGCCAAGCACATCGCGAAGGAAGCGACCCGTTGGGCGAAGGTGATCCGCGAGGCCGGCATCAAGGTGCGATGATGATGGAAGCCACGGTGCGTTCCCAGGTTGCTGAACACTACGCGCGCGGCGGCCTCGTCGCAGCCATTCGCGACGGTCTTGCCCGCATGGGCAAGACCGAAAGCACGGTCACGGCCGAGGACCTCGCGCCGGTCGATGAGTTTCACATTGGCGGCCGGGCCGCCACCGGCGAGCTGGCGCGGCACCTCGCCCTCGCCGCGGGGAATCGGGTGCTCGACATCGGCTGCGGCCTTGGGGGACCTGCGCGCCAAATCGCTGCCCACTACGACTGCCATGTGACTGGCATCGACCTCACCGGCGATTACGTCGAGGCCGGCAATGTTCTATCTGGATGGCTGCATCTCGACGGGCGCGTGTCGTTGCAGCAGGGCGACGCTCTGGCGCTTCCCTTCGCAGACCGATCGTTCACCGCCGCCTATATGTTGCACGTCGGGATGAACATTGCCGACAAGAGCGCGCTTTTCGCTGAGGTCGCGCGTGTGCTCCGCGCAGGCGCGCGTTTCGGCGTCTTCGACGTGATGCGCACGGGAGACGGCGAGCTGCCGTATCCGCTGCCATGGGCAAGCACAAGGGATACGAACGCAATCGCGCCGCCAGGGCAGTACCGCGACACGCTTTCCGCGGCAGGGTTCGAGATTCTATCGGAACGTGAGCGCCGCGATGTTGCGCTCGACCATTTCGCGCGGCAGCGGGCGCAGGTGGCCGCGCGGCCGGCACCGCTCGGCATGCACACGCTAATGGGCGCGCGGCGGCCGGAGCTGGTCCGCAACATGAGCGAAGGTATCGCAGCAGGCCGGATCGCACCTGTAGAGATTATTGCCCGAAAGATGTGAGGTCTGCATCGGGTCAGACTCGGCCTTCTGCCGATCTGTGCAGCATGACCGCTCTGACCCTCGAAGGCGGACGTAGCCGCATCACTTGGTGCCTACAGCTTTTTGGTGGAGTATGCATCACCCCAGGCAGCCAATTTTTCCATGTCCTTGAGCATCGCCCCGTCGGGCTCGATGAAGCCATTGGGCAAGCGAGGATAGTTCATGATCTCAAATCGCATGATGGCCCGATAGAGCGCATCGCTGCATATTCCGGACTTGATGGGACCGTCGAGGCCTCCGGCGATGCGGCGCCCGCCAATTTCGTCGGGGATGTGGTTCAACAAGTTGATCACTGTCTGCTGATCACGCACAAAATTTTGGCACTGACGTTCTCCTTGGCGCGCGTGACGTCCAACACGTGCTCGGAGCGACATGCCCTACCTCCTCACTGCGCCCGTTGGTCGGCGCGTCGGACATTAGTCGCTGCCACATTCGTCAGATAAAAGCTGTTCCCCAGGGAACAGGAGCTGATCGATCTCGACCGTGGCACCCGCAAATCCGAAAAAAGCCGGTTGTGCGAGCAAGTACAGACAGCCAACTCGATCAGGTCCTCCCATTGCGTTTTGTCGCGGCGACGGTCCTCGGCGGAGGACCAGGATTGTCGCATCTGACGTCATTCCTACGAGGTTGCGTGGGCATGATCCGACGCCGGCCGCCCTTGAGCCAGGATCACCGATCAGGTACGCGGGATGGGATCCCCACCCGACCGCCTTCGCTTCGCTCCGGCGGTCGCCCCCTTTTCAAGGGAGGTGGAGCAAATGGCTTTGCCTTGCCCTCAAGAAGCGCAAAGTCGCATGGAGGGAAACATGATCACGCTCTACACGTTCGGTCCCGCTTTCGGGCTTCCCGACCCGAGCCCCTTCGTCACCAAGGCCGAGGTCCTGCTGAAGATGGCGGGCTTCACCTATCGCACCGACACCAGCGGACCGCGCAAGGCGCCCAAGGGCAAGCTGCCCTATATCGACGACGACGGCGAGCGCATCGCCGACTCGACGTTCATCCGCTGGCACCTCGAACAGAAATACGGCATCGACCTCGACCGCGGCCTGTCGGCGGAGCAGCGCGCCATCGGCTGGGCGTTCGAGAAGATGGCCGAGGATCAGCTGTACTGGGCGCTCGTGCACACGCGGTGGGTGGACGATGCCAACTTCGCCAAGGGCCCGAAAGGATTCTTCCGCAACGTGCCGGCGCCGGCGCGCCCCGTGATCGTCGCGCTCATCCGCCGCAACGTGCGCGGCCGGCTGGACGCGCACGGCATGGGGCGTCATTCCTGCGACGAGATCGTCGCTCTCGGCACGCGCTCGATCAACGCCATCGCCGACTATCTCGCGCAGAAGCCGTACTTCTTCGGGCCCGAGCCGAGCGGCGTCGACGCCACCATGTTCGCCTTCACGGCCGGCCTCCTGTGCCCGCGCTTCGACACGCCGCTGCGCACCGCCGCGGAACGCCGCGATAATCTCAAGCAATACGTGGCGCGAATGGCGGCGCGCTACTACCCCGACCTTGCGCAGCTCACCGGCGTCGCGGCGGCGGCCTGACGACCGGGTCGCGGAACGTGGGCGCGCACAATCGCGCTTGCGTTTGCCGAGGCGTCCTGGTGAACGTCACGCTTGATCGGGTCGCGCTGCTCAACAATCTCGATCCGGCGGATATGGGTCACGGCTTCTCGATGGCGACTTCAGGCGGCGCCATGGTCCGCGCGGTGGTGGCCAACAGCGTGGCGAGCAAGAACAGCGGCTGCGGCCTGCGCGCACCGGGCGCCGGTCCCACCGGGCAAGCAAAAGAAAACCCCCGGCGAACCGGGGGCTACGGGTGATCCCGTGGGCCGGAAGCCGGCCCGGACCGCCAGTCAGGCGATCTTGAGGTTTTCGGCGGACGTCTTTCCGCGGTTGGTGACAAGCTCGTACTCGACCGTCTGGCCCTCGTTGAGCGAGCTCAGGCCCGCGCGCTCGACAGCCGAGATATGGACAAATACATCCTTGTCGCCGGTCTGCGGCCGGATGAACCCGTAACCCTTCGTAGGATTGAACCACTTGACGGTGCCCTTCTGCATCGTCGGTCTCCTTAGTCTCAAGTCAAAGCCGACGCGGACGTGCTCGCTGCACCCGCGCCACAACCCGGTTTTTTGGAAGATCCGAAGCGATCGCGCCCATCAAGCAGTGAACGGCCGGAACGGCCAAATCCCGATTGCCCGCGAAGACAAGAGCAAAATTGAGGTTTTTGCAAGGCCACCGACCGGGGGGACAGCTGCCCGAATCGACAGCAAACCCACGGCAAATTGACGGGAATCCGCATTCGGAATGTCTGGACGCGCGCCAGCCGACCATGGATGATCCCCGGGCCCTTGGGACTAGGGAGGCAAATCATGTCATCAATCACCTCGGGCGATCCAACTCCGGAACCCAAGCCACTTTTTCCCGCGCTCGGTCGCTACTACCGCTTCACGTCCGACCTCGCCTACGTGATCGTGCGGGTCACTGCCGGCCTGATGCTGATTCCGCACGGCTGGGCAAAGGTGGCCAACCTCGGCCCTGACGGCGTGGCCGCGCTGCTCACGCGCTACGGCATCCCAGGCGCCAAACCGTTCGCCTTCATCATCATGGCCCTGGAGACGATCGGCGGGATCCTGATCGCCATCGGGGCGTTCACACGCGTCGTGGCGGCGCTCCTGGTGATCGAGTTCCTCGTCATCATCTTCGTTGCCCACTGGCCGCGCGGCTATGCGGTCGGAGGGGGAGGAGTCGAATATCCGCTGATGTGGGGACTGATTCTGCTCGCCATCATGCTGCGCGGCGGCGGCCCATGGTCGGTCGACCGCAAGCTCGGCTGGGAAGTGTAATCGCGGCTGCCCGTGTTGGAGCTACACGGGCCCGGTCCACTTGTCATCCCGGCAGAGCGCGCTGCGAAGCGGTGGATTACCCAGTGGCGCGGCGCAGCCACACCTTGTTGTCGTGAAAGGCGGCGCCGCCGTAGGGCGCGATCGAATCGGCACCCGTCAGCGTGTTGATGCCGCGCCCGTCGGCGAAGCAGGCGTTCGGCCAGATCGATTCGGCGATCAGCACGCCGCGGCGCACGCCGTCGAACAGGTGCGCGGCGAGCCGCACCTCCCCGCGCGCGTTGCCGAGCACCACATCATCGCCGTCGCGGATGCCGAGCGGCGCGGCGTCGGCGGGATGGATCATTACGCTCGGCTGGCCTTCCTTCGCGCGCGATGTCGGCGTCTCGTTGAATGTCGAGTTGAGGAAATTGCGCGCCGGCGATGTCGCGAGGCGGAAGGGAAATTGTTCGTCGGCCTCCTCGATCACGGTCCAGTGATCGGGGAGCTTTGGCATGGTGTCGACCGGCCCGGCATGGCACGGACTGCGGAATGGAACATTGGGCCAGTCGGGCTTGAAGCGGAATTTCTTGTCCGGCCACGCAAACCCGTCGAGATAGTGCGCGGCGGCAAAATCGGGCTGGCAGTCGATCCAGCGCTTGGCCTCGAGCGCCTCGAGCGTGCCCCAGCCGGACTTTTGCAGCGTCCAGTCGATCAGCTCGCGCGGCGTCATGGCGAAGCCCGGGTGTTTTGCCCCGACCCGCTGGGCCAGACCCGAGATCACCTCGTGATTGTTGCGGCATTGACCCGGCGGCTCGACGAGTTTCGGGCCGAGCAGAATGTATTGATGGCCCCCACCCTGGTAGACGTCGTCGTGCTCGAGGAAGGTCGTGGCGGGCAGCACGACGTCGGCCAACGCCGCGGTCTCGGTCATCACCTGCTCGTGCACACACACGAACAAATCCTGGCGCGCAAAGCCGCGCTTCACCGTCTCCTGGTCGGGCGCGACCGACACCGGATTGGTGTTCTGGATGAGCAGCGCCGTCACCGGCGGCCCGTCCGCGAGCGCGTCCCGCTCACCGCACAGGATTGCCCCAATGCGCGACTGATCGAGCATCCGGACGGCGCGGTCGCGCGCGTCCAGTCCCTCGATCATGGTCTTGTTCCAATGATAGATGTCGGCGTTGTTGTGGAAGGCGCCACCGCCCTCGTGGCGCCACGCCCCGGTTATCGCCGGAATGCAGCTCGCTGCGTGCATGTTGACGGCGCCGTTGCGCGAGCGCGAAAAGCCGTAGCCGAGCCGAAAGAAGGCGCGCCGCCGCTCGGCCACCAGGCGGGCAAAGGTTTCGATCGTCTCCGCCGGACAGCCGGTGACGTTTTCCGCCCATTGCGGTGTTTTTTGCCGCACATGCTCCGCCAGTTCGCGCGGCGCATCGGTGTAGCGGTCGAGATAGTCCCAGTCGGCGTGGCCGTCGCGAAACAGGCAGTGCATGACGGCGCAGGCCAGCGCGCCGTCGGTGCCGGGACGCACCAGCACGGCCAGGTCGGCCTGCTCCATGGTGCCGTTCTGGTAGATGTCGACCGCGACGATCTTCGCGCCCCGCTCTTTCCGGGCGTGCACGGCATGCGTCATCACGTTGACCTGGGTGTTGACCGCATTGGTGCCCCAGATGACGACCAGATCGGATTTCGCCATCTCGCGCGGATCGGGACCGGCGATGCGCCCGGTACCGGCAGCAAAGCCGCTGTAGGCGGGGTTGACGCAAATGGTGGAATGGAAGCCGGAATATTTTTTTGCGTGGCGCAGGCGGTTGATGCCGTCGCGCATCACCAGGCCCATGGTGCCGGCATAGTAATAGGGCCACACCGTCGTGGCGCCGTAGCGCTGCTCGGCCTTCAGAAAATTTTCCGCCACGAGATCAAGCGCGTCATCCCAGGAGATGCTTTGCCACTCGCCCGCGCCCTTCCCGCCCTTGCGGCGCAACGGGTGGGTCAGGCGCGCGGGGTGGTGCTGACGCTCGGCGTAGCGCGCCACCTTGGCGCAGACCACGCCCGCCGTGTAGTCGTTGTCGGCGGCGCCGTGGATACGCCCGATGGTGCGCGCGTCGAGCAATTCCACCTCGAGCGCGCAGGTGGACGGACAGTCGTGCGGGCAGGCGGAGGCGCCGATGCGGATCGGCGCGGACGCGGGGCGGACGATCTCGTTCATCACGCCGCGTCGGCCGCAGAGCGGCCGGCGCCCCCTATTCGGCCGGCAACTTCTCTCCATGCGCGGCGAGCTTGGCGCGCCGCCAGTAGCCGCCGACGACAAGTACCAGGATCGCGCCGAGCAGGGCGCTGAACAGCATGATGTAGTGCGCGCCCTCGGCGCCGAACCGGGCCTGCAGATAGGTGTCGATCACCGGGTCGGTGGCAATGACCTCGCCCACGATCCAACCCAGCAGGGCGGCGCCGGCCCAGACCAGGATGGGGAAGCGGTCGAGCAGCGCCATGATCAGCGCGGCGCCGGCGACGATGAGCGGAATGCTGATGCCGAGGCCGATCACCAGGAGCGCCATGTTGCCCTGGGCGGCCGCCGCGATGGCGATTACGTTGTCGAGGCTCATGATGATGTCGGCGACCGCCACGATACGCACGGCCCGCCACAGGTGCTCGACCGCCTCGACCTCGCTCTCGTCGGGATCGTCCGGCACCAGAAGCTTGGCCGCGATGTAGAACAGCGCCAGCCCGCCGATGATCTTCAGGTAGGGCAACGTCATGAGCGAGGCGACGACGCCGGTGAAGATGATGCGCAGCAGCACGGCGACGCCGGCGCCAAGAATCATGCCCCACACGCGCTGGCGGTACGGCAGCCCGCGGCACGCCATGGCAATGACCACCGCGTTGTCGCCCGAGAGCAGAATGTTGATCCACATGATCTTGAGGAGGGCGACCCAGAACGCAGCCTGGCCCATCTCGTCCCAGCCGCTGGCGAACATGTGGCCCCACGTGGCCGGATCCATCATTTGTGCCATCGATCCCACTGGACGCTTCCTCGTTTGTGCCGCAGAGCCTGCCGTCCGCCGCGCGCGTTGCTCTTCAGGGGCACTCTACAGCGGCGAGGCGGTGCTTTCCTAGCGGCCGCCGCTACCGTCGTGCAATGCCCCGTATGGTTTTACCCGACGATGTCGTTGCCGGCGAAGAACTGAAGAATTTCCTTCTCGGCGGTTGCCGCCGCGTCCGAGCCGTGCACCGAGTTTTCCCCGATCGACCTGGCAAACAGCTTTCGGATCGTTCCCTCGGCGGCCTGCGCCGGGTTGGTGGCGCCCATCACGTCGCGATACTTGACGATGGCGCCCTCGCCTTCCAGCACCTGTACCACCACCGGCCCGGAGGTCATGAACTCGACCAGTTCGCGGAAGAACGGGCGCTCGCGGTGCACGGCGTAAAAGGTCTCGGCCTGCTCGCGCGTCATGCGGATGCGCTTCTGCGCCACAATGCGCAGGCCCGATTTCTCAATCACGGCATTGATGGCGCCCGTAAGATTGCGCGCCGTCGCATCGGGTTTGATGATCGAGAAGGTGCGCTCGACCGCCATCGGCATCCTCGTTGGGGAAGTTCTCGTCGCAGGTGAAGGGCTTATAGAGGCCGTGCTGGCGCGCGGCAACCCAACTCGGCGGGCATCGGACACGGGTGCGGCGAAGCGAAATGACCGGCGAGTCACAAGTCATCGCGCCAAGATGAACATCGCTTCATCTTGCCCATTTCTTCCCAAATATTCATCATCAACGTTGCGTGATCACCTGAGTATTTCGACTTCCGTAGGCGTTACCTCAGAGGCGACTTACAATCGCGACGCTGCTGCGGGGGCGACAGGAGGAAATCAACATGTTGCGCAAGATGACGATCGCGCTTGCCGCCGTCGGTTTCGTCGCCGCCATGGTGGCGGCCGATACCGCTGACGCGCGCGCAGGCGGCTTTGGCGGCGGCGGCGGATTCCGCGGCGGCGGATTCGCCGGCGGTGGCATGCGTGGATTTGGCGGCGGCGGCTTCCGCGGTGCGAGCATCGGCGGATTCCGCGGCGGCGGATTCGCCGGTGGTGGCATGCGTGGATTTGGCGGCGGCGGTTTCCGCGCTGCGAGCATTGGCGGATTCCGCGGCGGTTTCGTCGGACGGCCGGGCTTCGCCAGCCGGGCCGCCTTCGTGGGCCGTCCCGGCTTCGTCGGCCGGCCCGGATTCGTCGGCCGGCCGTTCGTCGGGCGGCCGTTCGCACGGGCCGCCTTCTTCCGCCATCGTCGCTTCGTCGGACCGGTCTTCGTCGGCGCCGGATTCGGCGCCTTCGGCGCCGGATTCTGGCCAGGGTACGACTATGGCTACAGCTACGGCGACAGTTGCTGGGTGCCGCAATGGACCGCGTGGGGCTGGCGCACCGTCTACGTGTGCGGCGACAGCTTCTACTGAGTCCTGAGTCTACGCTGATGATCGCCGAGCCCGGCCTCGCGTGAGGCCGGGCCGCGCCTTTGCGCGATGCGTCCAGACGCGCGGCCGCAATGATGGCCGCAGCGCTCGATCAGGGCGCGTTCCTTCCCGGTTGTATTGCTGACAATCCGTTCAGCTACTTGCTGCATTGTTTCTTGTGACCAACGTCACATAGCGACCAATCTTCGTAATCCTCCAGACATACCGATAAATTCGCGAAAAATTGGCACGAACGACTTGCGATTCCTATTCGCATAACTGCCACTCACCTGAAAATGTACTTCATTTCATCACAGGCTCTTGAGGGATACTGTCGAACCGCGCCACCGCCCTGCGCAACAGACGCACAGGAGATGTGAGAGCACATCCCTGTCATGCTGAAGGAGAACGGACATGTTGCGCAAAACCATCCTCGCCGCGGCGGCAATGGCCGCACTTGGCGCTGCCGCGCTGGCCCCGACTAGCGCGTCGGCTCATCCCTGGAAGTTCGGCCCGCGGTTCGGCTGGGGCTATCCCCGATTCTACCCGACCTACGTCGCCCCGGTCGCGCCGCTGAACTGCTACTTCGTGAAGAAGTTCACGCCGTTTGGGTTCCGCGTCGTCAAGGTCTGCAGCTACTACTGAGCAGTTTCGTGCACCCGTGCGGCAACCCCGGCCTCCTGGAGGCCGGGGTTTGCCTCTTGCCAGAGCCCAAGCGCGAAAACTCTATTCCTCGAGCACGTTCGCGCGGTATAGCCAGCCGGAAACCGCACCGGCGATCGTCGGCACGATCAAGAACAGCCACACCTGCGCCAGCGCCTTGCCGCCGACGAACACGGCGGGTGCGAGACTGCGCGCCGGATTCACCGACAGGCCGGTGACGTTGATGAACGGAAAGTGCAGTGCCACGAGGGTCAGGCCGATGACCAGGCCGGGAAATGGCGTGGCACCCTTGCCGCTGGTGGCGCCGAGGATGACCAGCGTGAACAGCAGCGTGGCGACGAATTCGGTGAGGATCGCGGCCGGCAGGCCGTAGCCGCCGAGATATCCCTCGCCCCAGCCGTTCTGACCCAGGCCGGCGGTGCCGACATCGTAGCCGGCGAGCTTGCCCTTGAGGATCACCACCAGGATGCCGGCCCCGACGATCCCGCCGACCAGCTGCGCAATGACGTAGCCGGCAACGTCCTCACTCCGGATCCGCCCTGCCACCCACAGCGACACGGTGACCGCCGGGTTGAGATGGGCGCCGGAAATGTGCCCGATGCCATAGGCCATCGCCGTGATCGTGAGGCCGAACGCCAGCGCGATCGGCAGAATACCAAGCGGAAAGGCGCCGCCGAAGCCGCCGACCGCAATGGCGCCGCAGCCGACCAGAACCAGCGCCAACGTCCCGATGAATTCCGCAACATATTTTTTCATCTCGTCCTCCCTCCCGCCAGGCCCATGTTCCGGCGAAGCGGCCACTGGTTCAAGTACCCAATTCGGTTTCGCGAAGTGATGTGTGCGACACGGAGGTCCGGCGCTGGCTGGGGCACGAATCTCGGTGCATGCTCACTGTCTGCTCCAAGACTGAGGACAACGCCGATGAAATCGCGTTACATCATGTTCGCTGCCTATAACCGGTGGGCGAACGACCGCCTTTATGCGGTGGCGGCGCGGCTCAAGGACAACGACTATCACGCCGACCGCGGCGCGTTCTTCAAGTCGGTGCATGGCACGCTTAATCACCTGCTGGTCGCCGACCGCATCTGGATGCGGCGCTTCACTGGCACCGGCACGGCGCCGGATCGCCTCGACGCCATTCTGTACGGTGATCTGGCCGGGCTGCGGGCCGCGCGCCGCGACGAGGATGCGCGCATCGTCAACTACGTCGACGGTTTGAGCGACGCCGATCTGGCCGGCGTCATCCGCTATCGAACCGTGGTGCAGCCGGTTGCGGTCGAGCAGGAGCTTGCGCCGGCGCTCGACCATTTCTTCAACCACCAGACCCACCATCGCGGGCAGGTTCACTGCCTGATGACGGCCATCACTGGCGATTGCCCGTCGCTCGACCTCGTCCTGTTCCAGCGCGAAAGGCTCACGGGTGGAATCCGCAAGGTGGGATGACGCGCGCAAGCCCGTATGATGTGTCCGCAGCCCTCACACCAGCGCCACTACGCGGCTTGGGCCGCCGGTGGCATCCTTCACCTTGGCCACACCGGCCACGAGCGTGGCGCCGCTCGCCGGTACGCGGTCGAGATTGGCCACGTTCTCCAGGCCCCAGCGGCCCGAGGGCAGCCACAGATAGTGGGTCTTGAAATCCTTGGACGGCCCGTGGTCGAGCGACAGCGTGTCGACCGCGAGGCCCTGCACGCGGCGCTCCTTGATCAGCCAGTCGGCGGTATCGGCGGCAAAGCCAGGAAAGTGGAATACGCCGGCGGAATCCTTGCCGGTGTAGCGCGGCGCGTTGGTTACGTGCTGCGCCCAGCCGGAATGCATGGCCACGCAGCAGCCGTCCGGCAGCCTCCCGTTCTTGCCCTCCCAATCGACGAGGTCCTGGCGCGACACCAGATAATCGGGATCGCGTGCCGCCTTGGCGGCCACGTCGACCACCGCGAGCGGCACCACCAACGTGGCGGCGTCGAGCTTGTCGGCGGTGGCGCCGTCGGCGGAGAAGTGGATCGGCGCGTCGAGATGGGTGCCGGCATGCTCGATGATTCGCCACCAGTAGAGATTGAAGCCGTCCTTGCCTATGTCGAACTGCTTCTGCATCTCGATCCCGGGGACGCCGAAGAAGGTCGGGAAGTCGGCCGACATCGTGTGGGTCAGGTCCACCACGCCGGTGAAGCTGCGCGGCGTCTGGGCCGCGGCGGGCGTGGCCGGTGCCGCCGACGCGGCGGCAAATCCCGCGGCCAGCGCGCCGGTCCGCCGGAAGAATCCACGCCGGGTCAGCGCCTGGCGCACCGTTTCCTCGCATCCGGGAACGCACATGGAAGCCTCCTTTCCGCGACTGCCTCGTCGCGCACGATCGCGAAAAGCGGTTACCGGTTTTCGCAAAAAAGACCATGCTCGAACGACAGGTAAGCTGGAGCGGATGACGGTGCGAAGCAAAGTCATGTCGCCCTAGCGGGTTGATGCGGCGGCCATGCTATCGCAAATTCCCGGCGCGGCGGGACCAATGAGGAGCGTTTCGTGTCCGTGTTCGATTACCTGCGCGGGTTTTCCATTGTAGCCATTGCGGCGAGCGTCGCCGCCTGCGGTGGCTTCAGCACGCCCACGGTCGACGACCTTCTGCCCAACACGCCCAAGTTCGAATTCAAGACGCTGCCGCCGAGCCGGCCGATCCGGGCGCTCGGCGCCCCCAGCCTGGTCGGTCCCGACGGCAGCTGCGCCGCGACCACCGACCCCGAATTCGTCGGCCCCGGGATCGCGCTCGACATGAGCGAATGCGACGTGGTGCAGCGGGCCGGAACGCCGGACAACATCGACATATCGACCAATCCGCGCGGCGACCGCGCCGTGGTGATGACCTACGCGCACGGCGACCGCCCCGGCATCTATCGCTTCGCGGGCGGCCGGCTGGTCAGCATCGAGCGCGGTGCCGAGCCGCCGCCCGCACCAGAGCGCCCCAAGAAGAAGGCGAAAAGCAAATCCGGATGATGGCCGGCTGGACCTCCGTCCGATCGGAGGCGCATCTTACAATTTTGAACTGCGCTCCAACTGGTTGGCTGCTGACCCGAACAGACAATCCTACCCCTTGCGTTGCCATCGGCCGTTGTCGTCCGGCTGCCAATAGGTCACCTCGTGGCCCGCGGACTTGGCTTCGCTCCAGCGCTCGCGTGCCTGCGCCACCGCATCGGCGTCGTCGCCGTCGAACAGGACGACGATGCGCTGGTAGGCGGCGGCATCGGGCGGCAACGGGGCGCCGTCGAGCAGGAAGCGCACCTGCGCGCCGTTCGGATTGCGTTCGGCAACCGTGATCAGGACAGGGTGTGCATGCGCGTCCGCCTCGCGGTCGGTACCGTGCGGCAGGAACCCGTCATCCCGGTAGGTCCACAGGTGCGCGTCGAGCGCATCCACCCGTTCCTCGGACGCCGCCTGCACGACGATGCGCCAGCCGCGCTCGAGCGAGCGCTCGAGCAGATTCGGCAGCACGCGATCGAGCGGTTGGCCCTGCAGATGATAAAAGAAAATCTCAGTCATTCCAAGCTGATCCAGAATTCTCCTGAAATATCGATTCAGCTTGTTCCGACGCCCTGCTAAAGCGTCACGTGAAGTCACCTCTCGTAGTGGTCGGCGACCAGCCGCTCCAGCAGCCGCACCCCCCAGCCCGAGGCCCAACTCTTGTTGATGTCGGTCTGCAGCGAGCCCATGCCGGTGCCGGCAATGTCCAGGTGCGCCCACGGCGTCTTGTCGACGAAGCGTTGCAGGAACTGGGCCGCCGTGATCGAGCCGGCGCTGCGCCCGCCGGTGTTCTTCACGTCGGCGATCTTCGAATCGATCAGCTTGTCGTATTCGGCCGCGAGCGGCATGCGCCACACCCTTTCGCCGGTGTCCTCGCCGGCCTGCCCCAGCCGGGCAGCGAGCGTGTCGTCGTTGGAGAACAGACCGGCATGTTCGTTGCCGAGCGCCACCACGATGGCGCCGGTCAGGGTCGCCAGGTTGATCATGAATTTCGGCTTGAAGCGCTTGTTCACGTAGTGGAGCACGTCGGCCAGCACCAGCCGACCCTCGGCGTCGGTGTTGATGATCTCGATGGTCTGTCCCGACATCGAGGTCACGACGTCGCCCGGTCGCTGCGCCTTGCCGTCCGGCATGTTTTCCACCAGGCCTATGGCGCCGACCACGTCGACCTTGGCCTTGCGCGCAGCCAGCGCGTGCATCAGGCCGACCACGCAGCCGGCCCCCGCCATGTCGCCTTTCATGTCCTCCATGCCGGCGGCCGGCTTGATCGAGATGCCCCCGGTGTCGAAGGTCACGCCCTTGCCGATGAAGGCCAGCGGCTGTCCTCCACGCTTGCCGTTCCAGCGCATCACCACCAGCCGGCTCTCGTGCGCCGAGCCCTGGCCGACGCCGAGCAGCGCATTCATGCCAAGCCTGCCCATGGCCTTTGGATCGAGAATCTCGATGGCCACGCCGAGCTTGCGCAAATCCCTGGCGCGGCGGGCGAATTCCTCGGGATAGAGGACATTGGCCGGCTCGTTGACGAGGTCGCGGGCGAGCATCACGCCGTCGGCCAGGGCCGCCTGTCCCGCCCACGCCCGCCGGGCACCCGCCACATCGGCGACCCCGACCGTGATCCTCGCCTTGGCGGGCTCCTCCTCCCCCTCCTTGCGCTTGGTCTTGTAGCGGTCGAAGCGGTAGGCGCGCAGCGTTAACCCAAGGGCAACCATGGCGGCCGGCGCCGGCGTGATCGGCCGCGCCGGCAAATCGGCCAGGATGGTGGCATCGCTGGCCGCGGCGGGAATCTTGCCCATGGCGACCCCACCCAGCTTGGTGAGGTCGAAGGGCTTGAGGTCTTCCTTGCCGAGCCCGATGCAGATCAGCCGCGAGATTTTCAGGCCGGCCGGCGCGAGAATGTCGAGGCTGGTGCCCCTCTTGCCGGTGAATCGCTCGGCCCGACTCACCCGGGCGAGCAGATCGCGCGCCGACCCCAGCGCGCGCCGGGTCGCCTCGCCCATCCGCAACCCTTCGCCTGCGAACACAACCAGAACCCCCCTCGTCGGCATGGCGAGAGGACCGAATCCGAGCTTGATGGCGCCGGGCATGAGCGACCTTTTGACGGGAATCCGCAGGCGATCCGGAAGCTCCCCTTACAGCATCGCTCGGAGCATGTCCAAAAAGCCACAATGCGAGATTTTTCAGAGCATTGCCTTCGGCCGGGCCATTTTATGTCGTATTCAATTGCAGAGTTCCCGGGAGGGCGATCCAACCGGGCAAAGACACCTGCCGGCCGGGGGGGCCGAACGGGGGCGGCGCAGGACGATGACTTCCATCGACAAGTACATCTTCCGTACCACGTTCGGGGCCTTCGCCCTCATCGTGATCAGCCTGACCATGCTGATCTGGATCACCCAGGCGCTGCGCGAAATCGACCTGATGACCAACCAGGGCCAGGCGGTTCTGGTGTTCATCAGCATGACCGGCCTGCTCATTCCGGTGCTCGTCCTCATCATCGCGCCCATCGCGCTCATGGTCGCGGTGACCTACACGCTCAACAAGCTCAACGCCGACTCGGAAATGGTGGTGATGAGCGCCGCCGGAATCTCGCCATGGCGATTGTCGGTTCCGTTCCTGCTGGTGGCCGTGGTGGTTTCGCTGCTGGTCGCGGTGATCAGCGCTTATCTCGGCCCTAAGGGGCTGCGCGAATTGCGCACTTGGGCGACCCGTCTGCGCGCCGACCTGGTCTCGACCATCGTCAAGCCCGGCCGCTTCAGCACCATCGAACGCGGCCTGACGTTCTACATCCGCGACCGCCGGCCGAACGGCCAGCTGGTGGGCATCCTTATCGACGATCGCCGTGACCCCAAGGAGCGCGCCACCTTCCTCGCCGAGCGCGGCGACATCCTGGAAAACGACCGCGGCACGTTCCTCGTGCTCGAGAGCGGGAGCGTTCAGCGCCGCGAGGTCGACAAGCGCGATCCCACCATCGTGTCGTTCGAGCGCTACGCCTTCGACCTGTCGCGCTTCTCGGGCGTCAGCGACGTGCGCGGCGTCACCGCGCGCGAGCGCTACCTGTGGGAGTTGGCGGCGCGGCCGGATCCCAACGATCTGATGTACAGCCTGCAGCCCGGCGCGTTCCGCGCCGAGTTCCACGACCGGCTGGCCGCCCCGTTCTATCCGCTGGCCTTCACGGTGCTCGCGTACGCGTTCCTCGGCTCTCCGGCGACGACGCGGCAGAGCCGTGCCTTCGCGCTGGGCCTCACCATCTTCGCGGTCGCAACGCTGCGCTTCATCGGTTTCGGCAGCACGATCTTCTCCGCCCAGAATCCGTCAGCCATCGTGTTCCTGTATCTGTCGCTGGCGGCCGGATTCGCCATCGGCATCGCGGTCGTGGCGCGCGGCATCAACATCGAACCACCGCGGCTGCTCACGGCCATGGTCGCGGCGTTCACCACGCGCTTCGCGCGGGCAGCCACATGAGGCACGAACGCCGATGCTAGGGGGCACGCTCGCACGCTACTTCGGCATGCGCTTTCTCGGCGCAGCAGCGGCCGTGTTCGGCGGCATCTTCATGCTCATCGTGCTCGTCGATTATGTGGAAATGACCCGCCAGGCGAGCAAAGTGCCGAACGCGTCGGCGCTTCTGGTGGCGCAGATTTCTCTGTTTCGCGTGCCGCAGGTCACCGAGCGCATCATCCCGTTCGCCGTCCTGATCGGCGCGATGGTCTGCTATCTCACGCTGTCGCGCCGGCTCGAGCTCGTCGTGGCGCGCGCCGCCGGGATTTCGGCGTGGCAGTTCGTGGCCCCGGCCATCGTGGTGGCGCTGCTGATGGGCGCGGCGGCGACCATGATCTACAACCCGATCTCGGCGAACCTGCGCGAATACTCGAAGCGCCTGGAGGCCGACCTGTTCGGCGAGCGAACCGGCCCGCAGGTCGATGCCGGCTTCTGGGTCAGTCAACGCGACGGCGACGGCCAGGCGCTGATCAACGCCGCGGCGAGCCGCAACCAGGGCGCCATTCTCGATGGTGTCACCGTGCTGACGTTCGACGCGGCGGGACGCTTCCGGGAGCGGATCGAGGCCAAGACCGCGGAGCTCGACGCCGGCTACTGGCGCCTGAAGGACGTCGTCGTCTACGCGATCGGCGTGCCGCCGCGCCCGCACGGGACCTATCAACTGACCACCACGCTGACTCCCGAACAGGTCCGCGAAAGCTTCGCGACGCCCGAAACCGTGTCGTTCTGGAATCTGCGGCAGTACATCGAGCTTGCCGAAAACGCCGGCCTCGCCGCCGCAGGCTATCGGCTGCAGTATCAGCTGCTGCTGGCGCGGCCGTTCCTGCTGGCCGCGATGGTGATCCTGGCGGCGTCCGTGAGCCTGCGCTTCTTCCGCTTCGGCGGCGTGACGCGCATGATCCTGAGCGGCGTGATTGCCGGCTTCCTGCTCTACGTGCTGTCGAAAGTCACCGAGGACGTGAGCCGCGCCGACCTGATGCACCCCGTGGCAGCAGCGTGGCTTCCGGTGCTGGCCGGCGGACTGACGGGGTTCCTCGCCTTGTTGCACATGGAGGACGGGTGATGGCCAGCGCCACCATTGCTCGCCCGTCCTTGGCGCGATGGCTGGCAACAGCCGCCGCGCTTGTGTGTATTTTGGCGGCGACCGCGGTGGGCGTCTGGCTCAGCGCCAGGCCGGCCGAAGCACAGTTCCTCGATGCCCCGGCGCGCCGCGGCGGCTACGGCAGCCCCTCTGCGGTCCAGCTGCAAAGGAGCCGAAACGACCCCAATGCGCAGATGCTCGTGACCGCCGACGAGATCCAGTACGACTACAGCAACGAACGCGTGTCCGCCGTCAGCCATGTCCAGATCCACTATGCCGGCTCGATCCTCGAGGCCGACAAGGTCATCTATGACCAGAAGGCGAAGCGGCTGCGCGCCGAAGGCAACGTCCGGCTGACCGACGCCGATGGCAAGATTTTCTACGCCAATATGCTCGACCTCAGCGACGACTTCCGCGACGGCTTCGTCGATTCGCTGCGGCTCGATTCTCCCGACAAGACCCGCATCGCCGCCGTCAGCGCCGAACGCACGGCCAACAACATCACGGTCTTCCAGAACGGCGTCTACACCGCCTGCGAACCCTGCGCGGACGATCTCACGAAACCGCCGCTGTGGCAGGTCAAGGCGGCGCGCATCATCCACGATCAGACGGAGAAGATGGTCTACTACGAGGATGCCCGCCTCGAGTTCTTCGGTGTCCCGATGGCCTATATCCCATTCTTCTCCGCGCCCGATCCGACGGTGAAGCGCAAGACCGGCTTCCTCATGCCGTCGGCGACGTTCAACAGCGTGTACGGTTTCGGCGTAACCACGCCGTTCTACTGGGCGCTCGCCCCCAACTACGACCTGACGATCAGTCCCACCCTCACCTCCAGGCAGGGCCCCCTGCTGCAGGCCGAATGGCGGCATCGCCTGATCAACGGGTCGTACTCGATTCGCGCCGCCGGCATCTGGCAGCTCGACAAGGATCAGTTCATCGGCGAAGTCCCGCACGACAGCTTCAACAGCGGCTTCCGCGATTTCCGCGGCATGGTGCAGAGCTCGGGCCAGTTCAACCTGTCCGACCAATGGGTCTGGGGCTGGGACGGCACCATCGTCACGGACAAGCCCTTCCTGCAGGACTACAGCGTGATCAAGATCCCGCCGGAGATCATCTCGACGGCCTATCTGCAGGGCCGCGGCGAGCGCAGCTTCTTCGATGCGCGGGCGATCCACTATCTCGGCCTGTCCGCCTTCGACAACCAGGGACAGCTGCCGATCATCCGGCCGCTGATCGACTATTTCAACACGCTGAAATACCCGGTCTTCGGCGGCGAAGTGAGCTATGGCTTCAACCTCCAGAGCCTCAGCCGCTCGGACGCCAATTTCAATCTGATCAATCCGTCGCTCTCCACGCTCACGGCGATCGACCTGACGTCCGGGCCATGCGCGCCCGCCGTCGACCCGGCGCAGAAAGTCCCGGCCAACTGCCTGCTGCGCGGCATCCCGGGAGATTCGACCCGCGGGTCCGCGGAAGTCATGTGGAAGCGCACGATCGTTGATCCGTGGGGCCAGGTCTTCACGCCGTTCGCGTCGGCGCGGGTGGACGCGGCCACGATGTCGGTGACGCCGCAGCCGGGCGTGGCGAACTTCTTCGAGACCGGCGACAGCAGCGTCGCGCGCGGCATGGTCACCGGCGGCGTCGAATACCGCTATCCCTTCATCAGCGTTCAGTCCTGGGGCACGCAGACGATCGAGCCGATTGCCCAGGTCATCGTGCGGCCCAACGAGACCGGCATCGGCCAGTTCCCCAACGAAGACGCGCAGAGCCTCGTGTTCAGCGACGCCAACCTCCTGTCCATCGACAAGTTCTCCGGCTTCGACCGTGTGGAAGGCGGCGGCCGCGCCAACGTGGCCCTGCAATACACCGCCCAGTTCAACCGCGGCGGCTACGTCAATGTGCTGTTCGGCCAGTCGTATCAGCTGTTCGGATTGAACTCATTCGCGGCTGCCGACAACACCAATACGGGCATCGAGAGCGGTCTCGACACGAAGGCGTCCGACTACGTGGCGCGGCTCACCTTCCAGCCGACCACCAGCTACGCCTTCATCTCGCGCTTCCGCCTCGACGAGCAGAGCTTCGACGTGCGCCGCGTCGAGTTCGAAGGCCGGATGAGCTTCGAGCGCTGGTCGTTGTCGACCATCTACGGCAACTACGACGCCCAGCCGGCCATCGGAATCCTCACGCGCCGCCAGGCCGTCCTCGGCACCGGCTCGGTCAAGCTCACGCAGAACTGGAGCCTGTTCGCCGGCCTGCGCTACGACATCGAAGCCGAGCGCATCAACCAGACGAATGTCGGCCTCGGCTATATCGACGACTGCTTTGCCATCCGGGTGACCTACGCGACCAGCTATGGCTACACCGCGAATCCCCAGCCCATCCATACGGCCCTGCTGCAGATCAGCCTGCGGACGCTTGGCACCACGCGCTTTTCGCAGCGCGTCGACGGGCTAGCCGGCGTCTCGGGCTTGCCCGAATCTTCGAGCGGGCTGCATTTCTAGCCGGGGCCGGCGCGGCCGGGCTGATTAACGCCACTTTTTGTCCCAATAGAGCGGTGCTACGAATCACCCCCGGCGCGACATGCAGAACGGCGTCATGGCAGGACGAATACTGGACCGGATTGGGCGGTACCTCGCGGCGGCAGCCTTGGTCTTGGCCGCCGCGACCGCGACGCAGTGGCCGGCCGCCGCCCAGCAGGTGGTCGCCGTAGTCAACGGCGATCCGATCACGGCGATCGACATCACCCAGCGCACCAAGCTGATCCAGATCTCCACCCACCGGGTTCCTGGCCGTCAGGAGGTGCTCGACGAGCTGATCGACGAGAAACTGAAGCTGCAGGACGCCAAGCGCTGGAAGCTGGAAATCACCGACTCCGAGGTCAACACGGCATTCAACAGCATCGCCCAGCGCGCCAACAGCACCCCGGACAAGTTCGGTCAGGCGCTCGCCGGGCAGGGAGTCTCGGTCGACGCGGTGAAGACCAGGCTCAAGGCCGATCTCGGCTGGTCGCAGATCATTCGCGGCAAGTTCCAATCAATCATGAACATCCGCGAACGCGACATCCTCGATACGCTGAATACCGCACGCAAGGACGACCAGCGCCCGGTCGGCTACGAATATACGCTGCGGCCGATCCTTCTGATCGTGCCCCGCGGCTCGTCCGAGGAGGTGATCGCGGCACGCCGGCGCGAAGCCGAGGGGCTGCGCAACAGGTTCCAGGGTTGCGACGAGGGCATCCGCCTGGCGCGCGGGCTGCGCGACGTCGCGGTGCGCGATCCGGTGATCCGCACCTCCGGCGATCTGACCGCGCAAATGCGCGAGATCCTCGACAATACGCCGGAAGGCCGCCTCACGGCGCCCGAAACCACCCGGCAGGGAATCGAGGTGTTCGCGCTGTGCGGCAAGCGGACGACGACCAGCGAATTGCCGGGCAAGCGCGAGGCGCGCGAAAAGATCCTGCAGGAGCGCTTCGTGGAACAGGGCAAGCGCTATTTGAAGGAGCTGCGATCCCGCGCGATGATCGAATATCGCTGATGTCACGTCCCCTGGCGCTGACCATCGGAGAGCCCGCTGGCATCGGACCCGACATCGCGCTCGCCGCCTGGCAGCGCCGCCGCGATTTGTCCCTGCCCCCCTTCTATCTGCTGGCCGACCCGGAGTTCGTTCGCCGCCGTGCCGCCCGGCTGGGACTCGATATCCCGGTCGCTGCGGTGGAGCCGCGCGCCGCAGCGGCAAGCTTTGCGACTGCGCTTCCGGTAGTGCCCATCGACGTCGACACGGCGGCGCAGCCGGGACGGCCCGATGCCTCCAGCGCGCCCGCCGCCATCGGGGCGATCCGCCGCGCCGTCGCCGACGTGCTCGGCGGGGCGGCGTGCGCAGTCGTCACCAACCCGGTCGCCAAGCACGTGCTCTATCGCTCCGGCTTTGCCGAGCCCGGCCATACGGAATTTCTGGCCACGCTGGTGGAGGAGATGACCGGCAGGTCGGCGCATCCGGTCATGATGCTGTGGTCGCCCGAGCTGGCGGTGGTCCCGGTGACCATCCATCTGCCGCTGGCGCAAGTGCCGGCGCGGCTGAGCACGGAGCTGATCGTCGAGACCGGGCAAATCGTCGCGCGCGATCTCGAGCGCCGCTTCGGCATCGCGCGCCCGCGCCTGGCCATTGCCGGTCTCAATCCCCACGCCGGAGAAGAAGGCGCCCTCGGCGAGGAGGACAGCACCATCGTGGCGCCGGCGGTCGAGCGCCTGCGCGCAGCCGGGATCGACGCGCAGGGGCCGCGGCCGGCCGACACCATGTTCCACGCGCCGGCGCGCGCCGGCTACGATGCCGCCCTGTGCATGTACCACGATCAGGCCCTGATCCCGATCAAGACGCTGGCCTTCGATCACGCCGTCAACGTGACGCTCGGGCTGCCGCTGGTGCGCACGTCGCCCGATCACGGCACGGCGTTCGACATCGCCGGTACTGGCCGCGCCGACCCGTCGAGCCTGATTGCGGCGATCCGCCTCGCGGCCCGGTTGGCGGCCCCGGCTGAGGCCGCCGTTGCCCGGCCATGAGCCCGATCGATGACCTTCCGCCCCTGCGCGAGGTCATCAGCCGCCACGGCCTCATGGCGCGCAAATCGCTCGGCCAGAATTTTCTGCTCGATCTCAACCTGACCGCCCGCATCGCCCGCGCCGCCGGACCGCTGGACGATGCCTGCGTGGTCGAGATCGGGCCCGGCCCCGGAGGCCTGACGCGCGCGCTCCTCGCGGCGGGCGCACGCCGGGTCGTCGCCATCGAGCGCGATCCGCGCTGTCTCGCGGCGCTGGCGGAGATTGCCGCGCGTTACCCGGACCGGCTGACGGTAATCGAGGGCGACGCGCTGGAGGTCGATGCGAGCGCCTACATGACCGGAGCGCCGGCGCGCATCGTCGCCAACCTGCCCTACAACGTGGCGACGCCGCTGCTCGTCGCCTGGCTCGGCGCCGAACCGTGGCCGCCGTGGTACGATGCGATGGTCCTCATGTTCCAGCGTGAGGTCGCCGAGCGGATCGTCGCCGCGCCGGGATCCAAGAGCTATGGCCGGCTGTCCGTGCTGGCCGGCTGGCGCACCGAGGCCCGCATCCTGTTCGACGTGCCGGCGGCCGCGTTCGTGCCGCGCCCCAAGGTGACGTCGTCGGTGGTGCGGCTCGAGCCGCGGCCAACGCCGCTTGCCTGCGACCGCCGCGCGCTCGAGCGCGTGACGCAAGCCGCCTTCGGCCAGCGGCGAAAAATGCTGCGCCAGAGCCTCAAGACGCTGGGCATGGATCCGGCGTCCCTGCTCGCAGCCGCCGGCCTCGACCCGACCGCACGCGCCGAGGACGTGCCGGTCGAGGGATTCGTCATGATGGCAAAGGCGTTGGCAGATCTCGCGGCAGCCTAAAGTCCCGCCTGTAACGCGCGCACGAAATCGGACAATCCCGTCTGCCGCGCCCGCTTGAGCCGCTCGGCGGACAGAATGGCGCACACGTCGTCGAAGGCGCGGACGATGTCGCGGTTGATGATGACGTAGTCGTATTCGGCCCAATGGCTCATCTCGCCGGAGGCTTTGGACATGCGCCCGCGAATGACGTCGTCGCTGTCCTGCGCCCGCGCCTTGAGCCGCCGCTCGAGCTCGGTCACCGACGGCGGCAATACGAACACGCTGACGAGATCGCCCGCAGCATGATCGCGCAATTGCTGCGTTCCTTGCCAGTCGACGTCGAACATTACGTCGCGGCCGGCCGCCAGTGCCGCCTCTACCGGCGCGCGCGGCGTTCCGTAGCAATGATCGAACACCCGGGCCGACTCGAGCAGATCACCGTTGCGCACCATGGCGTCGAAGCGCGCCTGATCGATGAAATGATAGTCGCGGCCGTCAACCTCGCCGCTCCGTTTCGGCCGCGTGGTGACCGAGACCGAGAGCTCGACCCGAGGATCCGTCTCGAGCAGCCGGCGCGAGAGCGTGGTCTTGCCGGCGCCCGACGGCGAGGACAGCACCAGCATGATGCCGCGGCGGGCAACATTGTCTGCTTGCCGTGGCGCCTCCGCCATCCGTCACTCCAGGTTCTGCACCTGCTCGCGAAACTGCTCGACCACGGTTTTCAGCTCGAGGCCGATATTCGTGAGCTCCACGTCGTTGGATTTGGCGCACAGCGTGTTGACTTCGCGGTTGAGCTCCTGCGCCAGGAAATCGAGGCGCCGCCCGATCGACCCACCGGTCGCGAGCAGACCGCGCGCCTGCGCCACGTGCGAGGCGAGCCGATCGAGCTCTTCGCGCACGTCGGCCTTGGACGCCATCAGGATCGCCTCCTGGTGGAGGCGGTCGGGATCGAAGCGGTCGGACGCATCGAGCAGCAGCGACACCTGCTCGGCCAGCCGCGCCTTGATCGCCTCGGGGCGGCGGCCGGGCGCCGCTTCGGCGCGCCGAGACAGGTCCGCGATTGCGTCCAGACGCGACGTCAGCACGCGGCCGAGGGCATCGCCCTCACGCCGCCGCATCTCTGAGAGGCCGGCCACCGCGGTGTTGAAGCCGGCCATGATCGCGGCCTCGGCCACGCGCCGGTCCTCCTCGCTCTCGTCCGGCTCGCTCACCTCGATGATGCCGCGCAGCGCCAGGATGCCGTCGAGGCTCGGCGGCGCCGCGCGCACGCGTTGGCCGATCTCCTCGATGGCGGCGAGGACGGCGGCAAGCACCGGCTCGTTGACGCGTACCGCCGGCGCAACGCCCTCGCGGCTGACCGAAAGGTTGGCGTAGACGGTCCCGCGCGTGAGCGTTTCGCCGGCACGGTTGCGCGCCGGGATCTCGATCGAATCCCAGCCCGGCGGCAGCCGCAGCCGCAGCTCCAGCCCCTTGGCGTTGACCGATTTCAGCTCCCAGGCCCAGACATAGGTTCCCGCCACGCCGTCGGCGCGCGCAAAGCCGGTCATGCTCGACAGCGCCATCTTGAGTGGACTCGGGTGAATTGGGTGAAGATCGCGCGACCTTCAAGCGGGCCGTGCAGCGAACTTAACGGGACCGTGTCGCGCTCACAAGATCACTGCCGGGTCCCGCCTGGCCCCTGCGGACCCTGGGCGCCCTGGGCCTTGGACTTGGCGGCTGGCGGGCGCGCGGGCGGGGGCGAGGTCGGCGCTGCCTGCGCCGGCGGGGTTGCCGGAGCCGCGGCTCCGCCGGGCGCGAACGCGCTGGCCGCGTTCCCCGGGCCGGCGTCCACCGGCGGCTTCGCGGGATCCCGCTGCTGCTGCTCGATCAGGCGCAGGCGCGCGACATTGCGCTGGTGCTGCTCGAGATTTTCGGCAAAGGCATGGGCGCCGGTTCCATCGGCCACGAAGTAGATCTCGCGCGTGCGCGACGGATTGGCGGCCGCCTCGAGCGCGGCACGGCCGGGGTTGGCGATCGGCCCGGGCGGCAGGCCGCTGATCACATACGTATTATAGGGTGTCGGCTGGTCGATCTCGCTGCGCATGATCGGGCGGCCGAGCGTGCCCTTGCCGCCGACCAGGCCGTAGATGATGGTCGGATCGGACTGAAGCCGCATCTTCTGCTTGAGCCGGTTGACGAACACGGCCGAGACGCGGCTGCGCTCGTCGGCGCGGCCGGTTTCCTTCTCGATGATCGAGGCCAGCACGACGAGCTGTTCCGGCGTATGCAGCGGGAGATCGGGCGAGCGCCGCTCCCACGCGTCCTGGAGCGCCCGCCGCTGTGCCTGCTGCATGCGCTGGATGACCTGCTCGCGTGTGGTGCCGCGCGTGAACCGATAGGTCTCTGGCAGCAGGGTTCCTTCCTTGGGGATTTCCTTGACGGGTCCGCTCAGGACGTCCTGCTCCAGCACCCGCGCCACGATCTGCTCCGAGGTCAGGCCCTCGGGGATCGTCACCTGATGCTGGATCACCTTGCCTTCGATCAGGGTGTCGACGACGTCGCGCAGGCTCGCCTGGCGGTGAAACAGGTACTCGCCGAACTTCAACTGATCGCGCGCCTTCAGCGCGAGCACGCCGCCCATGAACACCCATGGCTGATCGATGACGCCCTCGCGCTGGAGCAGCTCGGCAATGTCCTTGATGCCGAGCTTGGCCGGGATGTTGACGACACGGTCGGCCTCGAGCGGTCCCGGGGACTCGAAACGATTCTTGCCGACGACGAGGCCGAGCCCGGTCACGAGAGCGACAAGCAGGACGATCGTAATGACGGCATTGCCGACGATGACGACCGGATGGCGCGCGCGGCGCGACGGACGCGAGGGCTGCGACATGCGTTCAGGCTCGAGCGCCGCACGCGGACTACGCGGAGCAATACGCGAAGCGCCAGAGTTCCCGGCCTCCGGTGTCTCGTTCAAACGCATCGTCCTTTTGTTCCACCAACTGCGGACAGCACCCCCGCCACTGTCGATTTTCCCTTCCCCGCAAACAGGTTAGGCCCAAATATGGCGAAAGGGCGACGGGCACGGCGGCGGCCAAAGGAGCATATCAGGATGGGAGCCGGCGGAACACCAGGGACGCGTTGGTGCCGCCGAAGCCGAACGAGTTGGACAGAACCACGTCGATGTCGCGTTTGTGCGCCTTGTGCGGCACCAGATCGAGCGGCGTCTCCACCGACGGGTTGTCGAGGTTGATGGTCGGCGGCGCCACTCTGTCGCGGATGGCCAGCACGGAAAAAATCGCCTCGACGGCGCCAGCGGCGCCGAGCAGATGACCGATCGACGATTTCGTCGACGACATGGAGATGCGGCCGGCGGCATTGCCGACCACGCGCTCGACCGCCTTCACCTCGATCTCGTCGCCCAGCGGCGTGGAGGTGCCGTGGGCATTGATGTAGTCGATGGAGGCGGCCGGAACGCCGGCGCGACGGATCGCCGCCGACATGCAGCGATAAGCGCCGTCACCGTCGGACGCCGGCGCCGTGATGTGGAACGCATCGCCGGAGAGGCCATAGCCTATGAGCTCGGCATAGATGCGCGCGCCGCGGCGCCTGGCGTGCTCGTATTCCTCGAGCACGACGCAACCCGCGCCCTCCCCCATGACAAAGCCGTCGCGATCGCGGTCGTAGGGCCGCGAGGCCTTCTCCGGCGTGTCGTTGAAGGCGGTCGACAGCGCACGGCACGCCGAGAACCCGGCCATGGAAATGCGGTTGACGGGAGATTCGGCGCCGCCCGCCACCATCACGTCGGCATCGCCGAGCGCGATCAGCCGGCCGGCATCCCCGATCGCATGCGCGCCGGTGGAGCACGCGGTGACCACCGCGTGATTTGGCCCTTTCAGCCCGAACTCGATGGACACGTAGCCGGCCGCAAGATTGATCAGGCGGCCAGGCACGAAGAACGGCGACACCCGCCGCGGACCGCGCTCCTTCAGCACGACCGCGGTTTCCGCGATGCCTTCGATGCCGCCGATGCCGGAGCCGATGAGGACGCCGGTCGCGGCCTGGTCGTCGTCAGTGGCCGGCTTCCAGGCGGCGTCCTCGAGCGCCTGGCGGGCCGCGCACATGGCGTAGACAATGAAGTGATCGACTTTGCGCTGCTCCTTGGGCTCCATCCACTGGTCGGGATTGTATGTCCCGTCGGAACCGTCGCCGCGGGGAATCGTGCAGGCGATCTTGGCCGGGATGTCGGACACGTCGAACGTGTCGATGCGGCGCGCGCCGCTCTCGCCGGCGAGCAGGCGCCGCCACGTCACGTCGACGCCGCACCCAAGCGGCGTCACCATGCCGAGCCCCGTGACGACCACACGCCTCATGTCCGGCTCCTAGCGTCCTGTTCCACGCAGACAGGCGCTCGGCCGCGAATGCCTGCCCGGTCGGACCGTGTCCGGTCCGATCGCCCCCACCCCCCGTTTGGATGAATTCTCACAGACGTCTCGGGGTTCGTGCCAGAGCGAGATGACTTTCTTCGAATCGTCATCTCAATCCGGGCGTCCGCGTCGCGATTGCCGAGCGCTGCTGTGCCGGCGCGACGGAGCTCAACTCTTTGCGTTCTTTTCCAGGAATTTGACGGCATCACCCACCGTCAGGATCGTCTCGGCGGCATCGTCCGGAATCTCGCAGCCGAACTCTTCCTCGAAGGCCATGACCAACTCGACGGTGTCGAGGCTGTCGGCCCCGAGATCGTCGATGAAACTGGCGTTTTCGGTGACCTTGTCAGGCTCGACGCCCAGATGTTCCACGACGATCTTCTTCACCCGTTCGGCAATGTCACTCATGCTCCCAACCTCGCACGTTTCGCAAAATGGCTCGGTCGACCGCGCGACTTCGAACCCCGATCACTAAAGTCAAGTCGTGGTTGACACGGGCAGGCCGCACCCATTGTACGCGGGTCGCACATGAGTCAATGCCCCGCCCACTTTCAGAGGCCCAGCCCGGTTATCATACTTCACCGGGCTTGGCCAGCACGACAACACCCCTCCGGCTGGCCGCGTCGGTCGGGAATTTCTGCGTCAGATCATGGCCATTCCGCCGTTCACGTGCAGCGTATGGCCGGTGACATAGGCGGCCTCCGCCGAGGCCAGGAAGACGACCGCTGCGGCGATCTCGGCGACCGTCCCGAGCCGGCCGGCCGGCACCGCGGCGAGCAGCGTGTCGCGCTGCTTGTCGGTCAGCGCCTGCGTCATGGCGGTCTCGATGAAGCCCGGCGCCACGCAGTTGACCGTCACGTGGCGCGAGGCGACCTCGCGGGCCAGCGCCTTGGTCATGCCGATCATGCCGGCCTTGGCGGCAGCGTAGTTCCCCTGGCCGGCATTGCCGGTCACGCCCACCACCGACGTGATGCCGATGATTCGCCCGTAGCGGCGCCGCATCATGCCGCGCACGGCGGTGCGCGCGAGGCGGAACCCGGCCGTCAGGTTGACGGCGATCACCTCATCCCACGCCTCGTCGCTCAGGCGCACGAAAATGTTGTCGCGGGTGATGCCGGCATTGTTGACCAGGATGTCGAGGGTCTCCATCGCCTCCTCGGCGCGCGGCACCAGGGTCTCGACGTCATCCTTGTCGGCCAGATTGCAGGGCAGGACGTGGACGCGCGCGCCGAGCTCGGCCGCGAGGCCGTCCAGCACCTCGCGCCGCGTGCCAGAGATGGCCACCGTCGCGCCCTGGCCATGCAGCGCACGGGCAATGGCACCGCCGATCCCACCGGTAGCGCCGGTCACGAGCGCAGTCTTGCCGGTCAGATCGAACATTCACCCCCTCCTGACGCCGATCACCGTGCAGCCGCCGCCTTGAACGCCGCAACATCTTCGGGCGTGCCGACCGGAATACCGGTCGCGCCGTCGGCAATGCGCTTGACCAAGCCGCTGAGCACCTTTCCGGCGCCGACTTCGTAGAAGGTCGTCACCCCCTGCGCCGCCATGAAGGCGACTGACTCGCGCCAGCGCACGGTTCCGGTGACCTGTGCGACCAGATTGTGCACGATCGCGGCCGGCTCGGTGATCGCAAATGCCAGCACATTGGCCACCAGCGGCACAACCGGCGACTGCACCGTGACGGCGTGCAGCGCCTCCGCCATGGCGTCGGCCGCGGGCTGCATCAGCGCGCAATGGAACGGGGCGGACACCGGCAGCATCATGGCGCGCTTGGCGCCCTTCGCCTTGGCAATCTCCACCGCACGCTCGACAGCGGCCTTGTCGCCCGACACCACCACCTGACCACCGCCATTGTCGTTGGCCGCCTGGCACACCTGCCCCTGAGCGGCTTCCGCCGCGATGGCGGCGGCCGGCTCGAACTCAAGCCCGAGCAGGGCCGCCATGGCGCCAGCGCCGACCGGCACCGCCTGCTGCATGGCGCGACCGCGGATGCGCAACAGCCGCGCCGCATCGGCCAGAGTGAACGACCCGGCGGCCGCCAGCGCCGAATATTCGCCGAGGGAATGACCCGCCACGAAGGCGGCATCTCGCTTGAGGTCGACGCCGGCCTCGCTTTCAAGGACGCGCATGGCGGCGAGCGAAACCGCCATCAGCGCCGGCTGCGCATTCTCGGTGAGCGTGAGGATCTCCGCCGGTCCCTCCCACATGATAGCGGTCAGCTTTTCGCCCAGCGCGGAATCGATCTCGTCGAAGACCTGGCGGGCGACCGGAAAGGTCTCGGCCAGCGCCTTGCCCATGGCGACGGTTTGACTCCCCTGGCCGGGGAACACGAAAGCGACCGTCATGTCGTGCCCTTCCGGGCCCGCGCCCCTGCAGCGGGCTCCGCCCGCGTGTCTAGCGTCCTGCCCCGGTCGCGGCCAGCCTTGTCTTTTCGCCGGGAGAGCCTATAAGTCGCTGCGCTCGGTCCCGGCCGGGGGCTGAACGGACGGCCGTTCGCACGGCAGGGCCTTTTCGGCCCGGCGTCCCGTGTCCCCGCATCTCGAGTGTTCGAGCCTTTCCGAAAGGCTCGAGTGGCTTGGCGCCGGACCGACGACACAAACGAGGAAAGGCGCTTTCATGCCGCTTTATGAACACGTGTACCTGGCGCGTCAGGACGTGACGACACAGCAGGTCGATGAGCTAACCGCCCAGTTCAAGGGAATCGTTGAACAGATGGGCGGCACCGTCGGCAAAACCGAGTACTGGGGCCTCAAGTCGCTCAGCTACCGCCTGCGCAAGAATCGCAAGGCGCATTTCACCCTCATGAACGTGGACGCGCCTGCGGCGGCGCTTGCCGAGATCGAACGGCAGGAGCGCCTCAACGAGGATGTCCTCCGCTACCTCACGGTGCGCGTCGACGAGCACGAGACCGGGCCCTCGGCCATGATGCGCAAGGCCGACCGGGACCGCGACCGCGAGGAGCGCCGCGGCGAGCGCCGTCGCGAGCGTGAGGGACGCGGGGGCAGCGACGAGTCCGAGACGACGGAGGAGTAAGGCCATGAGCTTCGCCCAGTTGCCGGCTCGCCGGCCGTTCTTCCGCCGCCGCAAGACCTGCCCGTTCTCCGGCGCGAACGCGCCCAAGATCGACTACAAGGATGTCAAGTTGCTGCAACGCTACGTGTCGGAGCGCGGCAAGATCGTTCCGAGCCGGATTACGGCCGTATCGGCGAAGAAGCAGCGTGAACTTGCCCGCGCCATCAAACGGGCGCGGTTCCTCGGCCTTCTGCCCTACCTGATCGGCTGATCAGAAGGCGGCACACGGACGACGAATAGGCTTTATTCGTCGTCAGGTTGGGGCGGACTTCCAAGATCCGTCTCTAACCGCTCCACGAGCGGGACAGCGTATGGTGCAGATCGTACTCATCGGCATGGGAGCGGGCGCGGCGGCAGCGCTGCTGGTCGCGTCGCTGGTTTCCGGCTCGGGCCTCGCGCTCGTGCTGGTGTCGCTTGCGCCGCTGCCGATCCTGATTGCCGCCATCGGATGGAGTCACTGGGCCGGGCTGGTTGCCGCCCTCACCGGCGCCACGGTGCTGGCGGTGGCATTGGCCGGCATGCTGTTCATGCCGTTCCTGGTCGGCATCGGGCTGCCGGCTTGGTGGCTGAGCTATCTCGGGCTGCTCGCGCGTCCCGCGCCGGCGCTTCCGGCGCTGGCGCATCCCGGCGCAGCGGCGCCGCCCGGCGCGCAGGCGGCACCGGATGCCCTCGAGTGGTATCCGGTCGGGCGCCTGGTCGTATGGGCAGCGCTCCTCGCCACCGCGGTGGTGACGGCCAGCCTCATCAACATCGGTCTGGATGCCGAAAGCATTCGCGCCGGGCTCAAACGCAGCCTGGAACAGATCATGCGCATTCAGATGGGAATCCCCGCCGATGCGCCGCTCGATATTCCCGGACTGGCGGACTCCCGGCGGCTGCTCGACGTCTTCGCCATCGTGTTCCCGCCGGCGGCCGCCGTGCTCGCCACCATCACCAATCTGGTCAATCTGTGGTTGGCGGCGCGGGTGGTCAAAATCTCCGGTCTGCTCAAGCGCCCGTGGCCGGACCTGGCGGCCATCAGCTTTCCGCCCGCCGTGACCGCGCTGCTGGGGGCGGCGATCGCCGGCAGCTTCGTGCCCGGCCTGATCGGGCTCATCGCCGGCGTGCTCGTCGCCACGATGCTCACGGCCTATGCGGTGCTCGGCTTCGCGGTGCTGCACAAGATCACCGGCGGCATGCTGGGCCGCGGATTCGTTCTTGCCGCCGCCTATGCGGCGGTGGGTGTGCTCGGCTGGCCGGTGCTGGTGATGACGCTGCTCGGCCTCGCCGACACGTTGCTGGACGTGCGCGGGCGCTTTGCCACCCGCCGCGGTCCCTCGGCGCACGACACGTAAGCTTATTCTTTGCAATGAACGGAGCCTGACAATGGAAGTGATTTTGCTCGAACGCGTCGCCAAGCTCGGCCAGATGGGCGAAGTGGTGCGCGTGAAGGACGGCTATGCGCGCAACTTTCTCCTGCCCAAGGGCAAGGCCCTGCGCGCCACCGCCGACAACAAGAAGCGCTTCGAGACCATGAAGACGCAGCTCGAAGCGCGCAATCTCGAGCTCAAGGGCGAAGCCGAGAAGATCGGCGCCAAGCTCGACGGTCAGACCCTCACGGTCCTGCGTCAGGCCTCCGAGACCGGGCAGCTCTACGGCTCGGTGTCGACGCGCGATCTGGCGCAGCTGCTCACCGACGGCGGCTTTTCCGTCAATCGCAACCAGATCCAGCTCAATGCTCCGATCAAGATGATCGGCATCCACAAGGTTCCGGTGGCGCTGCATCCCGAACTCGAGGTCACGATCACGGTCTACGTGGCCCGCAGCAGCGACGAAGCAGAACGGCTGGCGCGCGGCGAGGACGTGACCGTGCGGCGCGAGCAGGTCGAGGAGGAGAGCCCGGAAGCCGCGGCCGAAGCCATCTTCGAGAAGCCGGAAGCAGAAGCACGCCCGGAGGGCGAGGCGGAACCCAGCTAGCTCGGGATCGCGCCGACGCTACGGCAACGGCTCGACGAAGGACGGTTGGGCCGGGGTTGCGCGCGTGGAGCTCGCCGCGTCGGTCGCACCGGTGGCGGCCGGGGGCGGGCTCGCTTCGGTCGCACCGGTGGCGGCCAGGGGCGGGTTCGCTTCGGTCGCGGCCGGCGCGAGGTTCGGCACCGGCGGATATGCGGGCCCCTCCGCTGCCGGCGGATAGGCCGGTCCCTCCGGTGCCGGCGGCGGGGCCGGCTCCGCCTGGCCGGGATGGCGCGCTTTGCGCCGGCTCTGCCCATTGGCGGGACCCGGCGTATTGGCGGCGGGATCCGAAGGGCGGGCATGCCGCTCGCGCTTCTTGGCCGCAGGCGGCAGAGCCGCCGGTGCCGGCTGGGCTTCGGGCTGAACCGCGGACGGGATGGGCTCCGACGGGCGCACGATCCTGGTGCGATCCGGCGCCGGCACGGCAGGCTGCGCCTGCTGCGGTTGCGGCTGGGCGTGCGGCGGCTGGCCCTGCTTGGTGTCCTTCTGGCGCTCGGGGCGATCTTTCGGCCGGTCGGCGGGACCTGCCCCGGCACCCTGAAGGTACGCCGCCACGACATTCGCCGAGGCCGAACTACTGGTGTAGTGCTGGCGCAGGAAGCTCACCAGCGAACTGCCCGAGGTCTTGGCCAAACCCCGCGGCGAGCGGTGGCAGGCGGCGCAGTCCTGCGAGAACAGCTGGGGGCCGGTTTTTCCAGCGTCCAGGTCCTGCTGGCCGCGCGCGCCCGTCACCGCGAGCGCTGCCAACACGGCGATCAGGCATGGCCAGACAAGACGGACGCTAGGCACCGAGTGCCTCCTTCACCATGGGTCTTCGGGTCGCCCGTTGTGTAGCGTATTCTCTCGCCATTGTGTCCAATTTTAGCGGGGCGGTACCGCATTGCCGGAGTTGTCGGAGTTTGTTTTAATAATTATGTCGAAAACCTGTCGGCCCGCTGTGGAATCCTGCGGGCGTGGTGGCGTCGGTCCCTGCTCGAAGCGTTCGCCTCAGCGCCGGTGCCGACGTACGGCGCCGACTTAATAGGAGGCGGCCATGGACCGGTTGCTTCAGCGTCTTTTCAACAGGTTGATCCGCCACGGAACAGTGCACGTCACGACAGCGGCGGGAGCCACATTCACCCTCGGCGATGGGAGCGGCCAACCCATCGCGGTTCGCTTCAAGACCGCCCGCGCCCAGTTGGCCGTCCTGCTCGATCCCGAGTTCAAGCTGGGCGAAGCCTACATGGACGGCACTTTTGTCGTCGAACAGGGGTCGATCGCCGAACTCCTCGCCCTGGTCCTGTCGCAGGACCAGCCCCCTCCCGGCTGGGCACGGCCGCAATGGCTGGCTCGCTACATCCGGCGACGGCTGCAGCAGTTCAATCCGCGCGCCCGAGCGCGCAAGAACGCCGCCCACCATTACGATCTCGATAGCCGACTCTATTCCTTGTTCCTCGATGCCGACCGGCAGTACAGCTGCGCCTATTTCGAGACGCCGGACCTCTCGCTCGATGACGCGCAACTCGCCAAGAAGCGGCACCTCGCCGCCAAGCTCCTGATCCAGCCGCACGCCCGCGTCCTCGACATCGGGTCGGGCTGGGGCGGCCTCGCCCTCTATCTCGCCGAAACCGGCGCCGCGCATGTGACCGGCGTAACCCTGTCGGAGGAGCAGTTCAGGGCGTCGCAGGCCCGCGCCGAAGAAAAGGACATGACCAGCAAAGTCGAGTTCCGGCTGCAGGACTACCGCGACCTCGACAACCGCTACGACCGTATCGTCTCGGTGGGCATGTTCGAGCACGTCGGCGTCAACCATTATGACGCATTCTTTGGCAAGTGCGCCGAACTGCTCGCGGACGACGGCGTCATGCTGCTCCACTCGATCGGGCGGTCGGAAGGGCCGAACGCCACGAATCCGTTCATCGCCAAGTATATTTTCCCCGGCGGCTATATTCCGGCGCTGTCGGAAGTGCTGGCGGCGGTCGAACGCGCCGGCCTGCTGGCGACCGACATCGAGGTCCTGCGCCTGCACTATGCCGAGACGCTGAAGGCTTGGCGCGCCCGCTTCCTCGCGCATCGCGAGCAGGTCGAGCGGCTCTACGACCAGCGCTTCCTCAGGATGTGGGAGTTCTATCTCGCAGCGTCGGAGATGTCCTTCCGCCACTCCGGCCTGATGGTAATGCAACTGCAACTGGCCAAGCGTGAGGGCGCGGTGCCGATCACGCGCGACTACATCGCGCGCGAGGAAGCCAGGCTGCGCGTGCTCGAAGGCGGCACCCGTCCGCCGCTGCGGCTCGCCGGCGAATAGGTCCTTCTCCGGATGGTCTGGTTCCCGCGCGATTCCTTATTTGCGCAAAACGTGTCAATCAGAATCTGATCAGCGGCCGCGATTCGGCTGCGTGGGTGTGAATCAATCTGGATAGCGGGACGAAACTTTCGTTCCGGCCGGACGGGACACGCCCACCCGCTCCCGGCGTGCTACGTCGCGAGCCGGAGGCATCAATGGCATTGCAGGACGCGACGGCGCGCAAGCTGCCGTCGGACACCACGCCGCTCTATCGGGCTGCTCCGCACAATATCGAGGCGGAGCAGGCCCTGCTGGGCGCCGTCCTGGTCAACAACGAGGCTTTCTACCGCGTCTCGGACTTTCTCGAGCCGGGCCATTTCTTCGAGCCGCTGCACCAGAAAATCTTCGAGCTCAGCGGCAGCCTGATCCGCGCCGGCAAGGTTGCCACGCCGGTCACGCTGAAAACATTCCTGCCCGCCGATCTCGACGTAGCCGGGCTCACCGTCAGCCAATACCTGGCGCGGCTGGCCGCCGAGGCCACGACCGTGATCAACGCCGCCGACTACGGGCACACGATCTACGATCTCGCCATCCGGCGATCGCTGATCGTGATCGGCGAGGACATGGTCAATGTCGCCTATGACGCGCCGGTCGATTTCGCGCCGCAGACGCAGATCGAGGACGCCGAGCGGCGGCTCTACGAGCTTGCCGAGACGGGAAAATACGACAGCGGGTTTCAGCGCTTCGCGGCGGCTCTGACCACCGCCGTCGACATGGCGGCGCGCGCCTACCAGCGCGACGGCAAGCTGTCGGGGCTGGCCACCGGCCTGACCGATCTCGACCGCATGATGGGCGGCCTGCAGGCGTCCGACCTCGTGATCCTTGCCGGACGCCCCGGCATGGGCAAGACGGCGCTCGCCACCAACATCGCCTACAATATCGCGAAGCACTGGCACGGCGAGGTGCGCAGCGACGGCCGCACCTACACGATTGACGGCGGCATCATCGGCTTCTTCTCGCTCGAAATGTCGGCCGAACAGCTCGCCACCCGCATCATCTCCGAGCAAACCGGCATTCCGTCGTACCGCATCCGCCGCGGCGAGATCGATCCGTCCGATTTCGACCGTATCGCCGAGTGCGCGCGCGAAATGGAATCGATGCCGCTGTTCATCGACGAGACCGGCGGCCTGTCTATTGCCCAGCTCGCCGCCCGCGCCCGCCGGCTCAAGCGCCAGCGCGGGCTCGACATGATCGTGATCGACTACATCCAGCTCCTGTCCGGCTCGACGCGCCGGTCGCTGGAGGGACGCGTGCAGGAGATCACCGAGATCACCACCAGCCTCAAGGCGCTGGCCAAGGAGCTCAACGTGCCGATCGTGGCGCTGTCGCAGCTCTCACGCCAGGTGGAAAACCGCGACGACAAGCGGCCACAGCTGTCCGATCTCCGCGAATCGGGCTCGATCGAGCAGGATGCCGACGTGGTGATGTTCGTGTTCCGCGAGGAGTACTATCTGAAGAACCGCGAGCCACGCGCCGGAACCGAAGAGCATTTCAAGTGGCAGGCCGACATGGAGGCGGTGCATGGCAAAGCCGAGGTCATCATCGGCAAGCAGCGCCACGGCCCGACCGGCACGGTGCAGCTGCAGTTCAAGGCCGACGTGACGCGTTTCGCCAATCTCGCCGAGGACGAGCGGCTGCCCGAGGTGCCGTTCGGCCGGTGATGCCACGCGCGGGGGGGGCATGCGCGCCGATCATCGATCTTCTGGGGATTGCCCGCTTGCTCATGCCCAGGTCACCCGCCTGCCGCAGCGCCCGGCTTGCCGCCGGCGGGCAACCCGTTGATGATCGCCCGCCGTGAACGCGCATCCTGAGCCTGGCGAAGCAGGCGGCATTCTCACGATCGATCTGGTGGGGCTCGCCGCCAATTGGCGTGAGCTTGCCCGGCGTGCTGCGCCGGCGCAGTGCGCCGCCGTGGTCAAGGCCGATGCCTATGGCTGCGGCCTCGAGCCGGTGACGGCGGCGCTCGCCAAGGCCGGGTGCGAGACGTTCTTCGTAGCGCACCTGGACGAAGGCCGGCGAGCGCGCGCGGTGGCGCCGCGCGCCACGATCTACGTGTTGAACGGGCTCCTCCCCGGCCTGGCTTCGGCTTACGCGGGGTGCAATCTGCATCCGGTCATCGGCAGCCTCGCCGAGCTCGCCGAGTGGAAGGCGTTCGTGGCGACGACCGCGTGGCACGGCGGAGCGGCGCTGCACGTCGACACCGGCATGAACCGGCTGGGGCTGAGCTTCGATGAGGCCGCGTGGCTGGCACGGCAGCCGCAGGCCGAGCGCGGCGAGCTTGTGTTGCTGATGAGCCATCTGGCGTGCGCGGAGACGCCCGACCATCCGCTCAATGCCCGGCAGATTGCCGCCTTCGGCGAACTGCGCGCCATGTATCCGGGCATGCCGGCGTCGCTCGCCAACTCCTCCGGCATCTTCCTCGGGCCCGACGCGCACCACGACATGGTCCGCCCCGGCGTGGCGCTGTACGGCGGCAATCCGACGCCGCTGCACATCAATCCCATGGGCCCGGTGGTCCGGCTGCAGGCACGCGTCCTGCAGATCCGCACCGTCGCTGCGGGCGAAACCGTCGGCTACACCGCGGCCTGGACGGCCAGCCGCGCGAGCCGCATCGCGGTCCTTTCGCTTGGCTACGGCGACGGCATCCTGCGCGCGGCGAGCGCGCGCGACCACGAGCCCGGCGGCGAGGCGATCGTGGCGGGACGCCCCTGCCCGTTCGCCGGCGTCATCTCGATGGATCTCCTGGCCGTCGACGTGACGCATCTGCCGGAGGACCTACCGCGGCGCGGCGACCTCGTGACGTTGCTGGGCGAGGAGATCAGCGTCGACGACCTGGCTTCGCACGCCGGCACCATCAGCTATGAGATGCTGACCAGCCTCGGCCGGCGCTACGCCAGGATTTACAAGGACGGCCGCTGACATCACGTGTTGATTGTGCGCGCTGGTCTGCACAATCTGCATTTCAATGTTCGCGCCAAACGCGATAAAATCCACGCAGCGACCGGCCGATTGGCCAGCGCCAATGAGATGGTGGGGGAGGAAGGCATGAAGAGGCATCTGGCCGAACAATTGCTGACGCTTGCGCTCGTCGCCGCCGGCGGGCCCGCCCTGGCGCACCATTCGTTTGCAATGTTCGATCAGGACAATCCGACCGAGCTGGAAGGCTTGGTCGTGGAGTTCAAGTTCACCAACCCGCACACGTTCATCCTGCTCCAGGTCAAGCAGAAAGAGGGCGAGCCCACGACCTGGAACCTGGAGGGCGGCAGTCCGAGCGCCCTGGTGCGCGACGGATGGTCGAGCAAGACCATCAAGCCCGGCGATGAGCTCAAGATGACGATCTGGCCATTGCGCAGCGGCGCGCCGGGCGGCGCCTGGAACGTGAACCAGATCAACTTTCGCGACGGCAGACCGGTCGTCGACCGGGCCAAGAACGACTGACCGATCGCAGCCGCTGGAGGGTTGTTGATGCTTCGCCGAAGCTCGATCGGGTCGGTAGCGATTGCCGTGGCCCTGGGCGCGGCCATGGCCGGCGCCAGGGCACACGACGAAGCAAAATATCCCGACTGGAAGGGCCAGTGGGTCCGCATGGGCGGCATTCAATGGGACCCGAGCAAGCCTCTGGGCCGCGCCGAGCTGGCGCCGCTCACGCCGGAATATCAGGCGATCTTCGAGGCCGGCCTGGCGAGCCAAGCGGCAGGCGGACAAGGCAATGATCCGACCTACACCTGCATCCCACCCGGCATGCCGCGGGCCATGACGGTGGTCTATCCGATGGAAATCGTGGTCATGCCCGAGACCACCTACATCATGATCGAATACGCCAACCAGCTGCGGCGCATCTACACCGACGGGCGCGACTGGCCGGAGGCCTTGGAGCCGTCCTTCGCCGGCTATTCGATCGGCAAATGGGAAGACGAGGACCAGGACGGCCGCTACGACGCGCTCCTCATCGAGACCCGCGGCATGAAGGGCCCGCGCACCTTCGATGCCAGCGGCATTCCGCTGCACAAGGACAACCAGACGATCGTCAAGGAGCGGATCTATCTCGACAAGGCCAATCCCAACATCCTGCACGCCGAGGTCACGACCACCGACAATGCGCTGACTCGGCCGTGGACCGTGATCAAGAACTACCGGCGCGAGCGCAAGCCGATCTGGTTCGAGTATGTCTGCGCCGAGGGCAACCATCACGTCGCGATCGGCAAGGAGAACTACTACATCAGCCAGGACGGCTACCTGATGCCCACCCGGAAGAATCAACCGGCTCCCGACCTGAAATATTTCAATCAGGCGCGACAATAACGGCGAGCGGAGGATGCCTGACGCAGGTGCGAACTGACAACGGGACCGTGGGCCGCCTCTCATTCTGCTCACCCGTCGTCAGAGTTGGAGGACAGTCATGCTTCACCGAAGCCTGATCGGTTCGCTTGCGGCTGCGGCCGCGATGGCCCTGGCCATGACCGGCACGCGGGCAGACGACGAGTTGAAGTATCCCGATTGGAGCGGCCAATGGTCGAGGACCGGCGGCATTCAGTGGGACACGAGCAAGCCCCTGGGACGCGGCCAGCAGGCGCCGCTGACGCCCGAGTATCAGGCCATGTTCGAGGCCAGCCTGGCCGATCAGGCCAGCGGCGGACAGGGCAACGATCTGAGATACACGTGCCTGCCGCCCGGCATGCCGCGGATCATGAGCGTCATCTTCCCGATGGAGTTCATCATCCTGCCGAACACCACCTACATCCTGTTCGAAAACAACATGCCGCGCCGGATCTACACCGACGGACGCGACTGGCCGAAAAATCTCGAGCCCGCCTTCTCGGGCTACTCGATCGGCACATGGCTGGATGAGGACGGAGACGGCCGCTACGACGTCCTCGACGTCGAGACGCGCAGCATGAAGGGGCCGCGCGCGTATGAAGCCAGCGGGCTTCCGTTGCACAGCGACAACCAGACGATCGTCAAGGAGCGGATCTACCTCGACAAGGCCAACCGGGACATCCTGCACGACGACATCACGACGATCGACAATGCGTTGACCCGCCCCTGGACGGTGGCGAAGAAATTTCGCCGCACGCGCGATCCGGTCTGGTCCGACTACGACTGCAACGAGGGCAACCAGCACGTCGCCATCGGCAAGGAAAGCTATTTCCTCAGCGCCGAGGGTCTTTTGATGCCGACCAAGAAGAACCAGTCGCCGCCCGACCTGAGATATTTCAACCAGGCGCGGAAGTGAACCGGAGAGCGCAGTATCGGATGAAACGTTAGAGCCCACGTCGTGGCGGAGGCGACGGCCGCTCTCCCGGCCGTCGTCGCGGGAGGACAGGCATGCGTCGCATTTCGATCGGCTCGCTTGCCGCAGCGGTGATCATGGCGGCTGCCGGCGCGCACGCGTTCGATGACGCGAAATATCCCGACCTGAAGGGCCAGTGGACGCGCATCTCGCCGCCCGGCCAGCCGGCCTTCGATCCGAGCAAGCCGCGCGGCCGCGGACAACAGGCACCCCTGACGCCCGAATACCAGGCCGTGTTCGAGGCCAATCTGGCGGATCTGGCGGCCGGCGGAGAAGGCCTGTGGCCGGGCTATACGTGCCGCCCGCCCGGCATGCCGCCGCTGATGACCGCCTATGAACCCATGGAAATCATCGTCACGCCGGACACCACCTATATCCGGATCGATCACATCCACGACACCCATCGGCGGATTTTCACCGACGGACGCAACTGGCCGGTGGAGGTCGAGCCGGCCTACGCGGGCTACTCCATCGGCAGATGGGCGGAGCCCGATCAGACCGGCCGTTATGGGGTGCTCGAGATCGAAACGCGCCACATCAAGGGCCCGCGGGCGTTCGATGCCAGCGGCATTCCGTTGCACCGGGACAACAACACGGTCGTGAAGGAGCGGCTCTACCTCGACACGGCCGATCCAAACATCCTGCACGACGAAATCACCGTGATCGACAACGCGCTGACGCGTCCGTGGACGGTGACCAAGAACTACCGCCGCAGCCCCGATCCGCGACCGGTCTGGCCCGAGTACATCTGTGCCGAGAACAACGCCCATGTCCACATCGGCCAGGAGTCCTACTTCGTCAGCGCCGACGGTTACCTGATGCCGGCCAAGAAGGGTCAGGCGCCGCCGGATTTGCGGTATTTCAATCGCCGCGAAGGGGGCGCTGCGCAATCGAAGTGACGAATGGAGGCGACCAGCACGGTGCGCCCGCCACGTCGGGGAGGAACGTCATGCGTGAGCGAAGCTCGACCGGTCCGGTTGCGCTGGCAACGGCTGCGCTGGCAGCAGCGCTGACTATGGCGGCCGACGCTCGAGCGTTCGACGAAACGAAGTATCCCGCCTTGAAGGGCCAATGGGACCGGGTCGGCGCCCCGCGCTGGGCGGATCCGCGCACGGCCCCGCTGACCGACGAATATCGCGCCATTTTCGAGGCCAACCTGAAGGACCAAGCCGCAGGTGGACAGGGTACGGATCCGACCTATACCTGCCTCTCGCCGGGCATGCCACGGATCATGAACGTGTATGACCCGATGGAAATCGTCGTCACGCCCGATACCACCCACATCCTGATCCAGCATATCCACGACTCGCGCCGGATTTTCACCGACGGACGCGACTGGACGGAGGAGATCACGCCGACCTTCTCGGGCTACTCCATCGGCCAGTGGAGCGACGAGGACGGCGACGGCCGCTACGACGTTCTCATCATCGAAACGCGTCACATCAAGGGTCCGCGTTCCTTCGACAGCACGGGCCTGCCGCTTCACGAGGACAACGAGACCGTCGTCAAGGAGCGCGTCTACCTCGACAAGGCCGACCCAAATCTCCTGCACGACGACATCACGGTCATCGACCACGCCCTGACCCGCCCTTGGACCGTGAACAAGACCTACCGCCGCGCGAAGACTCCGCGGCCAGTGTGGAGCGAGGCCGTCTGCGCCGAGGGCAACCTCCATGTCGTCATCGGCAGCGAGAACTATTTTCTGAGCGCCGACGGACACCTGATGCCGACCAGGAAGAACCAGCCGCCGCCCGATTTGCGCTATTTCAACCAGGCGCGGAAGTGATGGCGGAGAGCACAGGATCACGCGAACGGGCGCGCTGCCCGCCGGGGTCACATCGCGCCAAGGCGTCGCCGGGGAGGAACGACAGATGCAGGCACTCGCCCAGTGGCTTGCCGCCACCCCTGCCAGCCGCGGGATTGCCGCAGCGCTCTGGCTCATTCCGGTGTTGCAGGCCATTCATATCCTGGCGATTGCGGCGGTCCTTTCCGCCGTCATGATGGTCGACCTGCGCATCCTGCAGGTGGCTGGCCGCTCGCAGACCATGGCGGAGACCGCCCGCCGCTTCGTGCCGTGGATCTGGGCGAGCCTCATCGTGC
>Ga0209466_1000012_pt1 | contig 42402 bp, 40 predicted proteins | sample PanSoiPlo30MoBio_FD_188323 | JGI IMG/M metagenome (GOLD analysis project Ga0209466, IMG submission 188323) | Tropical forest soil microbial communities from Panama analyzed to predict greenhouse gas emissions - Panama Soil Plot 30 MoBio (SPAdes)... | ecosystem: Environmental > Terrestrial > Soil...
CCGTAACGGCTGCGTCGAGAACGGCGCAAATCTGGTAATCATCTGCATCCTGGTCGCCATCGGACAAGAAGCGAGTTACTTTGTCGCAGGCGTTCTCGCAGGCTCGTCATATTCGTCGCAAACCTGCGATGGCGCGAATTGGCCCGCGGCGATGAACGAGGTGGTCTTCGCCACGTCCAGGGTCTTCGCATAGATCGTGATCGGCAGCGCGGGCCATTTGCGCCGCAACTCGCTGGCCACCGTCAGGCCGATCACGCCAGCGCCGAGGACCGCCACCGACGGACGCGCGCGGGTTCCGCGCATTTGCTTGATGACGGTCTCGACGTGGCCGCGGACCACACTTGCGCACCCCCAACTCAGCGTAATGCCGGCAGCGCTGTGTCCATAGTTGTGGATGAGGAACTTGGTTCCCTTCGCGGTATTGATCTCGTTGCGCGACAGGCAGACTCCCCCTGTTCGATGCGGTCTTACACCGGCGACGAACCGCGCCTTCTTCCTCAGCCGCGCGAAGTCGGGCGTGGGCAGTATCTCCCCGCGGCGCATGGTGCGATGCCATCCTCGGCAGGTTGCACGATGCTGCGCGTCAAGATCGCGGGCACCCACAACGAACCGGCAGCTGCTGCTCCCGCGCCTATAATCTGCCGTCGCGTTACCGTCATCATCCCTGAGCCGCAGCATCGTCAAACCGTGCCGGTCGATGGAACCGGGAGGTTCTCGGCAACGCGACCCGGCCCACGTTCTGTACATCCGCAGCCGTCAAATCGCCTGCGGCGCCTGGCCAACGAAGGCGTTGCGATCGCCGCTGCGCGGCCAGGCAAGGTGTCAGGTCTCCTGCTCCTGGAACACTTCCTCGCGCTTGGAGCGGATCGCCGGCAGCGCGACGATGAGGAGCAGCAGGAGCGCGGCGATCAACAGGCCGAGGCTGATCGGCCGTTGCACGAAGATCAGGGGATCGCCGCCCGAGATGCGCATGGCGCGCCGGAGGTTCTCCTCCATCAGCGGCCCGAGCACGAAGCCGAGGATCAGCGGCGCCGGCTCGCAGTCGAGCTTGTAGAACACGTAGCCGGCAACGCCGAAGAACGCCGCCAGCAGCACGGCCGCCGAGCTGTTGTTCACCGTGTAGACGCCGATGCCGCAGAACAGGAGGATCGCCAGATAGAGGAAGCGGTACGGCACTTTCAGGAGCTGCACCCACATGCCGATCAGCGGCAGGTTGATGATGACCAGCATGAGGTTGCCGATCCACATGGAGGCGATCATGCCCCAGAACAGGTTCGGCCGTTCCGCCATGATCTGCGGGCCCGGCTGGATGCCGTGGATCATCAAGGCGCCGATCATCAGCGCCATCACGGCGTTGCCCGGAATGCCGAGCGTCAGCATGGGAATGAAGGAGGTCTGCGCGCCGGCATTGTTGGCCGATTCCGGGCCGGCCACGCCCTCGACCGCGCCGCGGCCGAAGCGCGACGGATCCTTGGCCGACTTCTTTTCCAGCGCGTAGGCCGCGAACGAGCTCAAGGTGGCGCCTCCGCCGGGCAGCACGCCGAGCGCCGAGCCGAGCGCGGTGCCGCGCAGGGTCGCCGGCCAGGCGAGGCGAAAATCCTCGCGCGTCGGCCACAGCCGCGTGATCTTCTGCGTCATCACCGAGCGGTCCTGCTGCGACTGCGCCAGGTTGGTGATGATCTCGCCGACGCCGAACACGCCGATGGCGAGCGTGGCGACGTCGATCCCGTCGGTGAGCTCACGGATGCCGAAGGTGAAGCGCGTCCCCCCGGTGTTGCCGTCGGTGCCGACCAGGCCGACGAGCAGGCCGAGGATGATCATGGCCACCGCCTTGATCACCGAGCCGTGCGCGAGCACCACCGCCGCGATCAGGCCCAGCACCATGAGGGAAAAATATTCGGGCGAGCCGAACGACTGCCCCACCTTGGCGAGCGGCGGCGCGAAGGTGGCGATCAGCGCTGTGCTGATGCAGCCGGCAAAGAACGAGGCGAGCGCCGCCACCGCGAGCGCGGCGCCGGCGCGCCCCTGGCGCGCCATCTGGTGGCCGTCGATGCAGGTGACGACGGACGAGGTTTCACCCGGCAGGTTCACCAGGATGGCCGTGGTCGAGCCACCGTACTGCGCGCCGTAAAAAATGCCCGCCAGCATGATCAGGCCGGAGGTCGGCTCGAGCTTGAACGTCAGCGGCAGCAGCATGGCGATGGTGGCGATCGGGCCGATGCCGGGCAGCACGCCGATCAGCGTGCCGACCATGGCGCCGATGAAGGCGAAGGCGACATTGGCCGGCGTCAGGGCGACGCTGAAGCCGAGCGCGAGGTTGTGCAGAAGCTCCATCTACCACTCCGGCCAGACCGGGATCGTCAGGCCGAGCCCGAGGATGAAGATCGTCCACGAGAGCACGATCAGCACAGCGGCGGCGGCCAGGGTTTCGAGCGGTTTCAGGCCAGGTGCCGCCACGGCGCCCACCGCGGTCAGCAGCAGGATCGACAGCACCAGCCCCAGCGTCTCCAGCGCCAGCGCAAAGATGACCAGGCTGGCCGTGACGAAGACGAGCGCGCGCCAGCCCCACGACCCGGTCTGCTGCTCGGCCGCGTAGCGCGGATCGCGCGGATGCGCGCCGCGCGGGCGCGAGTCGCGCACGCCCTGAAACAGGATCAGGCAGCCCAGGGCGAGCAGGATCCAGCACAGCAGGCGGGGAACGTAGCCGGTGCCCATCCGCAGCGCGGTCCCGATCGGGTAATCGCGCGACAGCCACAGGCCGAGGATCGCGATGCCAATGAACATCAGCCCCGACAGCACGTGCTTGTGCGTCAGCGTCTGCCAGACCGGATGACGGGCGAGGCCGTGGTGGTCGTCGGCGGTCATGCGGCAGCTCGTATGCGCGGCGGTGCCGCATACTCCACCTCTCCCCGCGTGCGGGGAGAGGTCGGATTCCGAGCGGAACGGAGTGGAGCGAAGGAATCCGGGTGAGGGGGCGCTTCCGCGAGTCTGGGCTTGTGGAATCGCCCCCTCACCCGACTTGCGTCGCTGCGCAAGTGCTCCGCTCGCAAGTCGACCGCTCCCCGCAAGCGGGGCGAGATGGAGCAAGTGGCATGATCGGAATACACCCTGGCCACCCTACACTTTCGCCGGAATGACCGGCAACAGCAGATAGGACTCCTTGTCGCCGCCGGCGTGGATCGTGTTGGTGCCGGTGTTGTAGTCGGCGTGATAGTGCATGTAGGACTGGCTCCCGGTCCCGTCGCGCGGCTGGATGTCGAGCTGGATGCGGTGGCCTTTGCGGAACACCATGGACGTCGGCCAGATCTCCACCTGCACCTGCACGATCTCACCGGGCGCGAGCCAGAGCCGCCGCGTGTGCTTGTGGTAGGGGCGATACGGCAGCGACAGCTCTTCATCAAGCTCGCGGTGCGACACGCGCAGCCACCCCTTGGCCACCGGCACCGGCGTGCCCTGCTGCCCGGTCTCCAGCACCTCGTTGCCGTCGGGGTCGAAGTTGCGCAGCGTAAGGAACAGGTCCATGTCCTCGGTCTCGCTCGAAACCCAGAAGCTCGCGGCGAGCGGCCCGGTGATCTCGGTGTCGTGCGCGAGCGGCGGCGTGACGAGCGAAACGCCCATGCCGGGCTTGATGCCGCCGCCCATCACCTGCGACGAGGCGGCCGATGTCGAGCCCATGGAGCCGAGGCTGGTGGCCGCATAGGTGCATGAGCTCGTCCTGCGGGGATTTTGTTGCACCAGCGCGCCGGTGCGGCGCTCCGACGTCGTGTCCGACAGGTCGAAAAAGAATTTCGTCCATTGCGTACGCGCCAGCGGCCACTCGTGCTCGTGGCGCCACTCGATCTCGTCGCGGCCCTTGCGGATCGCGAGCTTCACCGGCGGCTCGCCCATGACCCCGTTGTCGATGCCCTTGAGCCAGTAGTCGAAGAAGCGGAGCTGATCGCGCCTCCCCTCCTCGGTGTAGAACGGATGCACGTGGGTGCCGGCCTGCATGCGCAGCTTCTTGTGCGGGCTGGCGGCGCGCATGAAGGCTTCGGTGTTGCCGCGCAGGTGCAGTGCCATGCCGGACCAGTTGCCGACCGTGAACAGCGGCACCGTGATCTTGTCCCACTGCGCCTGCGAGGCGCGGAAGGCGCCGCTGTCGAGATTGTTGTGCAGCCAGTGATACAGCGTGTTGGTCTGCCAGGCGTCGGGGATCTGGCGCGAGGCGCGGCCCACCGAGTGATGCATCATGTGCGCCACGAACCAGTTGGGCATGAACAGGCTCAGGATGCCGCCATGGAACAGGGCGTCGCGGTAGAGATCGGCAAAGCCTTCCCACGGGATGATCGCCTTCAATGACGGCGGCTGCAGGTTGGCGACGAACCACTGATTGATGGCGAAATAGGAAATGCCGGACAGCCCGACATTGCCGTTGCACCACGGCTGCGCCGCCGCCCATTCGATGGCGTCATAAAAGTCGACCGCCTCGGCGAGCGACCACGGCTCGCACTGACCGGGCGATTTGCCGCTGCCGCGCCCGTCGACGCGCACCGCCGCATAGCCCCTGGGGACCCACCATTCGGGGTTGACCGTCTCCCAGTTCATGTAAGCGTTGGGCTTCTCCTCGAGCGTGTCCGGCGGCACCCACAGCTTGTCCTTCTGATAGGGCCCGAGATTGAGGATGGCGGGACATCTTCCCGCCTCCGCCGGGCGGAACACGTCGGCCTTGAGCCGTGCGCCATCGCGCATCGGCACGTCGACATCCTTCTCGACCACGATGCCGGAGGCGCGGATCGCGGGCGCCGTTTCAATGTTCATGAGCTTGTGTCCATACGCCTGCCCGACTTTCGGCTGTCATCCCGGCCGAGCGAAGCGAGAGCCGGGATCCAAGTATCCCTGCCGAGCCCATTTCGCGATGCTGGGATACATGGTTCCCGGCTCTCGCGCCTGCCGGCGCTCGGCCGGGATGACAGCCGAGAGACCATGATCGTCATATGCAATTGCCCAATTGCGCTCGAGGTGAAGTGCTCAATTGTCCGGCAGCTCGACCTTCACGTCGTCGGCGACCTTGCGCCAGTAGGCGAACTCCGCCGCGTTCCACGCCTGCGCGTCCTCGATCGACGCGTTGGGCACCGGCTTGATCATCTGCTTCTTGAACGCCGTCTGCACCGGCTCGGAGCCAAGCGCCTCCACCACTGCCTTGTGCAGCGTGTCGAGCACGTCGCGCGGCGTGGCGGCGGGCGCGTAGAGCGCCGACCACAGCCCCTTGCCGGTGGCATAGCCGAGCTCGCGCAGGGTCGGGACGTCGGGATAGTCGGTCAGCCGCTCGTCCGCCATGACGGCGAGCGGACGCAGCTGCCCGCCCTTGATCACGCCCGCGGAGCTTGCGGCGTTGACCAGCGCCACATGCGCATCGCCGCTCACCAGGTCGTTGGTGATGGCGGCGCCGCCGCCCTTGTTGGGGATGTGCACCATCTGGATGCCCGCCCATTTGGCGAACGCCTCGGTGTCGTAATGGTTGTTCGAGCCGATGCCGACGCTGGCATAGCGCACCTTGCCGGGATTGGCCTTGGCGTAGGCGATGAACTCTGCATAGGTTTTTGGCGCAAAGTCCTTGGTCGTGACGGCGAGCACGAGCGGCACCTCGCCCAGCCGGCTCACCATCACGACTTCCTTCTCGTAGTCGATGCGAAACTTCTTCTTGTAGATGATGGGGGTGAGTACGTTGGTGCCGGGGTTGCCGATCTGCAGCGTGTAGCCGTCGGGCCGCGCGCGCGCCATTTCCTCGATGGCGATGATGCCGAAGGCGCCGGGCTTGTTCTCGATCACCACAGCCTGGCCGAGAATCGTCCGCAGCTGCTCGCCGACGATGCGGATCACGATGTCGGTGGCGCTGCCGGGGCCGAACGGCACCATCACCTTCACAGGCTTGGACGGGTATTTCTCCTGCGCCTGCGCGGCCCCCAGGACGCACAAGACCGCCAGCACGATCAAGCCGAGGCGCTTCATGTTTCCTCCGGTTGTTGTTCTTCGCTGCAGCCGACCTTGCCGCCTCTCGTCCCGGCGCGCAAGGGCACACTCGGCGCCGGCGCATCCCGTCATTGTGGAAAGCGGACCAGGCTGCAGATGTTGCCGCGGATCGGGCCTGGGGCAAACGCGCCGTCATGCCGGCGCAGGATCGCCGGCGCCCGACCAGCGGGACGCAACGTCGGCTGCACGCGGTAGTCGATACGAGCCTCGGGGGCGAACTCCACCCGGTAGCGCGACAGGACCGTGGCAAGCGCGACCCGGATCAGGCGCGAGCCGAAGCCGTAGCCGGGGCAGCTGCGCGGCCCGCTGCTGAAGACCGCATACTCGAATGGCGTCGGGTTGATGCCGGACCAGCGCTCCGGCCGGAAGCGGTCCGCGTCGGGGTAGAGACCGGGCATGCGATTGGTGAGAAAGGCGCTGAGAACGAGGCGCGTCCCCTTGGGCACAGCGCAACCGGCAACCGTCGTGTCGTGCTGGGCGGTGCGCATCTGCAGCGGGACAGGTGGAAGAATGCGCATCGTCTCCTTGACGACGGCATCGAGCCACGGAAGGTTCATGATCGTGGCCATCGACGGCGCCGCGCCGCCTAAGGCCTCGTGCAGCTCGTCATGCAGCCTGCCGGCCGCCTGTGGATGCTGGGCGAGGAGAAGCAGTGCCCACAGCAACGTGGCCTGACAGGCTTCGGCGGTCGCGGCGAACAGCGTGGGAATCTGTCCGGCAATGGTCGCGTCGCTCGGCGGATTGCCGTCGACGTCCGGGTTGTTGACGACGATCGACGCCAGATCGCAATTGTCGAGGTGCCCGCGTTTGCCCTCGGCCCACTGCAGGATCAGGCGTTCGAGTGTCTGCGCCTGGCGCACGACCTGGCCATACGGCGTGATCGGCAGATTCACCGGAAACCCGATCACGCTCGGCGCCCACTTGCGTTGCAGCACACCGGCGATCATGTCGGCGATCGGATAGCCGCGTTGATAGTCGCCGCCGAACAGAAGACCGATAGCCAGATTGCGCGTCAGACGATAGAGGTTGTGCCAGAGGTCGAGCGGCTCGTCGGCGCGCCAGCCGGCCACTTCCGCGGCGGCGAGCCGCACCATGCCGCGGTCGTAAGCCTCCAATCCGTCCTTGCGCAGCGGCGTGCCGACGAGCCGGCGATAATGCGCATGCCGAGGGCCGTTCATGCGCATCAGCCCGCCGCTCAGGCGCCGCGCCGCTGAATTGCGCGGACCGCCCGGCATCAGGCTGACCGGCCGCCATGTCGCCGGATTGTTCAGCACCTCGCGATTGAATGTGGCTCCGGCGGTCAGGACGAGCGGGACCGTGAGCAGCACGACCGGGGGGCGGCGCATGAACGGCAGTGCGCCGTCCATGACCACGAACGGCCCGTAGGTGTCGTAGCTGCGCTGCATCTCGCCGAGCGGATCGCGGGCAAAGCTTGCCGCCCGGCGCAATGCCGCGAGTCCGGTCAATCGCGCCGGTGCTCCGGATTGCGTCGCTGGTTCTCGCATGGGAAGGCCCTATTGCGGCCCGTTACGCCGGGCGAGGAAGCAGTGGGTGAACGGCCACGCCGGATGCTCGTGCAGGCGCCATTCGTGTCCGGCCGGCCACAGGGTCGAAAGCTCGGTCCCGTCGAATCCAGCGCGCGCGCTCACGACGGCGTCATGAATGCTGATGCGGTTGCAGCCGATCACCCACAGGAGGCGGCTCAGCTCGCGCACCCATGTGGTGCGGCGCGGATCGCAGGACACGAACAGCCGCGCCGACCGCGCGACGCGCTCGAACAGCCGGGCGAGCTGTTCCTCGGTGAAATGGTGCAAGAACAGGTTGGCGGTCACGATGTCCGCCCGCGACTGCTCCGTTGCCAGAAAGTCGAACACGTCGGCCGCAATGGTTTCGACCTTCCATGTCAGCGCCATCAGGGCTTCGCGGATCTCGTTCTTCACGATGTCCTGACGATCCAGCAATATCACGCTGACGTTCGGCCAGCGCGATGCAAGCCGGCGCGCCAATCCGAGCATGAAGGCGCCGTCGCCGCAACCAAGATCGAGGAGCGTGCGCGGGCCCGCGGGCGGGGCATGCCTGATCAACACCCGTTCCATGATGGCGGGATGGCGCAACAACGCGTTGATGCGCCTGAGATCGCGGCGCGTATGTATGGCGCCCGGATCGGTTGCCGGCAGCTGGTCCAGCCACTCGGGCTCCAAGCGGCGCGCGGGGATCATACGGGCGACCCGAGTTCTGCGGAGGATCCCGCAGCCATTGCGGCCGCGCCGGCAGGGCGTGCGTGTTCGGGCGGCACAGGCCTCACGGGCGCCTTCTCGAAAACATGCCGTCGCCATAAGCTGGCGCCATCGTGGGGATCGCGTTGAAGACAGACCCTGTGCTCATACGGCGGCGGCATGTGCTTTTTGTCGAAGGCTTCGATCCGCAGGGCGCGGAGGGCTACTATAGGATCTTCCAGCACGCGCGGAAACGTACTGACGACATCTGGCAGTGCCAGGGAAAAACAGGAGAGCCGCAGTTCGAATCCGAGCTCATCGCCCGTTGGGACGTCGAAGCAGCCGGGCCGAACTGGAAGGTTGCCACGCACTACGAATTCCTGCGGCTCGAGCATATCATCCGCGCCGAGATGGGCGCGCCGATCACGCGGCACGTGCCGCGCACGCTGGCGTGGATCCTCGACTATCTGATCACGGGCACAACGTGGCGGATGCTGCGGGCGGCGTGGCGATTCACGCTTCACGTGCTGTACTTCGAGGTGGTCCTGCTGCTCTGGCTCGCGCTGGCCGCCGGGTTGGGCTGGCTGGTGGCGCGTACCGCCGCGCGGCTCTTCGCGCTTCCGGCGCCCGTGGCGCTGGCGGTCGGCATCCTGACGGGGATCGCATGCGTCGTGATGCTGAGGCCCGTGGTTCATCGCTTGCGCGCGGTGCAGGGCAACAGCTGTTGGGCGCTCCTGTCCAGCTTCGCGCGGGGTCGGGAACCGCGCCTCGATGCCGTCGTCGAGGCCGGAGCCGCGCGCCTGGTCGCCGCTGCGCGTGCTGCCGAGATGGATGAGGTTGTCATCATCGGCCACAGCTGGGGCGCCTCCATCGCGGCAGCGGTGGTCGCACGCGCGCTCGAGCGCGACCCCGACGTCGGCCGGCGAGGACCACGCATCGTCCTGCTCACGCTCGGCTCGATCATGGCGGCCGCAGCGCTGCATCCCGCCGCTGCGAGGTTGCACAGCGCGATCCGCCGGCTCGCCGCCGAACCTTCCATCCGCTGGCTCGAATGCCAAGCTCGCCGGGACGTGCTCAGCTGCTGGATGGTGGACCCGGTCGAAGCCAGCGGGATCGATCTCGGTGGCGGGCGTCACAACCCCCTGCTGTGGCAGGTGCGACTCCGCGATCTCGTCAGCGCTGAGCGCTATGGCCGCCTGCGCTGGAAATTCCTTCGCGTGCACTATCAGTTCATCATGGGCAATGATCGGCGGGCGCCGTACGACTACGTCATGGTGACGTGCGGGCCGATCCCGGTCGAGGAATGGGCCGCGCGCGGACGCGATCTCGTCCCCGCCTTTGCATCGGATGGCGCCTATATCCCGGGCAGCGCCTATTTTTCGGGCTGACGCGTGATGCCGATCTCGTGTTATAGTGGTGCGACATAATGCCCGACTAGGTACGGTAGTATGGGTCGCTGATGCCACAATCGAACCCGCAACCCGCAATCGTCGTCACGGGCGCGTCATCCGGGATCGGGCGCGAGCTCGCGCGGCTGGCGGCAGGCGAGCGGTCGTTCATGTTGCTCATCGGCCGGTCGCGGGCAGCGCTCGAGCAGGTCGCGGCAGAACTAGGCGAAACCGGCACGCCGGCCGCCCCCTTTCCCCTCGACCTGAGCGATCCGCAGGCTGGGGAACGTATCGAGCGCGAGCTCGCGGAGCGGGGACTCTACTGCGATATCCTGATCAACAGCGCCGGATTCGGCCTGTTCGGCCCGGCCGCCGAGATCGATCGCGCCGAGCAGCTGAACCTGCTCGACGTCAACGCCCGCGCCCTGACCGAGCTGACGCTGCGCTTCGTCCCCGGCATGATCGCCCGGCGGCGCGGCGGCGTGCTCAATGTCGGATCGATTACCGGCTACGTGGTCGGACCCAACATGGCCGTCTACTACGCGTCGAAGACCTATGTGCAATCATTCTCGACCGCACTTGCAGGCGAAGTCGCCAGCCACGGCGTCACGGTCACCTGCCTCTGCCCTAGCCAGGTCAGAACTGCATTCTTCGAACGCTGCAACGTCGGCCAGGCTCCGATCGCGAAATACATGCCGCGCGCCGACGCGGACGAAATCGCCGCCGCAGGGTGGCGCGGCTTCAAGGCCGGAAAGCCTCTGGTCATCCCACGACTGGTCGATCACCTGATCCGGGCAGCGGGCACTTTCCTGCCGACCAGCCTGTTGTTGTGGCTGGTCGGCACCCTGCAGCGTCCGCCCCGTCCCTCGCCGAGCCAGCGTCCGTCGCGAAACCAAGACGCCACAGAACTCGGCACCTGACGGTGCGGCCGCACAGATCGCCGCCGTTCGCCTGCCGATGGACGCAACCCGCACACAGGCGGTGTCGCGTCAATTCATCTCGATCTTCACCTCGCTGGTGATCTTCTTCCAGGTCGCGATCTCATTGTTGAGCCAGGTCTGCGCCTCGGCCGGCGAGGCGCTGGGCGTGGCCTCGATCAACTGCTTGGCGAAAGCCTCCTTGACCTCGGCCGACTGCATCGCCTGGGTGACCGCCTTGTGCAATGCGTCGATCACCTCCTTGGGCGTGCCGGCCGGCGCCAGCATGCTCTGCCAGTGCAGCGTGCCCACGCCGGGATAGCCCGCCTCAGTCAAGGTCGGAACATCGGGATATTCCTTCAGCCGATGCTCGCTGACCACGGCGAGCGGCCTGAGCTGTCCCGCCTTCACCATGGCGCCGGTGGTCGCCACGTTGATGAAGGCGGCCTGCACGTCGCCGTTCACCAGGTCGTTGAGCATGCCGGAGGCGCCGGCCTTGATCGGGATATGCACCATGTCGAGCCCCGCCCGCCTGGCGAAGATCTCGGTATCGAAATGCGGGAAGCTGCCGACGCCGGCGCTGGTGTAGCGCACCTTGCCGGGATTCTTTTTCGTGTAGTCGATGAACTCGGCCAGCGTCTTGGGCGCGAAATCCTTGGTGGTGACGATGAAGAACGACGGCAGCGTGGCCATCCGCGTCACCGACACCACATCCTTCTCGAAATTGATCTTGAGCTTGTCCTTGAACAGGACCGGCGTGATGGCATTGGTCGACACGTTGCCGACCATCAGCGTGTAGCCGTCGGGCCGGGACTTGGCCATTTCCTCGAGGGCGAGCATGCCGAATGCCCCCGGCTTGTTCTCGACCACGAACGGCTGGCCGAGGATCTGCCGCATCTGCTCGCCCACCACGCGGCTGATGATGTCGGTGGCGCCGCCCGGCGCATAGGGCACGAGAATCTTGACCGGCTTCGACGGATACTTGTCCTGCGCAGCGGCGGCCCCAGGCAGGGCCAGACACAGCGCGGACAGCAGCAACAGAGCGGATCGCTTCATTCGCATTCTCCTCTGGCGAATTCGACTGGATGTCGGCGGCGTTGGGCGTTCAGGCGGCCTTCATGCCGTGCAGGCTGTGCGAGGCGTCCTTCACGGTGAAAAACACGACGTCGCCGTCGGACGTGGCCTTGCCGGAGTGAATGACGTTGGACGGGATGTAGAGCACCGATCCGGGCTTCGCCTCCACCTCCGTGTCGCCGACCTTGGCCCGAAAGGTGCCTTCCAGGATGTAGATCCACTGCTCATTGGGATGCGAATGGGGTTCGGCTCCGGTTCCGGCCGGCATGCGCATCAGCGCCACGATCATCCGGTCGCCCTCGACGCAGCCGCCCTCGACGCTCGAGTAGTCGGGCCCACCCTTGATCTTGTTGAGCTTGGCGAGGTCGAACAGATACTGGCCCGCGCCGGCGCGCGTGGCGCCCGGCGTGCGTGCGACCGGAGCCTGACTGGACATGCAATTCCTCCCTGTATGCGGCGCGGCAGCGGCCGGCGCCTTGACGATGCGCGCGCCGCGCGCGCCAGGGCGGATCATAGGAGGTCGGGCGAGACTTGGGAAGAAACGGCGCTGTCGCAGGAACGCTCGCATTTTTAGTTAATGCAAGGACGCGCCACTTGCTCTACCCCTCCCCGTTGTCCAACCGCCTCAGCTGGACAACTGTCCTCGATGTCTCCGAATGGGTCGCCAGGACTGTCCTCGATGTCCCCGGCCTGTACACCCCAATGGGGAGAGGGAGCGCGCCGAGTTCGCTGCCACGATGGTGCGCCGCGCCACTATTCCGAATAGACGATCGACACCTCGACGTCGCCCTGCTTGTGCAGGACGCGCAGCGACACGTTGCTGCCGCGGCCGTGGACCGCGATGTCGGCGCTGGCGCCATCGACCTTGAGGTTGCGCAGGATGACATCGTCCATGAAGGACGGCAGCCGCGGATTGCGCAACCGGATCTGCTGCACGGCCGGATCGAGCTCGAGCCCGAGCGCGGCCTGCAACAGGCAGAACGGCGTCGCCGCCGACCAGGCCTGCGGCGAGCAGGCTACCGGATAGAGTGTCGGCCCCCGGCCCAGCGAGCGCTGGAACCCGCAGAACAGCTCGGGCAGGCGGCGAAAATCCATATAGGTGGCGGTCTCGAACATGCCCTTGAACAGGCGATCGATCGCCGACTTGGCGCCGTAGCGGGCAAAGCCGAGCGCGATCAGCGCGTTGTCGTGCGGCCAGATCGAGCCGTCGTGATACGACATCGGATTGTAGCGCGGCTCGCGCCGCGACACCGTGCGAATGCCCCAGCCTGAGAAGAAATCCGGACCCATCAGGGCACGCGTCACCAGGCGGGCGCGCTCGGGCCGGGCAATGCCGGAGAACAGAACCTGGCCGGCATTGGAGGTGCGCACGCGGCATTGCTCCTTCCTGCCGTCGAGCGCGATCGCGTACATCTCGATCTCCGGACACCAGAATGCGCGCTCGAATTTGTCCTGCAGCGCGTGCGCCTCGGCTTCCAGGGCCAGGGCGCGGTCGGCGTGGCCGAGACGCCGCGAGCAGCGGGCGGCGAGCTGCTTGGCGTGAAACACATAGGCCTGCACCTCGGCGAGCGCGATCGGCCCCTCGGCAAGCCGGCCGTCGGCGTGGAACACGGAGTCGACGGAGTCCTTCCAGCCCTGGTTGGCGAGGCCCTGCTCGGTCTGGCGCGCATATTCGACGAAACCGTCGCGGTCGGGATCGCCATAGTTGTCGATCCAGGCGAGCGCCGCTTCGATCGACGGCCACAATGCCTTGATGGTAGCGACATCGCCGGTCTGCTGGAGATAGAGCCCGGCCAGGAGGATGAACAGCGGCGTGGAGTCGACGCTGCCGTAGTAGAGGCGGAACGGCACCTCGCCGAGCGCCGCCATCTCGCCGGCGCGCATCTCGTGCAGAATCTTTCCTGGTTCGGCATCGGATTGCGGATCGCGCGTCGTGGCCTGCAGCGCCGCCAGCCGCCGTAACACGCCGCGGGCGATGCGCGGGTCGACCCACAGCATCTCCATCGCGGTGATCAGCGCGTCGCGCCCGAACGTCGTCGAGTACCAGGGAATGCCGGCGTAGGGGTAAGGCCCCTGCTCCGTGTCGGTGATCAGCATCGCCAGGTCGGCCATCGACCGGCACAGGACTTCGTTGAACAGCGGGTTCGAGGTCTGGACGGCGGCGCGGTCACGGGCGGCGTTGCGCAGGTCGCGCCGCGCCTGATGCAGGCTGCCCAGGAAATGCGCGGGCTTTTCGCCCTGCGGATTGCACTGCGTCGCCACGAACAGCACCGTGGTCTCACCCGGGTTCAGCGACAGGTGATACGACGCCGATGTCTCGGCGATCCTGAGCGGTGCGGGATCGAAATGAATGACCGTGGTGCGCACCACACGGTCCAGTCCCGTATAGGTGAACGTCACCTCGTCGGGCGCAGTCACCTTGCGCACAGCGACGCCGCGGCGGGCGCGGCGGGCGCCGCGCACCTCGAACAGGTCGGCAAAGTCGCTGTCGTAGCTCAGCGACAGCGCCAGATTGACGGCGCGCGCTCCATAGTTGCGCAGCGCCACCCGCTGAAACGCCGTCCCGCGCCACAGGAAGATGGTGCGGTCGATGTGCAGCGTGTCCTTCTCGAGGATCAGGCGCTTGTCGAAGAAGATGTCGGGATTGGTGAGATCGACCTTGAGAATGGCATTGTCGTCGCGCAGGTTGGACCCGAGCAGCAGCAACTGCATGCCGTTGACCAGGATCTCGAAGCGCGACAGGAAGCGCGTATCGGCATGGAACAGGCCGTCCGGGCCGCCGGGCGAAGCGCCGATGTCGCCGTGCGCATCGACGACGATGAAGCTGTCGCCGTGCTTCAGCGTCCGGCGCGGCCGGGCGGCCGGGCCGGTGGCGGGAATGTAGAACGGGGCTTCTCGAATCGCGCCGGCCCCCGCGGGGGCCGGCGAGCCGTCAGTCAACATGCGCTCTCAAGCCGTCGTCGCCGAGCAGTTCCGGTTGGACTGTTACGCGATCCTGATTCTCGACAACGGTTGTAGCCCTCCGGCGCAGCCCGCGATAGACCCTGAGGTAGTCCTTGGCCATGCGGGTCGCGGTGAACCGCTCCTCGAACCGCCGCCGCACGGCGCCACGGTCCAAGGACAGGAGTCCTGGAAGGGCCGCCACCGCCTCCTCTTCCGTGTCGACAATGTGACCGGTGACGCCATCGTCGACGACTTCCGGAACCGAGCCGCAGCGGAACGCCAGCACCGGCGTACCGCATGCCATGGCTTCGATCATGACCAGCCCGAACGGCTCCGGCCAGTCGACAGGAAACAGCAGGCCGAGTGCCTCGCCCAAAAACTCCTGCTTCTCCCACTCGTTGATCTCGCCTATGAACTCGACCCCGGGTCCGCGCAGCAGCGGCTCGATCTCGCGCGCGAAATACTCCTGGTCCACCTTGTCGACCTTGGCGGCGATCTTCAGCGGAATGCCTGAGCGGCGCGCGATCCGGATGGCGCGATCGGGGCGTTTTTCCGGCGAAATTCGGCCGAGAAACGCCAGATAGTTTCCACTCGGCGCCAGCACGGGACGATGCAGGCCGGCGGGAATGCCGTGATGCACGGTGGCGACGAAATTGGCGTGCGCCAGGGGCGCCCGCTGCGCCTGGGAGATCGACACCAGCGGCAGATCGCGGAAGCCGAAATAGAGGCCGCGCAGATCCGGCAGGTCCTGACGCCCGTGCAGCGTGGTCAGCGTCCGCTCGGCGATCGGCCGCATCAAAGGAAAATGAAAGTGATCGATGTGGAAGTGCATCATGTCGAACTCGTCCATGCGCTCGCGCACCTGATCGAGCATCAACATGTAGTGCGGAATGACGTCGCGGACCGACGGATCGAGCCGCAGCGCCGTGACCGAGCAAGGAGCGAGTTCGGCCGTGGTCACGGAGTCGCCGCTGGCGAACAGGGTGACCCTTTGCCCCAGCGCAACCATCTCCTCCACCAGATACGACACGATCCGTTCGGTACCGCCATACAGGCGGGGTGGCACGCTCTCCATGAGGGGGGCGATGTGCGCGATACGCATGTATGGAGTCTCCTCGTGCCCCGGCTCTCGACCACGAACGCACGGGGCCGAGGTCGGTTCCCTGAAGCGGGCGAATGGCAAATGGCAAATGGAGAGATTCCGGCCCTCCGTCCGGTCGCCATTCACTCGCTCTGTCTTCGGGCATTCAGCTTTGCGAATAGGCAATGGTGGAGAGCAAGGAGATCTCCGCGCGGCGAGAATCGAGCCGCGTGTGCTGCACGACGATCGGCACGTCGGATTCGAACACCGAGGAGTAGTCGGTGTCGAGCGGAACCGGCTCGGGATCCTTGAGATCGTTGAACCGCAGGTGAAACGTGCGCCGCGGCGGGACGACAACGCGGTAGGGGCCGACCGGCTCGCGATCGGCGAAGAAGATCGTCACATTCACGTGCGCCGCGCGCTCGCCGGCATTGAGGATGCACGCGGTCTCGTGCGACACCAGGGCGCGATCTGAAGCGGCGCTTTCGGAGGGGATATAACCCTCGGCGATGGCCCAGCGCTTGCGTCCGATTTCTTCCATGATCGACCTCTTTTGAGTGGCCACCCCTGGAGCAGGTTTCGCAGCGAAAATGCATCAGCCCGAGGACGCGTCAGCCTCCAGCCCATGGACGCAACTCGTGAATCGCCGCAAAGGTTCGTGCATCACATTGCCGACATGGGGGAACATTTTGTGGCGGCTGGCGTATCCCCACAAAAGCTTGATTGCCATCAATGCCGTGGATTCTGGATCGCCATGCGCGCCATCACGCTGACACCGGGGGTGAAGGGGTCCGCCCGGCTCGACGACATGCCCGAGCCCCCGCCGGCGGACGGGCCGATCCTCGTGCGCAACGAGATGGCGGCACAGGCGCTGGCACAGGCCGACAAGGCGTGGCTCGGGGCCCTGATCACGCGCCGCGTTCCGCTCGCGCGCTGGAGCGAGGCGCTCGAGGACCGGCCGGACGACATCAAGGTTGTCATCGATTTTACACGGTGATGTCAGCATGGCGTGTCGCATCGAAGACTACGCACTGATCGGCGATTGCGAGGCGGCGGCGCTCGTCGGCCGCGACGGCTCGATGGACTGGCTGTGCTGGCCGCGCTTCGATTCCGACGCCTGCTTTGCCGCGCTCCTGGGGACTCCCGACAACGGGCGCTGGATCATCGCGCCGAGCGACGAGAGCGCACGCGTGACGCGGCGCTATCGCGGCGACACGCTCATCCTGGAGACCCGTTTCGAGACCGCCGACGGCGCCGTCACGCTGATCGATTTCATGCCCCTGCGCGACAACCAGTCGAACGTGGTGCGCCTGGTCAGGGGCGAGCGCGGCGCGGTGGCCATGCGGACCGAGCTGGTGATCCGCTTCGGCTACGGCTCCGTCGTCCCCTGGGTGACGCGAATGGACGACGGCGGCCTGCGCGCCGTCGCCGGTCCCGACATGCTGGTCGTTCACACGCCGGTCGCGCTGCGCGGCGAGGGACTCAAGACGGTGGGCGAGTTCATCATCGCGGCCGGCCAGACGGTGCCATTCGTGATCGCCTATGCGCCGTCGCATCTGCCGCCGCCGCCGCCGCCGGCCCCGGCTGCGGCGCTCAAGGTGACCGAGGAGTTCTGGAAGGACTGGGCTGGACGTTGCGAGGCCTGCCAGCTTTGGCCGGAGGCGATCGTGCGCTCGCTGCTGACCATGAAGGCTCTGACCTACGCGCCGACCGGCGGGATCATCGCGGCGCCGACCACGTCCCTGCCCGAGCAGATCGGCGGCCCGCGCAACTGGGACTACCGTTTCTGCTGGCTGCGCGATGCTACGCTGACGCTGCTCGCCGGCATGAACGCCGGCTATCACGAGGAGGCCGATGCCTGGCGCGAATGGTTGTTGCGCGCGGCCGCCGGCAGCCCGCACCAGATGCAGATCATGTACGGCCTCGCCGGCGAGCGGCGGCTGACCGAATACGAAGTCCCCTGGCTCCCCGGCTATGAAAACTCGCGGCCGGTGCGCATCGGCAATGCGGCGCACAGCCAGCTCCAGCTCGACGTCTATGGCGAAGTCATGGACGCGCTGCATGTCGCACGGTGCGGTGCGCTGGCCGCAAACATTTCGGGATGGGATCTGCAGCGCGAGCTGCTCAAGCATCTGGAAAGCATCTGGCGCGAGCCGGACGAAGGCATCTGGGAGATGCGCGGGCCGCGCCGCCATTTCACCCATTCCAAGGTGATGGCCTGGGTGGCGTTCGACCGCGCGATCAAGAGCGTGGAGCGATTCGGGCTCAAAGGCCCGGTCCACCATTGGCGCCGGCTGCGCGCCGAGATCCACGCCGACGTGTGCCAGCATGGCTTCGACCGCGACCGTGGAAGCTTCGTCCAGTGCTACGGCTGCGCCGACCTCGATGCCAGCCTGCTGCTGTTGCCGGCCATGGGCTTCCTGCCGCCCCAGGATCCGCGCGTACGCGGCACCGTCGCGGCGATCGAGCGCGAGCTCATGGTCGACGGCTTCGTGCGGCGCTACGACACCCAGCACATTGACGACGGATTGCCACCAGGCGAAGGCGTGTTTCTCGCCTGCAGCTTCTGGCTGGTCGACGTCTATGTCATGCTCGGGCGGCTCGACGACGCGCGGGCGCTGTTCGAACGGCTGCTGGCGCTGCGCAACGACCTCGGGCTGTTGAGCGAGCAGTACGATCCGGCGTCGAAGCGGCTCCTGGGAAATTTCCCGCAGGCATTCTCCCACGTGGGCCTGGTCAACAGCGCGTTCAACCTCAGCCGCGCCCGGAGGCCGGTGGACCAGCGCGCCGAAAGCGAACCGGCCTCGCCCAGCGCGCCGGCCGAGCAGGTCAGCTGACCAGCGAGCTCACCGGCCGCAGCCAGGTCGGATGGCTGCGCGGCCGCGTCAGCGCGGTGAGGAAGCGCTCGGTCCAGAACTTGATGTCGTTGGCGAGCAGCGCGCGATAGAGCGCCTCGTGGCGCGCGCGCCGCTCGTCGAGCGGCATCGCCAGCGCCCGCGCAATGCCGCCGGCCACCGCCTCGGTGTCGTAGGGGTTGACCAGGAGCGACGCGCCGAGCTCGTTGGCGGCGCCGGCGAAGCGCGACAGGATCAGCACGCCGGGATCGTCGGCGTCCTGCGCCGCCACGAATTCCTTGGCGACAAGGTTCATGCCGTCGCGCAGCGGCGTCACCAGGGCGGCGCGCGACGAGCGGTAGAGGCCGGCGAGCGCGGTGCGGCTGTGCGCCTTGTTGACGTAGCGGATCGGGGTCCACGATGCCTCGCCGTAATTGCCGTTGATCTGGCCGGCGGTGGCGCTGATCTGCTTCTCCATGTCGCCGTATTCCTGGATCTCGGAGCGGCTCTTTGGCGTGATCTGCAGGTAGGTGACCTTGCCGTGCCATTCCGGACAGGATTTCAGGAAGCGCTCGAACGCGTCCATGCGCAGCGCAATGCCCTTCGTGTAGTCGAGGCGGTCGACACCGATGATCATCGAGCGGCCGGCGAGACTCTCCAGCACGCCCTCGACGAACGACGAGCGCACCGCGCGGCGCGCCAGACGGCTGAATTCGGCGGTCTCGATGCCGACCGGAAAAGTGTCGATGCGCAGGGTGCGGTCGGGGCCCGTGAAGGTGCGCTGATCGCGGCTCGGCAGCCGGCATTCGCCGGCAAGGTAGCGGGCGAGATTGGCGGCGTCGTTGTCGGTCTGCAGCCCGACGAGGTCGTAGTGACACAGCGCCGGGATGAGCCGCTCGTGGTTGGGCAAGGCCGTGAGGATGTCGGGCGGCGGCAGCGGGATGTGCAGGAAGAAGCCGATCTTGTTGCCGTGGCCGCGCTCGCGTAGCGCCTTGGCGAGCGGGATGAGGTGATAGTCGTGCACCCAGACCAAGTCGTCGGGCTTGAGGATCTGGTGCAGGTGCGCGGCGAAATGCTCGTTGACGCGCAGGTAGCCGGTCAGATCGCGGCGCGAGAACTCGGCCAGGTCGAGGCGATAGTGCAGGATCGGCCACAGGACCCGGTTGGCGAAGCCGTTGTAGTATTCCTGATAGTCCTCCTCGGTGAGGTCGGTGACGACATAGCTGTGGTTGTCGTGCTCGATGGTCTGCGTGACGGCGTCGCCGTTCGCCGCCACCCGGCCGCTCCAGCCGAACCAGATGCCCGAGTGGCGCTTCAGGGTGGAGCGCACCGCGACTTCCAGCCCGCCGGCGCGGCTGCCGCCGTCGCCGCTGGGCACCGAAACCCGATTGGAGATCACTACCAGCCGCGCCACTTGCGGTCCTCCAGGCTCGGCGACAGGCGCGCGATGCCCGTGTCGCCAGGAACGCCCCCGTCGAACACCCTGCCAAGGCCTCACTGCGCCGCGATCACTTCGGCCTGAGACACCTGCTCCAGCCAGGCGCGAACGTCGCCCGGCGTGTCGAAGCACAGCGATACGCCAGGAATACGGCGGCCGACAGAAATTCCGATGCCGTCGAATTCCGGCATGACGGCGAGCGCGGCCTCGTCGGTCGTGTCGTCGCCGATGAAGATCGGCCGTCGCGCCTTGAACGGCTTGTGGCCCATCAGCCGGCGCACCGCCGTCCCCTTGTCGAAGCCGGCCGATTTGATCTCGAACACGGCCTTGCCGGGCAGGATCTCGACTTGCGCCTGCTGCCCCTCGCAGATTGCCAGGATGGCCTGGCGGATGGTCTGCTCCTTCTCCGGCGCCAGGCGATAGTGGATGGCCAGGCTGTATTCCTTGTCCTCGAGGATGATGCCCGGGCCGTGCGCCGCAATAGTCGCGAGCTGGCGCTTGAGCGCGGCGGGCAGCGGCCGCGCCTTGCCGCGGTCGACCTTGCCGGTCGGCGTGAGCCTGATCTCGGCACCGTGGCCGCCGGCAATGGGCAGCAGCAGCGGGGCGAACAGCAGGTCCAGTTCCTCGATCGGACGCCCGCTCACCAGCGCCAGCGCGCCGCCGGTGCGCTCAAGCAGACGCTGCAGGACCCGCCTGAGCTGCGGCGAGACGAAGACCTCGCGCGGAGTCGGGGCAAGATCGAGGAGCGTGCCATCTACGTCGAGCAGAATGGCGAATTGGCCAAGATCGACCGGCGCGCCGAGGAACGGAATCATTGTAAATCTTCGAGATATTGCAAGAACCCGAGCAGTTTCACGTCCACCCTTCGGGTGAAAAACGAGATTCGCCGACGAGAGTTCCCTCAAGGGCGAAGGCCGAATGGGGAACAAAAGGTGAGCGCCTTCATCCCTTTCTACTCGCTATTCGCCTAGTCGATCTTCGCCTCGTCGCGGTACATGACCTTGTGACGCGTCTCGCTCACCCAGGCATCGATCTGGTCGAGCGTCATGTGGTTCGCCATGTCGAACCGGTCCCAGCTCATGATCTCCGGCAGCGTCTTCTTCCACCGCTTGTACGGCGGCTTGGCCGGCACGCCGAACAGCATGATGTCGATGATGGCGAGTTCGTCCGGCACGCCCAGCAGCGGCCGCATGGCGGCCTGTGCGCTCTCCTGGCCGATGGCGGTGACCCACCAGACCTGATAGCCGAGCGCCGCCGCCGCCAGATGCGCCGACATGGTCGAGGCTGCCACGCTCTGCAGCAGGATTCTTTCGGCATTGGCCTGGTACTGCCGGTCGAGATCGGAGCCGTCGAGCAGGACCGGAAAGGCGCGCACGAAGCGGAAGTCCGCCACCACCACGACGAAGCCAGGCGCGGTCTCAAGCCCGCGATAGTTCGGCGTGGGAAATTTCATCTTCATTTTGGCGCGCTGACGCGCCTCGTCGACGAAGTAGTCGGCGATGCTCTTCTTCACGGCGGGGTCGGTCACCACGACGTAATGCCAGGGCTGGGCGTTGGCGCCGGACGGCGCATGGCGCGCCGCCTCCAGCACCATCTCGATATGTTCGCGCGGGACCGGAATGTCGGGACGGAACTGGCGGCTGGTCATGCGGCCGCGCACGACGTCCATCAGGGCATCGTAGCGCGCCAGGGTGGCGGCGAATGGTTTGTTCGTCGTGTCGTCCATGCGGGCTCCGGCTCGCGCCGCACATCTTATCCGCCGGCGCGATCCTTGGGGGAGGATTCTCGACGCCTCAGGCGCGCCAAGCCATTGACGACGATCGGCCGGCCGGACCATTTTGCCCGGCTCACACGGGAAGGGGGTGACGTTCATGCCTGCCAAACGACCCAAACGGCTGGACAAGCGACCGAAGCCACGCCTGGCCATGCCGGCGGAGGACGCGTTCACGCCGGCGCAACGCGCCCTGCGCGACGCTATTGCGTCGGGACCGCGCGGCACCTTCAGGTTCAGCGGCCCGTTCGCGATCTGGATGCATGCGCCGGAGCTCGGGCAGCTGGCGCAGGCGCTCGGCGCCCATGTCCGCTACAAGACCTCGCTGTCGCCGCGGCTGTCCGAGTTCGCGATCCTGACCACGGCGCGGCAGTGGCGCGCGCAATACGAGTGGCAGGCGCACGCGCCCATCGCCGAGAAGGCCGGGGTCAAGCCCAAGACCATCGCCGACCTAAAGGGCGGGCGCCGCCCCAAGGGCGCACCGGCGGACGAGCGCGTGATCTATGACTTCGTCACCGAGCTCTACCGCAAACGGCGGGTGAGCGACCGCACCTACCGGCGTGCCGTCGATCTCCTGGGCACCACCGGCGCGGTCGAGCTCACCGGCATCCTCGGGTATTACGGGCTGATCTCGATGACGCTCAACGTGTTCAACGCGGCGACCGATCCCGACAAGCCGCAGCCCTTTGCTGAGCCCAATTGACGGTTGCGCCGCCAGTGGACCGCAAAAGGCCTAATGCCCGGCATGGCCGCTCATCGGCGTGCTGCCGATCGCCTCGACCGAATATTCCACGTCGACGGGACCGGCCTTCTCGAACACCAGCGTGCCCTTCACGCGCTCGCCTTTGGCAAGCGGGCGCGAGAGGTCGGTGAACATGATGTGGGTGGCGCCGGGCTTGAGCTCGACGCTGGCGCCCGGAGCGATCTCGACCCCGCCCTTGAGCTCGCGCATCCTCATGACCCCGCGCTCGACCGCCATCTCGTGGATCTCCGCGCCGCGCGACTGCGCGAAGGTGGCGCTGACCAGCCGGTCGGGCGCCGAGCCGCTGTTGGTGATCTTCAGATAGCCGGCCGCAGTCTTGGCCCCCTTCGGGGTTGCCCGCGACCACGGACGGTCGATCTCGAGATTGCCGGCCTTGTAGTCGTAGGCGCTGGCGCCGGACGCCGCCGACAGGAGCGCGATGGCGAGAACGAGTGCTCTTGTTTTCATCAAAACTTCCTCATGCGACCGAGACACGCTGGCGATGTTGATCAAGCCGCGCGCGCGGCACCCTAGTCCCAGCGCGACCGGCCGCCAACTGGACAAATGGCCGAACCAAGGGCCGCGGGCGGAGGGGGAGTTCCCGTGGGCATAAGGCGGCACTTTGAGCGGTCGCTCGCCCCGGAGCCCGACGTGCGGTCAACCGCCGGGCCGGATACGGCCATTGTTGTCGAACCGGGACTGAACAAATCCACCGGGACCTGAGCCGGCGCCCGGCCGGCCTGCCAAGAGGCGACCGAATAGCATCGCGATTTTTCCGCCAAGCCGGTCGAAAATCGCCGCGCGATTTGCTAGATCCAGGGTCCTGGCGCGACAGCATGCGTTGCGCTGAAACGGACCCCGCATGACCGCCAAGCAGCCCAATGGCAACCGGGTCATTCCGTGGCGTCCGCGGCATCCGCGGGCCGGCAACGACAATCGTCCGCCGCCCACGGAGGTGACACCTGCGCCGGTCGGCGATCTCGGCCGGTTCGAGCGCAAGGGCGAAGAGCACGACGACTATCGCCACCGCATGGCGGTCAACGCGCTGGCCTTCGTGGTGTGCATCTTCCTGGTGCTGGCAGGCGTATGGCTCGCCACCAAGCTGGCGCAGATGCGCAAGGACCAGGATTGCGTCCTGTCGGGACGACGCGGTTGTACGCCGGTCGACGTGCCGGTGCGCAATCGCTGGCAGTGACGCCCGCACCCAATTGACGCCGCGGCAGCGGCCGTGCCTGCATCGCCAACCGTGAGGGAGGATCGAATGACATCACGCCGTCTCATCATCGCCGCTGGCCTGGCCTTATCGCTCTGTGCCGGCCCCAGTCTCGGTCAGACCGAGAAGCCGGGCGTGGAAAAGCTATACATCCTGAACTGCGGCGAGGGCGTCGCCGGCGACATCTCGCGCTGGTCGCCCGGGGTGAACGCCGGCAAGTCCATGGACTTCGTGGACAATTGCTACCTGATCAAGCACGCGCAGGGCTGGCTCCTGTGGGATACGGGACTTGCCGATGCGATCGCCGCCATGCCGGAAGGGCAGCGTCCTGCCGATCCGCGTATGACGCACTGGCGCCGCCCCAAGACGCTGGCGGCGACGCTCGACGAGCTCGGTGTCAAGCCGGCCGACGTCAAATACATCGCGGTGTCGCACACCCATCCCGATCACATCGGCAATGTTGAGCTGTTTCCGCAGACCATGCTGCTGGTTCAGAAGGCCGAATACGAATGGCCGGCACCGTTCGGCGCACGCTTCAAGCCGGAGCACCCGGTAACGAAGCTCGAAGGCGACCACGACGTCTTCGGCGACGGTAGCGTCACGATCATATCGACGCCGGGCCATACACCCGGCCACCAATCGCTGCTGGTCAAGCTGCCGAAGACCGGCGCGGTGCTGCTGTCCGGCGACGCCGTTCACTTCAAGGACAACTGGGACAACCGGCGCGTGCCCGAAAACAACGCCGACAAGGAGCGCAGCGTCGCTTCGATGCAGCGCATGGCCGAGCTCATGGCGCAGCACAAGGCGCAGCTCTGGATCAATCACGACAAGGCGCAGCGCGACAGCCAGAAAATGGCGCCGGAATTCTACGAATGAGTTTGGCTGGCGGCGTATGGCTCGCCACCAAACGGGCGCAGATGCGCGTGCTGCCGGGACGCCGCGACTGCACGCCGGTCGAAGTGCCGGCAGTGACCGCCGCACGCCTGCGATTCCTACGAATCGCAAAGCGTGGGCCTGTTTGGTCACATTTTGTCGCGAAAACCGCTTCCCCGGATCGCCTCCGGGGCTTTTGCGGGATGGTCTAGCTCTTCACCACTTCGAGCGTGACCGGGGCGAGGCCGGAGAAGCCGAGCGAGCGGGCGCCGGCCGGCGTCAGGTCGATGACACGGCCGCGAACGAAGGGCCCGCGGTCGTTGATGCGGACCACGACCGAACGGCCGTTCTTGTGATTGGTGACGCGTACCTTGGTGCCGAACGGCAGCGACTTGTGGGCGGCCGTCAGCGCCGATGATTGTGTGCGCTCACCGTTCGCGGTGCGACCAGTTTTATAAGCGTAGACAGAAGCAACTCCAGATTGTGCCGAAGCTTCAGTCGCGACGCCAAAAAGAAGAGCGCAAGTCATAGCAAAGAATATGGTCTTTTTGACCATCATTGACCCTCGTGCTTGATGGATGTTTGTCGTGCAGGCCGGCGTGTAAGGGTGGAATGCATCCAAAGACTGGCGAGACTGAGGAATTTACTGGGCATGTGCACTGCGGGATAATACGTAGACGCAGTCGCGGGATAATACGTAGACGCGGTTAACGAAATGTTGCCGCAGCCGTGGGGGCTCGCGTATCGTCGCGTCAACCACAAAGGCCGCCGGCGCGGCGGCGGCGCGCGAGGAGACTTCCATGCTGGATGTGCGGCAGCCACGGCTGATTGCCGTGACGACGACGGCTGTGCTGGCGGCGGTCGTGGTGACGGCGGCGATGGCGGTGCTGGCGACGTCCGGTGCCGCCCGGGCGCAGGCCGATCAATGCAAGCAGCGCGGCCAGCTCGATACGCTCTACTGCGATGAAGACGGCGACCTCGTCGCAGATGCCCCAAAGGATCCCAAGAAGTGGCGCGATCCGGGGACGCTGGTGTTCGCCTATACGCCGGTCGAGGACGCAGCGGTCTATCAGAACATCTTCAAGCCGTTCACCGACTACCTGGCGCAATGCACTGGCAAGCGCGTGGTCTACTATCCGGTGCAGTCGAACTCGGCCGAGATCGAGGCGATGCGCTCGGGCCGCTTGCACGTCGCCGGCTTCTCGACCGGTCCGACGGGCTTTGCCGTGAACATGGCCGGCGCCGTTCCGTTCGCCACCAAGGGCACGGACAAGGGTGTGCAGGGCTATCACCTGCTGGCGGTCGTGAAGAAGGACAGCCCGTATCAGAAGCTCGCCGATCTCAAGGGCAAGCGCGTCGCGCACACGTCGCCGTCATCCAACTCGGGCAATCTCGCCCCGCGCGTCCTGTTCCCGCCTGAGGGCCTGAAACCGGACGAGGACTATCGGCCGCTGATGTCGGGCGGGCATGACAAGTCGGCGCTGGGCGTGGCGTCGGGCGATTACGACATGGCGCCGGTCGCCTCCGACGTGTTCGAGCGCATGGTGGCGCGCGGCGCCGTCAAGGGCGACGATTTCCGGATCCTCTACCGGAGCCCGATTTTCCCGACCTCCTCCTTCGCTTACGCGCACGACCTCAAGCCGGAACTCGCGGCCAAGATCAAGGCATGCTTCCTCGACTTCCGCTTCACTCCGGAAATGACCAAGGAATTCAACGGCGACGATCGTTTTGTTGCGATCACGTACAAGGACACCTGGGCGGTGGTGCGCGAGGTCGCGGAAAAGACCGGGACGCCCTACAACAAGGCGGCCTATGAAGCGGAAAGCAAGCGCGAGGCCGACGCGCTGGCGAAGAAGCAAGCTCCGAAACAGTGAGCTGGCATGGATGCGTCCGCATCGTCCCGGCCGAGCGTGGTCGACCGCTCGCTGGCGATCAAAAACCTGCGCAAGGAGTACAGCGCCGGCGCGCCGGTGCTGAAGGACATCTCGCTCAGCATCGCGGGGCGCGGCATCACGGCGATCATCGGCCCGTCGGGCACGGGTAAATCGACGCTGGTCCGCTGCATCAACCGCCTCGCCGACCCGACCGCAGGCGAGATCGTGTTCCTTGGCCAGGACCTCGCGCGGCTGCACGGCCGCGCCCTGCGCCAGGCGCGCCGCCACATCGGCATGGTGTTCCAGGAGTACAATCTGGTGGAGCGCCTGTCGGTGATCGAGAACGTGCTCACCGGCCGCCTCGGCTACGTCCCGGTGTGGCGCGCCTGGCTGCGCAAATTCCGGCCCGAGGACGTCGACCGCGCCTTCCGGCTGCTCGATGCGGTGGGCTTGGGCGACTTCGCCACCATGCGCGCCGACCGGCTGTCCGGCGGCCAGCGCCAGCGCGTCGGCATCGCGCGGGCGCTGATGCAGCAGCCCGACCTCATCCTGGCCGACGAGCCGACCTCCTCGCTCGACCCGAAAACCTCGGTCGAGATCATGGAACTGCTCGCGCGCAGCGCCGGCGAGCGCGACATTCCGGTGATCGTCAACATCCATAATGTGGACCTGGCGCGGCGCTTCGCTGACCGCATCGTCGGCATGTCCAAGGGCGAGATCGTGTTCGACGGCGCCCCCGCTGCGCTCACCGATGCGTCGCTGCTCGCCATCTATGGCGGCGAAGGATGGCTGGAATGAGCATGCCGGCATCGGCGCCGCGGCGCGCCTTCCCGCCCAACTGGCCGGCGCGCATCGGGCTGGTCGCCCTCGCCCTCTACGTCCTCTATGCGGGGTCGATCCTCGACATCACCTGGCCGCGCTTCGTCGAGGGTCTCGGCCATGGGGCGCGCTTCCTCGCCCGCATGGTCCCGCCGGATTTTGCCCCCGACCGGCTGCAGCTCTTGCGACACGGCATGATGGAAAGCCTGCAAATCGCCATCCTGTCGACGGTTTTCGGCATCGCGCTGGCGCTGCCGCTGGGCTTGGCGGCGGCGCGAAACCTGAGCCCGGGGCCGCTCGCCTGGCTGGCGCGCACGGCGATCGCGCTGTTCCGCACGTTCCATCCCGTCATCGTCGCAATCCTGTTCGTCAAGGCGGTGGGGTTCGGGGCGCTGGCCGGCATCCTGGCGCTGATCGTCGCCTCCATGGGCCAGGTCGGGAAGCTACTGGCCGACGCCGCGGAAGAAATGTCGATGCGGCCGGTCGAGGCCGTGCGGGCGACCGGCGCGCCTTTGCTCTCCGTCATCGTCATGGGCGTGCTGCCGCAGGTCATGCCGCGCTTCATCGGCTTCTGCGCCTACCAGCTCGACGCCAACCTGCGAAATTCAGCGCTGGTGGGACTGGTCGGCGGCGGCGGCATCGGCGCCACGCTGTTCTCCGCCTTCCAGCGCTTCGAGTACGACTTCGTGCTCACCATCCTGCTCGCCATCATCGCCATCGTCATGCTCGGCGAGATCCTGTCCGGCTGGGTGCGGAGGCTGTTCCAGTGAGCGCCGCCGATGTCCGCGCCGGGAGCGAGCTGCGGCAGTGGCGGCGCTTCTCGACGTCCGAGCGGCTCATGCGCTGGGCGTTCTATCTCGCGGCGCTCGCAGCGGTCGTGTGGTCGGTGCAGACCATCGAGATCATCCCGGAATTTCTCTACGACGCACCCCAGCAGACAGTCGACCTGTTCGTGCGCATGTGGCCGATCGACTGGGCCTGGTACCCGAAGGTCGTGCACGACGCGCTCATCGAGACGCTGCACACCGCCACGCTGGGCACCATTCTGGCGGTGGCGCTGGCGACTCCGGTCGCCATCATGGCGGCGCCCAACCTCACGCGCTCGGCCGTTCTCAACCTCGCGGCACGCTTCATCCTGGTGGCGACGCGCTCGGTGCACGCCATGGTGTGGGCGCTGTTCTTCGTCGCCGTGCTCGGACCGGGCGCGCTCGCCGGCACGCTCGCCATCGCGGTGCACTCGATCGGGTTCACGGGAAAATTCCTGTCCGAGGCGATCGAGGACGTGCGGCCGGGACCGATCGAGGCGCTCACGGCGGCCGGCGCGCCCCCGCTGGCGATCCTGCTCAAAGGTTTTTGGCCGCAGGTGAAGCCCGCCTTCCTGGCCATCGCGATGTTCCGCTGGGACATCAACGTGCGCGAGTCGGCGGTGCTCGGCCTGGTCGGCGGCGGCGGTCTCGGCATGGCGCTCGATACCGCGCTGTCAAACCTGTACTGGGATCAGGCCGGGCTGGTGCTGCTCGTCATCTTCGCGGTGGTGATCGCCACCGAGATCGCAACGACATGGATCCGCGGCAAGATCATTTGATGCGGGACACCCGCCGCGAGCGCCGCGCAGCGCCATTGAACTCCCCTGCCCGCTTCGCTATACGGGCAGCGCGGCCTTCTGCGGCGCCCGCGCCGCCCGCGAAAGGTTCTCCCACCGCCTCGAAATCCGGCCGAAACGCAAGACAGCTCAGAGACTTGCCGATGCCCTCGACCTTCGACACCGTGGCCAGCATCATCGCCGAGACCTGCGACATCGAGCGCGACAAGATCAAGCCCGAGAGCCACGCCATCGACGATCTCGGCATCGACAGCCTCGACTTCCTCGACATCGCCTTCGCCATCGACAAGGCGTTTGCCATCAAGCTGCCGCTCGAACGCTGGACCCAGGAGGTCAACGACGGCAAGGCGACGACCGAACAATATTTCGTGCTCAAGAATCTGTGCGCCCGCATCGACGATCTCGTCGCCGCCAAGGGGACGGTCGGCGGTTAAGTGTTGTATTAGTGCTGCATGCAGCTTGAATATTTTCAGCTGATCGACCGCATCGTCGCACTCGATCTGGCTGGTCGCACGATTCGCACCGAGGCGCGGGTTCCGCTCGCCAGCAGCATCTTCGAAGGACACTTTCCCGGGCATCCGCTGATGCCGGGCGTGCTGCTCATCGAGGCCATGGCGCAGACCGCCGGCTGGCTAGTGATTGCGGCGACGCGCTTCGAACGGATGCCCTTCCTGGCCGCGGTCAAAGAGGCCAAGCTGCGCACCTTCGTGACGCCGGGCCAGCTCCTGGCGCTCAGCGCCGACCTGGTGCACGACGGCTCGGGCTATGCCGTCACTGCGGCCAGCATCGCGATCGACGGAAAAACCGTGTGCAATGCGGAGATCACTTTCAAGGTGACGGAATTCCCCAGCCCGCAGTTCCGCGCCACCATGGAGGCGTGGGCTGACCGCCTGGAATTCCCGCCGGAGGCGCGCCCCGCGCGCGCGCAGCAGCATGGCTGAGGCGGCGCGACAGGTTGTTGTCACCGGCATCGGCGTCGTGTCGTGCCTGGGCGAAGGCCCGGAGGCGCACTGGCATCACCTGACGACCACGGCGCCGGGCGCCGACACGGTCACGTTCGCGCCCTATGTGGTGCATCCGCTCGCCACGATCGAATTCGACAAGCAGATCCCGAAGAAGGGCGACCAGCGTCAGATGGAGCCGTGGCAACGCATCGGCACCTATGCGGCCGGGCTGGCCCTCGATTCCGCCGGCGCCAAGGGCAATGCCGAGCTCTTGGCGCGTATGGACCTCATCGTCGCCGCCGGCGGCGGCGAACGCGACTACGCGGTGGACGGCGTGATCCTCTCCGGCATGCGCAGCGCCGCGAACCCGGGCGCCTATCTCAACGAGCGGCTGATGAGCGACCTGCGCCCCACCCTGTTCCTGGCGCAGCTCTCGAATCTCCTGGCCGGCAACATCTCGATCGTGCACGGCGTCACCGGCTCTTCGCGTACCTTCATGGGCGAGGAAGCGGCGGGCGCGGACGCGCTGCGCATTGCGGCGGCGCGCATTGCCGCGCGGCAGAGCGAGATCATGCTGGTGGGCGGTGCCCACAATGCCGCGCGGCCCGACCTGCTCTTGCTTTATGAATCCGGCGGCTATGCGCTCAAGGGGGAATTTGCGCCGGTGTTCGCGCGCGCCGGGCGCGGCGCGGCCGGCAGTGGCCTGGCGCTGGGATCGCTCGGCGCCTTCCTGGTCCTGGAATCGCCCGACCACGCCGCCGCGCGCGGCGCCCGCCCGCTGGCAAGACTGTCGCGCGTGCTTTCCGACCGCAGCACGCGCCAGCCGGGCGCCGCCGGAGCCGTGCTCGAGCGCATGTGGGCCGAGCTCGCGCCGTCGCTGCATCCGGGGCAGCACGCGATCCTGTCGGGCGCGACCGGCGCCGAGCCGGCCACGGCGGAGGAGCGCGCTTTCCTCGGCGCGCGGCACGTTCCGGTACGCGCCACTGGCACCCATATCGGGCACGGCGTGGAGGCGCAGTTCCCGATCAACGTGGCACTCGCCACGCTGCTGTTGCAGCATGGCCAATTATATCCGCCCGCCGATGCGGTCGAGCGTGAGGTTGCAATGGACGGCCCGTTGAGGCAGGTGGTCGTGACCGGCGTCGGTCACTGGCGCGGCGAAGGCATGGCGCTGGTCGAAGCGCTGGCGTGAGGGCAAGAACATGGAGTCGACACAGGACAAGGCGGGCCGGCCGCTGGTCGTGGTGACCGGCATGGGCGTCGTCACGTCGCTCGGGGCCGGCAAGGCCGAGAACTGGCAGAAGCTCACGGCGGGAATGTCCGGCATCAAGCCGATCCGCCGCTTTCCCACCGAGGGATTGAAGACCACCATTGCCGGCGCGATCGATTTCGTGCCGGTCGAGCCGTTCTGCTCGACCGAACTGGGCGAGCGCCTCGCCGTCATCGCCATCGAGGAAGCGGTGGGGCAGGCCGATATCGGCACGACCTTTCCGGGGCCGCTGTTCCTGGCGGTGGCTCCGATCGAGTTCGAATGGGAGCACCGCGAGGCCTTTGCCGCTGCCTCCGGCAGCAACGCGTCCGTCGACTATCAGGGGCTGCTGCGCGCCGCCTCCAGCGGCGCGTTCCGCGCGGTGCACGACCGCTGCATGTTCGGCTCGGTGGCCGAGAACCTGAGCGCCCGCTTCGGCACCCGGGGCTCGCCGATCTCGCTGTCCACCGCCTGCGCGTCGGGCGCCACCGCCATCCAGCTCGGCGTCGAGGCGATCCGCCGCGGCGAGACCGATGCGGCGCTGTGCGTCGGCACCGACGCCTCGGTCAACCCCGAGGCCCTCATCCGCTTCTCGCTGCTCTCGGCGCTGTCGACCCAGAACGATCCGCCGGAAGCCGCCGCCAAACCGTTTTCCAAGAACCGCGACGGCTTCGTCATGGCGGAAGGCGCCGGCGCCCTGGTGCTCGAGAGTTTGGCCGCGGCGCGGGCGCGCGGCGCGAAAATTCTGGGCGTCATCGAGGGCTGCGGCGAGCTGGCGGACTCGTTCCACCGCACGCGCTCGAGCCCCGACGGCAAGCCGATCATCGGCTGCATGCGCAACGCCATTGCGGATGCCGGCCGCCATGCCGACGAGATCGACTACATCAACCCGCACGGCACGGGCACGCCGGAGAACGACAAGATGGAGCACGTGGGCGCTGCCGCCGTGTTCGGCGAGCGCGCCAGGGAGGTGCCGACATCGTCGAACAAGTCGATGATCGGCCATACCCTGTCGGCGGCCGGCGCCGTTGAGGCGATCTTCACCCTGCTGACGCTGGAGCACCAGCGGCTGCCGCCGACCATCAACTACCTGGTGCCGGATCCGGCGATCCCGCTCGACGTGGTGCCCAACGCGGCGCGCGACGCGCGCGTCCGCTGCGCGCTGTCCAACTCGTTCGGCTTCGGCGGCCAGAACGTCTCGCTGGTGATGAGCCGCGAGCCGGCCTGAGCATGCGCGCGCTTACGCTCGTCGCCGACCGCAGGCTCGAGCTTGCCGATATCGCGCCGCCGCCGCCGCCGGGTCCCGGCGAGGTGCAGATCCGGGTCGGCGCGGTCGGCCTCAATCACATCGACCTGTGGGGCTATCGCGGCATGGCGTTCGCCAAGCGCAACCTGCCGCTGGTGGTCGGCGCCGAAGCGGCCGGCGAGATTTTTGCCGTCGGGCCGGACGTGGCGGGATTCAGGCCCGGCGACCGCGTCGTCATGTACGGGGCCCTGACCTGCGGCCAGTGCAAGGCGTGCCGCGAAGGCCGCGACAACCTGTGCGAAAACGTCGCCGGCGTCATGGGCTTTCACGTGGACGGCTTTGCCCGCGAAGCCGTGAACCTGCCGGCCCGCCTGGTGGTGCCGGTTCCGTCCGACGTGTCCCTCACCGAGGCGGCATGCGCGCCGATCGCCTTCGCCACGGTCGAGCACATGCTGTTCGACAACGCCAGGCTGGTGCCCGGCGAGACCATTCTGGTGCACGCGGGGGGCTCCGGCATCGGCACCGCGGCGATCCAGATGGCAAAGCAGATCGGCTGCACCGTGATCACCACCGTCGGCGACCACGACAAGGGCGAAAAAGCCAAGGCGCTGGGCGCCGACCACGTGATCAACTACCGCAGCGAGCGGTTCGAGGGCGTGGTGCGCAAGCTCACGGCCAAGAAGGGCGTCGACGTGGTGTTCGAGCACGTCGGCGCCGACACGTTCAACGGCTCGCTGCTCTCGCTCAAGCGCGGCGGGCGGCTGGTCACCTGCGGCGCCACCTCGGGGCCGACCGTCACTCTCAACCTGATGCAGCTGTTCCAGCAGCAGTATCGCATCTTCGGCTCGTTCGGCGCCTCGCTGCGCAACATCCGCGACGCGCTCGCCAAGATGCAGGCGGGATTGAAACCCGTGATCGACACCGAGGTCACGCTGGAAAATGTCGCGCACGGCCTCGAGCGGCTGGAAAGCCGCCGCGTGTTCGGCAAGATCGTCGTCAGGTTTTAACAGGACTTTCAGTCAAGTGACGCGGCGACGCAACGTGCTCCACCTCGCCCCGCTTGCGGGGAGAGGGCGATTTGCGAGCGGAGCATTTGCGAAGCGAAGCAAATCGGGTGAGGGGGCGTTTCCACAGGCTCAGAATCGCGGCGAAGCCCCCTCACCCGGATTCCGTCGCTCCGCTTCGCTGCGCTCGGAATCCGACCTCTCCCCGCACGCGGGGAGAGGTCGAGCAAGTGGCGCGCTCGTGCCTCACCAGCAACGTCGAGCGCGATGAAGACAGGCGCGGGTGCACGGCTCTCTTCACCGCTCAAGCAGGCGATGGACGCCGTCGTCGGCCGGGTCGCCGTATGGCTGCTCAAGGCAATCCGGCGCACCGATCCGGACCGCATGGCTGATCTCGGCGCCGCGGTCCTGCGCCGCGTCGGCCCCTGGCTGCCCGAGCATCGCACCGGACGCGCCAACCTGGCGGCGGCGTTCCCGCAGAAATCCGCCGCCGAGATCGAGGAGATTCTTAGGGGCGTGTGGGACAACCTCGGGCGGCTCGGCGCCGAGTATGCCCACCTCGACCGGCTATGGGACCTCGACCTGACCGACCCGACGCGCGGCCGCATCGAGGTCGCGCCCGGCACCATCGAGCGCTTCCTGCGCCTGCGCGATGACGGCAAGCCGGCGCTGGTGTTCGCCGCCCACCTCGCCAACTGGGAGCTGCCGGCGCTGTGCGCGGCCGCCTATGAGCTCGACGCCGCCCTGCTCTATCGCACGCCCAACATCGCCGCAGTCGCCAATGCGGTGCGCGCCATACGGGCGCCCAGGATGGGAACGCTGATCCCGCACGGGATCGGCGCGCCGAGCGCCGTGGCAGCGGCGCTCGAGCGCGGTGCCCACGTGGGCATCCTGGTCGATCAGTTCTTCTTTCACGGCGTGGAGGTCGAGTTCTTCGGACGGCGCTGCAAAGCCAACCCGATCATCGCGCGGCTGGCGCAGCATTTCGACTGCCCGATCCACGGGACGCGCGTCATCCGCCTGCCCGACCATCGCTTCCGTGCCGAGCTCACCGAGGAGATCGCGCCGGTCCGCGACCGCGACGGCCGCATTGACGTGCAGGCCACCACGCAGGCCATCACCACCATCATCGAGGGATGGGTGCGCGAATATCCCGAGCAGTGGCTGTGGCTGCACCGGCGTTGGCGGTAGCGGCTGCGTCTCAAATGAACACGGAGACCAGGATGCCGGCGATGATCAGGCCGACGACCGAGTACTTGAGGGTGTAGTAGGCGTTCTTGTTCCACGCCTTCATGCGCTTGCCGGCGAGCCGCAGGTGATAGACGTAGCCGAAGATCTTGTTGAACACGCCGATCCGCTCGCCCGTCTCGTTCTCGGTGGCGCTTTCCTTGATGATGTGGCGGCTGACCCAGCGATTGACCGCGGCCATCGCGCGGTTGCGCAGGGGCCGCTCGATGTCGCAGAACAGGATGATGCGGGTCTGGTCGGTGGTGTTCTCGGCGTAGTGGATGAAGGTCTCGTCGAACAGCAGATCCTCGCCGTCGCGCCAGGAATAGGCAATGCCGTCCACCAGGATGCGGCACTCCCCGGGATGCGTCGGCGTCACCAGGCCGAGGTGGTAGCGCAAGGAACCGGCGAACGGATCGCGGTGCTGGACCAGCCGCGCGCCCGGCGACAGGGTGGCGAACATCGCGCCCTTGATGCAGGGGATCGACTCCAGCAGCGCGACGGTGTGCGGGCACATGCGTTTGGCCGAGGGCAGCGAGTCGTCGTACCATTTGAGATAGAAGCGCTTCCAGCCGCTGCGGAAGAACGAGTTGAAGCCCCAGTCGTTGTAGCCGTCGGCGGCCTTGATGCGCCCTTCGTCGAACAGCGCAATCGCCTCGTCGCGGATCGCCTGCCAGTTCTCGCGCAGCCTGGCGAGCTCCGGAACCACGCTGACCGGCAGCATCGGCTTGTTGGGAACGGCGGAGAAGGCGTACATCAGCACGTTGTACGGCGCCATGATCGTCGAATGGTCGGTCAGTTGCCGCCCCAGCGCGAGGCGCACGCGGCCGCGATAATGGATCACCAGGGCCGACGCGGCGAATGCGTAGAGAACCAGCATTTGCGGTGCGACCAAGCGGAACAGCATCCCTCCCCTCCAAGAAGCCCATGCGCCTGCTGTCCGACCGCGTGGGCGGCAAGGGCGCCCGGCGGCAGCGGGCGGATCATAGGCAGCGACGGTGCTGCCTGGCAATTCGCGCGGCGACGCGGCGTGCCGGCGCAAGCGTCTCGCGGGCCTGCCGCCGCCATGTCCCTGCGGCCAAAGCGCAAAGAGCTGAGCTTGAGCGCCCGCTCGTGGCGCGTGGCGAGGCTTTGTGAGTTCAACGCCCGCATCCTGCCCGAGGTCGGCTTCGAACTGTGGACAAGTCGACCGTGCCTGGCCCTGCCGGCCGAACCCGCCCGTGGCACGACCGCCTCACCGCCAACCGGGCGGCGGCGGAACGCGAGGTGGGCGAGGTCGTCGAAGGGCGTGCGCCGACCGTCGGGCCTGCCGCTGACCCGGGCCGATCGGCATGGGGGCGTGACTTCGCCTCCATTATCGGAGATAATGAGGCATCATGGATATGAATGGCGCGATTTTCGGCGTCGTTTTCTACTCGGCATTGTATTAGGCTCCCGTCAGGGACAGGAATTTGAGCCAGCACACGACATATTCCGACGCGGTCGCGTCGTCGTTGCGCCTGCGATTGCCGGGACTGAAGGCGGCGCTGCAGGCGCCGCTGCTCGTTGCCTTTGCGTATTTCATCGGCGCCGAAATCGCATTCTACATCGGCACGCTCTCGGACAAGATCTTCGCGCCATTCTGGCCACCCAACATCATTCTGTTCTGCGCCCTCGTGGTCGTGCCCGAACGACGCTGGTGGCTGTTCATCGCGGCCTGTTTCCCGGCGCACGTCATGGCGGAGCTTCAGGTCGGCATGCCGGCCGCACAGATGCTGGTCGCCTTCGCAACCAATTGCGCGGTCGCGCTGCTGAACGCGGCCGCTCTGCGCCATCTGCTCGGGACTCCGCCCTCGCTCGGCGACCTGCGCAAGGCCTCGCTCTATATTCTGGTCACCGCCGGCTTCAGCCCCGCCCTCGTGGCGCTGGGCGGCGCGTTCGTGCCGATCCTGGGCGGCGGTCCGCTCGACAACTACTGGTTGTTCTGGACCAACTGGTATCTCTCCAACGCGCTCACAGGCCTGACGCTGGGGCCGGTGTTCCTGACCTGGCTGAGCGAAAGCCCGAAATCGTCCGCCCTCGCCGCCACCAGCCGCATGGCGGAAGCGGCCTTGTTGGCGGTGGCCCTGGTCGTGGTCTGCGCCATCGCGTTCGAAGCCAGCGCCGGGCGCGTCGGCACCGGATTTCTTCCCGCCCTGCTCTATTCTCCGCTGCCGTTCATCCTGTGGGCCACGCTGCGCTTCGGCGAGAAGGGGGCGAGCGGCGCGATCCTGATCGTGACGGTCGCCCTGATCTGGCGCACGCTGAAGGGTCCCAGCCTGTTCATCGGCGCCGATCCGGAAACCAACGTGCTGGCGCTGCAGCTCTTCCTCACCGGCCTGGCGATCCCGGTGCTGCTGCTCGGCGCCACCATCGACGAGCTGCGTCGCACCGAGCAGATAACCCGCGAGCTCGCCGGCTCCGTCCTCACCGCCCAGGACCAGGAGCGGCGGCGGATCGCGCGCGAGCTGCACGACACCACCGGGCAGAACCTCATCGCGGCGACCATGCTGCTTGGGCGTGTCCGCGACACGGTGCCGGAGTCGGCGAAATCGACGGTGAGCCAGCTCGACGACATGCTGCGGCAATCGGTCGACGACGTGCGCACGGTCTCCTATCTGCTGCACCCGCCCCTGCTCGACGAAGCCGGATTGAACCTGGCCTTGCGTCACTACGTCGATGGCCTGTGCCAGCGCAGCAGCCTCGCCATCGATCTCGCGGTTTCCCCGGATATCGGCCGCCTGCCATCGGACATGGAAATGGCGCTGTTTCGTGTGGTGCAGGAAGCGCTGACGAACGTCAGCCGGCATTCCGGCAGCACGACGGCGCGCATCAACCTGCGTCGCGGAATCGCCAAGGGGCAACACGCCGTCATTCTCAGCATCGAGGACGCCGGCAAAGGCATGACCCTCCGGCGGCCCGGCCGGGGGCCCCTGATGCCGAGACCCGTGCGAGGCGTCGGATTGGCCAGCATGCGCGAGCGGCTGCGTCAGATCGGCGGCTGGCTCGATATCGAGTCGGAGGTCGGGCGGACGGTGGTGACGGCTGTCGTGCCGGACCGCAGCATCACGGCGGGCGCGGGACCATGACGAGCCCATCAACCATCGGGTTTTGCCCGGCAAGTTTTCACCGTATCGGCAATACCAACGGACGGTGCGTTCCGTGGTATGATTGCCTGGTCAACTGACGCCTGGCGGGCGCGACGACCTGCCGGCGACGGCGGCGGACATGGACGCTTCTGCGGACGCGCGCGCGACACGCATCCTGATCGCGGATGATCACGAGGTCGTCCGCTCCGGGCTCAAAGCGATTCTCGAGGCGCGCGACGGCTGGCACGTGGTCGCCGAGGCCGGCGACGGCAGAGAGGCGGTCAGCAAGGCGATCGAGACCAAGCCCGATGTCGCCATCGTCGACTACTCGCTGCCGGTGATGAACGGCGTCGAGGTCACGCGGCAGATCCGCAACCGGCTTCCCAAATCCGAAGTGCTGATGTTCACCATACACGACAGCGATGCGCTGATCGGGGAAGTCCTGCAGGCGGGGGCGCGCGCGTTCCTGCTCAAGTCCGACGCGCAGCATTTTCTCGTTTCGGCGGTCGAATCGCTGTCGGTGCACAAGCCGTTCTTCACCGGCCGGCTGTCGGAGAAGCTCCTGGAGAGCTTCCTGTCAACGCGGGGGCACGCCGCCGGCGCCACCTTGTCGCCACGCGAGCGCCTTATCGTTCAGCTCATTGCCGAAGGTCACAGCAACAAGGAAATGAGCTCGGTGCTGAATGTCAGCATCAAGACGGTCGAAACGCATCGCGCCGCCGCGCTGCGCAAGCTCAACCTCACATCGACGGCGGCCCTGATCCGCTACGCCATTCGCAACAAGCTGGTCGAGCCGTAGTTCGGACGGAGCGCGACCGGCGCAGTATATCGTCGTAAATAAATGCGGGAGGCTTACCATGACGAGCGTGACGCAATCTGACATCGTTCCCGGCGGGCCGATGCTGCATGCGCTGGCCAAGGCCTGGTGGCTCGTACTGCTGCGCGGCATCGCCGGCATTCTGTTCGGCGTGCTGGCCTTCATGTGGCCGGGGTTGACGCTGATCACCCTGGTGCTGTTGTACGGCGCCTATGCGCTGGTCGACGGCGTCCTCTCACTGATCGCGGCCTTTACCGGCGGCGCCAAGCCGGTGCCGACCTGGTGGCTGGTGGTGGTCGGCCTGCTGGGGATCGCGGCCGGCCTGGTGACGTTCCTCTATCCGGGCATCACGGCGCTGGTGCTGATCTTCTTCATCGGCGGCTGGGCGATCGCGCACGGCATCTTCGAGATCGTCGGCGCCATCAAGCTGCGCAAGGAAATCGACAACGAATGGTGGCTGATCCTGGCCGGCGCCCTGTCGGTGATCTTTGGCTTGATCGTGCTGATCGCGCCCGGCGCCGGCGCCGTCGGCCTGATCTGGGCCATCGCCGCCTATTCCGTTGCCTTCGGCATCATGCTGATCGGCCTGTCGCTGCGGTTGCGCAAGCACCAGCATGCGTGAGCAGGCGTGGCGCTCGTCGGAACGCCGCCTGTCTCCGCTGCAACGGCGAACGGCGCCGCGGTCGGCGAGGCCGCGCGCGCCCTGTCGCCGGTGCAGCAGGTGCCTGCGCGTACCGGCGCGTGTGCAACCGCTATGGTTGCCGCAGCGTGCGGCGTTGCTGGCGCTACCGAAGCCCGCCGGGCGACCGCATCGGGGAATGCCTAAGCATCTTCACGCAAATTCCCGATGCCTCATGACGCGGCGCGAGGCGACGATATCGCGCGACATTGCCAATGCTTGCTGCCCAGCGCCGCTGACCGCAGCGTAATCCGGTATGGCCGGCTTCGCTGCGCCGCGGCGAACGGCCGTGCCGCTTCGTTCACGACGCCATGCTGGCATCAACGCCGTGCCGCCCTGCACTATGGCGGAATCGCCACAGTGACGATTGGTCCAGCGCGCGGCGCCGTCCTGCGCGACAGCGCATCGCGTATCCGGCGGAGATGAACGGCGCAATTTGCGGCTATCCGCCAAGTATCTACCGGCGAGTCCCGAATTTGGTTCTTTACGGGCCTTTTCCACTCAGGTACAGCGGATCTGCGCGCCTGAACCGGTCGCCCGCCGCCTCGGGGAATACCCCCGTCAGTTTCCGGTCAAACCCCGATGGCGTGTGACACGCGGCAATAGGACGATATAGCTGCGGCGGCCCTAATCGCGAAGAAAATATTCTTCCGCCGGCGCATTGCAACGTGCGCTGTCTTGGGCGAAGGAACATGTCCGTTCGCTTCGTGTTGGGTCTCGCCATCGTGCTGGTTGCGACTCCGCCGACTCCCCGGGCGGCGGACGCTGTGCCGCGCACTGTGCTGATCCTCGATCAGTCCGATGCGGACAGCGCGTGGTATGCCAGATTCTCCTCCGCCTTCCGATCGATCCTGGGGACTGCCGCATCGGGTGCGCGCGTCTCGGTCTATGCCGAGCATCTCGATCTCAGCCGCTTCGAAGGTGCGCAGCACGACCAGGTTCTGCGCGCCTATCTGGGGAACAAGTTTCGCGACCGGCCGATCGGCGTGCTTGTCGCCCAGGGATCGTCGTCGCTTGCGTTCGTGCTGCGCTGGCGCGCGGAACTGTGGCCGGCCGTTCCCGTTGTGTTTGCCGGGGTTGACGAGGAGACTGCGACTCGATCGAACCTGCCTTCCGACGTCACCGGAAGCATCTATCAACTGCCGTTCCGCAATGCGGTGATCGCCGCGCAGGCACTGGTACCGAATCTCAAGCGGATTGCCGTGGTGGGCGACCCCTGGGAACGTCAAGCCGTCCGCCGCCACTACAGGGACGATATCCCGGCCTTCGCCGGGCAATTCCAATTCATCGATCTCATCGGGCTGCCGATGGCGGAGATCAGGAAGCGCGTGGCTGCGCTGCCGGACGACACGGCGATCGTCTACACGAGCATCACGTTCGACGGCGCAGGGAAGACCTACCTCCCGCATGAAGGTCTCGCCGCGTTCGCCGACGTCGCCAACCGGCCGATCGTGATCGACGCCGAGACCAATATCGGCCGTGGCGCCACCGGCGGCTTTGTTGCCACGCCTGCCCCGGTCGGTGAAGCGGCGGCTCGCCTTGCCCTGCGCATTCTCGACGGCGAAGACGCCAGGAAGATTCGTGTGACCAGGGGCGATTTCACCAGGCCGGTGTTCGACTGGCGGCAGCTGCAGCGCTTTGCAGTGGACGAGCGCAGCTTGCCGCCGGGAAGCGAGATCCGTTTCCGCCCGCCAAGCCTGTGGGAGCAATATCGCTGGCAGATGATGGGCCTCGCGCTCGCCCTGCTGATTCAGGCGATCCTCATCACCGTACTGCTGGTCGAGCGCCACCGCCGCGTCGCTGCGGAAGTGGAATCCCGCCGCCGCCTGGTGGAGCTCGCCCATTTGAACCGCACGGCCGCCGCCGGCGCCATGTCGTCGGCGATCGCCCATGAGCTCAACCAGCCGCTCGGCGCCATCCTCAGCAACACCGAAGCAGCCGAGATCCTGCTCGCCCGCAGCCCCCTCGACGTGACCCAGATCAAGGAGATCCTCGCCGACATCCGCCAGGCCGACGAGCGCGCCGGCGAGATCATTGCGAGCCTGAGGGGCTTGCTGAAACGCAAGGACAATGAGCGGCGGGACATCGAGCTTCGCGCGGTCATCGCCAACGTCGCCCACCTGCTGGAACCTGAGGCCCGGGAACGGCACGTTGAGATGAGCGTCGATCGGGTGCAGCCCGCCCTGTTCGTGCGCGCCGATCTGGTGCACCTGCAGCAGGTGCTGTTGAACCTGGCGCTCAACGCGATGGATGCCATGCGCGACAGCGTTGCAGGCAGGCGCACGATCGCGTTCCAGACCGCGCTGGTCGGAACATCGACTGTCGAGGTCTCGGTCGCCGACAACGGCACCGGCATCCCCACCGACAAGCTGAAGGATGTGTTCGAGCCGTTTTTCACTACCAAGCCGCACGGCACGGGCCTCGGATTGTCCATCGTGCGCACGATCGTCGAATCGTATGGCGGCAGGATCTGGGCCGACAACAAGATCGGCGGCGGCGCCATCTTCCGCTTCACGCTGCCGCTCGCCGGCGCGCAGGCGGCGGCATGACCATGGCGCCGCTCATCCACGTCGTCGATGACGATGCCGCGTTCCGCACGGCCATTGCCCGGCTGCTGCAGGCTTGCGGCTATCGCGTCGCTCTTTATGAATCGGGCGACCGATTGCTGCAAAGCCGGCCGGACTCCGACCCCGGCTGCATTCTACTCGACATCAAGATGACGGGCGTGGACGGGCTCGAGCTGCAGGATCAGCTCGCCCAGCGCGGCGTGATCCTGCCGATCGTCTTCCTCACCGGTTACGGCGACATTCCCACCAGCGTGCGCGCCATCAAGGCCGGCGCCGAGGATTTTTTGTCCAAGCCGGTCTCGCGGGAGACGCTGCTCGAAGCGGTCGAGCGCGCGCTCGCCCGTTACGAGAAAGCGCACCAGGCCCAGACTGAGCTTGCCGCCCTGCGCGCCCTGGTCGACGCGCTCACGCCGCGGGAGAGCCAGGTGTTCGCCCTGGTGGTCCGCGGCAAGCTCAACAAGCAGATCGCCTATCAGCTCGGTGCGTCGGAGCGCACCATCAAGGCGCACCGCCACAACATCATGGAGAAGCTTCAAGTCGCGTCCCTGGCGGAGGCAGTGTCGATCGCCGAACGGCTCGGGATGCTGGCCCCGCCGGACCGCGACGAAAGCAAATGACGCGCGTCACAGGCCCTGGCCGGAATGGTCGGGATAGATCGAGCGGTACGTCCGATATGGTCCGTCGTCGGCGATGAGGAGCATCGCCGGATCAGGCCGGCAGGCGACGCCGAGCGGGGCGGCAGCCTTGAGGCACTGATCGAAGGTTAC
>Ga0209466_1000013_pt1 | contig 40298 bp, 37 predicted proteins | sample PanSoiPlo30MoBio_FD_188323 | JGI IMG/M metagenome (GOLD analysis project Ga0209466, IMG submission 188323) | Tropical forest soil microbial communities from Panama analyzed to predict greenhouse gas emissions - Panama Soil Plot 30 MoBio (SPAdes)... | ecosystem: Environmental > Terrestrial > Soil...
TGCCCGATCTTCTCGGCCACGGCCGGCGGCAGCCGCAGCGTCTCGCGCACGATGTCGTCGATCTCTTCGCCGGTGGCGCCATCGATCATCAGGTTGCGCTTCTCGCACGCCTCGCGGAACGCCGGATCGTTGAGCATGGCCTGAAACGCGCTGCGCAGCGCCGCCAGCCGCTCGGGCGGCATGCCCGGCGTCGTGAGAATGGAGCGCCCGATCTCGCCGGTGCTGGCCGCCGCGTGCAGCACCTCGCGGCCTTCGTCGGACTGCGCGAGCTCCGGCAGCGTCGGCACATCCGGCAGCAGGCGATGCCGCTTCACCGCGGCCTGGTAGAGGATCGTGGCTTCACCCTTGTGCACCCAGCCGGGCTGGCTCACCAGGATGCCGGGCAGGCCGTAGGCGCCGACGATGTCGACCTCGCCCCGTTCCATCGCCAGCAGGATGTCGATGGTGCCGCTGTAGCCGCGGATCAGCTTGAACTTCGCGCCCCCATAGGTGTTGAGCGCGGTGGGGAACAGGACGGTCGTGGAGCCGCCGCCCGACGCGCCGACATTGTATTGTTTGGCGCGCACGTCGGCGAACGACTTGATGCCGGTCTTGGGCAGCGCCGCGCCGGTGTCGATGTTGGTCACCACGCGGCCGACATACGGCATCTTCGCCACGTCGATTCTGGCATTGGTGTTGGTCAGGCTGTCGAGCGCCAGCGTCTGCGCCAGGCTGCCGAACACCGTGCCGTCCTTGGGGGCGACCTCGTAGATGTATTTTGCCGCCACAAAACTTCCCGCCCCCGGCATGTTCTGCGCGATGATCGTTGGATGGCCCGGCAGATGTCGCGGCAGGAACTCGGCGACGAGCCGGCCGTAGATGTCGTAGCCGCCACCCGGCCCGTAGCCGATCAGCATGCGCAGGGTCTTGCCGCGATAGAAATCCTCCACCGGCTGCGCCTGCGTCGGCGCGGCTGCCAGCAGGATGACCGCGGCGATCGCGGCCGCTACGCCACGCGCGATGATCTTGCCCATTCCGCGATCGTTCGACCTTATCCGGCGGCCGCGCGCAGCTTCTGGCATTCGGCCTGGAACACATTGTTGAGGCACCATTCGGCCAGCTCGATGCCGGTGGGGAACCAGAGAGTCCCGGCCTGCTTCATGTGATGGATGATGCCGCGCAGGACCAGCGTGCGACCGGGCCGGCCGATGATGTAGGGATGCATGGTGAACGGGATGTATCTCGGGTGCTCCACGCTGCTCTCGGAATAGAGCTCGTCGAAATAGGCCTTCCAGGTCTCGAGCCCGTGATACGGGTTGCCGTATTCGCCGTGGCGGTGGCCGAACAGCGTGCCGTCGCCGAACGGCTGCCGCGGCAGCTCGACCAGGAGCTTGCCGTTTTTCTCCCACAGGAACGGCAGCTCCTCGTGGAAGCAGTTGGTATTGAACACGAAGCCGTTGTCGATCAGGAGCTCGATGGTGTTCGTGCTCTGGGTGCACGAGCGCCAGCCATAGGGGCGCCGTCCCGTGCGCTTCTCGATCATGGCGATGGCCTTCTTCATCACCTGATCTTCCTCGTCGCGCGGCAGGTAGCGCGCGATCTCGTGATGGTAGCCGTGCCCTTCCACCACGTGGCCGTGGTCGAGGATGGCCTGCACGGCTTCCGGGAAGCGCTCGGCGATGGCGCCGCAGGTCAGGAACGTCGCCTTGATGTTCTCTTCCCTGAGAATCCGCAGCAGCCGATAGATGGCGTGGTGCGGGCCGTATTCGCCCTGGCTCCACATTTCGTAGTTGAGGATGCCGTTCTTGTCCGGCTTGACGTCCTCGCCGCCCTGGAAATCGAAGGTCAGAAAAACCGCCGCCCGCTCGCCGTGCGGCCAGCGGATGAGATGATCGTAATGGTATTCCTTGAGCATGGCTTATCCCTCGGATGGCCGGCACGGCTTCTAGGATCCGCTCCGGCAAGTGCATGCGTCATGCTAGCGCCCGGCAGGGTGTCCTGGTAGCCGGAATCTTGGAACAACTGTTGTTCCCGACTAAGCCTGCCGCTTGACCGGAGCTCGCCGCTGCACCTCAATCGGCAATTCCTTTGATCGGTTGGACGGGACGGAAAAATGTCTTTCACCGCACACCCGTAGGGAAATTTTGTATCGACAAAGTCGGTACAACAGCTATTTGTCTTACGGCCGTCCTCTTCAGTCGATCATCACTCCGCTGACCTCGCCCCATGAAATTCCTGGTCGATCTGGCGGACAAGGAGACCGTCCACGCTGCCCTCGATGCGGAGCTGCCGTGCGCTATTCTCTCGGCGTGAACGTGGACATGACGCATATACTGCATCGGCAGATCGGCCATGATTACCCCGTTGCAGCGAGCGCGCGGGGAATCCTGATCCGCGACGCGAGCGGCAAGGAATATATCGACGCCTCCGGTGGCGCCGCAGTTTCGTGTCTGGGCCATTCGCATCCGGACGTGCTCGCCGCGATGGCCGCTCAGCTCAACGAGCTCGAATACGCACACACCAGTTTCTTTACGACGCGGGTGGCCGAAGAATTGGCCGACGACCTTGTCGCCCACGCTCCCGAAGGCATCGATCATGTGCTGTTCGTCAGTGGCGGCTCCGAGGCGATCGAAGCGGCGATAAAGCTGGCCCGCCAATTTTTCGTCGAGCGCGGCGAGTTGCAGCGCCGGCATGTCATTGCTCGCCGGCAGAGCTATCACGGGGTGACGCTCGGCGCGCTCGCGGTCGGCAGCCGCGAATGGCAACGGCGGCCGTTCGCCCCGCTGCTGATCGAAACGCATCACGTGTCGCCCGTCTACGAGTATCGGGAGCGACGTGCGGACGAGAGTGCGAGCGGCTACGGGGAGCGCCTGGTGCAGGAGCTCGAAAGCAAGATCGTTGAGCTCGGTGGCCGCAACGTCATCGCGTTCGTGGCGGAGACCGTGGTCGGCGCAACCATGGGGGCGGTCCCCGCGGTGCCGGGTTATTTCCAGCACGTGCGCGAAATCTGCGACCGCCACGGGGTCCTGCTCATTCTCGACGAGGTCATGTGCGGAATGGGCCGCACGGGAACGCTGCACGCCTGCGAGCACGAAGGCGTGACGCCGGACCTGATGGCGATCGCCAAGGGCATGGGCGGCGGTTTCGCCCCGATTGGCGCGCTGCTGATCGGGAAAGAGATTTTCACGACCATCGCGAACGGCTCAGGCGCTTTTCAGCACAGCCATACCTACATGGGTCATCCGCTCGCCTGCGCGGCGGCGCTGGCGGTGCAGCGAGTGATTCGTCGCGACGGCCTGCTCACCAACGTGCGCAAGCAGGGCGCACACCTGTCGCGCCGACTGGGCGAGCGCTTCGGCAATCATCCCTTCGTCGGTGACGTGCGCGGGCGCGGGCTGTTCTATGGCATCGAAATGGTGCGTGACCGCGGTACCAAGCAGCCGTTCGACCCGCGGCTGAAGATGCATGCGCGCATCAAACGTGAAGCCATGGGCCGCGGGCTGATGGTTTATCCCATGGGCGGCACGGCGGACGGTGCGCGCGGCGACCACGTGCTGATTGCGCCTCCGTTCATCATCGACGCCGCTGAGATCGACGTGATTGTCGACCGTATCGGGGAGGCGATCGATGCGGCGACCGCGCAAACCGACTGAGTCGTTCGCGGGAGGGACGGGCATCCGACAGAGGAGGAGTGTCGTGAGGAATGCGATCGCGGCCGCCGCAGCCGCCTGTTTGCTCGCCGTCGCGTCCGCGCCGGGCAGGACGCAAGGCCTGGAAGGAACTTTGAAAAAGGTAAAGGAGACCGGAACCTTCACGATCGGGCATCGCGACAGCTCGGTCCCCTTGTCGTATCTCGATGAAAGATTGCAGCCGGTCGGGTTCTCGATCGACCTGTGCCGGCACGTGGTCGAAGCCGTGAAGGCGCACCTGGGCACGCCGAATCTGGATGTCAAATACAATCCGGTGACCTCGGCGACCCGCATCCCGCTCGTCGCCAACGGCACCGTCGACATCGAATGCGGCTCGACCGCCAACATGACGAGCCGGCAGAAACAGGTGGCGTTTTCCTACACGTTCTTCGTCCCGCAATTCAAATGGATTGTGCGCACCAACGCCAACGTCAACGCCACGGACGATTTGCGCGGAAAGACCGTCGCCGTAACGGCCGGCACCAACACCGCGCTGTTCGTCAACAAGATGAACAGCGACGGCCGGCTCGGCATGACCATCGTGCAGGGCAAGGACCACGCCGAGTCCTTCCTGCTTGTCGAGACCGGCCGCGCCGCCGCGTGGATGGAAGACGACGTCCTGATCGCCGGTTTCCGCGCGAACGCGAAAAATCCCGTCGACTTCAGGCTGCTCGACCAGTCCTATCCGTCCGACCCGTACGCGCTGATGCTGCGAAAGGACGATCCGCAATTCAAGACATTGGTCGATGAAACGCTCGCCCGGTTGATGCGCTCCGGCGACTTCGAGAAACTCTATACTCGGTGGTTCGAGAGCCCGATCCCGCCCCGCGGCATCAACATGCGGTTGCCGATGTCTGACGCCCTCAAGCGCGCCGTCACGGAACCGAACGACAGGCCAAATTCCTGACTCTGGATCGACATCGCACGAACCGAAACGACCATTGCCGTCACAGCTCCTCGAACGGCAGGCCGACGTAATTCTCCGCCAGGGCCGTCATGGCGGCGCGCGAGCCGGTGACGTAGTCGAGCTCGGCGAGCTGAACCTGGCGGTCGAACTCGAGCTGATCCTCGAACCGGTGCAGCATCGAGGTCATCCACCACGAGAAGCGCTGGCCCTTCCACACCCGCCGCAGGCAGATGTCGGAATAGCGGTCAAGCAGATCGGTGCGGCCATGGCGGTAGTATTCGACAAGGGCGCCGGCGAGCACGCGCACGTCGGCGGCCGCCAGGTTCAAGCCCTTGGCGCCGGTCGGCGGCACGATGTGGGCGGCGTCGCCGGCGAGGAACAGGCGGCCGTGGCGCATCGGCGCCGCCACGAAGCTGCGCATCGGCGTGATCGCCTTCTGCGTCACCTTGCCCTCGGCGAGTTTTCCGCCTTCGTCGCCCAGCCGCAGGTGCAGCTCCTCCCAGATGCGGGCGTCCGGCCAGTTGGCGATGTCCTCGTCCGGCGTGCACTGGAGGTAGAGCCGCGACAGCACCGGCGAGCGCATGGTGAACAGCGCGAAGCCGCGCGCATGGTGCACATAGATCAGCTCGTGCGAGATCGGCGGCGACTCGCTCAGAATTCCGAGCCAGGCGAACGGATATTCGCGGTCGTAGATGGTCAGCGCGTCCGCCGGAATGGCGGGCCGGCACATGCCGTGAAACCCGTCGCAACCGGCAATGAAGTCGGCGGTCAGCTCGTCGTCCCGGCCGTTGTGGCGGAAGCGGACGCGCGGGGTCTTGCTGTCGCGTCCTTCCAGTGCCTTGGCCTCGGCCTCGAACAGGATTTCTCCGCCAGCCGCGAGCCGCGCGTCGATGAGGTCCTTCATCACCTCGTTCTGGCCGTAGATCGTCACCACCTTTCCGGTGAGCTCGGTGAGCGGGATGCGGTGGCTTTGTCCGGAAAAGCGCAGCGCCAGGCCCTCGTGCACCAGGCCCTTGCGGTGCAGGCGGTCGGCCAGCCCGAGCTCGGTCATAAGGTCGACCGTGCCCTGCTCGAGCAGGCCCGCACGCACGCGCTGCACCACATAGCGCCGGCTGCGGTTCTCCAGGATGACCGACTCGATGCCGTTGCGCTTGAGCAGATGCGACAGCAACAGGCCGGCCGGGCCGGCGCCGACGATGGCGACTTGCGTGCGCATGCTTGCGGTTCAGCGTCCCGGCAGCACGACGACCTTGGGACTGGTCGGCAGCGTCGTCTTCGACAGCACGAGCGACGGCGTTGCGTTGTACTCCACGTCCCACTGCTCCTTGGCGCGGCTGAGGAACCGGTTGAGCGTATAGGCGCTGAAGAAGTGCATGGGGATCATCAGCGGCGCCTTGAGGCTGGCCAGTACCTCGAACATGCCTTCGAGGTCCAGGGTCGCGCCGCCGTCGACCGGCACCATCACCACGTCGACCCGGCCCATCTCGTTGAGCTGCTGCTGGTTCAGCGTGTGATGCAGGTGCCCGAGATGGGCGATGCACATCTGCGCCGTCTCGAAGATGAAGATCGAGTTGCCGTGGCGCTCGGTGCCGCCGCCCACCCAGTCGCGGATGTTGGTTGGCACGTTGCGTACGCGCACGTCCTGAAAGGTCAGGTCGTGGCGCGCCGGCTGGTCCGGGCTCGGTCCCCAGCCGCGCAGCACGTGCTTGATGGCGGGGTCCGGCCGGTCGGTGTAGTGCGTCGAATGCGCATGGTTCATCGTGACGATGTCGGGCAGCACCGGCGACCGCACATAGTCGTTGTAGTCGGTGGCGATGCGCACCAGGCGCGGGCTTTCGATCAGGAAGGTGGAGTGGCCTGCATAGGTGATGCGCACCTGGTCGCCCGCGAGCGCAGTGCGGAACGCCGCCGGGATCGCGCGCGGCGTGTCGGAGGCCACGAGGCCGGGGCAGCGATCGGCGAGTTCCGATGTGGGCGGCACGGGCTGCGCCGGCGGTGCCGGCTGCTGGGCGGCAAGTTGGGAGGCGAACGCCACGACGAAGGCCGCCACCATCGGCAGCATACGCGACAGATAGGCGGCAACCGCCATGCTGGCCTCCGCGCTGATCAAACAGGCTCAACGCCAGGCCGGCGTCGGGCGCGCGCGACTGTGCCACGGTTGTCCGCGGCACAGCAAACCGGGCTAAGACAAATCTGATTGATCGGGCGAAAGCGCGGCGCTTTAATTTAGCGCGCTGGAACGATCAGGCCCTTGGTGGTGACCACGACCCAGCGGCCGTCCTGGCGGCGGATCTCCTCCACGCGGCCAGCTCCCGGCAACGTGGCACCGGGCTCGATCTCGATGATGCCGCGGCGGCCCTCGATCAGCGCGACGCCGTCGAACACGCGGCGTACCACGTAGTCCTCGATGATCACCGGCTTCGGCTTGGCCTCGGCGGCGGGCACCTGCGGCGCCGGCTTGTTCACCGTCCCGGTGATCTCGTTATGGTCGGCAACTCGGCGCTCGAGGCGTTCCACCGCTTCGCCGATCTTGGCGATCTTGGCGCTCGGATCGGCCTGGGCGCGTTCAGCGCGGTCGAGCCGCTCGGCGAGCTTGCCGAACTGCACTGCCGTCGTCCGGTTGGACAGCTCGACGGTATTGCGGAACGCGGTGAGGTCGCTGGCGAGCCGCGCCGCCAGGCCGCGGATGGCCGAGATCTCGGCCGCGGTTTCCTGCGCCGGCGTTACCGTCGCGGCTGGCGGGAAGGCGAGCTTCATCAGGCCCGGAATGAGGGCCGCGCCGGCTGCGCCGCCGAGACCAGCGGACAGCCCCAGCGTGGCCGCCAGCAGCGGGAAGCGGGATTTAGACTGCGCGGGTTTGGCCGGTGCGGGCTTGGCCGGTGCGGCCTTGGGCGGCGCGTTCGGGCGTTCGCGGCGGAAGGGTCGCAGCATGCTGGGCGCCGGCTCGGCAATCTGCGCGGCGGGCGGCAACTTGATCTCGGGCGCTGACGATTCGGAGCCTTCGCTGCGGGAGATCTCGATCTGGGGGGTCTCGGTCGGGACCAGGGCGGGGGCGGCGGAAATCTCTGGCACCGTGCTCGTGGCCGCGCTCGCGGGCGCTGCCGCCAGGGCTTCGCTGGCCGGCTCGGTGGCGGCGGCGTCGGTGGCGCCAGCCGCCGCGGCGGCCGTCGCTGTCTGGCTGGTCGGTTGCTGGATGTCGTTCTGCTCGGCCATGGCGGGCCCCCGGACAATGATAGTTATCAATTGGTAAGCAGACTTCGCTTACCAATTGGTTACCAGGCGGCATGGCCGCCCGGGGCCGTCACGTCGGGATACCGTTTTCCTCCGCCAGGCGTTTCAGCGAGGTTTCCGGCCGGGCGCCGAGGTGCTGGATCACTTCCGCCGCGGCGAGCGCGCCCAGGCGCGCCGCCGTGACGTGATCATGCTCACGCGCCAGGCCGAACAGGAAGCCGGCCGCGAACAGGTCGCCGGCGCCGGTGGTGTCGACCACGCGTTCGACCGGGAAGGCCGGCACGCTTTCGGTCTTCTCGCGCCTCACCACTACGCAGCCCTGCTCGCTGCGCGTGACCACCGCCAGCGCCGCATCCTTTTGCAGCGCCGCCAAGGCGGTGGCGAAATCAGCGGTCTGGTAGAGGCTGTGCAGCTCGGCCTCGTTGGCAAACAGGATGTCGACGATGCCCGACCGGATCAGGCCCAAAAACTCGTCACGCCAGCGGTCGACGCAGAAGGCGTCGGACAGCGTGAGCGCAACCTGTCGTCGGGCATCATGGGCGATCGCCGCGGCCTCGAGGAACGCGTCCTTGGCGTTCTGCGGATCCCACAGATAGCCTTCCAGGTAGGTGATGGCGGCGGCCGCGATCGTTTCGGCATGAACGTCGTCGATGCCGAGGTTCTGCGCCGCGCCGAGGAACGTATTCATGGTGCGCTCGCCGTCGGGCGTGACCAGGATATAGGAGCGCGCCGTCGAGGGGCCGTCCGGCGCCGGCGGCGTGTCGAAGGCGACGCCGGCGGCACGGATGTCGTGCAGGAAGACGCGCCCGAGCGTGTCGTCCCGCACCTTGCCGACGAAGGCGGCGCGCGCGCCAAAGCTGGCGACGCCGACGATCGTGTTGGCCGCCGAGCCGCCGGACATTTCCACCGCCGGCCCCATCGATCCGTAGATGCGCTCGGCCTGCTCCTCGACGATGAGCGACATCGTTCCCTTGCGCATGGCATGACGCACGAGGAAATCGTCGTCCGCGCGTGCGATCACGTCGACGATCGCGTTGCCGATGCCGAGGACGTCGAAACGGGGCTCTGCCATGAGGTCTCGCGGGGTTGGGGCCGGCACTATAGCGGCCCGGACGGCGGCGGCAACGTGGGGCCGGCGCGCGCGGCGGCTTCCCGGCGCCGGCCGCCTCTTGCACCGGGGCGCGCCATCGTGGCATGGACGCCGCGCAATCGGCGAGGACTTTCATGGCGTTCAAGGAACGCGTGTTCTCCGGGGTGCAGCCCACCGGCAATCTGCATCTCGGCAACTATCTCGGCGCGATCGTCAGGTTCGTCGCGCTGCAGAGGGATTACGACTGCATCTATTGTGTGGTCGACCTGCACGCCATCACGGTGTGGCAGGATCCGGCCGAGCTGCCGCGCAGCATCCGCGAGGTGACGGCCGCCTTCATCGCCAGCGGCATCGATCCGGCCAAGCACATCATCTTCAATCAGAGCCAGGTGGCCGAGCACGCGGAGCTCGCCTGGATCTTCAACTGCATCGCCCGCATCGGCTGGCTCAACCGCATGACCCAGTTCAAGGAGAAGGCCGGCAAGGACCGCGAGAACGCCTCGGTCGGGCTCTACGCCTACCCGTGCCTGATGGCGGCCGACATCCTCGCCTACCGGGCCACCCATGTGCCGGTGGGCGAAGACCAGAAGCAGCACCTCGAGCTTGCCCGCGACATCGCGCAGAAATTCAACAACGATTTTTCCGCCTCGATCCACGCGCATGGCTTTGGCGACGCGTTCTTTCCGCTCACCGAGCCGCTGATCCAGGGGCCGGCCACGCGCGTGATGTCGCTGCGCGACGGCACCAAGAAAATGTCGAAGTCGGATCCGTCCGACCAGTCGCGGATCAATCTCACCGACGACGACGACGCCATCGCGCAAAAGATCCGGCGCGCCAAGACCGATCCGGATCCGCTGCCGCATGAGGAAGCCGGGCTTGCCGCGCGCCCCGAGGCCGCCAACCTGGTCGGCATCTACGCGGCGCTCGCCGACACCACGCCGGCCGACGTGCTGAGCAAGCTCGGCGGCTCGCAGTTCTCCACCTTCAAGGCCGAGCTGATCGAGCTCACCACCGCCAAGCTCGGCCCGATCCGCAGCGAGCTCGGCCGGCTGCTGCAGGACCCGACCTATATCGACTCGGTGCTCGCTGACGGCTCGCGGCGCGCGCAGAAGATCGCCGCCGAGACCATGCGCGCCGTCAAGGACATCGTCGGGTTCGTGCGCCAGTGAATCGGACCCGCCGGCCGATGCGAGCCGCATCCCTTGTCGCCGCCCTGCCGCTCGTGGCAGCATCCCGGCGCGTGCGACGTATCGCATGGGTCTGGCGGAAGCCCGGGGAGGCCCTATGAGCCGCAAACGCCGCAGCCACGAAGCCGGACACAAGCGGAAGTATCTCGTCGTCATCGACGATACGCCGGAATGCGACCGCGCCGTCTACTGGGCGAGCCAGCGTGCCGCCCGCACCAATTCCAGCCTGGTCATGCTGCGGGTGATCGAGACGCAGGACCGCAACCAGCAATGGCTCGGCGTCGCCGACATCATGAAGGCGGAAGCGCACGAGGCGGCGAATGCCGCGCTCGACAAGTTCGCCAGCCGCGCCAACGGCGTCGCCGGGCTGACGCCGGAGCGGGCGATCCGGGAAGGCGACGTGGCCGAAGAGATCCTCGAGCTCATCGAGGAGGATGAGGACATCGCCATCCTGGTGCTGGCCGCGGGCAGCGACAAGGAAGGGCCGGGCCCGCTGGTCTCCGGCCTCGCCAAGACGGCCGGCGCCTATCCGATTCCCGTCGCCATCGTGCCCGGCCATCTAACGGACGAAGAACTCGACGCCATGTCGTGATGGCGGCAGCCGCCGGTCCCACGGGGATCTCCGGATTGACCCGGCCCTGCCGAGGCACCATGTATAGATGAAGTGACGCGGCCTGCCTGGCCGCATCCTGTGGAGCAGAGCCATGTTCATTCAGACCGAGGCCACGCCCAATCCGGCGACGCTGAAATTCCTGCCCGGGCGCACGGTCCTGGCTTCGGGCACCCTCGACATGCGCGACCTCGACGAAGCCAGCCGCTCGCCACTGGCCGAGCGCCTGTTCGGCATCAAGGGCATCAGCGGCGTGTTCTTCGGCAACGACTTCATCACCGTGAGCAAAAGCGACGGCGAGTGGCAGCAGCTCAAGCCGGCGATCCTCGGCGCCATCATGGAGCACTTCATGTCCGGCGAGCCGCTCCTGCGCGATGCCGGCGCGGTGCCCGCCGAGGCTGAGGAGTTTTTCGAGCCGGCCGACGCCGAGACCGTCGCCACCATCAAGGAACTGATCGAGACGCGCGTGCGCCCGGCGGTGGCCAACGACGGCGGCGACATCACGTTCCGCGGCTTCAAGGACGGCGTGGTCTATCTCAACATGAAGGGCGCGTGCTCCGGCTGCCCATCGTCGACGGCGACATTGCGCCATGGCATCCAGAACCTGCTGCGCCATTTCGTGCCGGACGTGACCGAGGTGCGCCCGGTCTGACCCGGCGGCCGGCAGGCTGGCCGCCGATGACGCAGACCGGCGCCGGCCGTCTTCGTCCTGCGTCGATGCGTTATCCGCGATGCTGATCCTCGCCATCGACACGGCGCTTGCAGCCTGCGCGGCCGCCGTGTTCGACACCGACGGCGGCAAGGTCCTGGCGAGCGAGACTCTTGGGATGGCGCGCGGGCATGCCGAGGCCCTGATGCCGCTGGTCGCCCGCGTGATGGGCCGCGCCGGCCTCGCCTTCCACCAACTCGACCGTATTGCCGTGACGGCCGGCCCCGGCAGCTTCACCGGGCTCCGCGTGGGCATTTCGGCCGCGCGCGGCATTGCGCTGGTGTCGGGCAAGCCGGCGGTGGGCGTCTCCACGCTCGCGGCCTATGCGGCGCCGCATATCGCCAACGAGGCCGGCGACGCCGTGGTGGCGTCGATCGACGCCCGCCATGGCCATGTCTACCTGCAGGTTCTCGCCGGCGCCGGCCGGACGCTGGTCGGCCCGCGCCTGGCGAGCCTGGAGGATGCGGTGCGCGTCGCCACGGCGGCTCCCGCACGGCTCGTCGGTTCGGCCGCCGGATTGCTGGCCGCCGCCTGGCCGACAGGCGCCGCGTCCCCTGTCCTGGTCGAGGCGGAAGAGGCGCCGGCGATCGCCTGGGTAGCGCGCCTCGGCGCCGCAGCGTCGCACACCGACGTCGCACCGACCCCGCTCTACCTGCGTTCGCACGACGCACGGCCACAGGACACCGCCCGGCTGCCACGGCGATGACGCAGTTTTTCGCGGCGATCGGGGCGTTTCTCCGCGGCCTGTTCGGGCGGACCGAGCCGGTCTTGAGCGAAGCCGGGCCGCGCGATGCCGGCGCCATCTCGGGGCTGCACGGCGCCTGCTTTCGCCGCGGCTGGAGCGAGGACGAGGTGGAGCGGCTCCTGCTCGACGCCAGCGTCGTCGCCCACCGCGCGACGATCGGGCGCGAACTGGCTGGCTTCATCCTGTCGCGCATGGCGGCCGGCGAAGCGGAAATTCTCTCGGTTGCGGTGGCGCCGCGCTGCCGCGGGCGCGGCCTCGCCGCAAAGCTGCTCATGTGGCATCTGCGGCGCCTGGCCGGCCTGGCGGTCGGCACGGTGTTTCTCGAGGTCGAGGACGGCAACCGCCCGGCGCTGCGACTCTACGACCGCGCCGGCTTCCACCAGGTCGGCCGCCGCCCGGGCTATTACCAGCAGGCGTCGGGCGCCCCGGCCACTGCGCTGGTGCTGCGGCGCGACCTTTAGGAGATTTCCCGGCTGCGGCTCGCATGGACCAGCCCGGCCGAGAATCCTATGATGTGGCCCGGGGCCGATGATGAGGTGATCGTGGGGAATCCCGCCAATATCGAAGCCCAATGCGTTGCCAAAGGCATGCGCATGACCGAGCAGCGCCGCGTCATCGCGCGGGTGCTGGCGGAATCGGCCGATCATCCGGACGTGGAGGAGCTCTACCGCCGCTGCGCCGAGGTCGACCGCAACATCTCGATTTCCACCGTCTACCGCACCGTAAAGCTGTTCGAGGATGCCGGCATCATCGAGCGCCATGATTTCCGCGAGGGCCGCGCGCGCTACGAGCAGATTCCGGAAGCACATCACGACCACCTGATCAACCTGCGCACCGGCGAGGTGATCGAGTTTCAGTCGGAGGAGATCGAGCGCCTGCAGGCCGAGGTCGCGCGCCGGCTCGGCTACCGGCTCATCGAGCACCGGCTTGAGCTCTATGCGGTCCCGCTCGACGACGAGAAGGCCCGGCGCTGACGACTCGCCGCAATGCCGCGCGCGCCTGCCAAAGGGGGGCAGCCATGGGGACGAGGCACATGTTAGCGGGTCTGGTCCTGGCGGCCTGCCTGACTCAGCAGGCGATCGGGCAGGCGACCAGATATCCGGACCGGCCGGTCAAGATGATGGTCGGATTCTCGGCCGGCGGCGGCACCGACGTGATCGCCCGCATCGTGGCGCAGAAAATGTCCGACGGGCTCGGCCAGTCGGTGCTGGTGGAGAACCGGCCCGGCGCCAGCGGCCTGATCGCCAGCGACGTCGTCACCAAGTCGGCGCCCGACGGCTACACGCTGATGATGGGGAGCCAGACGACGCTCGCCGTCGCGCCCCAGCTCTATCGGAAATATTCCAGCGATCCGGCCAAGGATTTTTCCGGCGTGTCGCTCGCCGGCGTGTCGCCGCTGGTGCTGGTGGTGCACCCGTCGGTGCCGGCGCACTCGGTGCAGGACGTCATCGCTCTGGCCAAGGCCAGCCCCGGCCGCATCAATTTCGGATCGGGCGGGCTGGGGACAACCCCGCACATGGCAGGCGAGCTGTTCGCAGTCACGGCCGGCATCAAGATGCAGCACGTCGCCTATCGCGGCGAGGCGCCGGCCATCAACGATCTGCTCGGCGGCCAGCTGCACCTGATCTTCGCCAACCTGTCGGCCGTGATCGGCAACGTGCGGGCGGGATCGCTGCGGGCGCTGGCCGTGACCAGCGCGCAGCGCTCGGCCGCCGCGCCCGACATCCCCACCGTGGCCGAGACGGCGCTGCCCGGCTTCGAGGCAGCGACCTGGTTCGCGGTCGTCGTTCCGGCCGGCACCCCGCGCGATGTCGTGCTGCGGCTCAATGCCGAGGTTCAGCGCGTCCTGGCCCAGCCCGAGGTGCAGCAACGCTTTGCCGACCTCGGCATGACCAGCGAAGCCAGCACGGCCGACAGTGTCGATGCCCTGATCCGATCGGAGATCGGCAAATGGTCGCAGGTGATCCGCGACGCCGACATCCGCGCCCCGGACGAGCGTTGAGCCGGCATCCGGATCGCTTCCTTTTTGCCCGCGAACCCTATATGTGCTGAGGGTGCGGCGGCTGCCGAGGGGCACCCCCGTGAATCTTGGAAAGTGTTGAAATAACGAGTGAAACACGGCCGGCCGCGACCGGCCCAGAGGGCATGAGCGGACCGCGCAGGCTGCATGTGAAATCGTTCGGGTGCCAGATGAACGTCTACGATTCGCATCGTATGGCGGACACCCTGGCGCCGGAGGGGTATGTCGAGACTGACGCGCCCGAGGGCGCCGACGTGGTTATCCTCAACACGTGCCACATCCGTGAAAAGGCGGTCGAAAAGGTCTATTCCGAGCTCGGCCGCATGCGGAAGCTCAAGGAAGAGGCGGCCCAACAGGGTCGCCGGGTGGTGATCGCGGTCGCCGGCTGCGTGGCGCAGGCGGAAGGGCAGGAGATTCTTCGCCGGGCGCCGGCCGTGGACCTGGTGTTCGGGCCGCAGAACTATCACCGGCTGCCCGATCTCCTGGCCCGCGCCGGGCGCGAGCGTGTGGTCGACACCGAGTTCCCGGTCGAGGACAAGTTCGATTTCCTCACGGCCCCGAGCCGCGACAAGACGCGGTCGCGCGGCGCGTCGGCCTTCGTCACCGTGCAGGAAGGGTGCGACAAGTTCTGCACGTTCTGCGTGGTGCCTTACACGCGCGGCGCCGAGGTGTCGCGCCCGGTGGAAAAAGTCGTCGCCGAGGTGACGCGGCTGGCCGCGGCCGGCGTACGCGAGGTCACGCTGATCGGGCAGAACGTCAACGCCTATCACGGCGAGGGTCCGGACGGGCGCGCGTGGACGCTCGGCCGCCTGCTCCATCGCGTTGCCGATGTCGCCGGCATCGCCCGCATCCGCTACACCACCAGCCATCCGCGCGATGTGGACGACAGCCTTGTGGCGGCGCATCGCGATCTCGCCGCTCTGATGCCTTATCTCCACCTGCCGCTGCAGTCGGGCTCCGACCGCATCCTGGCCGCCATGAACCGCCGCCACACGTGCGCCGACTACCTGCGCGTCGTCGACCGCATGCGCGCGGCGCGCGGCGATCTGGCGTTGTCGTCCGATTTCATCGTCGGCTTTCCGGGCGAGAGCGAGGAGGATTTTTGCGCCAGCCTCGACGTCGTCGACGAGGTGGGATTTGCCGGCGCGTTCTCGTTCAAATATTCGCCGCGCCCCGGCACGCCGGCCGCTGGCATGGATCAGGTCGCGGAGGACGTGAAGGCTGAGCGGCTGCAGCGCCTGCAGGCGCGAATCGATTGCCACCAGGCCGCCTTCAACGCCGCCTGCCTGGGTCGCACCTTCGACGTCCTGCTGGAGCGATCCGGCAAGCGGCCCGGCCAGTTGGTTGGGCGGTCGCCCTATCTGCAGCCCGTTCAGGTCATGGCGCCGGCCAGCCTGGTGGGCGAGGTCGTTGCCGTCACGGTGACGGAGATCGGGTCGAATAGCCTGTTCGGCGCGCTTGCACCGGCGCATATGCCTGCCGCACCGGCGGCGTCGGAGCGCTCAACGCCGGCATTCATGGGAGCCTGATGCCAACGCTCGGAACCGACCAGCCGCTCGTTCCCGGCAACGCCGCCGCCAGCACGCAGGCCGTGCTCGCCTTCGACGACAATCGGCTGGCGTCGACGCTGTTCGGCCAGTACGGACAGAATCTGGCGCTGATCGAGCGGCGGCTGGGTGTGGTCGCCGACTCGCGCGGCAATCACGTGACGATCGAAGGCTCGCGCGAGGCGGTGGAGCAGGCCCGCCGCGTGCTCGAAAGCCTGTACGAGCAGCTCAAGCGCGGCAATGACCTGGTGGCCGGCGACGTCGAGGGCGCGGTGCGCCATGCCATGGCGCAGCGCTCGTTGTTCGACTTCGATGCCGGCACGCGCCCCGGCTTCGAGGAGATCAACCTGCGCAAGCGCCCGGTGCGCGCGCGCACGGCCGGCCAGGACGCCTATGTGCGGGCGCTCAAGCGCCACCCGCTGGTGTTCGGCACTGGCCCGGCCGGCACTGGCAAGACTTGGCTGGCGGTGGCCCACGCCATCGCGCTGTTCGAGCGCAAGGAGGTGGACCGCATCGTGCTCTCGCGTCCCGCCGTGGAGGCGGGAGAGCGGCTGGGCTTCCTGCCCGGCGACATGCGCGAGAAGGTCGATCCCTATTTGCGGCCGATCTACGATGCGCTGTTCGACCTGATGGATTCACGCATCGTCGAGCGCGCGCTGCAGTCGGGCGAGATCGAGATCGCGCCGCTTGCCTTCATGCGCGGCCGCACGCTCTCCAATGCCGCCGTGATCCTCGATGAAGCGCAGAATACCACGCCGATGCAGATGAAGATGTTCCTGACCCGGTTGGGCGAGAACAGCCGGATGATCGTCACTGGCGATCCCAGCCAGGTCGATCTGCCGCTCGGCCAGACCTCTGGCCTGGACGAGGCGCTGCGGCTCCTGGCCGAGATCGAAGGTATTGCGCACGTGATGTTCACGGCGCAGGACGTCATCCGTCACGAACTCGTGGCGCGGATCGTCGAAGCCTATGACGGCGCCGGCGCGGCGGCCCGCGCCAGCGCCGCTGGGCGCGACGCCGCGGCGCGCGAGCGCAAGGCCAGGGAGTGACGCGTGGCGCGCGCCGCACCTGACATCGATGTCCAGGTCGCCTCCGACCTGTGGCGTGAAGCGCCCACGGCCGCCGGCACGGTGCGCGACGCCATCGCTGCCGCGGCCGCCGTCGTGTCCGGCCTGCCGGCGGCAAGCGGAGAAGTGAGCGTCGTGCTCACCGACGATGCCGCCATCCAAAAACTCAATCGCGATTGGCGCGGCCAGGACAAGCCGACCAACGTGCTGTCGTTCCCGGCGGCGCAGGGCGCCGCCACGGCGCCGGCGCTCCTCGGCGACATCGTCATCGCATACGAGACGGTGGCGCGCGAGGCCGCCGCCGAGGGCAGGCCGTTCGCCCATCATGTTGCCCATCTTGCGGTGCATGGCTTTCTGCACCTGTTGGGCTACGATCATGATTCGGACGCGGAGGCCGACGCGATGGAGCGGCTCGAAGCCCGGATCCTCGCGCGGCTCGATGTGCCCGATCCGCATATCACGTAAAATGCGCGGGATTTGACCATCCGATCACGATGCCTGACACCGACGCGCCAAGTCCCAGCCTCGCCATCACCGGAACCGACCGGACCAACCTTCCTGTGCCGGTGCCGGTGCCGGACGAGCCTGCGCGCGAGAGTGAGGGCTTTTGGGCGCGCGTCATGCGCGCGCTGTTCGGCTGGAAAGCGGGCTCGATCCGGCAGGATCTGGAAGTGGTGCTGGAGAACGGCACGCCGGCCGATACCGGCTTCTCGCCGCAGGAACGCACCATGCTCAAGAACATCCTCGGCCTGCGCGAGCGGCGGGTCGAGGACGTGATGGTGCCGCGCGCCGATATCGTCGCCGTGCAGCAGGACACCTCGATCGGCGAGCTGATCAAGGTGTTCGAGAGCGCCGCCCACTCGCGACTGGCTGTCTACAACGACACCCTCGACGATCCGGTGGGCATGGTTCACCTGCGCGACCTCGTCGCCTACATGGCGGAACAGGCCGCGGAGGCCGAAGGCAAGCGCAAGAAGCCGCTGCCCGCCGAGCTCGACCTCGCGGCGATCGATCTGTCGGTCCCGCTGGTGGCCGCAAAGATCATCCGCGAGGTCCTGTTCGTTCCCCCCTCGATGCCGGTGATCGACCTGTTCGCCAAGATGCAGGCGACGCGCATCCATCTGGCGCTCGTCATCGACGAATACGGCGGTACCGAAGGCCTCGCCTCGATCGAGGATATCGTCGAGCAGGTGGTTGGCGAGATCGAGGACGAGCACGACGAGGACGAGGCGCCGTCGATCGTGCGCCAGGGCGATGGCTCGTATCTGGCGGATGCGCGCGCGACGCTGGAGGACGTGACGGCGATCCTCGGCGCCGAGTTCGATATCGGCGACGCCGCCGAGGAGGTTGATACGCTGGGCGGCTATCTGTTCATGAAGATCGGCCGCGTGCCGGTGCGCGGCGAGCTCGTGGCCGGGCCGGGCAACTTCGAGATCGAGGTGTTCGATGCGGATCCGCGGCGCTTGAAGCGGCTGCGCATCTATCGCCGCAAGAGCGCGCCGCCTGCCGACGGCAAGCGGCGCTCCGTACGCGCCGAGGCGGCAGCGCCTGCTCCGGCCGTCGGTGAGACTTCGGCGGCGAAGCCTGAGGCAAATGTCGGCGACGTCAACTCGCCCGGAGGCGCGCATTAGCATCGATCATTCTCGCTCCCCGGCGCTGCCCGCCGAGGCCGGCAGGAGCAAGGGGTGGAATGCGGCGATCGCGGCGCCGCTCACCCGCTTCGCCCACTGGACGGTGCTGGCCTGGGGATGGCAGCGCGCGGCGATAGCGTTCCTGGCCGGCGCCGTCTCGGTGCTGGCGCTGGCGCCGTTCAATCTCTGGCCGGTGATGTTCCTGACCTTTCCGGTGGTCGTCTGGCTGATCGACGGATCGGCCGCCGGCCGCCTGTCCGGCGTGCTGACCGCGGCCGGCGCCGGCTGGTGGTTCGGCTTCGGCTATTTTCTCGCCGGGCTCTACTGGGTCGGCTACGCCTTCCTGGTCGACGCGGAAACCTTCGGCTGGCTGCTGCCGGTCGCGGTCGCCGGTCTACCGGCCGGACTCGCCCTGTTCACCGCCATGGGTTTTGCATTGGCGCGGCTGATGTGGACGCGCGGTCCCATCCGCGTGCTGGCGCTGGCGCTGGCTTTGACCGCGGCGGAATGGCTGCGCGGCCATGCGCTCTCGGGCTTTCCGTGGAACGCCTATGGCTATGCGCTCACCGGCCCGCTGGCGCTGGCGCAGGGCGCCGCGCTGGTCGGGCTGTGGGGCCTGACCTTCGTGGCGGTCGCCGTGTTCGCGAGCCCGGCCGTGCTGGTGGACGAGCGCAGCGAGACGCGGCGCCCGTGGGCCTGGCCGCTCGCCGCGGTGCTCGTGCTGGCGGCGCTTGCGACTTATGGCGCCATCCGCCTGGCCCAATCGCCCACCGAATTGGTCGAGGGCGTTCGCCTGCGCCTCATGCAGCCCAACCTGCAGCAGGACGAGAAGTTCAACTATGGGGCCAAGCAGCAGGTGATGCAGCGCTACCTTGCGCTGTCCGACCGTGCCACCGGCCCGGACGCCATGGGCGTGCGCGACGTGACGCACCTGATCTGGCCGGAATCGGCCTTTCCCTTCTTCATCGCGCGCGAGGCTGACGCGCTGGCCCAGATCGCGGCGCTGCTGCCGCCCGGAACCACGCTGATCACCGGCGGCGTGCGCCCGGAGGAAACCACGCCCGGTGCGCGCATCGCCCACGTCTACAACTCCATCTACGTGATCGACCACGACGGCTCGACCCTCGGCGTCTACGACAAGAATCACCTGGTGCCGTTCGGCGAATATCTGCCGTTCCAGGAGTTGCTCGAGAGTTTTGGGCTGATGCAACTCACCAAGGTGCAGGGCGGGTTCATCGCCGGCGACCGCCGCCGCCTGCTCGCCGTGCCGCGTGCGCCGCCGGCACTGCCGCTGATCTGCTACGAGGTCATCTTTCCCGGCGAGGTCGCTTCGCGCAGTGGCGAGCGTGCCGGATGGATGATCAATCTCACCAATGACGGCTGGTTCGGCAACAGCACGGGCCCGTACCAGCATCTGCAGCAGGCGCGCGTGCGCGCCATCGAGGAGGGCTTGCCTCTGGTGCGGGCGGCCAACACCGGAATTTCCGCCGTGATCGATCCACTCGGCCGCATCATCAGGCAACTACCGCTCGGCCAGGAGGGCGTGCTCGACGCAGGGTTGCCGCGACCGGTCGAGCCCACGTGGTTCGTTCGTCTCGGCGACAGTGTCGCGGCCTTGATGCTCGCCGGCGCCGCCATTCTGGTGATACGCCGCCGTTTACGCTGGACTACCAGAGCGCGTTGACCCAGATTCGTGGCACTCTGCGGCCGCTGCCTGCCGTGGAATACCAGAGCGCATTTGCGAACCTGTGCCAAAAAACTGTTCGCGTCGACAGGGCTGGTATGATTTAGCGGCGATACTGGTCCGAGAGAGTTAGGTTAAAACGGATGGCAATGGGGATTTCCCACGCCAAGCTATTCGGACGCTAACGTCAATGCGCGAACTCGGGCGGAATACGCATTGCGCGCGAAGCCGCCAGCGTGGACGTTGCGCTTCGCACAAGGGCGCCGCGAGGAAGGATCGAAGTTGTGCAGGAGATGGTGATGGTGAAGAAGGCGCCCAATCCGATCGACAAGCATGTGGGCAGCCGCGTGCGTCTGCGTCGGATGATGCTCGGCATGAGCCAGGAGAAGCTGGGCGACGCACTCGACCTGACGTTTCAGCAGGTGCAGAAGTACGAAAAGGGCACCAACCGGATCGGGGCCAGCCGGCTCCAGCAGATCTCGCACATCCTCCAGGTTCCGGTCTCGTTCTTCTTCGAGGGCGCGCCGGCGGCGGCTGGCAATTCCGCGACCGGCGGCGAGGCGCCTTCCCCGGCCTTCGTGTCCGACTTCCTCGCCTCCTCGGAAGGGCTTGCGCTGACCAGGGCGTTCATGCGGATCGAGGACGCCAAGGTGCGCCGGCGCATCGTCGACCTGGTCGAGGCGATCGTCGGCGGCGACGAGAAGTGACTTGATATCAAGCAGGTGAGCCGCCCACGCGGGTGTTGACCGGAGCCCCGCCACGCGCCCGATCGCTGGCACCGCCTGCCCACATCTGCCCACATCTTGACCCCGATCCGGGACGCTGCGAGAACGAGCGGCGCACGCGCGTCCTTCGTCTGTCCCCGCACGAGGAGTTTCATCCGGTGGCCCATACGAATTTCCTGTTCACCAGCGAGTCGGTTTCGGAAGGTCACCCGGACAAGGTCTGCGATCAGATCTCCGACGCCATTCTCGACGCCTTCCTGAAAAACGACCTCAAGCTCGGCATCGCCGACGACAGCCAGGTGAACACGCGGCTCGGCTGCGAGACGCTGTGCACGACCAACAAGATCGTCATCGCCGGCGAGGGCCGCGGGCAGGCGCCGCTGTTTCACAAGCACGGCAATCATGCGGTCGCCAACCGCGAGCTGATCACGCAGATCGCCCGCGACGCGGTCAAGAGCATCGGCTACCAGCAGGAAGGCTTCTCCTACTACGGCGCCGACATCGAGGTGCTGCTGCATGGCCAGTCGCCCGACATCGCCATGGGGGTCGACGCCAAGAAGAAGAAGGACGGCGAGCAGGAGGGTGCCGGCGACCAGGGCATGATGTTCGGCTTCGCCTGCACCGAGAGCGAAGTCTATGAGCGCGGCTCGTACATGCCGGCGCCCATCTATTTCGCCCACAAGATTCTCAAGGTGCTGTCTGAGAAGCGGCGCTCGGGCCAGCTGTTCGATCTGCAGCCCGATGCCAAGAGCCAGGTCACCGTGCGCTACGTCGACGGCAAGCCGGTCGGCTGCACCAAGGTCGTCGTGTCGACGCAGCATAATCCGGAGACGCGCAACGGCAAGAAATACACGCCGAACATGGTCAAGGAGATGATCGGCGATGCCGTCGCGTCGGCGCTGCCGGAAGGCTGGATGCCGAAGCGGCCCTCCGACTTCCTCGTCAACCCGACCGGCAATTTCGTCGTCGGCGGACCGGACGGCGATTGCGGCCTGACCGGCCGGAAAATCATCGTCGACACCTATGGCGGCTATGCGCCGCATGGCGGCGGCGCCTTCTCCGGCAAGGATCCGACCAAGGTCGATCGCTCGGCAGCCTACGCCGCGCGCTATCTGGCCAAGAACGTGGTTGCCGCCGGTCTCGCCGACAAGTGCACCATTCAGATCGCCTACGCGATCGGCGTCGCCGATCCCATGTCGCTGCTGGTCGACACCCACGGCACCGGAAATGTCGACGAGCAGAAGCTGGAAAAGGTGCTGCCGGAAATCTTCCCGCTGCGCCCGACCAATATCCGGCGCGCGCTGGAGCTCAACCGGCCGATCTACCAGCGCACCGCTGCGTATGGCCATTTCGGCCGCGCGCCGGAGAAGGACGGCGGCTTCTCGTGGGAGCGCACCGACCTCGCCAAGACCCTGCGCAGCGCCGTGGGCTGATTGAGTTCTGCGGCGGCCGCGCCGAAACTACGGCATGGCCGCGATCGAAAACGAGGGCAACGAGCCGCCGGACGTCCGTCCGGCCGGCGCATTCTTTGGACGGCGCAAGGGCCATGCCCTGCGGCCGCGCCAGGCCGCGCTGCTGGCATCGCTGCTGCCCCGCCTTGCCGTCGACGTGACGGCGCCGGCGCCGAAAAATCTCGGCGCGCTGTTTCCCGGCGGTGCCGACCGCATCGACATGGAAATCGGCTTCGGCGGCGGCGAGCATCTTCTGGCCCGCGCCCAGGCGAATCCGCGCACCGGCTTCATCGGCTGCGAGCCGTTCGTCAACGGCATGGCGAAAATTCTGGGGACGATCGACGCGCTGCGGCTCGACAACATCCGCCTGCATCATGGCGACGCGACCGAACTGCTGGCGTGGCTGCCGCCGGCGTCGCTCGCCCGCATCGATCTCATCTATCCCGACCCGTGGCCGAAGCGGCGCCATTGGAAGCGGCGCTTCATCCAGGAGGCGAGCGTGGAGGTGATCGGCCGCGTGCTGAAGCCCGGGGCCGAATTCCGTTTCGCCACCGACTGGCCCGACTATGCCGCCTGGGCGCTGGAGCGCCTGATCCGCTCGCCGGCCTTCATCTGGACAGCCGAGTGCGCCGACGACTGGCGCCGGCCGTGGCCGGATTTCTCCCGCACGCGCTACGAGGCCAAGGCGCTGCGCGAGGGCCGCACACCGTGTTACTTGACGTTCCGCCGGGTGTAGGGCGGCGACTACGCCGCGCGCTGATACTCGCGCCAGAATTGCACCATCCCCTGCGCTGTGGCTGATGACAGGCCATCGAACTGCGCCAGCGTCGCGTCGGTGCTCGGCGCCGCGCGCCACCTGTTGGCGGCCACGACGATGCAGCGGGCGGCCAGCGGACTGAAGCCGGCCGCCTGGCACAACACCAGCAAGGCATCGGGCTGATCGTCGTTCGCCAGCCGCTGGACGACATCGATCGAGAGATCGCAGATCAGCGCCAGGGCGGCGATCGTCTCCTTGGAGCGGCCGCGGTGCGCAAAGGTCAGCACCTGCGCCTCGTCGAGCTTGCCGGCCCATCGCAGCGCGCGCGCCGCGCGCCAGGCCTCGACCTGCGCCGCCGCCTCGGCCGCGTCTGGCGCCGCTTCGATCGCCGCAAGCTCCACCCTGAGCGCGTCCGGCGCCGCCGCGAGCAGGCGCTCCCGCACCGCCTCGCTCGCCGCGCGCGCCAGGCTGCACAGGCCCTGCGGCGGCACGTCCGCGCGTCGCGCCAGTTTCTCCGCCAGCACGCCGTCGCTGACGGCGCGCGCCAGCAGCATGGCCAGTCCGCTACGCGACAGTTCGGCGCCGCCATTCATGGCGAGGTTGCGCACCACGTCGCGGTCGCCGCAGTCGACCAGCACGTCGGTGACGGCGGGAGCGAGCCCGGGGCGGCCGGAGATCGCGAACAGGTGCGCCTGGCTGCTGGCGCGCGCGATCGCGACCAGGTCCGCCTCGTCGAGAAGGCCGCAGCGCGTCAGCACGGGCCCTGCCACCGCGATCGCCGGATCACCGGCGAGCCGCCGCATGACGTCGCGCGGCGCATTGCGCAACGGGGCGAGCCGCTGTGTCAGGGAGGCGAGCGCCGCGGTGGGCAGGCCCTCGATCAGGGGAGCGAGGGTGCGATCGAAGAGGTCGACATGCTCGTCATTGAACTGGCTGGCGCCGGCGAGAAACAGTTCGGCGATGCGTCGCGCGGCCTCAACCTGGCGGTCGGCCGACATCGTCTCGAGCGCATGCGTCAGTTCGGGAACGAGCAGGGTTTCGGCGGCTGACATGAGACGAGCGCAGACATAGACACGTGTTGCCGCGAGGCTAGCGGCAAAGGCGTTAAGGATTCATTATCCATGATCATGCTCAGCGGCCGCTCGCCCGGCGGGCGCCGATGCCCCGGAAAGGGCGGGAGAATCGTCCGGGATCCCTTGCGCCGGGTGGGAAAGTCGCTATATTCCGAGGTGTCCGCTATGGACATCTCATAACGGTCGGATGGTATCCGAACGATTATTGAGAGTGGGCCCCGCCCGGGACCCGCTCTTTTTTATTACCGGGCGCCAGAACCGCGCATGGATGACACGGTCGACACCGTCGCAAGGACCGAGCCGCGACTCATCACCGAGCAGGGCGTGGGTGCGCGCATCGCGGCGATTGCAGCGCCGGTGCTCGAGGGCCTCGGTTATCGGCTGGTGCGCGTGCGGATATCCGGAATGGCCGGTTGCACGGTGCAGATCATGGCCGAACGGCCGGACGGTACCATGACGATCGAGGATTGTGAGACCGTGTCGCGCGCGCTGTCGCCGGTGCTCGACGTGGAGGATCCGATCGACCGCGCCTACCGGCTGGAGATTTCCTCGCCCGGCATCGACCGGCCGCTGGTGCGGCGTTCCGACTTCGCGCGTTACGCCGGTCATGCCGTGAAGGTGGAAATGGCGATGCCGATCGGCGGCCGCCGCCGCTTCCGCGGCGTGCTGCTCGGCGTCGAGGGCGATGCGGCGCGCGTGCGCCGCGATGATGCGGCGGCCGGCGAGGCCGCCGACGTCGTGCTTCCCATCGACGAGATGGCCGAGGCGCGGCTGGTGCTCACCGATGCTTTGGTTGCCGAGTCGCTCAAGCGCGGCAAGGCGTCTGGCAGCTCCGCTGCCGGCAATCCGGAAGCCGGATCGCTATCGTGACATGAATAATCCGTGCCGCAGGCCCGGAAGCGGGATGCGGCCTTGAGATGAAGGAGACGTGAAAATGCCTGCCGTCAGTGCAAACCGGCTGGAGCTGTTGCAGATCGCTGACGCGGTGGCGCGCGAGAAGGCGATCGACCGCAGCATCGTCATCACCGCCATGGAGGACGCCATCGCCAAGGCGGCGCGCTCGCGCTACGGCAGCGAAACCGACGTCCACGCCGAGATCAACTCGAAGACCGGCGAGCTGCGGCTTGCGCGCCATCTGCTGGTGGTCGAGCAGGTGGAGAATCCCTCCAACCAGATCAGCCTCGAGGATGCGCGCCGGCGCAATCCGGCGGCGCAGATCGGCGACACCATCGCGGACACGCTGCCGCCGCTGGAATACGGCCGCATCGCGGCGCAATCGGCCAAGCAGGTGATCGTGCAGAAGGTGCGCGAGGCCGAGCGCGACCGCCAGTACGACGAGTACAAGGAACGCATCCACGACATCGTCAACGGCATCGTCAAGCGGGTCGAGTACGGCAACGTTGTGGTCGACCTCGGCCGCGGCGAGGCCATCGTGCGCCGCGACGAGCTCCTGCCGCGCGAGACCTTCCGCAACGGCGACCGCATCCGCGCCTACATCTACGACGTGCGGCGCGAGGCGCGCGGGCCGCAGATCTTCCTGTCGCGCACCCATCCGCAGTTCATGGCCAAACTGTTCGCGCAGGAGGTGCCCGAGATCTACGACGGCATCGTCGAGGTGAAGGCGGTGGCGCGCGACCCGGGTTCGCGCGCGAAAATCGCCGTGATCTCGCGCGACTCGTCGGTCGACCCGGTCGGCGCCTGCGTCGGCATGCGCGGCTCGCGCGTGCAGGCGGTGGTCAACGAGCTGCAGGGCGAGAAGATCGACATCATCCCGTGGTCGCCCGACATCGCCACCTTCGTGGTCAACGCGCTGGCGCCGGCGGAAGTCGCCAAGGTCGTGCTCGACGAGGAGCGCGAGCGCATCGAGGTGGTGGTGCCGGACCAGCAGCTGTCGCTGGCCATCGGCCGCCGCGGCCAGAACGTGCGGCTCGCCTCCCAGCTCACCGGCTGGGACATCGACATCCTCACCGAGCAGGAGGAATCGGAGCGCCGCCAGGCCGAGTTCGAGAACCGCACGCGCATGTTCATGGAGACGCTCGACGTCGACGAGGTCGTGGGCCAGCTGCTGGCGTCGGAGGGCTTCAATTCGGTCGAGGAGCTGGCGCTGGTGGAAGAGAAGGAGATCGTCGGAATCGAAGGATTCGACGAGGAGACCGCCCACGAGTTGCAGACGCGCGCCCGCGACTATCTGGCGCGTATCGAGGCCGAGTATGACGATAAGCGCCGTGCGCTCGGTGTCGAGGACGCCGTCAAGGAGGTGCCGGGAGTCACCACCAAGATGCTGGTCGCCTTCGGCGAGAACGGCATCAAGACGGTGGAGGATCTGGCCGGCTGCGCCACCGACGACCTCACCGGCTGGACCGAACGCAAGGACGGCGAGAACGTGCGCCAGGCGGGCATTCTCGACGGCTTCGAACTTTCCCGCGACGACGCCGAGGCCCTGATCATGCAGGCGCGGCTCAAGGCCGGGTGGGTCACGGAAGCCGACCTGGCGCCGCCCGCGGCGGAAGCCGAAGGCGAGGTCCAGGGCGAGACCGTGGAAGCGCCACATTGAGGATTTTGGGCATGATCCGCACCGGGATCATGCCCTGACAAAGGGCCGGGAGCGTACCTATCTATGCTGGCAGGCGTGGATCACGGCGAGGCTGATGCCGGGCCGCGGCGGATCGGGACGGAACGGCTGTGCGTGGCCACCCGCACCGTAAGGCCGGTGGCCGAGATGATCCGCTTCGTGGTCTCGCCAGACGGCTCCGTTATGCCGGACCTCAAGGCCCGGCTGCCAGGCCGCGGCGTCTGGGTCACGGCGAGCCGGGCCGCGGTGGCGGCGGCGGTCTCCCGCAAGGCGTTCGGGCGCGGCTTCAAGCGCGACGTGCGGGTCTCACCCGATCTGGTCGGCCTGACCGAGGGCCTGCTGGAGCGCCGCGCCCTTGATGCGCTGGCCATGGCCCACAAGGCCGGCCGCGTAGCGGCCGGCTTCGCCAAGGTCGAGGCGGCGCTGGCCAGCGAGCCGGTGGTCGGCCTGATTCATGCGGCGGATGCCCGCCCTGACGGGATACGCAAGCTTAACGCGGCCGCAAGGCGCCGATTCGGCGAGGCTGGCCCGGCCGTTATCGATACGTTGACGTCGGCGCAATTGGATTTGGCATTGGGGCGGTCAAATGTGGTACATGCTGCCCTGCTCGCCGGCCCGGCGAGCGCCGGGTTCCTTGCCCGCTGGGACGGCGTGAAGCGGTTTCGCAGCGGGGCTCCCGATGCCGATGCAGGCGCCGGGCGTGGTGAAATGGGACTGCCCTGAGCCGGTTTTACGAATCCCGCCCTAACGGCGGTGGGCGGAATTCGTAACCCCTGTGACGGGTTTGACGTGTTCGCAGCCGACCTTGGTTTGGGTCACGCGATCTGATCAAGGCGAGGCCGCACGGAATTGGATCTGTAATGACGGAAACCGAAACAAAGAACCCTGGCGAGAAGACGCTGAAGGTCTCTTCGACCAAGACCCTGACGCTCAAGCGGACCGGGATCGAGCAGGGCGTCGTGCGCCAGAGCTTCAGTCATGGCCGCAGCAAGCCGGTCGTGGTCGAAAAGGTGAAGCGCCGCGTCATCGGGCCGGGTGAGGCCAAGGCGGAGGCGGTGCCTGGCGCGCCGGCGGCGCCCACCGGACGCGCCCCCAAGGGCGCCCCGCCGGCCGCCGCCCCGGCTGCCCCGGCGCCCAAGCCGTCGGGCGTGGTGTTGCGCAGCTTGACCGAGGAGGAACGCAGCGCCCGCGCGCATGCGCTCGCCGACGCGCGCGTGCGCGAGGCGGAGGAGCGAAAGCACGCCGAGGAGGAAGCGCGCCGGCGCTCGGAGCGTGAATCGCGCGAGCGCACCGAGCGCGAGGCCGCCGAGACGCGCAAGCGCGAAGAGGAAGATCGGCGCCGTCACGACGAAGAGACCAAGCGCAAGGCCGAGCAGGAGGCCAAGAAGCGCTTCGGCGAAGAGGAAGCGAAAGCGAAGACGCCGCTGACCCCGCGCCCCGCGGTCGCGCTCGAGGCCGAGGAGGAAGAGGCGCCGCGCACCACCCGCCGTGGCGCCGGCGGGGCGGCTCGTCCCGCGCCCGCGCCCAAGCCGGCGCGTCCCGGTGCCGAGAAGCGGCGCGGCCGACTGACCCTGGTGACGGCGCTGAGCGCCGACGAGGAGCGCGAGCGCTCAGTCGCCGCGTTCCGCCGGCGCGTTCAGCGGCTCAAGGGCCACGCCGCCAACGAGCCCAAGGAAAAGCTCGTCCGCGAAGTCACGATTCCCGAAGTGATCACCATCCAGGAGCTCGCCAACCGCATGGCGGAGCGTGCCGTGGACGTGATCCGGCTGCTGATGAAGCAGGGCCAGATGGTGAAGATCACCGACGTGATCGACGCCGACACCGCCCAGCTCGTCGCCGAAGAACTCGGTCACACGGTGCGCCGCGTTGCCGAGTCCGACGTCGAGGAAGGCCTCTTCGATGCGCCCGACGACGCCGCGGTACTGCAGCCGCGCCCGCCAGTGGTCACCATCATGGGCCACGTCGATCACGGCAAGACGTCACTGCTCGACGCCATCCGCTCGACCGAGGTGGCGGCCGGCGAAGCCGGCGGCATCACCCAGCACATCGGCGCCTATCAGGTGACGTCGCCGTCGGGCGGCAAGGTGACCTTCATCGACACGCCCGGCCATGCCGCCTTCACGGCGATGCGCGCGCGCGGCGCCCGGGTGACCGACGTGGTGGTGCTGGTGGTGGCGGCCGACGACGGCGTCATGCCGCAGACCGTGGAGGCCATCCACCACGCCAAGGCCGCCAAGGTGCCGATGATCGTCGCCATCAACAAGATCGACAAGCCCGACGCCAAGCCGGAGCGCGTCCGCGCCGAGCTGCTGCAGCACGAGGTGCAGGTCGAATCGCTGGGCGGCGACGTGCTCGACGTCGAAGTGTCGGCGACCAAGAAGCTCAATCTCGACAGGCTGGTGGAGACCATCGGCCTGCAGGCCGAAATCCTCGAGCTCAAGGCCAATCCCAACCGTGCCGCCGAGGGCACCGTGATCGAGGCCAAGCTCGACCGCGGCCGCGGGCCGGTGGCGACCGTGCTGGTGCAGCGCGGCACGCTGCACGTCGGCGACATCATCGTGGCCGGCGCCGAGTGGGGCCGCGTGCGCGCACTGGTGTCCGACACCGGCGCCGCCGTGACCGATGCCGGGCCGTCGACGCCGGTCGAGGTTCTCGGCTTCAACGGCACGCCGGAAGCCGGCGATCGCCTCGCGGTCGTCGCCAGCGAGGGGCGCGCGCGCGAGATCACCGACTACCGCGCGCGCCAGAAGCGCGAGAAGGCGGAAGCGCGCGGCGGCGCAATGCGCGGCTCGCTCGAGCAGATGATGAGCCAGCTCAAGAGCGCCGGCCGCAAGGAGTTTCCGCTGGTCATCAAGGGCGACGTGCAGGGCTCGGTCGAAGCCATCATCGGCGCACTCGACAAGCTCGGCACCGAAGAGGTGGCGGCGCGCGTCATCCACGCCGGCGTCGGCGGCATCAACGAATCCGATGTGCGGCTGGCCGAGACCTCGAACGGAGCGATCATCGCCTTCAACGTGCGCGCCAACAAGGAAGCGCAGGAAGCGGCCGAACGCGCCGGCATCGAGATCCGCTACTACAACATCATCTACGACCTGGTGGATGACGTAAAGAAAGCGATGTCGGGCCTGCTCGCGCCGACGCTGCGCGAGACCGTGCTGGGCAACGCGATCATCCTCGAGATCTTCAACGTCTCCAAGGTCGGCAAGGTGGCGGGCTGCCGCGTCACCGACGGCGTGGTCGAGCGCGGCGCCAACGTGCGGCTGATCCGCGACAACGTCGTCATCCACGAGGGCAAGCTGTCGCAGCTCAAGCGCTTCAAGGATGACGCACGCGAGGTGAGCGCCGGCCAGGAATGCGGCATGGCCTTCGAGAGCTATCAGGATATGCGCCAGGGCGACACGATCGAGTGCTACCGCGTCGAGAAGGTGCAGCGCTCGCTGTAAGGTTTGATTTCGGTTGCCGCTTGCTCATGGTCGTCCCCGCGAAGGTGGGGACCCATGATCACCGCGAAGAGCAATTCGCAAATTGGGTGGTTATGGGTTTCCGCCTATGCGGGAACGACTGAGAGGCAGAGTATCAACAGGGTCTCGTATCTTCCGGAGGAGTCACATGGAGGGACCTCGTGCCGCCTTCGGCACGGCGACTGCGCGCGAGCCGCCCTTCGACCTCGCCTTCCGCGTCGATTCCGAGGATCATCGCGCCTTCTGGCGCAAGGCGCGGCGGCGTCCCATCGAGCGGGTGGCGGCGCTGCTTCCGGTCCTGGCGATCCTTGCCGTCGCGGCGCTCGTCGGGCTGGCGGCGGTGCTGTCGTCGGGAACCGCAGGCGCCGCCGTGGGCGTCGCCGGGGTCTGTGCCGTCGTCCTCTATCTTGTCTATCGCTTCGCCTTGCTGCCGCTGTACGAGCGCAGTTTTTTCGCCGGCCAGCCGATGGCGCTGGGCGAGAGCAAGCTGGTGGTGGACAATCGCGGCGTTGCGTCGAACATGGGCGACATCGTGCTGGCCATGCCGTGGGCGTCGATCGTGCGCGTGGTCGAGACCGACGAGCACGTGTTCCTGATATTCGCGCGGCTCGCCGCCGTCATCGTGCCCAGGCGCGCCTTCGCGTCGGCCGACCAGGCCAGGCGCTTCGCCGCCTTCGCCCGCCAGATGGCGCCCGGGCGGCGGTGAGGCCCGATGGTTGGAGCACGTGCCGCCATGGTGGATTGTCGCTCGACACATGGTTGCTCGATCGGTCGACAGGTCATGGCTGCGGTCTGTGTCCTGGCAGTTCCTACACTGGCGAACGCCGAGGTTTGCGACAAGGTCGTGGGCGAGAATTGGCGCACGGCAGACGGTCCCGTTTGGCTGCTGAATCCGAGCGGATTTCCACTCGGACTTGTCATGCTGATTGGCTGCTTGGTGCTCGTGCTCGCGGCAAGGCTATGGTGGCTTGGCCTCGCCGTGTCGGCGCTCCTCGCGTCTGGATCTCTGCTCTATGTCCTGGTCGATTTGCTGCCGGATCAAGACATTTATCGTGCTGCACGATATGAGGGTTGTCGGTCCTATCAGACGGATCTGCTGGATCTGGGGCTGCGCCTGTTTCTTGCTGTTGTGTTCGCTTGGCTGGGGTATCGGGCAAGGCGTGATGTGATTGCCAATCGAGGCACGTGAGTATCGGCAGCGCGGCGACCGACGCTATGGCTAAACGGTTTGAGCAGAAGGCAGGCCCCTCGCAGCGTGCGTTGCGCGCGGGCGAGCTGGTGCGCCATGCGCTGGCGGAGATTCTGTCGCGGGGCGAGGTGCACGATCCGGTGCTAGAAGGCCACGTGATCACGGTGCCCGAGGTGCGCATGAGCCCCGACCTGCGCCAAGCCACGATCTACGTGATGCCGCTCGGCGGACGCGACGAGAAGCAGGTTCTGGCGGCGCTCGACCGCAACAAGAAATTCCTGCGCGGGGAGATCGCGCGCCGCGTTAACCTGAAATTTGCACCTGACATCCGCTTCCGCATCGACGAGCGATTCGACGAAGCGGAACGAATCGAGAAGCTTCTGCGAACGCCTGCTGTCCAGCGCGACCTCAACCGACCGGATGACGATGAGTAACGCAGCGGACAACGCGTCGCCGCCGCAGCGCAAGCGCGAGAAGCGCAACGTCGACGGCTGGCTCGTTCTCGACAAGCCGGTCGGCATGACGTCGACCCATGCCGTGTCTGTAGTCAAGCGCGCCTTCGCGGCCAAGAAGGCGGGTCATGCCGGCACGCTCGATCCGCTCGCCACCGGCGTGCTGCCCATCGCGCTGGGCGAAGCGACCAAGACCGTGTCCTTCGTGATGGACGGGCGAAAGTCCTATCGCTTCACGGTGCGCTGGGGTGTCGAGACCGATACCGACGACGCCGAGGGCAGCGTGATCGCGACATCCGGCCTCCGGCCGGATGTCGACGCGATCCGCGCCGCCCTGCCGCGGTTCACCGGCACGATCATGCAGCAGCCGCCGAAATTTTCTGCCGTGAAGATCGCCGGCGAGCGCGCCTACGATCTCGCCCGCGAGGGCGAGGCGGTGTCGCTCGAGGCGCGGCCCGTAGAGATCCATCGCCTCGATCTCGTCGGCGTGCCCGACGCCGATCACGCCGAGCTCGAGGCCGGATGCGGCAAGGGCACCTATGTGCGGGCGCTGGCGCGCGATCTCGGCCGCGCGCTTGGCACGTGTGGCCATGTCGCGGCGCTCCGGCGCACCGCGGTCGGACCGTTCACCACCGACGGCGCCGTGACGGTGGAGGAGCTCAAGGCCCTGGCGCGCGACGGCGTGCTGGCCGCGCCGATTCTCCTGCCCGTGGCGGCCGGCCTTGCCGCCCTGCCGGCACTCGCCGTGAGCCGCGCCGATGCGGCCCGGCTGGCGCGCGGGCAGGCCGTGCTCCTGCGCGGGCGTGACGCGCCGGTGGTGCAGGGCTGCGTGGCAGTCTCCACCCAGGGCGCCCTGGTGGCGCTGGCCGAGGTCGAGCAGGGGGAACTGCGGCCGCGCCGGATCTTCAACCTGGCCCCCTGACGTAGGGTGGGTTGCGACGCGGCACGCGTGCGAACGAACTGGGCGCCGGCACATCGTGCCGAAACCCGCCTGGATGAAACGCGCACGGTGGGTTTCGCCGCGGCGGCGCCGCGTTCGCCGCCAAGGCATCGCGAGGCGGCTCAACCCACCCTGCGGCCTGGCCCGGGATAAGGTGCGGGCGGCGTTTGCGAATCGCGTTTCGCGCCGCGCTTCGGGACAAGTTTTCCCGCGCCGCAATTTCCCCCTGGCTTCGCCGTGAATAATCACTATATTCCGCCCAGCCGCGCGGGCCTTGAGGCCCGCGCACGCATAAATCGACCGTGCTGGACGACATCCCGGCCCGGCCCATCGCAGAACCAAGTCAGAGGATTTTCCCGATGTCGATCACCGCCGGCCGCAAGGCCGAACTCATCAAGACGTATGCGACCACCTCCAGCGACACTGGCTCGCCGGAAGTGCAGGTGGCGATCCTGTCAGAGCGCATCGCCAACCTGACCGAGCATTTCAAGACGCATGTCAAGGACAACCATTCGCGGCGGGGCCTGTTGAAGCTCGTCTCGCAGCGTCGTCAGTTGCTCGATTTTCTCAAGCGTTCCGATGAAGGGCGTTACAAGACGCTGATCGAGCGCCTCGGGATTCGTCGTTGATTGCGTGGCGCGGAAGAAAATTCCGCGCGTGCTGGAGCATGATTCCGAAAAGTGGATACCGGTTTTTGGAAAAAATCATGCTCCGAGTATAAGTTAGGGCGAGATGGCCATTCGAAGAAAGCCATCTCGTTCTGGAGCATGGTCCCGAGACAGGATACCGGTTTTGGGAAAAGATCATGCTGCGAGCGTAAGGGCGGACGAGCGTCCGCCGTTTGAAGAAAGCCGGCAGCCCGCATGGCCGCCGCGCACAATCCCGGACCAGCTTTAAGTCCGGGCGAACCGATGGAAGGCAGGCCATGGCAGGATCGCCGGATGCTGTTCACCACGATGATGCGGCGCGCCGCGCCGCCATCGTGCGCAGCCTCCCGCCGTCTTGCGCATGGCCTTCGCCTTCCGCGAACCATGAGAGAAGATTGCAATGTTTGACATCCACCGCGTGGCCCTCGATTGGGGCGGCCGCCAGCTTGTTCTCGAAACCGGCAAGATAGCCCGACAGGCCGACGGGGCCGTCCTCGCCAAATACGGCGACACCACCGTCCTGGCGACCGTGGTCTCCGCCAAGGAGCCGAAGGAAGGCATCGATTTCCTGCCGCTCACCGTCAACTATCAGGAAAAATTCTATGCCGCGGGCCGCATTCCCGGCGGCTATTTCAAGCGGGAAGGGCGCCCGACCGAAAAGGAAACCCTGGTCTCGCGCCTGATCGACCGCCCGATCCGGCCGCTGTTCGCCAAGGGCTACCGCTGCGACACCCAGGTGATCGTGACGACGCTGTCGCACGATCTCGAAAATGATCCCGACATCGTGGCCATGGTGGCGGCCTCCGCGGCGCTCACGCTGTCAGGCGTGCCGTTCATGGGCCCGATCGGCGCCGCCCGCGTCGGCTTCATCAACAACGAATACGTGCTCAATCCGCAGTACGACGAGATGCCCGAGAGCCATCTCGATCTGGTGGTAGCTGGCACCCAGGACGCCGTGCTGATGGTCGAGTCGGAAGCCAAGGAGCTGCCCGAGGAGGTCATGCTCGGTGCCGTGATGTTCGGCCACCGACATTTCCAGCCGGTCATCGACGCCATCATTCGCCTGGCCGAGAAGGCCGCCAAGGAGCCGCGCGACTTCCAGGTGGCCGACGACGAGGCGCTGGAGAAGGAGATGCTCGGCCTGGTCGAGCAGGACCTGCGCGCGGCTTATGCGATTCCCGGCAAGATGGAACGCCACAACGCCGTCGACGCCGCCAAGGCCAAGGTCATCTCCCACTTCTTCCCCGAGGGCGTCGAGACGCCGCGCTTCGACAAGCTGAAGGTGGCCGCCGAGTTCAAGGAGCTCGAGGCCAAGATCGTGCGCTGGAACATTCTCGATACCGGCCTCCGCATCGACGGCCGCGACGTCAAGACGGTGCGGCCGATCGTCAGCGAGGTCGGCGTGCTGCCGCGCGCCCACGGCTCGGCGCTGTTCACGCGCGGCGAGACGCAGGCGCTGGTGATCGCGACGCTCGGCACCGGCGAGGACGAGCAGTTCGTCGATGCGCTGGAAGGGACCTACAAGGAGACCTTCCTGCTCCACTACAATTTCCCGCCGTTCTCGGTGGGCGAGACCGGGCGCATGGGCGCGCCCGGCCGGCGCGAAATCGGGCACGGAAAGCTCGCCTGGCGCGCCATCCATCCCGTGCTGCCGCCGCACCACGAGTTCCCCTACACGCTGCGCGTCGTGTCGGAGATCACCGAATCCAACGGCTCGTCCTCGATGGCGACCGTATGCGGCACCTCGCTCGCCCTCATGGACGCCGGCGTGCCGCTCAAGCGGCCGACCGCCGGCATCGCCATGGGTCTGATCAAGGAGGCCGAGCGCTTTGCCGTGCTGTCCGACATTCTGGGCGACGAGGATCATCTCGGCGACATGGATTTCAAGGTGGCCGGCACCGACCACGGCGTGACCTCGCTGCAGATGGACATCAAGATCGCCGGCATTACCGAGGAGATCATGCGCGTCTCGCTCAACCAGGCGAAGGACGGCCGCATGCACATCCTCGGCGAGATGGCCAAGGCGCTGACGACGGCGCGCGCCGAGCTCGGCGAGCACGCGCCGCGCATCGAGGTGTTCTCGATCCCGGTGGACAAGATCCGCGAAGTGATCGGCTCCGGCGGCAAGGTGATCCGCGAGATCGTGGAGAAGACCGGCGCCAAGATCGACATCCAGGACGACGGCACCGTCAAGGTCGCGTCCGCCAAGGGCGAGGCCATCAAGGCGGCGATCAACTGGATCAAGTCGATCGCCTCCGAGCCGGAGGTCGGCCACATCTACGACGGCACGGTGGTGAAGGTCGTGGACTTCGGCGCCTTCGTGAACTTCTTCGGCTCCAAGGACGGGCTGGTGCACATCAGCCAGCTGGCGCCGCGCCGCGTGCAGAAGGTGACCGACGTCATCAAGGAAGGCGACAAGGTCAAGGTGAAGCTGTTGGGCTTCGACGAGCGCGGCAAGGTGCGCCTGTCCATGAAGGTCGTCGACCAGCAGACCGGCGAGGATCTCGAGGCCAAGCAGCGGGCCGAGGGCGAGCCGCCGCGCGAAGCCGCGGCCGGCGGGGAGTAGCACCGGCCGCGCCACTCGCTCCACCTCTCCCCGCGTGCGGGGAGAGGCGGGATTCCGAGCGCAGCGAAGCGGAGCGATGGAATCCGGGTGAGGGGGCGCTTCCGCGAGTCCGAGCCTGGGGCCAAGCCCCCTCAACCGGTTCGCTTCGCTGACGCTGCGCTCGCAAATCCACCTTTCACCGCACGGGGGGAGAAGGTGGAGCAGCTGCGAAGCGGAAACCAATCCGTTCAACCGGGCCACCTGTCCCCCGGATAAGTCGCCTGCCGCTGTGTGACCTTCGTCACATCCGCTGTGGTGAACAGCCGGTAAACCTCCTGCCATTCAACGCGCACATCCGCTGAGCGCGCCAGGGGAGGTCCCGATGCTGAAGCTGCACACCTTCGCCGACTGCACATTGGTCACGGCTCCGCCGCGCCAGGCGGGCATTGCCCGGCATTTCGCCAACGTGCTGGCCGGCATCCGCGACGGCGGGGCCATGCAGGACCGCTATACGGCGCTCGCTCGCCTGTCGAACACCGATCTCGCCCGCCGCGGCCTCACGCGCGCGGACATCATGCGCGCCGTCGTGTCCGGCAAGTAACGCGCGCCCGCACGATTCGCGGCTTCCTCGTCATGGCCGGGCTTGTCCCGGCCATCTCGATTCATTGGATGCTGTCTCGCGCCATGTGCGCAGAGCCGCAGCGCCGGCGGGCGGGCAAAGGCGCGCGAGGTCTCCGCGCCTTCAAGGCGTGATGCGTTCTCGCTGCCGCATCCGCTGAAAACGGTGGCATGACGCGCCCTTGCCTGGCCCGCGGCGCTGGCACGATGCGCCCCTTTTCGTGGCGGCGATGCGCGCGATATCGGGGCAGGTCGACCGCTCCGCCGATAGCCGCTGTCTTGTTCCCCAGGGAACAGCGCTGTCGGGTGAAATGCGGCATGGTGTGACCGTCAACCTGACACGACCCCCACTTGCCCCGGCCTCGCGGTCGGGGCTTTTCTTTTTGGCGCACGCGAGGATGGCCGGCAGCGGCCGGCACAGACGCGCGTTCTCACTGCCGCATCCGTTGAGACCGTGGCGTGACGCGCCTTCGCCCCCCGCGGCGCTTCCGCGATGCGCCGCTTTTCGTTGCAGCCATTGGGGCAGGTCGGCCGCTCGGCCGATAGCCGCTGTCTTGTTCCCCGGGGAACAGCGCCGTCAGGCGAAATGCGGCATGGTGTGAACGTCAACCTGACACGCCCCCACTCGCCCCGGCCTCGCGGTCGGGGCTTTCTTTTCTGGCGCACGCGAGGGTCCTTCACCGCGGCCGACGAAAGCCGCGCAGTCATCGGGCATGGTCGTTGCATCCATGTGCGGTGAATCACGCTCGTGTCCGGTCCGCTTGAGCCTTGCGTCACGCTGTCGCGACGCAACCGCGGTGGCCACCAATGGACCACGTCAACCAACGCAAAGGGACAGTGTCATGACCAGACTGAACACAGGTGAAGAGATCCAAGCGCTGACCGAGGTCGAGACGCAGCTCGTGTCCGGCGGCCTCGTGCCGCTGGGCGTTTCGATCGGCACGTCGCTGCCGTACTATGCGGCGGTCAATCCCTACGTGAGCCTGCTCGACAAGCACGCGCTCAATCCCCAGCCGCTGCCGCCCAAGGCACTCGTCGCGATGTTCTGATCGCGCGGATTGCGTCGAGATGGCCGGCCTTGTGCCCGGCCATCTCGCCAACGAGCCTGTAGCCAAGCGGCATCGATCGGCCGATATCGCTACTCGTCGCGGAAATCACCCACGTGCCTGGCGAAGTCCGCGAAGATCGGATGATCAGAAACGATCAGATTCTCCGCCACGTAGCCGTTGGGGACGATCAGGCGATCCACGCCGAGCGCCTCAAAGCGCCCTTTGGGGCCGGTCCCTCTGGCGATCCAGCGCACGAACATGACATCACCGTTCGTCGCGACCTCGATCGGCTCCGCGCTCAAGTCGGGGATGAAGTCGAGCAGATCAATGATCCGCTTGGCATACTCGTGGGGCCCGCGGACCGGGCGCGTCGTCTGCGGCCAGTAGCCGGCGATGTCCGGCGTGGCAATCGCAGGCACTCTGGCCAGCACCCGAGCTTTGTTCGGGTTGCGCCACGTCTTGCCCCAGTCCTCGATCTTGTAGGGACCGCGCGCTGGCGATTCATCGTCTGCCTTTCCATTCGATGTCAGAAGCGTGCCGATGGCTCCTGCGGCGGCGGCAAGGGCAGTTCGGCGGTTAATGGTTTGTTCGGTCATGGCCATGACGTTGGCTCCTTGTGCTTTGACTCGCTGAATTGACGTGGCATCGAAATCTGGTTGCCAAGACGAAGCCGACGCCAACCAGCTTCTGACGCGAAGATGTTGGACCGGGAGCGGCTTGTCGATTACCTGGGAGGTAATCGCACGAGGTCACCGTTCGTTGATTTCGTTCGTGACCTCGCTGCATCCAATCATGGATGCGGCGATCATGGGGCGCGGTCGAAGTAGCTCACGATCGCGTCCGCGGCCGCGCCCGATGCTCGTGGGCTGATCGTAGAAATCGATCTGCTGGCGCGACGGCAGCCACAGTCCTGCATGCGGACCCGAAGATTGGCGATGAAGCGACGGGCGAGGGCGGGCGCAAGGGCCCGCCCCCCGTGACGGGATCAAGACTGTCGGCGGGCTGCGCGGACCAGCGAGAGTGCCAGCATGGCGATCAGACCGACGAGCGCCGGCGCGATCGTCAGGCCGATCGTGCGTAGCCGATGGATGTCATGTGCTGCGGGGCTGATGCGTCCGGCGCTGAGCCACCCGACGATCTCCGCAGCCGCCGCTGCTTGCGGATCGGCGGCGGTGATCGAGGGCAGGCTCGCCAGCTTCGCTTCGGCTGAGCGCAGCTCGGCATCGAGCACGTCGCGCCGCTCGGCGGTCGCCAGGCTCTCGCGCAACTGCAGCACCGTGGCACAGGCCCGCCCGGAAGCGGGAAGCGTCACGTCCTGGCAGCCGCCGGTGGCCTTCCACACCGATTGGGCCCCCGGCTGCGCAGCCTGCAAGGCTGCCTCGATCGCGCCTACGGCGCGGGTCTCGACGATGCCGGCTCGCTCCGCCCGAAGCCGTTCGATGCGCTCGGCCAGTGCACGGTTCTCGACCGCGATCCGGGCGCGGCCGGCAACCGAATCGCCGATGTTGGTCGACGCAAAGCCGATCGCTGCCAGCAATGTCATGGTCAGTGCGGCCAGCCAGATCGTCCACGCCACGGCGGCGCTTGCGCGGGCGCGATGATGCCACAACAGGACGGCCACGGTCGGAAGCACGACCGCGAGCACATCGATCGCAAGACCGATCGCGGCGAGGAGCACGGCCGCCTCGGCGGTCTGTCCAAACGACGCGGCAAAGCGCGCGTTCATGGTCAATCCGATCGCGGCCAGACCGAGCGCGGTCGCAAACAAGACGGCGGCTGCGCCGACGGCCACGGCCGAACGGCCGGTCTCCAGGCTTCGTGGCGTGTCGGCGCCCGACGCTCGCCCCATCGGCGGGGCGATGGTCTCGCCGACGGTCGACGGGCGCGCGATCGGCAGCGGATCGGCATGCTCGACGGCAGGCGCAATGACGATCCGGCCCCGGCCGCTCGCTTGGCGAGTAATGTGACCGGCGTTAACCCATGTGGCGAGACGGCGGCGCAATTTGGTCGGCGGCCAACGGAACTGGCGCGCAAGATCGCTCACGCTCGTCTCGATCCGACCGTCGGGATGCCTACTCAGAAATGCGAGCGCCTCGGCATCATCGAACGGCCGCAGCGGCACGACATTCACTTCGCTCACGGCTCCCTCCCCTCGTACAGGAACGCCGTTGGACGTCATCCGGGGATCGATGGCGTGGGGCGTTGGCGGCCTCGGCCACCGCTCCTCGCCCCGCCGACACTCGCCCCACGTCGCTCGGCACGGATTTCCTAACAGATTCGCTCGAAATCCTCAGCATGCGGAACCTTGAGAAAGCGGGAGCGAGCCGCATCGATGTGGTGCGCCGTCACGCTCCGCCTTTCGGCATCGCCACCGAGTGCCGGATGGCGCAGCCGGGTTCTCGATGGGCCGCCTCCCACCAATTCGGCCCCTTGCGTCGGGTGCACGACGCTTGTGACGTCAATGCCACACTCGGAAAATTTTTGCGCAAGGTCCGCGGGGGGACAGATTTGCATGCTCCGCTGTCGAGGCTGGTGGGCAGCGATTCGGAGGTGGCCATGCGTAGCGTATCGAAAGTAGGGCCCATAAACGAAAACGTTGCCATCAAGGTCCGCGACCTCATTGCCGAGCATCTGGGCATAGACGCCAAGCGCGTCTCGAATGAAGCACACTTCCGCAAGGATCTCGGGGCCGACTGGCTCGACCGCCTCGAATTGGTGATCGT